>Ga0307374_10003898_pt1 | contig 25213 bp, 25 predicted proteins | sample OX3MG_FD_202532 | JGI IMG/M metagenome (GOLD analysis project Ga0307374, IMG submission 202532) | Soil microbial communities from Risofladan, Vaasa, Finland - OX-3 | ecosystem: Environmental > Terrestrial > Soil > Coastal area > Acid sulfate soil | place: Finland: Risofladan, Vaasa | collected...
CAGACCTCCACGCAGCAGGGCCTGCAGCTCTTTCCGGTGTGGCTGGGGCAGATGGACACGCAGTCGATGATAGGTTCGCATGTCCAAGCATAGACCGAAACATTTTCAGGTGAAAGTGTTTAAATAACCTTTTCATGCGGTCAAAGACCTAGCTTAACCCGCCGAACCGCCGTATACGGCTCCGTATGTACGGTGGTGTGGGAGGGGTGGGCAGGCGCAGCACGCCAAGTTGCGTCAGCGCGTTGGTGGCCCAAGCCTGCTGGCCAGACTTCGCAAACCAGGCATGAGCGGCGGCATGGCTCTCGTGGCGTGGCCAGACCAGGGCGAGCAGGACGTTGACATCGGGCAGATGGCGATTCATTCTTCGTCGCAGAGTTCCCGCACGTGCTCACTGCTAATCACCGGAAAATCGTCCGGCGCATCCAGGACGGGCAGTCCGTTCACTTTCCGGGTCCTGACTTGATAGCGTGCCCCGCGACGGACCAACTCGGATGCGGCCTTGCCCAGCGAGAGCCGGCGGCTCTTGGCATAGGCCTGAATCGCCTCGACCGCATCATCCTCCAATGAGAGTGTCGTTCTCATGCGGATATGATGTCATCCGAAGTATTCTGACGTTAAGTGCGACGGGATGATGCTGCCGATCGCTGTCATCGCGTCCGGACGAGCCGGCGCGGAACCCGTCACGACCACGGCCCATAGCCGAAAAGGGACGTCCAAACGAGTTTAGTGGACTCCAGCAGCCAAGTCTTGGCGTATCGCCGCTTCCGCCACCAGCCAACCGGGCTGTAGTCAGGATCAGTGACGCCATGCACCCAGATCTTGAATGGCGGATGAGCGTTGGCAAACTCCTTACGCCAGATCATGCCGGCCCGGCGCGTGTGAAACTGTGAAGTCACTACAATTACGGACCGCCAGTTTCGCTGCTCCAGGCATTGACGGAGGCCCAGCGCTTCGTCCAAGGTCGAATCCGTATCTTGAAAGCAAAAAACGACACGGTTCGCGACTTGAGGGCCGTAGTTTGAGAGAAAGTAATTGTGGGCGACCTCGGGCACATTCTGGCCCCATACATTTACTGACTCCATGCTGAGCATGATATGACCCACCACGCCGCGCTGAAGCAAGCGAACGGCTCCGGCTCGCCGCGCAATAACGCCTTTCACGGATCCGTCTAACATCACGGCAACCTCGGCGTGAGAAGGCAGGGAATCCGTCTTCACCAGCCACGTGCCGCCGTAATGCAGGACCATCAGGACAATGACCGTGGTGAAAACCAGGGTACCTAATGCCGCAAGCCACACCGTCCGGCGGCGTGGCATCCGCACAGTTGATGCAGGGGCCTGCTTTTCAGGGGACCTTCCGGTGGTGGTTGAATCCAGTGATTGAGGTGGAATCATCTTATGGAGCCGGTCTTGAATTGCCCAGCGTTTTCCGTTCCACGCAATGCTGCCTCCCGCGAAGGTCGCAGGGTAAAATGAAACGCAAGAAACCCGAACCCCAGAGCGCAGTTCTTGTGGCAGAACATTTTCAAGGACCCAAAAAAAATCCAACTAGATTTTAGGAGCCTCGGGCGTCGCCGCCGCGGTTGCTTCGGGTCTCTCACTTCCTGCAAGGTCGGTCGCCTCACCTCGGACGACTCTCTCCAGAACATCGGCGAATCGGGCTCCAATAGCAGCCCAACTGTATCCACTCTCGACCAGCGCGCGGCCGGCCAGCCCAATCTGTGACCGCAAATCCGGCGAGCGGAGCAGTTGCAGAGCGCTGGCCGCGAACTTTTGCGGGTCATCGGCCAGCAAAATGTCCTTCTTGTCCCGGACGGGCAATCCCTCTGCCCCGATCGTCGTGGATACCACAGGCTTGCCCATGGCCATGGCTTCAAAAATTTTCAGCCGGGTCCCCCCACCCACGCGCAACGGGACAATGTAAGCCGCCGCCGTGTGGACATAGGGGCGGATGTCCTCAACGCGGCCGGTAATTTCGACCCCGTGAATTTTGCCGACTGAAGCTTTAAGCCGCTCCGAAGGCCTTCTTCCGACGATGCAGAGGGTTGTTTCCGGCGCCTGCTGCCGGATGATGGGAAGGATTTCCTGCACGAAGTAGACAATGCCATCCTCGTTGGGCATCCAGTCCATGGATCCGGTAAAGACCAAGCGGTCCGTATGTTCGCTGCCGGGCGCAGGGTGGAAATACTCCGTGTCCACTCCAGTGGGAATCACGGTGACTTTCAGGGGATCAAGGTAGCGGCAGAAAAAATCCCGATCCAGGTCCGAGACAGTTAGAACATGATCGGCTTTGCTGAGATACTTCCGTTCTGCCCGCTCCATCGTGCGATATTCGCGCCACGCAACAGTCTTCCAGATGAGATTTTGAGCCGTCTGGTAATGCCTTTGCCAGATTTGAGCTTCTACATTGTGAGTGAAGATCACTTTGGGAGTCGAACTCTCCCAGGGAATGACCGGCGCTGGCATTAAAAAGTCGCACAAGATGACGTCCGCCGCTTCCTGCGCAAGCACACGGCGGAGTCTTTGCTTCACTTCGGGACGGCAGAACTTGGCAATGGAATGGGGCTGAGTGGAGATCAAATGCCGAAGGTACCATATACCTTCGAGGAAGCTCTTGGGCGGCGGAAGCCTTAGCGGAATGGCTTCAACGCGATTGAACACGGTCTTCAATTCGGGGTGAGGGTCGTTAGCCTGCTCCGCATAAAAAGTGAAGAGCGTTACTTCATGATTCCGCGCAAGCTCCTTCAGGATGTGGTAGCTCCGGATCTTACCGCCCGTGTCCAGCGGCGCCAAGCCTCCCGCCTTAACCCACAAGATTTTCATCCGTTTCGAGTCCTACCAGCAAATCCCTTCATAGGAGGCGCTGCCGCCGGGCCGACGCTCCTTTTCCAGGTTCACCAGGTCAAACACAATGTGGTCGGAGCGCAGGAAGGGCTGCAATTTTTCCTTTTTTGCGGCCCGGTTGCCGATCACCACAAGGTCCGAGGCGTCCACCACTTCCTGGAGGCTCGAGCATAGCAAGGAGCCAATGTGGGGAATCACTTCCTCGATGAACTGCCGATTGGCGCCCGTCAATTTGCCCAGTGAAACCTCCGGATCCCAGATTTTGACCTTGCAACCTTCACCCAGCAACCGCTTCACCAACTTCACCTGGGGGCTTTCCCGCAGATCATCCGTACCCGCCTTAAAGCTCAGGCCGAGCATGCCGACCCTTTTCTTCTTAGTTTGCAGGACCCACTCCGCAGCCCGGTCAATGTGATGGTCATTACTGGACATAATGGATTCGATCAGGGGAAGATGCAGGTCAAGCTCGCGCGCCTTATAGCTGAGCGCCTTCAGGTCTTTCGGCAGGCACGATCCACCAAAGGCAAAACCCGGGCTAAGGTAAGTGGGTGAAATATTCAGGCGCGTGTCCGACAGGAAAATTCGGGTCACCGCTTCACTATCCACGCCCAGCCGTTTGGCAACCGTCCCGATTTCATTCGCAAAGCTTACCTTGAGCGCATGAAAAGCGTTGGAGGCGTACTTGATCATTTCGGCGGCGGCCAGTGAAGTCTCAAAAATCGGGCCGGGCGCCCAATGGTAAAGGTCGCGGAGCGGGGCTGCGTGCTTGGGGTCCTCGACGCCGAGCACCGTGAAGGGTGGCTCGAGGAAATCCGCAACGGCGCTTCCTTCGCGCATAAATTCCGGATTATAGACGGCTGCAAACCCTTCGCCGGCGCGCTTGCCGCTGGCCGTTTCCAGGGCCGGGATGGCCACCGAGCTGGTGCTACCGGGCAAGGTGGTGCTTCGAATCACCACCAGATGAAAATCCATTTTCTTCTTCAGGCTTTCCCCAATCTCCCGGCATACACTTGAAATATGGCTCAGATCGAGTTTGCCATTGGGCAGGCTTGGGGTCCCGACGCAAACAAATGAAATCTCTGTTTCGGCAACTGCCTTCGCGATATCCCGCGTGGCGCGAAGGCGTCCGGCATGATGGGCCTCCGCCACCATTTCATCCATCCGCGCTTCGATAATGGGGCTCTTGCCCATATCGAGCATTTCAACCTTGAGCGGATTCAGGTCGATACCCACCACCCTGTTGCCTTTATGGGCAAGACACGCGGCGACCACCGAGCCCACGTACCCCAACCCGAAAACGCTGACCGATCTTGGAGTTGGCGTCAAAGCTTATCTCCTGGAGCGCAACCCATTATCCTGCAACCTCGTGCAAGTAGGGGTCTTCGGCTGTGACAATCGACCGGCCCCTACTAGATTGATGAAACTCAAGGCCGCTGTTCCTCTCACTGCGGATCATATGTTGCCACCCACATAGAGAACAGAGTTGGCGATTACGCTCAAGTAATACTCCTACAAAAGAGTAACATGAAGTGAAGACCGCATAAAGAAAGCATCGCTCAAAGTGGCTCATACCAATGAAGTCGGAAAACAATCCGGCCGGCTTGATCGATGCCCAGACGATTTCAACATGATGCGGAGTTGAAGCTCCTGGTAACAGGGTGGCCTGCGGGCGCAATGGCGGGAATATAGGAAATTGAAGAAACCGCAACTTTGCAAGACAGAACGGGTTATAATGAAAGCTGGACTCTGGTTCGATTTTGGCAACAGTAAATTGCTTCTTTTCAGGAGATTGGCGTGATCAAGATGGACATCGTGAATCAGGTGGTGGACCGTACCGGTAATATCACCAAGGCGAAGGCTGAAACGGCTGTGGAAGTGCTGTTTGAATCCATGAAGCAAGCACTGGCCAAAGGTGACCGGATCGAGTTGCGTGGCTTTGGCGTCTTCAACGTCAAACCGCGCAAGACGGGAATCGGCCGGAATCCCAGAACCGGGGAAGAAGTCAGCATTCCTCCCGGGAAAGCTGTCCGCTTCAAGCCCGGCAAAGAACTTCAATCCCTTTAATAACATTGAAGCCGCCCGGAGAATTCCTGTTGAATTACTTTGGTGTTGCTTTACGGTATTGGTTTGTCCAAGCCTGAGACGGGTCAGGCCAGGTGGCCAGGCACATTGCACCACAGCCGGCAATCTAACGCCTTTGCCGTGAATCGCCACCTCGGTTGATCCCCGGCTGGCCGTGTGTTTCGCTCGAACCCCCACTCGTTTATGTCTGATTAGCTGGCTCATGCTTATCCGGTTGTTTCAGGCGGCCACAAGCTCTTGATATAGCCTGGTCTGCCCCACCCCAACATATGGGGGCATGCTGAAACAACCGGATAAGCATGAGCTGGCTACATCATGTTGAATGGATCCATATCGATCACACACGACCGGGGCGTGATTCCCTTTCTTTCGCAATCGTCCGCCAGGTTGCGGAGCAGCCCATTCAGTTGCGAGCGCGAAGTGGACTTGATCAGGAACTGAATGCGGTAGCGTCCTTCGATGCGCGCCAAGGGAGCGGGGTTCGGCCCCAGGACTTTGAAGAGGTTGGTGCCCCCGGCGCCGCGCTTTAGGAAGTTGGCAATTTCCGCCGCAATCGACGCAGCCTTTTCCAGTTTGCCGTCTTGAGCAATCACGTTGGCAAGTGCGGTGATGGGGGGGTAACGCATGACGCGCCGGAACTTCAGTTCCTTGTTGAAAAATTCGGAATAGTTCTGCTCGGCCGCAAAGCGAATGGCGTAGTGTTCCGGGAAAAAGGTTTGGACCAACACCCGGCCTGGAGCTTCACCCCGCCCGGAGCGTCCCGCCGCCTGAGTCAAAAGTTGGAAGGTGCGCTCCGCCGCGCGGAAGTCCGGCAATGAAAGTCCCATATCGGCGGAGACCACTCCGACCAGCGTAACTCCCGGGAAGTCGTGCCCCTTGGCGATCATCTGCGTGCCCACCAGAATATCAATCTTGCCGCGCCGGAAATCCGAAAGAAGCCGCAGGTATTGGCCGGAACGCCGGGCCACATCGCGGTCCAGGCGGGCCACGCGTGCGCCCGGGAAAGTCTCGCGCAGGCGGTCCTCGATCTTCTCTGTCCCCTCGCCCACATATTGAAGGTGCTCGCTTTTGCAAGCCGGACAATATTTGGGAACTTCGGTGGAATAACCGCAATAGTGGCAGATCAGCCGGTGTTCACGTTGGTGGTAGGTAAGGGAAATGGAACAGTTGACGCAGCGGATACTCTGGCCACAACTACGGCAGAGCAAAAACCATGAATAGCCGCGCCGGTTGAGCAGAATCATGGTCTGCGCGCCGGACCGCCGTTGCGCTTCGATCTCCTCCCGCAAGCGGCGGGAGAGAGGAAACTGAGAATGCGTTTCGCGGAACTCCTGGCGCATATCCACAATCTCCACGGATGCCATGGGCCGGCCGGAGATACGCTCCGCAAGGGTCAGGAGCTTATATTTACCCTGCTGAGCATTCCAGTAGGATTCGAGCGACGGGGTCGCCGAGCCTAGCACCACCAGCGCCTTCGCCAGGCGTCCACGCACCACCGCCGCATCACGTCCCTGATAGCGGGGAGTCTCCTGCTGCTTGTAGCTTGAGTCGTGCTCCTCATCCACGATGATGGCGCCCAAATCCGAAACCGGGGCAAACAACGCCGACCGTGTCCCCACAATGACCTTGGCCGCGCCACGCCGCGCGCGCCGCCACTCTCTATCCCGTTCAACTGCAGTAAGGCCGCTGTGCAGGATCGCCACGTTTCCCGGAAAGCGAGCCTGAAATTGGCCTTGAACCAGCGGCGTGAGGGCAATCTCCGGGATCAGCATCAGGGCGGTGCGGCCTCGGTCCAGGCAGTGGCTGATGAATCGCATGTAGACTTCGGTCTTGCCGCTGCCCGTGACCCCGTGGAGGAGCGCGACGGCGAATTGGTTGCGGTCCAGCAGATTGCTGAGATCATCAACCGCTTGAGATTGAGCCGGGGTGAGATCGGGGATGGTGGCTGAAGCAAATTCCTGGACGGAGGGCGCGGAGTCCGCATCCGGGATTGCCGCCGTCTTGCTACGGCGTCGAGAGAAATCGTCCGAAGGCCGGAGCTCAACCACGCCCGCCTTCACCAGCCGGCTGAGAGTGGCGGGAGCGGCTCGCGATGCTCTCAAGAGCTCACGATGATCTTCAAAGGAACCCTGACTTTTGAGGGCTTCGATAATTCTTAGGGCGACAGGAGAGAGTTTCCGGCGAGGCGGACTGTTATCGTTCTCCTGCTTCGCAACTGCCAGACTTGCGGCAAGGACTTTCTTCCTTCCTCGTTCGGCTTGTTTCTCTTCAACCCAACCTTCCTGCAAAGCCCGCGTCAAAAGGTCCGGCGCTTCCCCCCTAAACTTGCCTTCCACCGTCCCAAGCCCAACCCCCGGATGTTGGGCGAGATAAGCTAACAAGCGGCCTTCAGGACTTTCCCGAACTTCACCCAACAAGTTCCCTGCAATTTCCTCGAAACGCTTCCGCCCGGCTTCCGTCAGCTCCAGCAAGCGAACTTTGCGAGTTTCAGCTTGCAAAGGCAACATGGCGCGGAACACTTCGCCAGGCGGCGCCAGATAATACTCGGCAATCCAAAGGCCGAGGGTCAGAAGCTGCGGTGAGAGAACCGGCTCGGAATCAATGACCCGTAGAATGTCACGGGGCTTCACCCCCGGTTCAGTCTGTAGCACCGGTTCGAGCGCCATGCCGTTGGCCTGGCGCGCACCGAGCGGCACGCGCACCCGCTGTCCGGGCCAAACTTCGAGTGATGCAGGGACACGGTAAGTGAGAGGATGGCGGATGGCGGACATCACTGCCACGTCAATCAACGTGCCTTGCGCGCGGGAGGATTTCTTGGCCATGAGAATTGCTGGCAGTGGCACAGTTTGCTGTAGCGGCGCTCTCTGCGCGCCGAACCTGGATCCCGATCGGCTTCCGGCGCTCCCTGTCAGGGCAAGCTCCGAGCGCCGCTACAGCAAACAAACTGCGCCACTAACGAATTGCTGGAGGCGTTGATTTTCAAGTGCGGGTGGCTCGCGCCCGAGCCGCAACGAGGCTGGAATAAAGTTCTCCCAGCCGCTCCAGCATCTTTACGGCTGCCGCAAAATTACGCCGGTTAATGTGTTCGATGTTCAGCCCGATTGGCGGCGGGTCGGGAGGCAGGTTATCAAACACATCCATCAGAATGCGGCGGGACAAATCCAGAGATCGCTCCAAGTAGGATTCATCGGGTTCCGGCTTCTTTCCCGTCGAATCTCCAGCCGCCGGACCGCCGCCGTGCAGGAGAAACCGGTCGAGGTCCTCTGGGATATCCGCCCCCAGCCAACGCAGAAATTCCAGATCGCGCGGATGGCTGGCGGGAGCGAAACTGAGGAAGATGCGGGCTTCCACCCCGTTCAGGCGTTGCAGCAGCCAAACGATATCGTTGGAATCGAAGAGCACCTGGGTCGTGAAAAAACGCAGTCCTTTTTCGGCTTTGGAGCGGACACGCTCTGCCTCATTGGCGCGGCTAGGGATGCTGATGCCGCCCAGCGTCAGTCCCAGCTTGGCCCTCCGCACCTGGCGCGCGGTTTCCATGACGCTGGGGCCGGGATATCGGATGTGGCTCGATTCACCTCCCACCAAAACAACGCCCCGGATGCCATGCCTGCGGCTGGTTTCCTGCATCCAGCCCACTTGATCCTCTTCGTAAACCACGCACCGGTTCACAATCACTTCAAGGCCCAGCTCGCGGTGAATACGTTCGCCTAATAGTCGCGGCTCAACCCGGGGGACGAATTGGGCGGTGCGGGCATCGCCCCGATTCTCATCGTGAATTTCAGGGATGTTGATGCCATCAACCAGACCCCGGATTTTTCCAACGTCCACCAGGAGAGTGTCAATCCCACCGGCTTTTGAAGCAGGAGGCGGCACCATCTCAAACAGCGTCACGGGCGCGTCGGGATTCAACAGTTTTTCTTTTAAGCCCATGGGATCTCGAACTGAAACAGCTCAACATCAGCATAGAACGATCTACCAATTTCCTGCAATGCTTTGGATGCGTTCCATAGCTTAGAGGCGCTTCTGAGGGGGGGATTCCAGCGCCATTGAGAGAAAGCGTGGCATTTTTCATCATTTCGCCGCTCAAGGGGTCAGTAGGATCCGTTCAGGAGGACCGCTGAATATAGCTACCTGTTTGCCAGATTTTTGGCATCTGGTAATATAATGACGGAATGGCATTCTCCGCCAGTACCTTAGACCTCGACACCGTGATTGCTGGTGATTGCATCCAAGAATTACGAAGTCTTCCGTCTACGTCTGTACACCTCATACTGAGTGACATCCCTTACGGGATTGGTGCCGACGATTGGGACGTATTGCATGACAATACAAATTCAGCTCTTTTAGGATCGAGTCCGGCACAGGAGAAAGCTGGCGCCATCTTTAGAAGACGTGGTAAGCCGATAAATGGCTGGTCTGAGGCCGACCGGGCCATCCCCAGGCAGTACTACGACTGGTGCTCGACTTGGACACCAGAATGGTTTCGCGTACTGAAACCAGGGGGGACGGCGTTCGTCTTCGCAGGACGAAGATATGCGCATCGGTGTGTCTGTGCACTGGAGGATGCCGGATTTTCCTTCAAGGATATGCTGGGTTGGATGCGAGAACGCGCGCCCCACCGGGCTCAGAGGGTAAGCGTGGTTTTCAAACGCCGGGGGGACCATGCTTCTTCTGAAGAGTGGGAAGGCTGGAGGGTGGGAAATCTCCGTCCGTCATTCGAACCTATTTTGTGGTTTACAAAGCCATACAAAATAGGCACGACCATCGCCGACAACGCTCTCACCTATGGTGTGGGGCCGTTCAATGAGGAGGAGTTCCTTCGCTACGTTCGCCGGCCTGACAACTTACTCGATTGCGGATTCTACCCTGGGGAGGCTGGGTTACATCCCACACAAAAGCCAGTGCGGTTGATGCAGGCCTTAATTGCGCTTACCACCAGGGCTGGGCAAGTTGTCCTAGATCCTTTCGCGGGAAGCGGCTCAACAGCGGTGGCAGCTCGAAATCTCGGCAGGCACTTTATAACTTATGAGATAAGTGAGGAGTACGCCGCTGTCTGCCGCAAAAGGCTGGGAAGCGGTCTACTGCCATTCATGTAATCGATAAGATTTCATTATCCGCCAATGACTCGATCACTTTTTCCCGCCCATCAATGTTCCTGTCTTTGATCAAACCCCGGATCGCGTCCTCGCGGCTCATATGCATAAGCTGTTCGCGTTCTCTTGCCAAAAACGTAAGAGCTTCCTCCTTCACAACACTCAACGCCTCGATGACTGCGACTTTCTCTACTTGCCAGAGCCGCTTGATGGTTTGATGAAAGCTGAGCATCGCACAATTTACACAGGTCCAATATGCAACGGAATTTTTCGTAGGGTTTAGGTCTTCGGCGGACTTCAGAGCAGCCAACAAAAGACGCTGGGCGGGCCGTTTGCCGAAGTCGTTACAAAACTGTACAAGGACAGATAGGTGAGAATAGGAAAATATGCAAACGCTCCTGGAAATAGCCTGCATGTATATCTGGCTGGTCCTGGCGGGAAGTTGGTAAACCGGGCAGACTACCATGGCGTGGGTCTTTCCACGCTTCCATCCGTCCATCGCTTCGACTTTGAAGTCTTTTTGATTCTTAGCCGTCCGGCTTAACCTGAAAGCCTTGGCATCCCCGATAAGACTGAAATTTTTTCCGACAGCCTCTACGTCCGCCGCGTCAGCTCGCCCTTCGAGCACGACGGCCGTCAGGCCGATGTACCGGTACGTTGCGGCGAGGAGAACATCGGTGTATTTGGAGTAGAGTTTTTCTTCGCTTGAATCATGTCCATAGTGCTCCGGAATGGAACCGCATAGGCGAAGGTGATCTGTAAGGGCTGTTGGCCCTTCGCGCTCTATCTCCGAATTAAGCTCGGCTTCCATCTGGGAAATGTTCTTCCCGAAGCGTCCGCTGATGGTTACAATTTCGGCGACCCAGCGTCGACGCCTTGCGATGGCCGTGCCGGAAAGAATTTCGAGCTCCTTCATGCGAGCGAACATTATCATAGGATCTGCGGAAATAACAGACCGGATGCCGAGGACGAAGTGTTAAGGTGTTGCCAGCTTCCGGAGCGAACTGTCATTTCCTGATATGCCCACTTGCCGAAATCCCTGATTCGTCTGACCACATCCCACAGGGACCGCGGGTGAAGATTAGGAGTGCCCTTGCTAGAGGTGATGCAGTCCCAGGAGCCACTGTGTCGATAACGACTGTTCTGGTAAGCTGGTAAGAGTACGCGACGCGGAGAAAAAGGCGCGGCGCAGAGGCAAAATGAAAGCCATCCGATTCCATCAAATTGGAACACCGGAGGTCCTGCGTTGGGAGGATGTGGCGGAGCCTGCACTGGGCGCTGGAGAAGTGCTGATCAAGGTCCGGGTTGCAGGAGTCAATTTTGCGGACACACTCCTGCGGCGCGGCGCATATCTCACCCAGCCGCATTTGCCGGAGATCCCCGGCTTTGAGGCCTCGGGCATGGTTGAGAAGGTGGCTGACAGAGCCAATGAAGGCCTCATCGGCAAGCGGGTGGTGGTTCTGAGCCAGCATTGCTATGCGGAGTATGTGGAAGCGCCGGCCCGGGAGCTGATGTTCCTTCCGGAAGGTATGAGTTTTGAAGACGGCGCGGCATTTCCGCTTCAGGCGCTCACTGCCTATCACCTGCTGTTCACCGCCGATCAGGTTGTTCCCGGGAAGTCCATCCTGATCCACGCAGCGGCAGGCGGCGTCGGGCTGCTAGCAATCCAGATGGCCAAACAGGCCGGCGCCCGAGTTTTTGGAACGGTATCGACACCGGAGAAGGCCGCTCTGGCAAAACAGATGGGCGCCGATGAGGTCATTAACTACGCCAAGAGTGACTTTGCTGAGGAAGTTCTTAAAGCTACCGGAGGCCGTGGCGTAGACTTGGTGCTGGACTCAGTGGGACGTGCCACTTTTGTCGGCTCCTTGCGCGCGCTGGCTCCGTTCGGGCACTTGATTAGCTACGGCGCGGCCAGCGGTCCTGCCGATCCGCCGCGCATCGGGCCGCTTTTTGAAAAGTCCCTGAAGCTGAGCGCGTTCTGGTTGATGACGCTTTCCAAAACCCCACAAATTGCGGCGAAAGGTGTGGCCCGGGTCCTGGAATGGATTACCAGCGGGAAACTGCGGCTGCAAGTGGGACTCAAGCTGCCAATCACGCAAGCCGCTGAAGCGCATCGGAAGATGGAGGCGAGAGAAACGGTGGGGAAAATATTGCTGACGGTGGAATGATGTTCCAGGGTAGGTTTTAGTCCTTCAAGAGCTTTCATGAGGTAAATGAAAAAGTTTGATAATCCGTACGGGCGCCAGGCTCGCCTCTACAGATCAAGGACCGCGTCTGCACATTCCTATGAAGGCAATCCATCCCAAAAAACGGCTGACCGGCTCCGTGCGGTTTGGTGGTGATAAATCCATTTCGCACCGTTATGCCATGCTTGCGGCCATTGCGGAGGGCCGCAGCGAAATCGGCAATTTCTCATCCAGCGCCGATTGCCAAAGCACGCTGAATTGTCTTGAAAAACTTGGTGTGGAAATCGTCCGGCAAAGGGATGTGGTGGCCATCGAAGGTGTTGGACTGCGCGGTCTCTGCGCGCCGGCGGGACCGCTCGATGCCGGCAACTCCGGCTCGACCCTGCGCATGTTGTCCGGCATTCTGGCGGCCCAACCTTTCCGTTCGGTGTTGACGGGCGATGCTTCGCTTTCCCGCCGCCCCATGAAGCGCGTGATTGACCCGTTGACCCGGATGGGCGCGCACATTCAATCCGCGCCCGGCGGCATGCCGCCGCTCGAAATCGAGGGTAGCGCGCTGCATCCCATTCGCTATGAGCTGCCCGTGGCCAGCGCCCAGGTGAAGACGGCGGTATTGGTGGCGGGCCTTTTTACTGAGGGTGAAACCACGGTGATTGAGCCGATTCCCACCCGCGATCATACGGAAATCGCGCTCGAACAGATGGGAGCGAAGATTAGCCGCCATCAAAAGACGATGAGCTTGCAAGGTCCGGCACGATTGGGTGGGGCGAACTTTCAAGTGCCGGGTGACATCTCCTCCGCCGCATTTTTCCTGGTGGCTGCGCTGCTGGTTCCCGAATCGAAGCTCACGCTTCACAACCTTTGCCTGAATCCCACTCGCACCGGGCTGCTGGATGTGCTAATGCCAATGGGGGCTCGCATCCGCGCCCTCAACCAGCGGATCATGCACGGTGAACTCACCGGCGATCTTCAGGTAGAGTCCAGCCAGCTTGCGGGCGGGGAAATTCCCAATGAAATTATCCCAGGACTAATAGACGAGTTGCCCGTGCTCTCCGTGCTCGGTACGCAGACGGCGCATGGATTGTCCTTTCACGGCGCGGCGGAGCTGCGCGTGAAGGAAAGCGACCGGCTGCGGGCTGTCGCGGAAAATCTGCGCCGGATGGGCGCGGAGGTTGAGGAATTTCCGGATGGATTGCGCGTGGCGGGCAGGCAGAAATTGCGGGGAGCGACGATTGAAACCTACGGCGACCATCGCATTGCTATGGCCTTCGCAGTGGCCGGACTTTTGGCGGAGGGAACAACCGTGATCGAAGACAGCGACTGCGTTGGAATTTCGTTTCCCAATTTCTTCGATGAGATGGAAAAGATTTCAGAATGATAAACCGTGGGCGTCATGATGTTTGAAACCAATGGGACGATCCCGGCCTCTCCGTTCCACAGTTTTCGGCGAAGAGGGCGCCAGACCTCCAATCTATGTCCTACAGAAGGCTTGGAACGTCACGCGCACCGTGTACGACTCGAACGATCTCAACCGGCTTCCGGGCGGGGTTGTAAATGATGAGATACGCGCCCACAGGCCAAAACAGTACCGGCTTATCCGTAATATCCTCCCTGCTATGCCCCACGCCGGGGTTCCCAGCGATCCTCTGACAGGCATGAAAAATCTGGAGACGAACGCGGCGGGCTGCTGCGACGCTATCCTCAGCGATATAGGCCCACATTTCCCGAACATCACGGACTGCCTCGGGTGAAAGCTTGAATCGCTTCATGCCCGTTTGCGCTTGCGCCTCAGTTCTTGTTCTTCTCGCTCCAGGCCTCTGAAGAACGTTTGTCCGTCAACTCCCCCACCCCGTTCGAGCGAAGCCCAGCCCTCGTTGATTTTCTTCTGGAGTTGCTGAATTTGGAGTTCTCGAATGCGGTCTCTCTCTTCAAAAAGCCGCAGAGCCTCCCGCACAACCTCGCTCGCGGAATTGTAGCGACCAGCCTTGACTTTGTTCTGAACGAGCATTTCCAGCGCCGGTGTGAGATGAACGTTCATAGTAAGTTCTCCTGGTCCCGTACTGCGAAGATATCAATCCTGTCCATCCTTGTCAATGTTGGGTAGTGACTCAATTTGATGTTTTGTCACATTGTTCGCCACCGTCATCCCCGCGAAGGCGGGGATCTATGCTCCGGACAATCCCTTTTTCGGCGCGAGTTCGGAATGCCACTGCGATATTCGGGATGGATTCCCGCTTTCGCGGGAATGACGATGAAGGAACAAATTGAGTCACTACTCAATGTTGGACAATCCAAGAAGAACTCGAGGCGATTAATACCGGGAGTGAGATTCAGCAAGGCCCCGTCAGTTCGATGGGGCTTCCGGCGCCGGAGTGAGCGGCGGGGCGGGCGGATGCGGAGGAGCCGGTTGGCCCACAAACCGGGCTGGAACGGCGCGGTGCAAGAATCGCGGTTGGAATTCCTTCGCTTGCCGTGAAGGCTGGGTTGGCGAGCCTTCGCCCTTGCTAAGGCGGATGGTTCCGTAGGTTGTAGACAGGTGGATGGTGGGGCCACCCTTGCCGTAGGTGCCGCTAATCGAGGGCGCGTCCCCTTGCTTCTCGACCTTCAGGCTTGGCCCCGTGAAATCGGTTTCCACGTCGCCGTGCTGGGAAACGGCATCAATCTGAAAACCACTGTTGGGCGGCAAATCCAGCTCGATCTCTCCCTGCTTTGATTCCACTTCGATGGAATGGGCAAGCGGCGCCGCCGGACGCAACTCCACATCGCCGTTATTGTTGGAAATCTTGATGCTGTGCTTGAATCCCTGCACAGTGACGTCCTTCTGGTGGGTGGTGATTTCCGCCGGCCCGTCAATTTGATTGATTTCGAGCGATCCCATCTCCATATCCAGCCGTCCGGTGAGCCGCTGCGCCGTCAGGTCCGTGCGGGAGGAAACGAAATGGGTGGTCTGCGAAACGTTTTGGAGTTGAACCGATCCGCTGAATTCGCCGTTCACCGTCAACATGCCTTGAACGTTGGCAACGTCCACATCCCCGCCCCGGCCTTCGATCTGCACATTACCATTCACGTCGCGGACCTCGGTTGAGCCGTGGCTTTTGTGAACGCGGACGAACCCTTTCACGTTTGAAACCTGAACGTCGCCGTGGTCGCTGGTTAAGGTCTGGTCGCCGGTCAAGCCGTCGACGATGATTCCCCCACGCTCAGCCGCAATTTGCGTTGTGGTGGCGGCCGGCACGTGCAAGGTCAAATCCAGCCGCACGGCGCTGCCGCCATTGGGCATAGAATCCAGGTTCGTTTGAAGGATGTAATGGCCAGACTGCTCGGCCATTGAGACTTTCAATTGATCGTGCAGCTTCCTGGCCTGATCCTCACTGCTGGCACGGATGGTTTCCTTCACCACCGCATCGATCCCGGACTGATTGCCGGCCCGGATTTCGACATCGCCCCGGCGATTGGTGATGACCAGGTGGGGATTGGCCGGAACGCTTTGGGAAAACGTCTGCGTGTAGTTGTAGGAATCGAGAAAAGGATTGGCCCAATCTTCACCGTTGGAATTGATCCCCACCCAGGACCAGTGCTGCCAGGGATGAAGCACAATCTTGGAAACCAGTGAGCCAAAGATAAGTATCAGCAGCAACAGCACGACCTCAGAGCCGGAAAAGAGACTGATGGGCGGTGCATCGGGAATCCGGCTGGCTTGGATGTAATCGATGAGCTTGGAAATACCCCAGAAGATAATCAAGATGGGCCAATACTTGGCAAGGAGTGTCCACGGGCGGATGGCGGGATTGAAATTCTGGTAAAGGAAGATGAATCCAACCCCGATCAAGGTTAATGCCCAGAAGATCGAACCGCGCCGGTAGGATGAGTAAATGCTCATGGTTGCTGTCCTTCCTGTTTGTCCATCCGTGAAGCAAGTGACAAGTGTAAAGTGACGAGTGACAGGTATAAGCAGTCAGCCGTCAGCGATCAGCTTTCAGCGAATAAGACTTCGTGAATAATCCAGCCTAGACCCTCGGTCCCTCCGGCGGCCTGGGGGGCATCAATCCATCCACCAGGCGGAACACGCCAAATTCAATCAATAAGACCGGCCAAGTGTGCTCGAAACCCAGGCGGGGAATGAACTGGTTCAGCAGAAGCAAGATCCCCAGAGAGATCAGGAGCACGGGCGCGGTCAGGCCGGGCCGCCGTCTGTTCCTGAAATCGGTCACGGTGTTTGGACTCTCGTTGTCTGTCATGGTCGATGCCACTCCGGAAAGGCGCGCGGGTCACCGTAATAGGGGCAACCCTTGGGGTCGCCCGAGGGCGGGCAGAAGGCCCGGCCTAACGTCCCCCGGGCCGGCGTCCGTTCCCGTTCGCCACGGAATTACCGGTCTCTTGACTAAACCTTTTGCTCCATCTTGGCTTTTTCGAGCTCGAGCCGGACCTTCTCAATTTCCAATTCCTTCAGCCTGCGTTCGTGCTCCATTTCTTTGGTGCGCAATTCCTGATGAACGCGCAGCTCGTTTTCCCTTACTTTCCTGAACATCACAATCCCCACGATCAAGACCACCATGAGGAATGGGGCGAGAATGCCAAGCACTGGGGGTGACATGATATCCACGTTGAACCTCCTTCTGATTTGAGCCTTGCAAAGAGCCGGCGCATCAATGGACCTACTGCTTGGTCAGCGATGTTGAGCTGGTGTCGCCTGGCGATGAGGGCGGCGGCGTGCCACCTTTGCCCATCTTGCGTTGCAGCAGGATGACGCCAATCACAATCAAGACCACCGGCCAATACTTTCCGATGTTTTCAAAAACTGGAATGCCGAAGTTATCCAGCAGGAAGAGAACGCCGAGACCAATCAGCAAGGCGGCGCCAATCGGGGCGTTCATCTTGAAGTCGCCAAGACCCAGCCATTCCTCCAGGGGTTGACCCATCTGCTTGCGCCGCGCTGTCTGGTAGGAGTCAATCACCATGTAAAAGTAAAAGGCCGCCGCGCCCAGTCCGAAAATGGTGTCAAACGGATCACCCACGCGGTTGGAGATGGCAATCAACGATCCAAAGATCAGGACCTGCACGATCGCCTTCACAATCTGTCCGTTGTAAATCGCACCCACGCCTGGAATGAAGCCCAGGAACAGCGCCAAGCCGGGGTTGTTGGCGCTATCGGTTCCGAGCAGGGGTGGAAGCGCCGGGCTTTGCAGGCGCGCGGCGAGACAGGACTCGCAGTAGATCATGCCGCGCACCTCCCGGCGGCATGAGGCGCAAAGCGCCCGTCCGCATTGGCCGCAGAAGGCGGTTGCTTCAATTTCGGGGTGGTTTGAGCATTTCATCGGGGTAGACTCCTCTTGGACTCGGCGCTGAGCACGTCGGATACGCCCACATTGGGTGAAAACCGGCTGAATCCGGGAATTGCAGCCAACTCCATGGAACTCTGCCGGCTCCGGCCTTGAGCGCCGCCGGGTGAGTCTTTCTTCTGCATCCTCGGACGCTGCTCATCCTGATCGTTCCGCAATTCTCGCAGGCGGTTCTGGATTTCGTAGACCACGCGCAAGTCGTAGTAATACTTCTCCGCCCGGGCGACCAGCAGATGACCCTTGCTGTTGGCACGATAGGCCCATGTCCCAGGGTTCAGGTCTCTTAGCGTTAGCGAGCGTATATTGACGTTGGCGGCATGAAGAATGAAGGAAATGGAAAAGACCGCCATGGAGATGCCATATGCGACTCGAGGCTGGAGCAAGGGCCGGACGGAATCCCGCAAACGGTCTGCCCACGAGGGCTTTCGCTGGCCGGTGGTGGCGTGGATAATTCTTGAGATCAGCCACGGTGAAGGTTGGAGTGGCTCGGCCATGTGGCAACGCTCCATCACCTGCCGGACATCCTCCACCATTTCCCGGCATTCGGGGCAGGTGGCAAGGTGCGACTCCATTTCGGCGCGCGTCGCCGGCCCCAACCGCTTCTCCAAATACTCGCTGATTTGATTGACCGCTTCAAGATGGTTCATGGTCCGCTATCTTACCCCTTCATACCTTTCATACGCTTAATGATCCTGGCAAGTTCCAATCTTCCGCGATTGATGCGGGACTTGACGGTCCCTTCCGGCACTCCCAGAACCTGGGCAATCTCTTGATAGTCCAGCTCTTGCAGATCGCGCAGGATCACGGCTTCCCGCATTTCGGGGGAGAGCAAGGCAAGAGCAGCCTGCAAAAGCTCCCGGACTTCGCGTGATTCCAGCTCCGCCATGGGATCGCGCCCCCCGGAGGGCTTTTGTTCAATTTTTTCAACTTTCTCCTCGATGGAGTCGGTAAGCCTATCTCTTTTGGTGCGGCGATAATGGTCAACCAGGTGGTTGCGCGCAATGCGATTCAGCCAAGTGGAGAATGCTCCCTGGGATGAGTCGAAGCTCTTCAGCGTTTGATAAATCTTGATAAAAACTTCCTGCGTCAGGTCCTCGGACTGAGGGGCGCTGCCGGTGAAGCGGTAGCAAAGGTTATAGACCTTGGAGGTGTGGGCTCGCAGAAGCTCCTCCCAAGCCGCGCCCTCGCCTGCGAGGCATCGCTTTAGTAATTCCAGGTCCTGGTCCACTCATATTCTCCCGGGCCGGCATTGCGCCGAGATGGGTCCTCGCAGGCTCCGCTCGTCTGGAAACTTGTGATGCATTCTATCAGAAATGTCCAGCTTCGGCAGTTTGCAGCCCAGGATCAGGGCGACTGGGAAACAATTCCGGGTGCTTCCTACGCGGGATTCCGGCAGATAACTATATAGTAATATCCTTATGGGGAGGTGGCCAGCGCAAGATTGGACCGGAAGACCATGCCGGGAATTTACCGTCTGGGCCAGGCTGCCGGGCTGAAGCCCGGCGCTACAGAGCCTGGGACCATGCCGGGAATTTACGGACTGGGTTGGGAGGAACAATCTCGGAAAATCATGAGCGGCAGCCAGTTGATGCCGCCGGAACACCCCCAGCCGAACCGCAGCGACGCTTTGGCCTTGCTTGACTTCAACTCACCGTTTGGCTACCTTACCGACTGGAATCCAAACGGCGCAACATTGATGAACAAGAGCCAACAGCGATGGTTGTGGGTGGCATTGGGCCTGACCGGTCTGGTTCTGGCAATAGTCTTCCTTCGGCATGGGAGGTGGTGGAAGACTTTCCAATGGAATGCCGTCTGGGAATCGATCCTCCATGCCAAGCTGGAATATCTGCTTCTGGCCGTAGTGGCCACCTATGCAACTTTCGTAGCGCGGGCCTACCGTTGGAAGTTCTTCCTTGACCCGCTAAAAAAAGCTTCCGCCTGGAATCTTTTTGTGGCCCAGATCCTGGGCTTCAGCGCGATTTACCTGATCGGACGGACGGGCGAAGTGGTGCGCCCAGCTTACATTGCCCGGACTGAAAAAGTTCCTTTCAGCTCGCAAATTGCCATTTGGATTCTGGAACGGGTCTACGATGCCATCGCCATAGTTCTGCTCTTTGCTCTGGCCCTTTATTTCGATCCCATCCATCCCGCCTCCCGCCATGCCGAGCAGTCGCTTCGCCGCATGCACGGCGGCGCCATTGTGGTGCTGCTTCTCTCCGGCGTCCTGGTGGCTGGATTGGTGTTGCTCCGGTTGTATTCCGATGATGCTCTTCGGCGTTTGCCGGGACTTCTGTTGTGGGCGCCACGAAAATTGCGCGAGCCCTTAAAAAAATTCATTCACTCCTTCTCGACCGGGCTGGAGGTGATCCAAGACCTGCAGGATTTTTTGGCGAGCGTTGGGTGGACGCTGGTACTGTGGTTCCTCAACGTCAGCACTTTCTATTTGGTAGCCCACAGCGTGAAGGGCACCCTGGCCCATCTCACCTGGGGAGCGGCGGCGATGACTCTGTTTTTCGCCGCCATCGGCCTGATCGTGCAATTGCCGGGGGTGGGCGGCGGTTACCAGGTCGCGGTGATTCTGGCGTTGCGGGAATTGTTTTCGGCTCCGCCGGAGCAGGCCGCGTCCGCTGGCATCCTGATTGGCGCGGTGGTGATGATCCCCTGCATGGCTCTTGGCGTGGTTCTGCTACTCTATGAGGGTTTGACGCTGGGCAAGCTGAGGCGAATGGCCGAAGACGAAAAGCAGGTGATGGCGGCGCAGAGAGCAGCAGTTCCCGGAGCTTAGCCCGGATTACTCTTTGAGCCGCTGTGCGCGGGTGGCGGCGAGGGTCGCCCCTGATTTCATATGAAATGCCCATTTTGTGGTCATCTGGAAGACCGGGTGGTTGATTCGCGCGAGGCCAAGGCCGGAGACACCATTCGCCGGCGGCGGGAGTGCGGGAAGTGCGAGAAGCGGTTCACCACTTACGAGCGGATTGATGAAATTCCTCACATGGTGGTGAAGAAGGACGGCCGCCGGGAGAAATTTGAGCGGCAGAAATTGCTGGCGGGCCTCCTGAAAGCTTGTGAAAAACGCCCGGTTCCGGTGAGCAAGTTGGAAGAGATCGTTAATGAGACGGAATCCTATCTGGCCGAGTCCATCAATCGCGAACGGTCGTCCAACGAAGTGGGTGAGCTGGTGATGAGCCGGCTGAAAGGGCTGGACAAAGTGGCCTACGTGCGATTCGCTTCGGTTTACCTCGACTTCAAGGATGTCCGCGAGTTCATGGACGAGCTGAAAGATTTGCTGAAAACCCGCTCAAAATAGCCGCACCAAGAACGGTGTCTTCTTAACCCGGATCATTCATGAAGCTCTCTTGTAGAGGCGACCCTTGTGGTCGCCCACGGGCGGGCACCAGGCCCGCCCCTACAGCGCGTGGAAATCAGGCTCCAATGGCATAGTTGGCTAACGACCTGTCAGATAATAACTGTTCCATTTAGGACCCAATACATCCCCTCTCCCCACAAGCGGGGAGAGGGTGACGCGAAGCGGCGGGTGAGGGGTGCTGGTTGGAAGATGGAACAGTTATTTCTGAACGGGCCCTAAATGAATAGCATCCGGACTAATCCCGCTGCTCCCAAACGTAGGCTCCGAAGATCCTAAAGGTCCGGAATCCAACCCGCTCGTAGAGCCTCACGGCCCCGGCGTTTGAATCCGTCACCGTCAGTGTGACTTCATGCAGGCCACGCTTCACGAGCTCCCGGAAGCCCTGTTGCATCATGGCCTGCCCAAGCCCGTGCCCCTGGAATTCCTCCGCCACCGCGATCTGTGGAATATGCGCGGTCCCGGGGCGAACCTCGGTGAGCACCAGGATGGCGGCGAGCTTGCCCGTGGGCAGGTGAATAGCCGCCTGGGAAAGGCCCGGGAGGATCTCCCCGCAGCCGTGAAGGTGCAGGATGCTCTCAATGAGCCGGGATGACCCTGGAATTGAAAGATACTGGTCATTAATCCTTGAATCTACATGGCGGCGATAGGTGTGAAAGAGAAGGCTGGCGGCATCGGCGTCATGACGCCGGAGCCAGGGAACCAGAGTGAAATTTTCCAGACTCTCCCAGATGTTAGCCGAAGGGGGATCCTCGCCGGTCCACTGCTTCAGGTCGAGGGCCATGAAACGCCGGGGATAGACTTCGAATCCGCGGGCTAGGAAGTCCGGGCCCACGTCTTCCACTTTGAAGTGGGGAAGTTGAGACTCCACCCTTTTCAATCCGGGAGTTGCCATGATGGTTTCCAGAACGTGCTCCACCAACATCCGGCGCTCTTCCGGATCGACCCACTCTTGCTCAACAAACAAGTCCCCGATGAGGCCCTTGATCCCCTCGTTGACGAAGAAGCTATAACCCACGACCCGCCCGGCCTTTACCAAGGCATACCCGGTCAACCTTTTTTCCCCCAGACACGCGGAAATGATGTGCGCGGAGGAAGTGAAGTCCCAGTGGAGTTCTTTTTCCCAGGTTCGGGATTCAGAAGCGAGCAATGGCTGGAAGTCGCGCGCCTCGAAGTGGCGAATATCGATAATTTCGGCTGGCAAGGCGTCTTCCTTTCAGTAAGAAAAGACTTTTCGCTCCGCGCAGCGCGCCCTCTTTTTCCCGCTCATCCGGCTGGCGCGGAAACGGCAGCCCCGCATCGCGTTAATCATAGGCCAGAAGCCACCTTCCGGCAAAAGAATAACCCAGATTCAAAGCGAAGCCCGGCAGGTCTTGGCTTGCCCCGGTAACATGTTCGCGCGTGCATTCCTGGCATATTCGTAGAAATTCAATCCTGGGTTGGAGCTTGAATACAATCTTGAATATGATGGAATCTGCGGCAAAATAATTTCATTCTCAAGGGCGGAGCGCCGCGGCCGGCGGCGGCAAAAGGAATACCCGGCGGGAAACGGCACGGGGGACTCAATCCGGATTCAAGGATGTCCTCTTGACTGGCTACGATAAGATAAGCGGGCTATAGCGAGGAGCAAAGAGATTGGGTTTTACTGCCCAAACGGATTCAACTCCGGGCTGGAGTCCGGCCAATCCTAACCCACCGCGAGCGCCCACGCCGCGGAGGGACTGGATTGAATACGCGGCCGCCCGAATGGTGCTTGGGGTTTTGGGCCATTTGCCGAATCGTCTGGCCCGTGGCATCTGCGCCGTGCTTGCTGCGTTCTGCTACTGGGTTTGGCCCAAACTGCGGCAGGTGGGGCTTCAAAATTTGGCCCTGGCTTACCCGGAATGGTCTCCCCGCCAGCGCCGCAAGGTACTTTTTGCCTGCTTCCAAAACCTGGGCAGGATGCTCTCGGACTTCGCCCACTTTCCGGGTCTGAACCGCGCCAATATTGAGGACCTCATCGTCTACGATGGTTTTGAGCATTTTGCGCGGGCGCAAGAACAGGGCAAAGGTCTGATCTTTCTGACCGCGCATTTTGGGTGCTGGGAGCTTGGCTCCTTCGCTCATGGTATTTACGGTCATCCCGTGAAGTTTGTGGTCCGGCAACTGGATAATCCTCTGATCGACGGGCTGATTAATCATCTTCGTTGCTTGAGCGGCGGGCAGCCTATTGAGAAGCGGGATTTTGCGCGTGAGGTCCTGCGCGCCCTGAAAGAGGGTGACTCGGTCGGCATCCTGATGGATCAAAACATGCTTGTTTCCGAAGGCGTCTTCGTTGATTTCTTTGGCCGGCCAGCCTGCACCACCACCGGCCCTGCCCGGATTGCGCGCAAGACCGGAGCGCCCTTGGTGCTGGGGTTGGTCATCTGGGACCGTGAGCTTGGAAAATATCGCCTCCGCTTTGACTCCGTCGAATGGATTCGCTGTGAGAACCCCGAAGAGGAAATCCGGGCGAACACGGCTAATTTTACCCGGCGGCTGGAAGAATACGTGCGGCGTTACCCGGATCAATGGCTCTGGGTGCACCGGCGCTGGAAAACCCGTCCACCCGGCGAGCCGCCACTGTATCCCCGTTAGTCGAGGTTCAGAATGAAAGTCCACGAAATTGCCAAACTGGTTGAGGGCGTCCTTGATGGAGACGGAGAGACGGAAATCCGGGGAATTGCCGGGCTTGACCGGGCCACGGGCGGCCAGATTGCGTTTGCGGAAGGAACTCAAGGTCTGGGGCAGGCGGTACGAAGCGGTGCGGGTTGCATCATCGTTCCTTCGGGCCAACGGGTGGCGGGCCACACCACCATCGCGGTGGCGCGTCCCAAGCTGGCCTTGATTCGAGTTGCCGCGGCAATTCTACCGCCGCCTGCGGTTGCGCCGGGCATTCATCCGACGGCCGTAGTTTCACCCGATGCAGAGGTGGCGGGCGGGGCCAGCGTAGGCCCGAATGCTGTCATCGAAAAGTCCGCGAAGATCGGCGTGGGCACGTCAATCGGCGCGGGAAGTTTTGTGGGCGAAGGCGTGGAGATCGGAACGGAGTGCACGCTCCATCCCCATGTCTCGATTTATCCCGGCGCCCGTATCGGAAATCGCGTGATATTGCACTCCGGCGTGGTCATTGGCGGAGACGGTTTTGGCTATATCTTTGTGGAGGGCCGGCATCAAAAATTCCCGCAAATCGGCCAAGTCCGGATCGAAGATGACGTAGAGGTGGGGTGCAACACCACCATCGACCGGGGTTCGCTGGGTGAGACGGTGATTGGACAAGGAACCAAAATCGACAACCTGGTGCAGATCGCCCACAACGTCCGTATCGGACGGCATTGCATCATCGTTTCGCAAACCGGAATCTCCGGAAGTTCAGAAATCGGGGATCACGTGGTGATTGGCGGGCAGGTTGGCATTGGCGAGCACGTCCGAATTGAAGATCAGGTTCGTGTCGGCGGCCAAGCCGGAATTCTTCCCGGCAAGGTCATCAAAAAGGGAATGGTGGTTTGGGGAACTCCCGCCCGGCCCTTCGAGCAATTCAAAACGATTCACGCTTATCTTTCCCGCCTTCCCGAGCTCGCGGAAAAACTGCGCGAAATTTCGCGCCGCATGGCCCGAGATGAAAACCAGGAAAAATAATGGGCGGGTTGTACAGGATGGTGCGGCGCCCTTCAACGCGAATTCGGCCGCAGAACCCCACGGAGAACACAGAATGGACAGACGGGATTTCCTGGTTCGGTGGGGCCAAGCAGCAGCGGCCGGGCTTATGGGCGGAACGGACCTTGCGGCGCTTGCCCGGCGCCGGCGCAGGGTGGTTCATCATTACGTTCCCGGCCCTCGATCCCGCATTGGGGTTTCAACCTGGAGCTTCCACCGGTTCTTCGTGACGGCGAAGACGAAGGGGACAATTCCCTACAACCAACAGCTTGCGCTGCTCGATTTTCCGGGAATGATCGCAGAACGCTACAAGGTCCATAACCTGGAATTCGCAGCGCCGCATTTTGCCTCCACCGAAGCCGCCTACGTGACCGAACTTCGCAATCAGCTCGTCCGAGCTCATTCCACTCTGGTGAACATCCCTGTGGACATCGATGAGCTTTGGACCGGAGGAGGACTTTCTGATCCCAACCCGGTCATCCGCAATGCGGCCATCGGCGAGGTCAAGAAATGGATCGACATGGCTCACACTCTGCGAGGGCGATCGGTCCGCGCCGATCCCGGGAAGTTCGATCCGCAGAATCCCGCGCCCACAGTCGAATCCTACCGTCAACTTGTGGCATACGGC
>Ga0307374_10003901_pt1 | contig 25200 bp, 19 predicted proteins | sample OX3MG_FD_202532 | JGI IMG/M metagenome (GOLD analysis project Ga0307374, IMG submission 202532) | Soil microbial communities from Risofladan, Vaasa, Finland - OX-3 | ecosystem: Environmental > Terrestrial > Soil > Coastal area > Acid sulfate soil | place: Finland: Risofladan, Vaasa | collected...
CGATGAGCGCGATGATGCTGAATTCGCTGTGGAACAGCATCAGCGCCAGCACCGCGCCGACGCCCGCCGACGGCAGCGTCGAAAGGATCGTGATCGGGTGGACATAACTCTCGTAGAGCATGCCGAGCACGATATAGACGGCGGCCAGGGCGGCGACGATGAGGAACGGCTCGGCGGCGAGCGACTGCTGGAAGACCTGGGCGGTGCCCTGGAAGCTGCCGAGGACGTTCGACGGCACGCCCAGCTCGAGCATCGTCCGATTGATGATCGAAGCCGCCTGGCCCAGGGCCACGCCCGGCGCCAGATTGAACGAGATCGTCGACGCGACTGAAAGTCCCTGGTGATTGACCGCGAGCGGCGTCGTGCCGGGCTGGAAGCCGGCGAACGCCGAGAGCGGTACCATGGTCTCCTTCGCCGTGCTGACGGCCGTGCCGGTCGATGCCGGACCGTGGCCCGTCGCCGTGATCGAATTGGTCGCGAGATTACGCGCCGCGTCGGCGGCCACTGCAGCGGCTTTGCTGCTCTGACCCTTGAGCACGACGGTACCGGCAACGGCGTTGGTCGCCTGCGTGCCGCCGACCGCGCCGCCGGCAGTGCTGACGTAAAGGGCCTTCAGCGCCGCCGGGCTCTGCCAGAATTGCGGCGCCACCTCCATGATGACGTGGTACTGGTTCAGCGGATTGAAGATGGTCGACACCTGCCGCTGCCCGAAGGCGTCGTAAAGCGTGTTGTCGACGGCGCTGACGCTGAGTCCAAGACGCGCCGCGGTCGCGCGGTCGATTGCCAGATCCGCCTCGAGCCCCTTGTTCTGCTGGTCGGAACTGACGTCCCGGAGCTGCGGGACCTTCTCCAACGCCGCCGTGATCTTGGGGACCCACTCGTCGAGTGCCCGCAGATCGTCGCTGCGCAACGTATATTGATAGAGCGCGTTCGAGGCCCGGCCGCCGACGCGAATGTCCTGCACCGGCTGTAGGAAAAGCGTGGCGCCCGGCACGACCGACATCTCGCGCCGGAGCCGTCCGATCACCTGGTCGATGCCGGGTCTCTCGTTCTTGGGCTTGAGCGACGTGAAGATGAAGCCCGAGTTGGTCTGGAAACCGCCGGTGAAGCCGACGACGTTCGCGACCGCCTGATCCTTCCGTATGATCGCAATGAACTGGCTCAACTTCTTCTGCATCAGCTGGAACGAAATGCTCTGGTCGGCCTGGATGATGCCGATCAGCCCTCCAGTGTCCTGCTCCGGAAAGAATCCCTTGGGCACGACGATGAACAGAAACACATTGAGGCACAGCGTCGCGGTGAGAATCGCGAGCACCAGGCGTGAATGGCGAAGCGACCACGCGAGCGAGCGCCGATAATGCTCCTTGAGCCAATCGAAGCCGCGCTCGCTCCAGCGTAGGATGCGGTGCGGCGGCGGATCGTCCGCGCGCGGCCGGCGCAGAACCCGCGCGCACATCATCGGCGTCGTGGTCAGCGACAGCGCCAATGAGACGACGATCGCGATCGACAGCGTCATCGCGAATTCGCGGAACAGGCGGCCGATGAGCCCGCCCATCAGCAGGATCGGCGTGAACACGGCGATGAGGGACAGGCTCATCGAGAGCACCGTGAAGCCCACTTCGCGCGCGCCCAGGAGCGCCGCCTGGAGCCGCGGCATGCCGGCTTCGAGATGGCGGGTGGTGTTCTCGAGCACGACGATGGCGTCGTCGACGACGAAGCCCGTCGCGACGGTGAGCGCCATGAGCGACAGATTGTCGAGGCTGTAGCCGAGCAGATACATGACCCCGAAGGTGCCGATCAGCGACACCGGCACCGCGACCGCCGGGATCATCGTTGCGCGGCCGTTGCGCAGGAATACGTAGACGACCGCGATCACGAGCAGGGTCGAAATCAAGAGCGTACGCTCGACATCGGTCAGCGAGGCGCGGATGGTGGTCGAGCGGTCGACCGGTATTGCGATATCGATGCCAGCCGGCATCTCCGCCTGCAGCACCGGGAGCTCGGCCTTTACGCGGTCGACGGTGCTGATGATGTTGCCGCCGGGCTGGCGATAGATGATGACCAGAACCGCCGGCTTGCCGTTCGCGAGACCGGCGTTGCGCAGATTTTCGACCGAATCGACGACATCCGCGACCTCGTTGAGCGTCACCGCGGCGCCGTTGCGATAGGCGATGACCAGGTTTTTGTACGCGGCGGCGTTGCGCGCCTGGTCGTTGTCGTAGATCTGATAGCGCTTGCCACCGTCCTCGATCGCACCCTTGGGGGCATGCGCGTTGGCGGCGGCCAGCGCGGCCCGCACGTCCTCGAGCCCGATGCCGTACTGCGCCAGCGCCAGCGGATTGAGCTCGACGCGCACCGCCGGCAACGCCGAGCCGCCGACATCGGCTTCGCCGACACCCGGCAGCTGCGACAGCTTCTGCGCCAGCACGGTGCTGGCGGCGTCGTACATCTGGCCGCGGTCGAGCGTGTTCGACGTCAGCGCCAGCACCATGATCGGCGCGTCGGCGGGGTTCACCTTCTTGTAGGTCGGGTTCTGCCGCAGGCTGGTTGGCAGGTCGGCGCGCGCCGCGTTGATCGCCGCCTGCACGTCGCGCGCGGCACCATCGATATCGCGGTCGAGACCGAACTGGAGCGTGATGCGCGTGCCGCTGACCGTGCTCTGCGAGGTCATCTCGGTAACGTCGGCGATCTGGCCAAGATGGCGCTCGAGCGGCGTCGCCACCGAGGTTGCGACCACTTCCGGACTGGCGCCCGGCAGCGTTGCGCGGACCGAGATAGTCGGGAAATCGACCTGCGGCAGTGGTGCCACCGGCAGCAGGAAGAAGGCGACAATGCCCGCAAGCGCGACGCCGAGGGTCAGCAGCGTCGTCGCCACAGGCCGGCGGATGAAGAGCGCCGAGAAGTTCATTCCGCCGGATTCTCCCCGGGCCGGTCGCCTGTCTCGCGGTTGAAGAAGCCGGCGGTGCGGCGGCGGAAACGCGCCGCCACGCGGTCGAAGGCGAGGTAGATCACCGGCGTCGTGAACAGGGTCAGAACCTGGCTGACGATCAGGCCGCCGACGATGGTGAGGCCGAGGGGGTGACGCAGCTCCGAGCCAACGCCGGTGCCGACCGTGAGCGGCAGGGCGCCGAGGATCGCCGCCATGGTGGTCATCATGATCGGCCGGAAGCGCAGCAGCGATGCCTGGAAAATCGCATCGCGCGGTGATTTGCCTTCGTTGCGCTCGGCATCGAGCGCGAAGTCGATCATCATGATCGCGTTCTTCTTGACGATACCGATTAGCAGAACGATGCCGATGATGGCGATGACGGTAAGGTCATCGCCGACCAGCATGAGCGCCAGCAGCGCGCCGATGCCGGCCGACGGCAGGGTCGACAGGATGGTCACCGGGTGGATGTAGCTTTCGTAGAGCACGCCCAGCACGATGTAGACCGTGACCACAGCCGCCAGGATCAGGAACAGCTCGTTGCTGAGCGAGGCCTGGAAGGCAAGTGTCGCGCCCTGGAACACCGTGATGACGCCGCGCGGCATGCCGATGGCGGTCTCCGCGGCCTTGATCGCATCGACGGCGGCGCCGAGCGAAGCGCCCGGCGCCAGATTGAACGAGACGGTATTGGACGGAAACTGGCCGAGGTGATCGATCTGCAGCGGCGCGGTCTCGGTTGTGACCTTGACCATCGCCGAAAGCGGCACTTGGCCGCCGCCGGCCGACGGCAGGTAGACCGAGTTCAGCGCGTCGAGCGATGACTGATAGCCTTTGTCGGCCTCGAGGATCACCCGGTACTGGTTCGACTGCGTGAAGATGGTCGAAACGATACGCTGGCCGAACGAATCATAAAGCGCGTTGTCGATCGTCGCCGGCGTGACGCCGAAGCGCGACGCGGTGGCGCGGTCGATATTGAGATAGACCGACAGGCCGTTGCTCGCCTGGTCGCTGACGACGTCGGCGAACCCCGTCGTATGACCGAGCTTGTCGACGAGCTTCGGGACCCATGCGGCGAGCTCGTCGGGATTGGCATCCTCGAGGGCGAATTGATACTGCGTGCGGCTGACCAGCGTGTTGATGGTCAGATCCTGCACCGGCTGTAGATAGAGCGTCATGCCGGGGACGTTTGCCGTCTCCTGCTCCAGCCGGCGGATCACCGTCTCGACGTCGCTGCGCTGGTTCTTTGGCTTCAGGTTGATGAGCAGACGGCCGCTGTTGAGCGTCGTGTTGGTGCCGTCGACACCGATATAGGACGAGACGCTGGCGACGGCTGGATCTTTGAGCACCGCCTCGGCCAGCGCGCGCTGGCGCTCGGCCATCGCGGCGTAGGATACGCTTTGCGGCCCCGCGGAGATGCCCTGGATCAGGCCGGTGTCCTGTACCGGGAAAAAGCCTTTCGGAATAATGACATAGAGCAGCACGGTGAGCGCGAGGGTCGCCACCGCGACCAACAGCGTCGCCGTTTCACGATCGAGCACCCACGACAGCGCACGGGAATAGGCGCGGATGACCGCGTCGAATTTCTCGCGGTTCCAGCGCTGGAAGCGGTTCTCCGGCATCTCGCCGGGGCGGCGCAGCAGCTTGGCGCAGGCCATCGGCACCATGGTCAGCGACACCACCGCCGAGATCAGGATGGTCACCGCGAGGGTCAAAGCAAACTCGCGGAACAGGCGTCCGACCACGTCGCCCATGAACAGCAGCGGGATAAGGACGGCGATGAGCGAGATGGTCAGCGACATGATGGTGAAGCCGACCTGCTCCGAGCCGCGCAGCGCCGCGCGCAGCGGCGTCTCGCCTTGCTCGAGATAGCGCGAGATGTTCTCGATCATCACGATGGCGTCGTCGACGACGAAGCCAGACGCGATCGTCAGCGCCATCAGCGACAAATTGTTGAGGCTGAACCCGAGGAGATACATCGCGCCAAAGGTGCCGACGAGGGACAGCGGAACCGAAAGGCTCGGAATGATGGTGGCGCGGGTCGAGCGCAGGAAAACGAAGATCACCAGCACGACGAGGATCACCGCCAGCGTCAGCTCGAATTCGACGTCGGCGACCGAGGCGCGGATGGTGACGGTGCGGTCGGTGAGCACCGCGACGTCGACCGACTGCGGCAGCGATGCCTGGAGCTGCGGCAGCAACGCCTTGATGCCATCGACGACAGAAATGACGTTGGCGCCGGGCTGGCGCCGGACGTTGAGGATCACCGCCGGCGTGATGTTCATCCAGGCGCCGAGCTTGTCATTTTCGGCGCCGGCGACGACGCGGGCGACATCGCCCAAATGCACCGGTGCGCCGTTTTTGTAGGCGACAACCAGGCCGAGATAGGCGTTCGGGTCCCGGATCTGGTCGTTGGCATTGACGGTGTACGCGCGCGACGGCCCGTCGAAATTGCCCTTGGGCGTGTTGACATTGGCGTTGGCGATGGTGGTGCGCAGATCGTCTATATTGAGCCCATAGGCGGCCAATGCCCGTAAATTCGCCTGCACGCGCACCGCCGGCCGCTCGCCGCCGGCAATGCTCACGAGGCCGACGCCGGGAAGCTGGGAAATCTTCTGCGCCAGCCGCGTATCCGCGAGGTCCTCGACCTGCGGCAACGGCATCGTCGCCGACGTGACGGCGAGCGTCAGAACCGGTGCGTCGGCGGGATTGACCTTGGCGTAGATCGGCGGTGCCGGCAGATCGGATGGCAGCAGGTTGCCGGCGGCGTTGATCGCCGCCTGCACTTCCTGCTCGGCGATGTCGAGGCCGATATTGAGGCCGAATTGCAGCGTGATGACCGACGCGCCGGTCGAGCTGGTCGACGACATCTGAACCAGGTTTGGCATCTGCCCGAGCTGCACCTCGAGCGGCGCGGTCACCGACGAGGTCATGACGTCGGGTGACGCGCCGGGATAGAAGGTCGTCACCTCGATCGTCGGATAATCGACCTCGGGCAAGGCCGACAACGGCAGGAACCGGAACGCGACGATGCCGACCAGCATGATCGCCGCCATGAACAGCGACGTGGCGACCGGCCGCAGGATGAACGGGCGCGATGGACCAAGCGCCATGTCACCCCGCCACTGCGGTCATTGGCGCGCCGGTGCGGTGTTCGTGCGCGGTATCGTTGCGCCGCCGATCGTCGACGCCGGACGCAAGACCACTTTGGTGCCGTCCTTGAGCTTGTCGGCGCCGTCGACCACCACGGAATCGCCCGCCTGCAAGCCCTTGGTGACGGCAACGCGGTCGGCCGTCGAGGGACCCAAACTCACCGGCCGTACTGACACGGTGTCGTCCTTATTCACGACAAAGACGAACGTGCCCGGAGCGCCGCGTTGGATGGCTGCGCCCGGAATTACAATGACATTCTTCAGGACGTCGACGGTGATCTGCACATTGACGAACTGGTTCGGAAACAGGCTTTCGTCAGCATTGGCGAAGGCCGCGCGCAGCTGAAAGGTGCCGGTGCTGGTGTTGATGGTATTGTCGATGCTCTGGAGCGTGCCGTCGGCCAATTTGGTGACGCCGGTTCGGTCGTACGCGCCGACCAGCAGCTTCGCTCCGCCTCGACTTCCTTTCAGCACCGCCTCGAGATCGTCCTCTGGCAGCGCGAACAGCACCGAAATCGGTCGCATCTGGTTGAGGACGACGAGGCCGTTCGTGTCCGCCGGCGTGACGTAATTGCCGGGATCGACCTGGCGCAAGCCGACGCGGCCCGCAACCGGCGCGACGATGTGGCTATAGGCGAGATTGACCTGCGCGGTCTCGACTGTCGCTTGGTCCAGTTTCACCGTGCCTTCGAGCTGGTGCACCGTCGCCGCCTGATCGTCGTAGGTCTGCTTGGCGATCGAATCCTGCTTCATCAGGATTGCATATCGCGCGAGATCGACGCGTGCGCCGGCGAGCTGCGCTTGATCGCGCGCGAGCTGCCCTTCGGCCTGGTCGAGCGCCGCCTGATAGGGACGCGGATCGATCTGCGCGAGAAAGTCGCCGGCCTTGACCTCCTGACCCTCGGTGAAGCCGACAGCAACCAACTGACCGCTGATCTGCGTGCGCACCGTCACGGAGGCGAGCGGCGTCACGGTGCCGAGGGCGGTATAGATCACCGGCATCGTGCCGGTGGCCGCCGGCGCCGCAACCACGGGCAGCGGCGGCGTTGTGCTTGGTGCGCGACTACCGGGACGCAGCGCAATCCACAGGCCGACGACGACGAGCGCGGCAAGCCCGGCGCCACCCCAGAGCAGCCGGCGGCGCCCGCCGAGGCGTTGCTCGAGATTCAGCATCTGCGGCTTGATATCGATGCCGATATGGGCAGGGGGCTGGTCACGGGCATGGTCTCTTCCAGATGGAAGCCAGAGGCTGCGGCCGGCAGGAGCGGCCCTCCAGCGAGCGGAGCGGCGGCGCGATCCAGGCCACGACCCCCACCGCGTTCGGTCTCATGGCCCCTTCTCGCGTGTCCCGCCAAGGTATAAAACCACCGCGGATTTTGGGAAAGCTTTCGACCATGCATGGAGCCCACCACCGATTGCGCTCGCTCGTGACGCGGCGAAATCCGAAGGGGAATCGCCCCGACGGTTATAGGCTGCCTCGCCCGCCACAATCCCCTGGAATGCGCCGAAAACCGCAGGCATTCGCCCCAAAGCCCGGCTGTACTCATGCAAGCCGGTGAGGCCCTGGCGCGCTGGAACGCGCGGTTTCAGGGCGAGGACTATCTTTTCGGCACCGCGCCGAACGGCTTCTTGGTCGCGCAGGCGGGCCGGCTGCAACCCGGCCAACGCGCGCTCGCCATCGCCGACGGCGAGGGCCGCAACGGTGTGTTTCTGGCCAAACACGGGCTCAAGGTCCGGTCGGTCGATTTCTCGCCGGTTGCGCTCATCAAGGCGCAGCGTCTGGCGGCGCGCGAGGGCGTCGAGCTCGAAACCGAGTGCGCCGACTTCGCTCAATGGCGATGGGAGCGTGAACGTTTCGACGTGGTGGTCGGCATTTTCATCCAGTTTGCCGACGCCGCCCTGCGATCACGCATTTTTCACGGCATTCGCGAAACGCTCAAGCCCGGCGGCCTCGTTATCGTCCAGGGCTACCGACCGGAGCAGCTCCGCTATGGCACCGGCGGCCCGAAGGAGCTCGATCACCTTTACACGACCGCGATGCTGCGCGAAGCATTCGACGGTTTCAAGATTCTTCACCTCGCCGAGCACGACGATGTGATCCGCGAAGGCAGTGGACACAGCGGGATGTCGGCGCTGATCGACCTGGTGGCGCGCAAGCCGGAAGCCGGCCGACCGTAAAAGCGTGACGGCGCCGGAGCGAATCCGCTCCGACGCCGCCATCGAACGAAACCGTTGCGATTAGAGCGAGCCCTTGAGCCTTGCGCCGGCCTTGAAGCGCACACCCTTGCTCGCCTTGATCTTGATCTCTTCGCCGGTGCGCGGATTGCGGCCCATGCGGGCAGCGCGGTGACTCACCGCAAAAGTGCCGAAGCCGGGAAGACTGAATTTTTGACCCTTCTTGAGTTCCTTCGCGATCGTACTGGTAACCGTATCGACGGCTTCGGCGGCGTCCGACGTGCGCATGCCGCTTTTCTTCAATGCGTCGACGAGAACTTGCTTGCTCATTGTATGATCCCCTTCCCTTCGCTGGGCCGCGCTTCCATGTTGGGCGCGGCCGTGTTGACGAAATCCGTTGATGTGACGTCTGGTCCCCTGTGCGTTCCGCAGCAAGGCGGACGCTGAGACTTGCACTGGTATGCCGCGGCAATCAAGGATTTCGCTGCATGCCAAGCCGGCCCCGACGAAAATGGGATGGCAATGTCAAGGCCATTGTGGCGGCCGCGCCACACATCGGCGTGCACAATGACCGGGAACTGATCGCGCGGTGCCCATGCCCAGGCACCGCACCCGTTCGGCGGCAGCGCCGTCGCTATTCGGCCGCCACCGGTGCCACCAGCGCGTCGAGCCGCGCGGCACAGAACTTGAACTCGGGAATCTTGCCCATCGGATCGAGCTGCGGATTGGTCAGGATGTTAGCCGCCGCTTCCGCATAGCAGAACGGAATGAAGATCATCCCGGCGGGAACCGCGTTGTCCGGACGGGCGCGGAGCTCGATCGTGCCGCGGCGGGTCGATACCCGCACCATGGCACCGCTGGCGATGTGCAGTCGGTTCATGTCACCGGGCGACAGCGATGCGTGCGCCTCCGGTTCGATCGCGTCGAGCACCGTGGCGCGACGCGTCATCGCGCCGGTGTGCCAGTGTTCCAGCTGCCGTCCCGTGGTCAACACCATCGGATAGTCCTTGTCGGGTTCTTCGGCGGGCGGCCGAATCTCGACCGGCACCAGCCGGCCGCGGCCGGTCTTGGTCGGGAAGCCTTCGCTGAAGACGATGTCTTGGCCCGGCTGATCGGGCGCCGGACACGGATAGGTGACCGAGCTTTCGCGGTCGACGCGTTCCCAGGTGATATTGTCGAGCGACGGCATGCCCAGCTTCATTTCGGCAAACACGTCGGCCGCGCCGGCGTAGTTCCAGTCGAGGCCAAGGCGGCGGGCGAGCTCCTGGATGATCCAAAGGTCGTGCCGCGCCTCGCCGGGCAGCGGCAGCGCCTGGCGGCCCATCTGCACCTGGCGATTGGTATTGCTGACCGTTCCGGTCTTTTCGGGCCAAGCCGAAGCCGGCAGGAACACATCGGCGTAATAGGCGGTCTCGGTCAGGAACAAGTCCTGCACGACGAGATGGTCGAGCTTGGCGAGCGCCTCCCGCGCGTGCTGGACGTCGGGATCCGACATCGCCGGGTTTTCGCCCATGATGTACATGCCGTGAATCTCGTCGGCATGGATCGCATTCACGATCTCCACCACGGTCAAGCCGCGTTTCGGGTTGAGCTTGACGTTCCAGAGTTTTTCGTAGAACGCGTGCTGCTTCGGATCCTCGACCGAAATGTAGTCAGGGAAAAACATCGGGATGAGCCCGACATCCGATGCACCTTGCACGTTGTTCTGGCCGCGCAGCGGATGGAGGCCGGTGCCGGGCCGGCCGACCTGGCCGGTGATCAGCGACAGCGCGATCAGGCAACGGGTGTTGTCGGTGCCGTGGGTGGACTGGGAAATGCCCATGCCCCAGAAGATGATGGACGCCTCCGCGCGCGCGAATTTGCGCGCCACGGTCCGCAGCGTCTCGGCGTCGATGCCGCAGATCGGCGCCATCTTCTCCGGCGTGCGGTCCTTGACGCTCTCGGCAAGCTTGTCGAAATCCTCGGTATGCGCCTGGACGTACTGCTTGTCGGTGAGGCCCTCGCTGATGATCACGTTGAGCATCGCCGACAGCATGGCAACGTCGCGGCCGGGCTTGAACTGCAGCATGTGGGTCGCATGCCGCTTGAGCGCCTGGCCGCGCGGATCCATCACGATCAGCGTCGCACCGCGTTTCACCGCATTCTTGAAGAACGTCGCGGCGACAGGATGGTTCTCGGTCGGGTTGGCCCCGATGACAACGATGACTTCGGCGTCCTTGGCCGCCATGAATGGCGCGGTTACCGCGCCCGAGCCGATGCCTTCGAGCAATCCGGCGACGGACGACGCATGGCAGAGCCGGGTGCAGTGATCGACGTTGTTCGTGCCGAAGCCGGCACGCACCAGCTTCTGGAAGAGATAGGCTTCCTCGTTCGAGCCTTTGGCCGAGCCGAAGCCGGCGAGGCCCTTGGGACCGCGCGTGTCACGAATCTTCTTCAGGCCTGCGGCGGCGGCATCGAGCGCTTCTTCCCACGTCGCCTCGCGGAAATGCGTCCACGGATTGTGCGGATCGAGCGGCGCGTGCGCGTCCTTCTTCATGCCGGGCTTGCGGATCATCGGCTTCGTCAGCCGCTCCGGATGGTTCACGTAATCGAATCCGAAGCGTCCCTTGACGCACAATCGGTTCAGGTTCGACGGGCCGGCGCGGCCATCGACATAGAGCAGCTTGTCGTCCTTGATCTTGTAGGTGAGCTGACAGCCGACGCCGCAATAGGGGCAGACGCTGTCGACCTCGCGGTCCGGCTTCCGCGCCTGGGCGCCGCGCTCGTCGACGAGTGTCGATTCGAGCAACGCGCCGGTCGGACACGCTTGGACGCATTCGCCGCACGCGACGCAGGTGCTGGCGCCCATCGGATCGTCGAAATCGAACACGATCTTCGCGTCGTGGCCGCGCGCTGCCATGCCGATCACGTCATTGACCTGCACTTCGCGGCAGGCGCGGACGCATAGATTACATTCGATGCAGGCATCGAGCCGCACCGCCATTGCTGGATGACTCCGGTCAGGCTTCGGATGGTGGGTTGCCGGGAAGCGACCGGCGGAGACGCCGACCTTGTCGGCCCAGTGCCAGAATTTGGATTCGGGATCGGGATGCGCGTTGCGCGCCGGCTGATCAGAGACCAGCAGGTCGAACACCATCTTGCGCGAGAACTTGGCGCGCTCCGACGCGGAGTGGACCTTCATGCCCGGCGCCGGCTTGCGGATGCACGAGGCGGCGAGCACGCGTTCGCCTTCGACCTCGACCATGCAGGCGCGGCAGTTGCCGTCCGGCCGATAGCCGGGCTCGGGGCTGTAGCAGAGGTGGGGAATCTCCGTGCCGCGGCGATGTGCCACCTGCCAGATGGTCTCGCCAGGCAGTGCCTCGACCTCGGCACCGTCGAGGAAAAATTTGATCGTGCCCCCTGCCAGTCCGCCGCCGCCGTCGCTCATGACACCTCCTGCGGAAAATGCTTGAGGACAAGTTTAACGGGATTCATCGCTGCCTGCCCCAGGCCGCAAATCGACGCATCGGTCATCGCGCGGGTCAGCTCTTCGATCAAGGGGCCGTCCCATTTGGGCCGCGACATCAGTGCCACCGCCTTCTCCGTGCCAACGCGGCAGGGCGTGCATTGGCCGCAACTCTCGTCGGCAAAAAATTTGAGCAGATTGAGTGCGACAGCCTTCATATCGTCCTTGTCAGACAACACGACAACCGCTGCCGAGCCGATCAGGGCACCGTGCGATTCGAGCGTGCCGAAGTCGAGCGGCAGATCGTCCATCGACGCCGGCAGAATCCCGCCCGACGCGCCGCCCGGCAGGTAACCCTTGAAGGTGTGGCCGTCGGCCATGCCGCCGCAATATTCGTCGATCAACTCGCGCACGGTGATGCCGGCGGGCGCCAGCTTGACGCCGGGGTTCTTGACGCGGCCCGAGACCGAAAAGCTGCGCGGGCCCTTGCGGCCGCGGCGGCCTTGGGAACCGAACCACGCCGGGCCCTTCTCGAAGATGTCGCGCACCCACCATAAGGTCTCGACGTTGTTGATCAGCGTCGGGCGGCCGAACAATCCGACTTGCGCTGGGTAGGGTGGTTTATGGCGCGGAAGCCCGCGCTTGCCTTCGATTGATTCGAGCATCGCGGACTCTTCGCCGCAAATATAGGCGCCGGCGCCACGGCGCAGATGAATCCGCACGTGCTTGGCGAGACCGGCTTTCTCCACGGCGGCGATCTCGCGCAACAACAATTCGCGGCACTGCGGATACTCGTCGCGCAGGTAGATATAGACGTCGGGCGCCTCGACTGCCCACGCGCCAATCAGCATGCCTTCGAGGAAGCGGTGCGGATCGATCTCGAGATAGTGACGATCCTTGAACGTGCCGGGCTCGCCCTCGTCGGCGTTCACCGCCATCATGCGCGGCGCCTTCTCGGCGCGCACCAATCGCCACTTGCGGCCCGTCGGAAAGCCCGCGCCACCGAGACCGCGCAGATTTGAATCCTCGAGCGATTTGAGAATGTCCTCGAGGGACCGCTTGCCGCCGAGGCATGCCTCGAGCAGCGCGTAGCCGCCGGCTTTGCGATAGGCGGCAAGATCGGGATACGTCGGCAGGTGCGGATGGGTTTCCTTCGCCCGCACCGCCTCGACGACGCTGTCGCTTGTCGCGTGCTCGTGCAGCGCATGGCCGATCGCCGTCACTGGCGCGTTGTGGCAGCCGCCCATGCATGGCGCGCGAACAACGCGAATGCCGGCACCCAGCTTCGCCGGCAGTTCCGCCAATAACTTCTGCGCGCCGAATAGCTCGCAGGTCAGTGAATCGCAGACCCGCACCGTCAAGGCCGGCGGCGGCGTCTCGCCGTCGAGCACGATATCGAAATGGGCATAGAAGCTTGCGACCTCGTACACCTCGACGAGGGCGAGCTTCATTGCTTCGGCGAGTGCCGCCAAGTGCCGCGCGTGCAGGCACCCGTACTTCTCTTGCAGCAGATGAAGATGCTCGATCAGCAGATCCCGCCGGCGCGGCCGATCACCGAGCAACGCCACCACGTCGTCCCGCGCAACCGGGTCGACTTGGCGGCCCTTTGGTAGGTCACGGCCGCGGCGCCGGCCCGAACCCGGCTGGATGGAGCGTGGCGGCGTGCGTCCGGAATCGGCCATCGGTTAGCTCTCGCTATCTATTTAGGAGGCCCAGCATGGTTTTGCCAAGTGCCGCGGGTGAATCCGAAACTGCGATGCCCGCGCTCTTCATCGCCTCGATCTTGTCGCCGGCCGACCCGGTGCCACCGGAGATGATGGCGCCGGCATGGCCCATGCGGCGCCCTGGTGGCGCGGTCGAACCCGCGATAAAGCCGACCATCGGCTTCTTGACCTTGCTGCGCTTAACGAAGTCGGCAGCTTCCTCCTCGGCCGAGCCGCCAATCTCGCCGATCATGATGATCGCCTTGGTCGCCGGATCGGCCAGGAACATCTCGAGGCAGTCGATGAAGTTGGTGCCGTTAACCGGATCACCGCCGATGCCGACGCAGGTCGACTGGCCGAGCCCTACCGCCGTCGTCTGCGCCACCGCTTCGTATGTCAACGTGCCGGAGCGCGAGACGATACCGACGGAGCCAGCCTTGTGGATGTGACCCGGCATGATCCCAATCTTGCACTGGCCCGGCGTGATCACGCCCGGACAGTTGGGCCCGATCAGGCGCGTCCGCGTGCCGGCGACCGCACGCTTGACCTCGACCATGTCGAGCACTGGGATGCCTTCGGTGATGCACACGACGAGTGGCACCTCGGCGTCGACCGCCTCGAGGATGGCGTCGGCGGCGAAGGGCGGTGGAACGTAGATCGCGCTGGCGTTGGCGCCGGTTGCCTTGACCGCATCGGCGACGGTGTCGAAAACCGGCAGATCGAGGTGCTTGCCGCCGCCCTTTCCGGGCGTCACGCCGCCGACCATCTTGGTGCCGTAGGCGATCGCCTGCTCGGAATGGAAGGTGCCCTGCGCGCCGGTGAAGCCCTGGCAGATAACCTTTGTATCGTTGTTGACGAGAATGGACATCAGGCCGCTTCCTTCACCGCTTTCACCACCTTCTGCGCCGCGTCGCCGAGATCATCGGCGGCGAGAATAGGCAACCCGGACTTGGCAAGAATTTCCTTGCCCAGCTTGACGTTGGTGCCTTCGAGGCGGACGACGAGCGGCACCTCGAGGCTGACTTCGCGCGCCGCCGCGACGACGCCTTCGGCGATGACGTCGCAGCGCATGATGCCGCCGAAGATGTTGACCAGGATGCCTTCGACGTTCTTGTCGGAGAGGATCAGTTTGAACGCCGTGGCGACGCGCTCCTTCGTGGCCCCGCCGCCGACATCGAGAAAGTTCGCGGGCTCGCCGCCATAGAGCTTGATGATGTCCATCGTCGCCATGGCGAGACCGGCACCATTGACCATGCAGCCGATGTTGCCGTCGAGCTTGACGTAGTTGAGCGAATGCTTGCCGGCTTCGAGTTCGATCGGGTCTTCCTCGGCCTCGTCCCGCATCGCCTCGATATCGGGATGGCGGAAGAGCGCATTGTCGTCGAAGTTCATCTTGGCATCGAGCGCGAGCACATCGCCGCCGCCGGTCACCACCAGCGGATTGATCTCGACGATCGAGGCATCGAGCGCGGCGAACGCCTTGTACATGCCGAGCATGAACTTGACGGCGGCGCTCACCTGCTTGCCTTCGAGCTTGAGGGCATAGGCAAGGCGCCGGGCATGGAAGCCCTCCATGCCGGTCGCCGGATCGATCGCGATCTTGAGAATCTTCTCCGGCGTTTTCGCCGCGACCTCCTCGATCTCCATGCCGCCTTCGGTCGAGGCCATCACCGTGACGCGCGAGGTTTTGCGATCGATCAGCATGCCGAGATAGAGCTCGCGCTTGATGTCGCAACCCTCCTCGACATAGATGCGCTTGACCTCGCGGCCCTTCGGTCCGGTCTGCTTGGTGACGAGGACATGGCCGAGCATGGCCTGGGCCTCTTTGGCGGCATCGGCCGGCGATTTCACCAGCCGGACACCGCCCTTGCCTTGCTCGTCGCCCTTGAATTTGCCGGCGCCGCGGCCACCGGCATGGATCTGCGACTTGACGACATAGACCGGTCCGGCGAGCGATTTCGCCACCGTCTCGGCCTCTTGCGGCGTGTAGGCGATGCCGCCCTTGGGGACGGCGACGCCGAACTTGGTCAGCAGGCTCTTCGCCTGGTACTCGTGGATGTTCATCGAACTACTTCACCAGACCCGCACCACGCGCCCAGCGGTATTTCGCGCCCAGCACCGCGACCGGAATCTCGGTCGAATAGGCATAGGACGGAATGCCGTGATCGTAGAGATGCTCGGCGGCCTCCTCGACCTGCACGTCGCCCGCAAGCGACGCGACGATCGGTTTCTCGATGCCCTTGGCCTTCATCTCGTTCACCACCTCGACGACGAGGTTGGCGAACACCATCGGCGGCGTGATGATGGTGTGCCAGTAGCCGAGGATAATCGCGTGGATGCGCGGATCCTCGAGACCGAGCCGGATGGTGTTCTTGTACGTCGTCGGCGGCTCGCCGCCGGTGATGTCGACCGGATTGCCCGCCGCGCCGAAGGGCGGAATGAACTTGCGGAAGGCCTGATCGAGATCGGCCGGCATCTTCATCAGGTTGAGCCCGTTGTCGACGCAGGCATCCGACAGCAGCACGCCCGAGCCGCCGGCGCCGGTGATGATGACGACGTTCTCGCCCTTGGGCGTCGGCAGCTTCTGGAGCCCGCGGGCGTAATCGAGCATGTCGCGCAGGCCGGGAGCGCGGATGACGCCCGACTGCCGCAGCACGTCGTCATAGATCTTGTCGTTGCCGGCGAGCGCGCCGGTGTGCGATCCCGCCGCCTTGGCGCCGGCGGCGGTACGACCCGCCTTCAGCACGACGATCGGCTTTTTCTTCGAGACGCGCTTCGCCACGTCGGCGAAGGAGCGGCCGTCCTTCAAGTCCTCGAGATGCATCGCGATGACCTTGGTATTGTCGTCCTGCTCGAAGAAAGTGAGCAGATCGTCCTCGTCGAGGTCGCACTTGTTGCCCAAACCGACGATGGCGGAGACGCCCATCTTGGCCGAGCGCGAGAAGCCGATGATCGCCATGCCGATGCCGCCGGACTGCGACGACAGCGCCGCGCCGCCCTTGTAGTCATAGGGCGTGCAGAATGTCGCGCAGAGGTTCATCGGCGTGTAGTAGTAGCCGTAGATGTTCGGACCCATCAGCCGCACGTTGTACTTGCGGCCGATCTCCTGAATCTCCTTCTGGCCGGCGACGTTGCCGGTCTCGGCGAAGCCCGATGGGATCAACACCGCGCCCGGGATCTTCTTCTCGCCGACCTCGATCAGCGCACCGGCGACGAACTTGGCCGGAATGCAGAACACGGCGACATCGATCTCGCCCGGCACGTCCTTCACCGACTTGTAGACCTTGCGGCCCATAATCTCGGATGCCGAGGGATGGATCGGATAGATGTTGCCCTGGTAGCCGCCGTTGATGAGATTCTTCATCACCGAGTTGCCGATCTTGCCGTCCTCGGCCGACGCGCCGATCACCGCGACCGCGTTCGGCCGCATGATACGGCTCATGGCGCGGACGATCTCGTCCTGCGACGGCCGATAGCGCTGCACCGGCGGATTCCAGTCGAGAATGATACGCACGTCCGCCGCGACCGCGCCTTTCTTCGAGGCGAAGATCGGGTTCAGGTCCATCTCGACGATCTCGGGAAAATCCGCGATCAGCTTCGCGACGTTCTCGATCAGGCCGGCCAACGCCGCACGGTTGATCGCTTCGCCGCCGCGCACGCCTTTGAGAATCTCGGCCGCCTTGATGCCGTCGAGCATGCCGAGCGCCTCGTTGCGCGTTACCGGCGCCAGACGGAAGGTGACATCCTTCAACACTTCGACGAGAACGCCGCCCATGCCGAATGCGACCAGCTTGCCGAAGCTCGGATCGGTCACGGCGCCGACAATGACCTCTTGGCCGCCGCCGACCATCTGCTGAATCTGGACGCCGTCGATCTTGGCCTTGCGCTTGTACTTCTTCGCGTTGGCGATGATCGTGGCATAGGCCTTCTGCGCTTCCTGCGGCGTCTTGATGCCGACCATGACGCCGCCGGCCTCGGTCTTGTGCAGGATGTCGGGCGAGACGATCTTGAGCACGACCGGGAAGCTGATCTTCTTCGCGAGCTTCGCCGCCTCGGCGGCGCTCGTCGCCAGGCCCTCCTTGGGCACCGAGATGCCATAGGCTTCGCAGACCAGTTTGCCTTCGGGCGCTGTCAGCGCTGCGCGCTTGTCGGCCTTGACGCGATCGAGCACCTTGCGCACCGCCGCCTTATGTTTCGGCATTGCTTCACCATTTCCCCGCATGAGTTGCCTCCTTCTGCGCGCGACGCTGCGCGCCGCGCTCGCTTATGGAAAGCGGGGCGGATGGATCGCCCAACCGCCCCGCGATAAATGTCTGTCCGACTTACTCGGCGGCCATCGGCTTCGCGCCGCCGAGCGCTCCGGAGTCCTTGAACTCGCGCGCCTTCTTATCATCGAAACCGAGCACCTGGGCGAGGATCTCGTCGGTGTGCTCGCCCAGAAGCGGCGCGCGCTTCACTTCGGTCGGGCTGTCGCTGAGCTTGATCGGATTGCCGACCGTCAGGTACTTGCCGCGCTTGGGATGGTCGACCTCGACGATGGTGCCGGTCTTGCGCAGGCTCTGGTCCTCGGCGATTTCCTTCATCGACAGGATCGGGCCGCAGGGAATGTCGTACTTGTTGAGGATCTCCATGGCCTCGAATTTGGTCTTGGTCATGGTCCATTGTTCGACGCGGTCGAAAATCGCCTTGAGCTTCGGCAGCCGCGCCTCGGGCGTGGCGTAGCCGGGATCGGTGATCCAGCCTTCCTCGCCGATCACCTTGCAGATCGCCCCCCACACCGGCGCCTGGGTGATGAAGTAGAGATAAGAGTCGGGATCGGCTTCCCAACCCTTGCATTTCAGGATCCAGCCAGGCTGGCCACCGCCAGAATCGTTGCCGGCGCGCGGAACCGCGGCGCCGAACGCGACGCCCTCGCCGTATTGCCGATACTCTTTTAGGGGTCCATGGGCGAGGCGCTGCTGGTCCCTGAGCTTGACGCGACAGAGATTGAGCACGCCGTCCTGCATCGCGGCCGAGACACGCTGGCCGCGACCGGTCTTGGTGCGCTGATAGAGCGCGGTCACAATGCCGAGCGCCAGATGCAAACCGGTGCCGCTGTCGCCGATCTGGGCACCAGTGACCAAGGGCGGCCCCTCGCGGAAGCCGGTCGTCGATGCCGAGCCGCCGGTGCATTGCGCGACGTTCTCGTAGACCTTGCAGTCCTCGTAGGGACCGGGACCGAAGCCCTTGACCGAGGCCAGGATGATCTTGGGATTGAGCTGCTGTACGCGCTCCCAGGTGAAGCCCATCCGGTCGAGCACGCCGGGGCCGAAATTCTCCACCATCACGTCGCACACCTTGACCAACCCCTCGAGCAGCTCCTTGCCCTTCGGGTGTTTGGTGTCGATGGTGATCGACCGCTTGTTGGCGTTGAGCATCGTGAAATAGAGGCTGTCGGCATTCGGCACGTCGCGGAGCTGGCCGCGCGTGATATCGCCAACGCCCGGCCGCTCGACCTTGATGCAGTCAGCGCCGAAATAGGCGAGCAGCTGCGTGCAGGTCGGGCCTGATTGCACGTGGGTGAAATCGAGAATACGAACGCCTTCGAGTGCCTTGCTCATCGTATCGTCCTCCTTCGGGACTTTTTTACTTGCACATCGTCTGGGCTTTAGTCCCGGGCGCGCATTCGCGCGGGCCGACCCAAACATTGACCGGGATTTTCATGTCGTGTGCCATAGACCTTACCTTCGTCTCCTCCCAGCATCAGTTGAGATAGTCGCAGTGCCGCTCGACGTGGGCGGCGAGATCGAGCGCGTGCTTGAGCACCAGCGCAGCGACGCGTTCGGTATCGCGCTGCTGCAGGGCGTCGATGATGTTGAAGTGATCGACGATCGAGCGCTTGGCACGGTCGTCCTGGGCGATCGTCGCCTGGCGGATCGCGCGCATATGTATGAAAAGGTCGCGCGTCATCTCTTCCAGCACCGGATTGCCCGAAAGCTGGATGATCGCCTGGTGGAAGCGGATGTTGGCGTCCGAATATTCGTCGAGATGGCCTTCGGGCGATTGCTCGCGGAAGTCGTCGAACATGTGACGCAGTGCCGAAATGTCGCGATCCGAGGCGTGCTGGGTGGCAAGGCGTGCGGCGAGACTCTCGAGCGCCGCCCAGACCTGAATCATGCGGACGATTTCTTGCTTGCTCTTGCGCACCACGATGACGCCGCGGCGCGGCACCGTGCGCACGAAGCCTTCGCGCTGAAGCATGGTTAGTGCCTCGCGGATCGGCGTGCGCGAAACGCCGAGCTCTTGCGACAGACGACGTTCATCAAGCCGAATCTCTTCCGCCTGGCCGTAGACGTTCATCGCCGTGATCGCATCTTTGAGCTTCCGATACGCCTGAAGGCGAAAGCTCGCCGGCGAATCGATTGGCTTGATCACCAGACGCGTGGCCGTCATATAGGCAACCCTCCCGCTGGCGCCATTTTGCCCGGCACCATTTGGCGCGCATGGTATCTGGTATACCACCATTGGTCAAAGAGATTCCCGCATGGATCGTCCTGGCTCGGACCATCACAACCGCCCACAACCCCGTCGCACCGATCTGCCGCGGGCGGCGTTAACTGTACTTGGATACTACTTAACCTTAACTTCGGTACATTTACCTGTTATTTCGGTATATTTACCATAACATTGAATTGTTTCCGACAAATGCACGGATTACACCTTCGGACAATTATAAAGACTGGCCGGCAGCCCTAAAGGGCGGACCGGAACCCGTCAGCCCCCGAAGGAGTTGAGCCATGACCGGAACTTTACGAGCCATTTCCGTCCGTATTCTGTCTGCAGCGGCCGTTGCCGCGGCGATCATCGTGGGCGTCTCAGCGACGCCGGCCCACGCCATCGTCGTGCCCTGGTCCGGTGCCGGATCGAGCGGCGTCGACGGCGCACCGACGACCAATCTCGGCGATACTTGGCAGCTGACCAACAGCAATATGACGTGGGCCATCGCGCCGACGCCGTCGCCTTTCAATTCGACGCTGTTCAACAACAGCTTCGGCACCTTCGCCACGGCGTTCCAGTTCACGGTCAATTCCGGCGTCGCCGGGATCAGTTCGGCGCAGCTGGTCGACCTGACGACGAGTCAAACCTGGTCGACGGCGTTTTCGCTCGGCAGCCCGGCGCAGCGCGTTACGCTCGACGCACCGGGCGGAACGCAACTCAGCGCCAACGATCTCTACACCCTCGACATCGGCTTCACCGGCGCGGCCGATCCCAGCACCTTCAGCTTCGCGGCGCTGTGGTCGGATTCGCCGATCTCGAATACGAGCGTCCCCGAGCCGACGACCTTGTCGCTGTTTGGCGTGGCCGCACTCGGGCTTGTCGCGATGCGGCGCCGCATGTTCGCGGCGATCTGAATCGCGCATTCGAATTTCTCGAAGCGAGTCGCGACTCGATCGAGTCGCGACTCGTTTTTTGACTCGCGAATTCTGAAAAATGTCAAGTACGGCGCCGCGCGACGGCGCTGATTTGCTTGAAAAATAGTTGTCGTCCGCTTATTTCTTTTTGTTATGGCGCGCGATCAAAAGCATATTTCCTTTTCTGGCCGCATGATCATTGTCGGCTTCGGCAGCATCGGACAAGGTGTGTTGCCGCTGGTGCTTCGTCACATCGCGATGAAGCCCGAACAAATCGTCATCGTCACCGCGCACGACATGGGCCGCCAGGAAGCGGAATCCATGGGCGTGAAGTTCGTCAAGAAGGCGCTGACCCGCGAGAATTACCGCAAGGTTCTCGAGCCGATGCTCGGGAAGGGCGAATTCCTGATGAATGTGTCGGTCAACGTGTCGAGCATCGACCTGATCGAGCTTTGTCGCGAGAAGGGCGCGCTCTACCTCGATACCTGTATCGAGCCATGGCCCGGCGGCTACACCGATCCGAGACTGTCGCCTTCCGCACGCTCGAACTACAAACTGCGTGAGGACGCGCTCGCACTCAGGAACAAATACAACGGCGGCCCGACGGCGGTTGTCACGCATGGCGCCAATCCCGGCTTGGTCTCGCATTTCGTCAAGGATGCGCTGATCAATATCGCCAAGACGGTGAAGCACAACGCCGACAAGCCGAGAAGCCGCACGGATTGGGCCGAGCTCGCGCGTGGTCTCGGCGTCAAGGTGATCCATATCGCGGAGCGCGATACGCAAGTCTCGACCGTGCCGAAGAAGGTGGGCGAGTTCGTCAACACGTGGTCGATCGAAGGCTTCGTCAGCGAAGGTATGCAGCCGGCCGAACTTGGCTGGGGCAGTCATGAGCTGGACTTCCCGCCGGATGGCGGCCGACATGATTTCGGGTGTGGCGCGGCGATTTATCTGACCCGTCCGGGTGCCGGCACGCGCATGCGGTCGTGGACGCCGCACGAAGGCGCGTATCACGGCTATCTGGTCACGCACGCTGAGTCGATCTCGATCGCCGACTACCTGACTCTGGCGGCCAACGGCCGGCCGGCCTATCGGCCGACGGTGCATTACGTCTATCACCCGTGCGATGCCGCGATCCTGTCGCTCCACGAAATGGCGGGCAAGAACTGGCACGTGCAGAAGCAGATGCGTCTGATCATGGACGACATCGCGCCGGGCGGCATGGACGAGCTTGGCGTTCTGCTGATGGGGCATAAGAAAGGCGCCTATTGGTTCGGCTCACGCTTGTCGATCGACGAAGCGCGCCGCGTCGTGCCGTATAACAACGCGACCTCGCTCCAGGTCACTGCCGCATGCCTCGCGGGCGCGATCTGGGCGATGGAGAACCCGGAATCGTTCGTGGTCGAGCCGGATGAAATAAACTACGAGCGGATCCTCGAGATCGCCCGACCCTATCTCGGCGAGATGGTCGGTGAATTCAGCAACTGGACGCCGCTCGTCGATCGCCATCGGCTGTTCCATGAGGACGTCGACACGCGCGATCCCTGGCAGTTCAAGAACTTCCGCGTTTCCTAACCCCTCTCGTCCAGCACCACCAAACCGTCTTCAAGGCGCACCGGCGCAGGTAGGAGGCTGCAGCCGGCGCACGGACCGGCGACGCAGAACCCGTCGGCCGGACGAAATTGCGCGCCGTGGGTGCGGCAAACCAGGAAGCGCCGCTCACGATCGAAAAACTCGTCCGGTATGACCTCGAGCGGCGTGCCTTGATGCGGGCAGGCATTGCGATAGGCGCGGATTGCGCCGTCGTAACGCAGCACCAGCACGGCTCGGCGACAGGAACCCGCGCCGAAGACGAAGCCGCGCGCCGTGCCCTCGGTCAGCGCATCGGCACGACAGACTGGCTGGCCCATCAGGGCTTGAGCCCGGCCATACGGCAGAGTAGCGCCCATTCCGCAGATGACACCGGTGAAACCGAGAGCCGTCCCTGGCGCACGAGTGCGAGCGCCTTCAATCGCGGCTCTGTCTTGATCTGCGCCAATGTCACGGGTGTCTGGGCCGCAGCCACCGGCGCCACGTCGACCATGACGAAGCGGCCGGTCTTGTCGCCCGGATCGGGATAAGCTTCACGTACGATCTCGACCACGCCGACGATCGCGAGCCCCTCATTCGAATGATAGAAGAAGGCGCGGTCGCCGACCCGCATGGCTCGCAAGTTGTTCGCCGCCTGATGGTTGCGCACGCCATTCCACGCCGTGCGGCGATCACGCACCAAATCGGCCCACGCATAGGCCGATGGTTCTGACTTCAGCAGCCAATGGCTCATTGCCGCGGAGGCTAGCGGGAAACACGCTGTTTGTCCCGCACCCGGCTTTGCATTAAGTTGGCCGCCAATCGCCGATCGGCTGACACGACACTCGAGGGTGCCGCGGATGACGGAACGATACGCGGGCTGGATTGCCTGGTGCGGAATTGCGCTGGCGGGCTCGAGCCTGCTGCTGGTGGTGGTCAACATCGTGCTTGCCCTGGTGAACGGCCATACCCAGGCTGAGGTCTCGGCGCGTCAGCAATTCATCGCCGATGCGCCACAATACAATGCGATCGGCGAAGCTCTCGTCCGTAGCCTGAACACCGCGGCGAGCGCGACCAACGATCCGGCGTTGATCGCCATGATGCAGCACCACGGCCTGAACCCCTCCGCCGCGGCGAGCCCAAGCCAAGCCAAGCACCCACGATGAGCGATCAGCCGGCGCCAAAGGATCGCCGCCCGCCGTTCGAGATTGGCCTCGCGCTGCTGGCGCTCGGCTTTTTTCTCGCCGTCTTGTTTCAGACCGTGCAGTTGGTGCGTGAGCGCCTAAATTTCTCGACGATCCTGCTCAATCAGCAAGGAGCGCTTGAGAACACGCTCAAGCTGCGCGAGCGGATCAACGCGCTGGCGAGCGATACGGCGCAGCTCGCGCAGACGGGGAATGCGGCCGCAAAACAGGTCGTCGATGACTTGGCGCGCCAGCACCTCGCCCTTCATCCCGTCAACGAAACCGGCTCGCCGGCGCTGTCACCCTAAGCAGCCATCCCGGCAGAATCGGATGGCTCGTACGGGCGCGAAAGCGCTCCGGTCGCTTGGTGCGCGATAACAACATCATATATAGTGTATATTACATATATTTTCTTATTGTACGACGTTAAATGCGATATAAGTACAGCGAGAGGAGTCGAGCGGGTCGCGCCGCCGGCCTCGCCATGCATTGAGGTTTTGTCGCATGTTGCCGATCGCACTCGATCTAGCCCGTCTCCGCCTGGCGCTTGTCGGCGCCGGCGACGCGGCGTTGCGCCGCCTCGAGCGGCTGGACGCGGCCGGCGCGCGGGCACTCGTCGTCTTCGCGCCGCAACCAGCGAGCGCTCTCCGGGCGCAAGGCGGGCGGCGCCTGGTTGCGCGCATGCCGACGGCCGACGAACTCGCCCATGCCCAAGTCGTATTCGTTGCCGGCCTTGCGGCCGGGGACGCCACGGCGATCGCGCAAAGCGCGCGCGCGGCGGGCGCCATTGTCCATGTCGAGGACACACCCGAGATTTCCGACGTGCAGTTGCCGGCGGTGCTGCATCGCGGTGACCTGGCGATTGCCGTATCCACCGCCGGCCGATCGCCCGGATTGGCCGCGGAGATGAGGCGCGCGCTGGGCCGGATCATCGGCCCCGAATGGGCGGCGCGGCTTGAGCAGACCGCCGCGGCGCGCCGCCGTTGGCGCGACGCCGGCCTCGATGCGGCGATCGTGGCACAGCGGACGGCCGCCTGGCTCGCCGCGCGCGGCTGGCTCGCGTCCGACACGCTTTTGGAGTCACACTGGGAGCCTGGCACCGCGGCCAACGACAGGGCCGAGGCGGTGGCCATCAACGCTGAAACCCATCCCTGAGGAGGCACCCATGTCGCTGCGAATTGGTGATACCGCGCCCGATTTCGAGGCCCAGACGACCGAGGGCAAGATCAAGTTCCACGACTGGCTCGGTACGTCATGGGGCGTGCTGTTTTCGCACCCGAAGGACTTCACTCCGGTCTGCACCACCGAGCTCGGCACGATGGCGCGGCTCAAGCCCGAATTCGACAAGCGCAACGTCAAGATCATCGGGCTTTCGGTCGATCCGGTCGACGATCACAAGCGCTGGGCCAACGACATCAAGGAAACGCAGGGCGCCGCGCCGAATTATCCGATCATCGCCGACTCCGATTTCAAGGTGGCGAAGCTCTACGGCATGCTGCCGGCTGAGGCCTCGGGCGACGCCAGCAAGCGTACGCCGGCCGACAATCAGACGGTGCGCACCGTTTTCGTCGTCGGCCCCGACAAGAAGATCAAGCTCATGCTGATCTATCCGATGGCGACCGGCCGTAACTTCGACGAAGTGCTGCGGGTGATCGATT
>Ga0307374_10003902_pt1 | contig 25200 bp, 21 predicted proteins | sample OX3MG_FD_202532 | JGI IMG/M metagenome (GOLD analysis project Ga0307374, IMG submission 202532) | Soil microbial communities from Risofladan, Vaasa, Finland - OX-3 | ecosystem: Environmental > Terrestrial > Soil > Coastal area > Acid sulfate soil | place: Finland: Risofladan, Vaasa | collected...
CCATTACATCGATCTCGAATTATACGGGTCCGATCCGTTCGCGGCGCTGGTTCCCGACGAGTCCGCGATGGTCGCGCGATTCGGCGCGCACACGCTGACGAAGTCGGGTACGCTGCCATGGACGATCGAGCGTCAGTCAGAGGCGCTGGCCGACGCCTGGCGCGCCGGCGATTGTCGCAGCGTCATCGAACACGCGGGCTTTCTCAGTCACTACGTGGCCGATGCCAGCCAGCCGTTGCATACCACCGTCCACTTCGATGGCTATCGGCAGGACCGCGGGATGCATATGCGGCTGGAGCGGACGGCCGACAGCTATGTTGCGGAGATCGAGCGTGAAGCTGCGCCGCAAGTGCGGGTCGCGGAGATCACCGCAGTATGGCCGCCCGTGATCGCCGAACTGCGCGAATCTCACGCGCTGGTGCCGCGGGTAATTGCGGCGGATCGTCAAGCGCGCTCCGCGGCCGGGTCGCGCCGCCAATTCGAACGGATACTGATGCAGAACGAGCGCGGCTGGATCGTCAAGCAGGCCGCTGCGGCGGCCTCGGTGCTCGCCTCGATTTGGCAGTTCGAGTGGCAGCGCGCCGGTCATCCGTCGACTTGTGCGCACGATTGAGCAGCGCGGCTCGATGGGGGCTTGGCTAACCCCGCCGCATCGGCATAACTTCAGGTAGATGGACTGGTTCACCCCGAGGAACCCGGATGAGGCGCGGCCGGCGCGCGCCGGACGCCCGCGCGTCACCGAGCTCAGCGAGTTACTGCTGATCGGTGAATATCCCCGGCGCGAAGATATCGCCTGGCTGAAAAGCCATCACCGGGTCACCGCCGTCCACAGCCTGCAGGATAATGATGATCTGAAGCTCCACGGGCTCAGCCTCGCGGTGCTCGAGGAAGCCTATCGGCAGAGCCATCTGAGCTTCGTTCGCACGCCGATTCCCGACGCCGGCGCGGATGCGATGGCGCTCCATCTGAAGGCCGCGCTCGAGGCCTTGCGGGGCCTGACCGAGGCCCGCGAACGAGTGTTCCTGCACTGCAACGCCGGCATGAATCGGGCGCCGACGCTGGCGATCGCGTTGATGCGCGCGGCGGGCGGGATGTCGCTCGCAGAGGCGCTCGCGCACGTCAAGCAACGTCATTTCTGCGGTCCGTATATGACCATCCTGGAGGATTATTTCGGTCCGCGTGATTTCAAGCCGCAGAGCTGACGACCGCGGCGCCGCCGTGCCGCAACCGGCCGGGCGGCGCGAATCGCTGATGGTCGCGGGCGCCTGGGGCGTTCATCTCTATACCGCGTTCGGCGCGGTGCTGGGTCTGTTCTCGCTCTACTATGCGGGGCGCGACGATTTCCGCGCCGCCTTTCTCGCGCTGGCATTCGCGACCGTGATCGATTCGAGCGATGGTCCGTTGGCGCGTGCGCTGCGGGTCAAGGAGCGCGTTCCGGACTTCGACGGCGCGCTGCTGGACAATGTCGTCGACTACCTGACCTACGTGGTCGCTCCGGTGTTCGTGATGATCCGGGCTCATCTGCTGACCGCCAATCGGCCGGGACTGGTGATGGCCGGTGCGGTGATGATGGCGAGCGCGTACGGCTTTTGCCATACCGACGCCAAGGGCGAGTATTTCCGCGGCTTCCCGTCGTACTGGAACCTGGTCGCGTTCTACCTGTTTTGCCTGCGCCTGCCGGTGCGCGTTAACATGATTATCGTCGGTCTGCTGGCGCTGCTGGTGCTGGTGCCGATCAGGTTCATCTATCCCAATCGCACCGCGCCGTTGCGGACCCTGACCCTGATACTTGGCACGCTGTGGGGGATCGTAACCTTCGCCATGCTGCCCGGCCTGCCCGCGTGTAATCCGCTGCTGTTGTACCCTTCGCTCAGCTTCATCGGTTATTACCTGGTGACCTCGATAGCCCTTCATCTGCTTACGCGCCCCGCTGCGGCGACGAGCGCATGATTCCCGACTGGCTCGAAGTGATGGACGGCGGCGCGCCGATCCTGCTGATCGCGCCCCATGGCGGGCGCGCCGCACCTGACTCGCACGGGCTGTTGGCCCCGCGCGTTAACGATCTGCATACCGCCGAACTGACTCGCGAACTGGCCGGGCGGCTCGATGCGGTGGCGCTGATCAACGCCGGGATGGATCGAAACCTGGTCGACTGTAATCGCCTCGGACAGGTCGCCGCGCGCGCGCCGTGGCTCCTGGCGATGATCGCGGAGCGGCTCGAACGGATGGTGGCCGAGCAGGGGCGGGCGCTGGTGCTGGCGATTCACGGCTGGAACCTGGTTGAGCCGCGGGTCGATATCGGGGTGGGACTCACCGAGCGTGGCGGCGCGCTGGCGCCGCCGCGCGACGCGCATGTCTCGGTTAGCGATCGATTTTTGAGCGGTACGCTGCGCACGCTGATCGATCGCCTGGGGCGCGCCGGAATCGTCTCGACCTTCGGGATGCGTTATCCGGCGGGCGGCGCGCAAAACCTGGTGCAGGCGTGCACCGGACGCCATCTGCGCAGCGAGGTTGCCGCGCTGAGACGAATCGCCGCCTTGGGGGCGCGCGGCGTTATCGAAGCGGTACAGCTCGAACTGTCGATCGCGCTCCGCTTCCCCGGCGCGCTGCGCGATGACACGGTCGCGAGCATGGTCGAGGTGCTGTCGCGCGAAGGAACGGCCGCCGGCGACGGCGGCCGTTCCTTCGCGCGACCCGTCACCAGCGCGCCGACTGCGCGTAAACCTGCTGTGGCCAGGCACAGTGCCCGCCTCGGTTTCGAATTTTACGATCCGCAAACTCGCCTCGGGGCGATGGCGAGTTTCGATCTTGGCGCCGGCGGCGGCGGCGGACGGGTGATGATCCTGATGCCGTCGGGCGCCGTGGTGCTCTTCACCGGCGAGCGCGGCGCGCGCTACGAACCGGGCCGGCTGCGGGTCGGGCCGCTGACGCTGGCGGCGAGCGGCGGTCGGGCGCGGCTCGAGTTCGCCGGAGCGGCGCTGGTTACGCCCGACGCCGAAAGCTACATCAATATCGAACGGGCATTGTCGTTGAGTTCGCTGGAGACGGAAACCGCACTGGCGATCGAGTTTCAGAGTGAAGTCGCTTTCGATCTCGATACGGTGCGGGCCGGCGTCGAGTCGGATGGAGCGCGGGGGCTCGCGACCTGCTTCGGATCCTGCACAGGCCACCTCAGGGTCGGAACCGGGGATTATTCGCTGCGCGGAGTCTCGCGTATCGGGTCGGCCTTCACCGCACTCGATGACGGCGGCTTCGAGGGACGGCGGGGACTTTGGGCGAGCGGCGAGAAGGAGTTCGCGACTATCCAGATGGCGGAGTTTTTCGCCGACGGCGAGTGGCGGCCGGGATACGCGCCGGCGGCGTGCAGAATAATCGAGCTGGAGCCGCCGCGAACGATTCGCGCGTCCCTGACGGCGCCGGGCGGGGAGGAGCTGTTGCTGGCCGGCGAGATCGTGAGCTGCGTCCCGCTGGTGCGCTCAGACGCGCACGGACGCCGGTTCCATACAATGGCCGGCTTTGCGGAGTTTGCGCTCGGCGGTCGGCGCGGATTCGGGATGTTCGAATATTCCCGGCGCGCCGGCGAAGATGGCTAGTCAGCCGAGCGTGAACCCGGCTACGGCCGCGAGGCGGAAAGCGGCTCGCGCAACGGCGGCGTAATCGCGAGTTGGTCAATCTGGCGCGCGAGATCGATTATCTGCCGGGCGAGCGGCGTGTCCGCGTATTCCTTGACGAAGAGCGTTCCGTGCCCGCTGCATTCGGCGAGCCGCGGATCGAACGGCAGGCGCGCCAGCAACGGCAGCTCGGATGGTCCGGCAGCAATCTCGGAAACCGGGAACAGCGGCCGCACCGAATGGCAACTGTCGCAGTTGAAGCCGACCATATTCTCGACCAGCCCGATGACCGGCGTCGGGACATGGCCCATCAACTCAACCGCCGCGCGGCTGGCACGCGCCGACAGAGCGGACGGATGGCCGACCAGAATCAGGCCGTTGATTTCGATCATCCGGGCGGCGCGATAGAGATGATCGAGGCCGGGGGCGAGATCGATGATTACCAGGTCGACCGCGCCGAAGCGGGTCTGCCCGGCCAGCGTCGCCAGGGTCTGCGAATAATCGAACTCCACTGGACCGGGTTGCGCGGCCGGGGCCGGCTCGGCCTGGTTCTCGGCGAAGCTGATAACCGGCGGTTCGTCCCGGTCGGGCATCAGGTTCGCCGCCATCACCCGCAATCCCAAGGGGGCGCCCACCGGTTCGATTCCGCCGACCATCGGCAGCACCCGAAACGGTCGCAGCCCGAGCAGGGCAGGGACCGAAGGGCCGTTGAGATCGGCGTCGAGGATGCCGACCTTGCGGCCCGCCAGCGCCATCGCGGCCGCCAGATTGACCGCGAGTGTGCTCTTGCCGGTGCCGCCACGTCCGCTGGCTAATCCGATGACGGTGCGCGGCGTGCTAAGCGCAATTTTTTCGCGGCTCGGCGGCAAGGCGCCGCCGGAGTTCTGGTGTTCCGGGGCGGTCGAAAAGTCGAGGAAGACTCTCATCAGAACAGATTTGCGTTGCGCCGCATCGATAACCTACCGCAGCTAAGATGCACCGTTGGGCCGAGCCCGTAAAGTATCCTGGGACGGCCGCGTTCGAATTCCGGATTGCCTAAAACGAAGCGAATAGCATGTAGGCTGATTTTATCGCGGCGGCCGAGCCAAGCCGAATGGCCGCGCGTCCAATCCGAAGGCCCGGAGTCAGCCGCGCTGTCGCCTGCCGGGACGCGATAGCCGCCGCCGTCTCCGCCATCCCGGGCGTCACAGCGAGCGCCGGGCCGACGGCGAGTGCGCGCCGGACTAGGCGTTCTCGTCGTCGATATCGGTCGAACCGAGTTTGCGATAGGTGTTGCGCTCGTCGTCGTAGCGCCGCTGCGAACGAGCCTCCTTTTCCTGCTCCTGCTGGCAATCATGGCACAGCCGGGTAAACGGCATCGCCACCAGCCGCTCTTCGGCGACTTCCAGCCCGCACGATTCGCACACACCGTAACTCGAGTCATCGAGCCGCAGGAGCGCGTCGTCGATCTGCTGGATCTTGATCCGTTCACGGTCCGAGAGGATGAAGCTGATCTCGCGGTCGCGCTCTTCGGAGGCGAGATCGTAGGTATCCATCCCTTCGTCCTTGTTGGCCTCGCGCTCGGCCCGCAAGTCGGTTTCAAATTCGGCCAGCAGCTTGTTCTTCATTTCGAGCAAACGCTCATGGGTCTTGGTCAGGAACTTCTTGCGACTCGTGGGTTTGCTGGCGCTAGCTGTTTTTTTTGGCATGGTAGTTGATCCTCGTTTTTCAGACGCTCTCGGTGATTACCGCTGACAGGTCGTAAGTCATGGCCCGCTCGATTCGCGCCCGCACAAACTCACCCGGGGCGGCGCTGCCGGTAAGGAAAACCGCGCCGTCGATTTCCGGCGCCTGGGTCGCGATACGACCGGTCGGTCCGGCGACGCTGTCCGGCGCCGGACCCTCGACCATCACTTCAACCTCGCTTCCCAGTAGCTGACGATTCTTGCGCAGCGAAATTTCGGCCTGCGCCTCCATCAGCTCGGCACGCCGTGCGCGCTTGACGCGCTCGGGCACCTGGCCGGCGAGATCGAAGGCCGCGGTCTGTTCCTCGTGGGAGTAGGTGAAGACGCCGACCCGGTCGAACTGCTCGGCGCGGACGAAATCGATCAGATGGTCAAAAGCCTGCGCGGTCTCGCCGGGGAATCCGACGATGAACGACGAGCGCAGGGCGACGCCCGGGACGCGCCGGCGAATCCGTTCCAACAGCCGATGCAGCGCCGCGCCCGATCGCTCGCGGCGCATCGCGCGCAGGATGCCGTCGTCGGCATGCTGCAGCGGCATATCGATATAGTTCACGACCGGCTCGAGGCCGGCGATAGTGTCGAGCAGTTCGTCGCTGACCAGGTTGGGATAACAATAGAGCAGCCGGATCCAGCGCAGGCCATCGATTGCGGCCAGCGCCCGCAACAGCGTCGCGAGCGAGGCGGGAGGATTCAGGTCGCGCCCGTAGGCCGTCAAATCCTGCGCGATCAGATTGATCTCGCGGACTCCGCGCGCCACCAGCGCGCGCGCCTCGGCGATCAGATCGTCGAGCGGCCGGCTTTCGTGCCGTCCCCGGATCTTCGGGATGATGCAGAAGGCGCATTGATGGTTGCAGCCTTCGGAGACCTTGAGATAGGCGCTGAAGCTGTCGCCGGTGAGCAGGCGCGGCGAATCGAGGCCGGGCAGCAGATGGGCCGCGCCGCGGTACGGAACGGGACGCTGCTCGGCAATCTCGGTGCGGCGCAGCAGATCGGGCAGTTCGAGGAAGTTGCCGGTGCCGACGAATATATCGACCTCCGGCATCTGCTCGCGAAGCTCGGCACCGTAGCGCTGCGCGAGACATCCGGCGACCACCAGCCGGCGGCCGGGAGCGCGCTGCTTCAGTTCGGCGGCGGCGAGGATGGTATCGATCGATTCCTGCTTGGCCGATTCGATGAAGGCGCAGGTGTTTACCACCACCACGTCGGCTTCGGCCGCGGCGGAAGTCATCGCGTAGCCGGCGCGCGTCAAAGCGCCGAGCATCAGCTCGCTGTCGATCAGGTTCTTGGGACAGCCGAGGCTTATAAGGTGAACTTTTTCCATCGTCGAGCCGCCCGGCACAATCCGGGGGGTCACTATTTCTACTCGTCCGGATGAGGCGACGCAATCGGGGTGCCAAATCGCCGATTCAGCCGCTCCACGACGTATACTTGACGATTTTTAAGACGCGCCGGGGGTCCGCACGATGTCGGCTCCGGGCGGAACCTCGAATTTGAACAGCGAATCTGCGAGCGCAGGATTGTTGGTCCAATCGGTAAAATAAAACGACGTTTTATCACCGAGCGCGTCCGTCAGCGTCAGCGTTACGAGGTTCAGGGTGCGCGCGTCCAAAGCCACCTCCGAGCGATTACCGCCCTCCCTGGGCACCAGCGCCAAGTGAATCAAGCCATCGGCCGGCTCGGGCGAGATGAGTGAAGCTTTGAAGTCGCGCCGTAAATCGCCGAAGCCGAGCAGGAACGTAGTGGCGCTGGGCGATTTCAAAAGCTGTTTCATCGGAGCTTCGATGACCTGGTTGAGGTCGGGCTCGTAGCTGTAGACGATGGTCCCGTCGCTCACGATCGTCTCGCTGTCCGGGGCCGCGAACTCCCATCGCATCCGGCCGGGTTTGAGATAGTAGACGATGCCGCTGCGGGTCTTCTTCATCCCGCCGGGCGAGCTGACTTCCGTGGTGAATTTTGCATGGAATGAATGGGTTTCCCGATAATGATTCTGAACCCGGGTCAAGATCGCTTCGAGCCGGGGAGATACCGGGTCGAGGCCGGCGCCGCCCGGCGCCGCCGCGCCGATTATCGCGATCAGCGCCGCTACCGCGAGCATCAGATGAAGGCGCAATTTCATCCGCGCAACCCTCGCACCTCGCGCGGACGCGCGCCGTCGGCGGGCGCCACCAGACCCTCGCGCTCCATCTGCTCGACCATCCGCGCCGCGCGGTTGTAGCCGATTCGCAGCCGCCGCTGGATGCCGGAGATCGACGCCTGCCCGGTTTCGAGCACGATCTTCACCGCGTCATCGTAGAGTTCGTCGCGTCCGCCGCCGTACTCGTCGCCTGACTCCTCGCCGGGCGGTTTGGTTTCAAGGATTTCCATGCGGTAATCGGGTGCGCCCTGGGCGCGCAGAAAATCGGTGACCTTGCGAATCTCCGCCTCTGACACGAACGGTCCATGGAGCCTGAGCAGCTTGGCGCTGCCCGGCGGCATGAACAGCATATCACCCGCGCCCAGCAGCCGCTCGGCGCCGACCGAGTCGAGGATGGTGCGCGAATCGACCCGCGAGGTCACCTGGAGCGAGATTCGCGCCGGCAGATTAGCCTTGATGAGTCCGGTGATGACGTCGACCGAGGGCCGCTGGGTGGCGAGGATCAGGTGGATCCCCGAGGCGCGCGCCTTCTGCGCCAGCCGCGTGATGTCGCGCTCGACGGTCTTGCCCTCGCTCAGCAGCAGGTCGGCAAGCTCGTCGATAACGATCACGATCTTCGGCAGCCGGCGATGATCGGTCGGCTTGATTTCGTCGCCCGCCGCCGGCCCGCCGTCGTCAAGCGCGTGATTCGGCCGCAGCTCGACCACCCGCTGCTGGCCTTCGAGCAGCTTGTTGTAACCGTCGATATTGCGCACTCCCGTGTCGCGCATCAGCCGGTAGCGATTCTCCATCTCCTGGGTCGCCCACAACAGCGCGGCGGCGGCCTTGCCGGGGTCGACCACCACCGGCACCAGCAGATGGGGGATATTGTCGTAAACCGACAGCTCGAGCATCTTGGGATCGATCAGGATGAAGCGCACATCTTCGGCGGTGGCGTTGAAGAGAATCGACGCCAGCATGGTGTGGATCGAGACTGACTTGCCGGTGCCGGTGGCGCCCGCGATCAGCAGATGCGGCATGCGGGCGAGGTCGGCGGCCATCGGCCGCCCCGCGATATCCTTGCCGAGCGCAATCGTCAGATGGCTCTGGGTCGACTGAAACTGCTCGGCCTCGAGAATCTCGCGCAGGTAGATCAGTTCGCGCTTGTGATTCGGCACCTCGATTCCGACCACCGCCTCGCCCGGCACCGGCGCCTGGATTCGCACCGTCGCGGCCCGCAGCGCCATCGAGAGATCGTCGGCCAGGTTGACGATCTGGCTGACCTTGATTCCCGAGCCGGGCTCGTACTTGTACATCGTCACGACCGGTCCCGGCTGGACCTCGACCACGCGGCCCTCGACGCCGAAATCGCCCAGCTTCTGTTCCAGCGCGCGGGCGCTGCGCTCGAGCAGCGCCTCGTCGACTTGTGAATGATAGACCGGCGGCGAATCGAGCAGGGCGACGGTCGGCAGCTTGAAACCGTCGCGGCTTTTCGGCGGCTGCTTGAGGCGCGCCGATTTTTCCAGCGCGATCGGCCGCTTGAACTGGATCTTGCGCACCGCTCCGGCGCTGCCGTCGCCCGTCGCCGCGTGGCGAGGAGCGTCGTCGCTGCCAAAGGCAAGCTCGGAATCTTCCGACAATACGAACTCGTCCGACGGCCCGCCGCCCGCGCCGCGGCGGACCGGGAGCGGCATCGCGCCGAACAGGTCGTGCATCAATTCGGTCGGCGCCCGCTTGAGCAGCAGCGCCAGGCCGCCGACCAGCGCGAGCGTTACGACCAGATAGCCGCCGCCGACGTTGAGATAGGCGATCAGCGTCTGCGCGATTTGAAATCCCACCGCGCCCCCGGCGCGCGGACCGAAACCCTGCCACAGGCCGGCCGCGGCGCTGAGCGCCAGCAGCACGATGGCGCCGCCGGGAATCTGATGGCGCAGGCGGGTGAGGCCGTTTTCGATCCACACTTCGCGCGCCAGGCCGAAAATCAGCAGCACCAGGAGAATCGCTTGATAGCCGAACGCGCCGGCGAGCCCGTCGGCCAAAGTTTGACCGAGCGGCCCGCAGAGGTTCGGATGGTAGTCGAGCAGCTCGCAAGCGAGGCTGATGGCGGCGAAGGCGGCGAGGCCGGCGCACGCCAGCGCGCCCAGCTCGCGCACCATCCGCGGCGCGCCGGCGGATCCGTCGGGCGCTGCCGCAGCGACAACTTCGGCTGCGGCGGACGCGGGTTCCACCGCGCCTTTCACCGTGCCTTTCACTTCGCGCGCGATGGCGCTGCAACCTCCATTACGTGCGGCACCACCAGCGGACGTCGTCCAGTGGCCGCCTGCAGGCTGCTCTCGAGGGTGCGCACGATCTCATTGCGCAGCGCCTGGTCGACGGCGCTCAGCGCCGGGCCGATCGCGCGCAGCCGCGCCGCCAGTTCGGCCTGCGCCGCGCGCAGTTGCGGCGAGCTGCCGTCGCCGGTGATGAAGCCGCGTGAAATCAGCTCGGGGCCCGCGATCAGCTCGCCGCTGGCCGCCGAAATCGCCACCACCGCGATCACGGTGCCGCCGCGCGACAGGAGCCGGCGTTCTTCGACCAGCGCCGCGTCGGCCGGCCCCTCGCCCTCGATTACCACGCGCCCGGCGTGGACCCGCGCGCCGCGCCGCGCGCGGCCCGGCTCGAGTATCAGCGAATCGCCGTTCTCCAGCAGGTAGCAGTTGCCGGCCGGCACCCCGGCCTCGATCGCCAGTTCGAGATGGCGCTTCAGATGACGGTATTCACCGTGAATCGGCACGAAATGGCGCGGCTTCACCAGCCCGATCATATCGGCCAGCTCTTCGCGCGAAGCGTGGCCGGAGACGTGGACCGGGGCGACGGTTTCGTAAACCACCTCGGCGCCGAGCTTGTAGAGATCGTTGATCAGCGTGATTATCGGCCGCTCGTTGCCCGGGATGAAGCGCGAGGATAGCACCACGCTGTCGCCCGGATCGATGCGCACGCGCGGAAACGAATCGGCGGCCAGACGAGTGAGCGCGGACATCGGCTCGGCCTGCGAGCCGCCGGCGATGAAGGTCAGATGGCGCGGCGCCAGGAACTCGGCCTCGGCCGGATCGATAAAGGTGCCGCTCGGAAAATTTAATTCGCCCAGCTCGCAGCCGAGCCGCACGCTCTCGATCATGCGCCGTCCGATCGGCACCACCATCCGGCCCGCCTCGCGCGACAGCTCAACCACCTGGCGGATGCGATGCAGATGCGAGGAAAACGCGGACAGGAAAAATTTGCCGCGGCAGCGCGCGAGTTGCGCGGCCAGCGGCGACCGCACCGCGCTCTCCGATCCCGAGCGGCCGGGACGCTCGACGTTGGTCGAGTCCGAGAGCAGCAGCTCGACGCCCTGGTGGCCGAGCTCGGCAAAGCGCCGGGTGTCGAAACGCTGACCGTCGATCGGCGTCTGGTCGATTTTGAAATCGCCGCTGTGAACGATGATTCCGGCCGGGGTTTCGATTGCCAGCGCGATCGAGTCGGGGGTCGAATGCGTCACCCGCACCGGCTCGACCCGAAACGGCCCGAGCTCGATGCGATCGCCCGGCGCGATCGTGTGCAGCGCGGCGCCGTCGGCCAGTTGTTGTGCGCGCAGCCGCCGGCGCGCGAACGCCAGCGTCAGGCGCGTGCCGTAGACCGGGAGCGCGAAGCGATCGAGGATTTGGGGCAGGGCGCCGACATGGTCTTCGTGTGCGTGGGTCAGAATCAGGCCGAGCAGCTTGAGCCGGCGCTGTTCGAGATAGCCGAGGTCGGGCACGATCAGGCCGGCGCCGAACGCCGGTCGCGGCGGAAACATCACGCCCGCGTCGATCAGGATCGCACTGCCGCCGTACTCGACCACGGTGAGATTAAGTCCGATCTCGCCGAGTCCGCCGAGCGCCAGCACTCTGACCGGATCAGTCCTGGAGGACCCCGCCACCATTACCTGAACACCTCAGCCCCTCGCGGCGCATTATATAGGTACCAATTTGCAGGCGAAAGTTTGCACCAGCGGCCTTTCCCGGCCGGCGCCGCCAGCCCCGGCCCGTCGATTTGTAGGCCGCGCGCCGAAAGTATTAGGCTGGTCGCGGATCGGCTGTCGCGCCAACGGACCATCGAGCCGCAGATGAGGATTAAATCCCATGAGCAGTCCATTAAATCAGACCAGATCTGGGCCGACGGCGGCATCAAACGGCGAGCCGGACAGCCGGCGACGCAATCTGGCCGAGGCCGCAAAGCAACTCGCGCCGCAGTGCAGTCAGCGATCAGCCGAGGTTAATCAACTGCGCCGCTTCCCCGACGATCTGTGGAAAGAGTTCATCGATAGTGGATTGCCGCGGGGACTCCAGGCCTCGCGATGGGGCGGCGGCGAGGTCGACTTGTGGGAATTTTATTCGGGCGTGGCGGAAATTGCGCGCGCCGAAGGATCGCTCGGCTGGGTGCTGGGCGTGCTCGGCGTCCATCCCTGGCAAACCTCGCTCTACCCGCGCGAGACCCAGGAAGAAATCTGGGGCGCCGACCCGACGGTCTTCAATTCGTCTTCGTACGCCCCGACCGGCAAGGCCGAGCGCGTCGCAGGCGGCTGGCGAATCGATGGCCGCTGGTCGTTCTCGACCGGCTGCGACCTGTGCCAGTGGGTCAACCTGGGCGCGATACCCGGGATGATCGAAATCGAGGGGCAGACGGTGCCGGAGTTTCGCTCCTTCCTGCTGCCGCGCAAGGACTACAAGATCGACGACAACTGGCGCGTGGCCGGGATGGCCGGGACCGGCAGCAAGGATATCGTGGTCGACCACGCCTTCGTGCCGGAGCATCGCAGCCAATCGCATTGGGATTACACCTTCGGCAAGGAGCTGCCGGGATGGGAGATCAATCCGGCGCCCTTGTATCGGGTGCCGTGGGCGCTGGTTTTCAGCTTCGCACTCACCTCCGCGACGCTCGGCGCGGCGCGCGGATTTCTCGAGGCGTGGACCGAGGTCAGCCGCACGCGGGTGGGCGGTTTCGGGGTGCGGGTGCGCGACGATATTTTAACGCACAAGCTGCTGGCCGAGGCCGACTACGCGATCGAAGGCGGCTTCCTGCGTCTCAAGGCGGATTCGGAAGAGCTGATGGACGCGGCGCGTGCCGGCACCTTCCTGCCGCGCGTGCGGCGCGCCGCGATGCGCTATGACGGATGCCGCTCGGCGCAGCTTGCGGTGCAGACGGTGGATCGGCTTTACGAATCGAGCAGCGGCCGGATAATCTTTTTCGATCATCCGCTGCAGCGCCGCTATCAGGATGTCAAGGCGATGATCGGCCATGTCTATCTGAACACCGATCCGCCCGGACGGGTCTTTGGCGCGATGAGGCTGGGCGTGCCGACGGTCGAATTCTCGCTCTAGCGCGGCTGCTCTGGATAAGTGCGACTGCGCCGGCTTGCGTTCGCCGCAGGTGGGCGATAGGTTCGTCGCGAGGGCGTTTCCGATGGCGGTAAATAAGGCGATTCTGGTCGGACGACTGGGCCGCGATCCGGAGGTGCGCCCCCTGCCATCAGGCCAGAGCGTCACCTCCTTCTCGCTCGCCACCAACGACAGCTATACCGACCGCAGCGGGCAGCGCCAGGAGCGCACCGAGTGGCATAACATCGTGGTCTTCGGGAAGCAGGCCGAATTGTGCTACCGATACCTGAAAAAAGGCAGCGAGGTGTACGTCGAGGGCCGTATCCAGACCCGCCAGTACGAGGCCAAGGACGGCAGCGGCAAACGCTCGCGCACCGAGATCGTCGCGCAACGGGTGCAGTTCCTGGGCGGGCGGCAGGGTGCGTCGTCAGGGGCGGGCGATGAGCCGCTCGAGCTCGGCGGTGGCGGCGGCGAGACGGTCGCGCCGATCGACGACGAAGACATTCCATTCTAGAACGTGATCGCGACGCGCAGGTGGCGCCTGTGCAACATGTGTAACGGTCGTGCGTCTGCATTCGGTCTGATCGCGCAAAATTTTCACCTCTCGCGCCTCGCTAGCGGGCCGATAATCAACCGCGTATCGCCGTCTGTACGCACGCTAGAACACAATTCAATTCCTTTGGCCCTATCTCCGATCGACGACGACGAGCGGATACGAGGGGTCGATGAAATCTGGCACGGGGTCTGCTGGTCCAGATGGCAGCGGAGGGGAGAATTGTTTTGGGGGTACGTGGAGGATGGAAGCCAGTGCTCAGCGGGCGATGCAGGATTGCGAGCTCGATATGCGGCGGCAGAGAGCGCAGATGCATCCAGGGAAGGTGCGCAGGATTTTTAATTCGCTATTGACGTTTCAATCGGGCTATACGCTGCAGACGCCGCGTCGAGCGATCGACCGCGAAGCCCAGCAATACTCGCCGCTCTGCGACCAGGTGTAGCGGGGCCGGGCGGCTGGTGCGCCGCCGGGTTGGACGTCCAGCGGGTTATTTCGTCGTCTTAACCGGCTTGAGCCGGGGCGGCGCGGCGAATGGTGCCGACTTAAAGTAGTCCTTCAGGTCGTCGCGCAACTGCGCGATCGACAGGCGGCGATGCTGGTCCGGCGATAGCTCAAGTTTCGCTTTAGCTTTCGACCATAGCGAGAGCGCCCCGGCGCGATTGCCGCGGCTCGCGTGGTGGAGCGCGGCGGCGGCCTGAATCAGCCCCTGGTAGAGTCGCCGCGTCTCCCCGGCGCTGGGCTTCCAGACTTCCTCCCACAGCTCGTGGCAGGCGAAGAACTGGCGCTGGTTAAACAGCTTGACCCCGCGCATGAAGGGATCGACGCCGTGGCGATCAGTCACGCGCCAAGTCTATCGCCGCCGGGTGCTGGTGCGCCAAGCCCGGCAGATCCGTCCTTTGCGCTTGACCGCACCAGCGCGATGGGCTTCAAGATGGGGCGTCTGGTCAGCGGAGGTCATGTATGGCGCAGGTCGAAGCGAGCCGGCTGGTGGCGATGCCCGGCGCAACCGTTGCGATGCGCGAATCGGAGCTGATGGTGGGCGGGGGCGATCGGATGATCGAGATGCCGGTGCCGACGTTCGTAATCGAGCATCCCAAGGGACTGGTGCTGTTCGATACCGGATGTAACCCCGCAGTCGCGGCCGACGCCGATGGCTACTGGGGCAAGATTGCCGACTACCTGCACGTCAAGTTCGCGCCCGAGCTGGTGGTCGATGCGCAGCTTCGCAGCCACGGCTACCGCGCCGAGGACATCCGCTACGTGGTGGTCTCGCATCTCCATCTCGACCACGCCGGCGGTCTCGCGCTGTTTCCCAACGCGCGCTTCTTTATCATGCAGGGCGAGCTCAACTACGCCTACTGGCCGGAGAAGCGCCATCGCTCGGCCTTCAAGATCAACGACCTGATGCCGACGCGGCGTTTCGACTGGGTCGAGCTCGCGGGCGACACCGACCTGTTCGAGGACGGCAGTATGTTGATGATGAAGACCGCGGGTCATACCCCCGGCGAGTCATCGCTGATGGTGCGGATTCGCGGCCATCAGCCGCTGGTGTTGACCGGCGACACGCTGCATATCCGCGCGCAGTTCAACACCCTGAAGCCGAGCGAGATGGATTATGACCGCGCCGCGGCCAGCGAATCGATCGCACGGCTGACGAAGATCCGCGACCTTGGCGAGGCGCGGGTCTGGGTGATGCACGACGCCGAGGACTGGGCCACCTATCCGCATCTGATCGAATAGGCGGCCTGCGCGCATCAGGCCAGCTTGGTGCCGGGCTCCAGCTCGACCTGCATGGGGACCAGCACACGCACTACCAGGTTGTAGCCCGCCACCAGCATCACCAACTCCATCAGGATGCGATTGTTGTCGAGCAGGTCGCTCACCTTGTTGAAGGTCGCGTCGCTGACCTTGACGTCGCGCGTCGCCTCGACCGCGTAGCGAATCACCGCGCGTTCGCGATCGTCGTAGAGCGGCGATTTTTCGTAATCGGCGAGCTGGGAGAGCTTCTCGGCCGGAAGACCGAGCTTGCGCGCTGCGTTCCAATGATGGGTGTACTCGTACTGGGCGTCGGTCAGGCGCCCGACCGTCATGATCGCGAGCTCGCGCAGCTTCGGATCGAGCGCGGTCTTGAAGCGCAGCTCGGTGCTCCATTCGATGTACTTGCGCAGCAGATGCGGCGCGTAGGCCATCATGCGGAAGATGTTGTGAACGCTCCCGCGTTCCTTTTCGATGCGGTCGAAGATATCGCGATCCTCTTCGGCAAGGTCGTCGCGGTTGAGGTATGGCAGCCGTGGCATTGGTGATCCTCCCTCTTCAGGTTTATTCGATTGATCGAGCACCGGTCTACGCCGGCGTTGGCTGGATGCGCTACGCGTTCAGTTGATCGAGGGCAGCGCGCGGCGTCGATGAAATCGCGCTAGCGGAGCGCGTCGCCGCGCGGAGCGAGCAGGCGAGGCTGCGAGCTGCGTCAAGATTCTGAGCCCACCCGATCCAAAAGTGCTTTTGCGTCTTTTAGATCGGCTGTGTCGAGGCCCTCGGTGAACCAATTGTAGATTTCGGCGAGCATCGCGCGCGCCTCATTGGGGCGGCCCTGTTTCGCGAGCAGCCGTGCGAGGCTCGTGGTCGCACGCAGTTCCAGTGACTTGGCGCTCTGTTCGCGGGCAATCTCGATCGCACGCTGAAAGCAATGTTCCGCGTCGGCGACATTTGAATCATCTTGTTGCAGGAGTAGCTCGCCCTTGAGCCGATGAAGTTCTGCGTCCGAGAAATGCTCGTTGCTGCTGCGCACCTGAGCGAGCGCCTGCTCCAACAGTTTCAGCCCCTCATCTGCGCGTCCGGTTTTCGCGCATGCGTTGGCCAGCAGACCCAGAAAAAGAGGAAACTGTTGTGCCGCGCCGGTCGCAGCAGAAGCGTCGATGCCCCCGCGTATAGCGCCGATTCCTTCCTCAGCCTGTCCCGCGTCGACCAATCTGGCGCCGTGCAGAACGGTCTGGAAGGCCAGAAAAAACGCAAACCCGCACTCGGTCATCAGATCGATAGCTTCGGATTCAATGGCAATTGGCTGCCCGTCGCGCCTCATCAGCGTCAGCCAGTCGGCGAGCATCAGGGCGGCGGCGAGGGTAAAGGGATCCGCCAGTTCGCGCGCGCGCGCGATCGCCTCCCGGCTCGTAGTCAGCGCTCTATTCGCAGAGCCGAGATACCACAGGGCCAGCGCGCCGAAGCATCGACTGCTCACACCGAGATCGTACCCATGCGAGGCGGCGTGGCTCTTATGCCGGAGCGAATCGTACAGCGCGATAGCCCGTTCGCAGTGATCGAGCGAAGCGGTGAATTGGCCGCACCATAGTAGGGTGTCGCCGAGAGCACTATGCGCCACAACCAGTAGCGCCGGGTCGTTGACGCTTTGAGCCAGCCTCAGGAGCTGTCCGGCCAACTCGAGCGCAATCTCGTACTCCGCCCGGACCTCATGGAATTCCCAGAGTCCGTACAGGACGACAGGAAGCTGCGCGGTCGCGCCGGTGGACTCACAGAGTTCGCGCGCTCGGGTATAAACCTGCCCGACTTCGGGAGCAGCGAAGCCCTTGGTATTCATGAGCGGCACGCCCAAAGCGATTTGCAACGCGAGTTCGCGTTCAGCACGCTCCCGCGTATGAGGCATACTGGGGAGCAGCTCCAGGGCAGCGGTGAAATATGCAATCGCCTCGGCGTTAGCGGAGCGCTTCACCGCCCCGTGTCCGGCGCGATGGAGATACTCCAGCGCTTTCTCGAGGTTGGCGCTGTGTCTGTAGTGACGGGCAAGTTCGTCGACATGATCTTCAAGATGGTCGGCCAGTAGCGACTCAAGCGCCTTGGCGCTGCGCTCGTGGATAAGCTTGCGGCGCTCGATCAGCAGCGAGTTGTAAGCCACCTGCTGGGTCAGCGCATGCTTGAAGATGTATTCGATATCGCCGCTGGCCGGTTGCTCGTAGATGAACTCGGCCAGTTGCAGGTCATTGAGCAGGCGGTTGAGTTCATCATCTGATTTCGTGACCACCGCTTGAATCAATGAGCGCGGAAATTCCCGCCCGATGACGGCCAGCGTCTGCAGCAGCTCCTTCGCATCCTGCGGCAGACGGTCGATACGCGCGGCGAGGATCGCCTGCACCGTCGGCGGAATCTTCAAGTCCGCCAGCGACCGCGTCAGCTTGACCGTGCCGTTGCGGACCAGCGCGCCCTCATCGAGCAGCACCTGCACCATCTCCTCCATGAAGAAGGGTGTGCCCTCGGTCCGCTCGATAATCAGCCGCTTGAGGGGAATCAGATCCGTGCCATCGCCCATCAACGCCGTCAGCATCTCGTCGGCGCTCTCAGGTCCGAGCGGGTCGAGCCGAAGCTGCGTGTAATAGGTTTTGCTATTCCATTGATGCGAGTACTCGGGGCGGTAATTCACCAGCAGCAGGATTTTCGCGGTCCCGATCGAATCGGCCAGCAGGTTGAGCAGTTCCTGGGTCTGCTCGTCGATCCAGTGCAGGTCCTCGAAGATGATCATCAGCGGCTGATTCAAACTCTCGCGCAGGGCGATCCGCTTGATCGCCTCGAGCGTGCGCCGCTTCCTGATCTGCCCGTCCATCTGCGCCAGCGGATCGTCGCCCTCGACGATCCCCAGCAGGCTGAACAGGTAGGGCAGGGTCTCTTCCAGATTCCGATCGAGGGCTAGCACGCGCCCGGTGACTTTCTCGCGCCGAGTTCGCTCATCATCTTCATTCGCGATCCTGAAATAGGTGCGCAGTAGATCGATCACCGGCAGATAGGCCGAGGCCTTGCCGTGCGAGACCGAAAAGGTCTCCAGCACCATCCAGCCCGATTGCGAAGTCGCCTTGAACTCGAAGAACAATCGCGACTTGCCGACCCCGGCCTCGGCGATTACCGCGGCGATCTGCCCGTGCCCCGCTTTGGCCTGCTCGGCCGCGTGCTTGAGCGCCGCCATCTCGCGCTCGCGTCCGACGAACTTGGTCAGCCCGCGACCGGCCGAGCGCTGCAACCGCGTGCGCAGCGGCCCCAGTCCGGACACCTCGTAAATGTTGACCGGCTCGCTGACGCCTTTGACCTTGGTGGCGCCCAGCGCCTTCAGGATGAAGTAGCCTTCGCAGAGCTTGCGGCTGGCTTCGCTAACCGCGATCGAGCCGACCGGGGCTGCGGTCTGCATCCGCGACGCCAGGTTGGCGGTGTGACCGATAGGCGTGTACTCCACGTTGCCGGCGCCGGTCTGGATCGAGCGGACCACCACTTCGCCGCTGTTAATACCGACCCGGCCCTGGATCGGAGTGCTGCCCTCGGCGACCACTTTGGCCGAATACCGTTTCAGCTCCTCTTGCATCCTGAGCGCCGCGTAGAGTGCGCGCTGCGGATGGTCTTCGTGCGCCACCGGCGCCCCGAACAGCGCGAAGATACCGTCGCCGGTCGACTGCACGACGTAACCGTCGTAGCGATGGACCGCGTCGATCATCAGCTTCAGCGCCGGGTCGATGATCGTGCGCGCTTGCTCGGGGTCGAGATCTTCCATCAGCTCGGTCGAGCCCTTGATATCGGCGAACAGCGCCGTGACCGTCTTGCGTTCGCCGTCGGGCGGCGTCGAAGCGTCCAGCTGCTCCGATGCGAACTGAATATGGGGCGCTCTCGATAGGGGTGGCGTCGGCGCGGTGGGCGTGGTCGCGCTAGTGGTCAGCGCGGCGCCGCAATCGCCGCAGAATTTTTCGCCGGGCTCGTTGTTTCCGCCGCAGGCGGGACACGGGAGCATCAGGCGCTCGCCGCACTGCGAACAAAAGCGACGCCCGACGCGATTTTCAGTCCCGCACTTGATGCAACGCATACGAAGGGCGGAGCGCTGGTTAACCGGACCCAGCGCCCGGTGACGAACTGGGCCTACGCGAACAGCATCTCGGACATCGAGCCGCCGGGCGGGATCATCGGCATGACCCCTTCTTCGCGCGGGATCGTGACGTCGATCAAGACCGGACCCGGAGTGGCGAACGCCTCTTTCATGGTCGCGACCAGCTCGGCCGGACGCTCGATATGGAAGCCCTTGGCGCCGTACGCGTCGGCCAGCTTGACGAAATTCGGCACCGCCATCGCGGAGTACGAGTAGCGGGTGTTATAGAACTTTTCCTGCCACTGCCGCACCATGCCGAGGAAGTGATTGTTGAGCACCACGATCTTGATATCGACGTTGTATTCGACCGCGGTCGCCAGCTCCTGGATGTTCATCTGGATCGAGCCGTCGCCCGACACCACCACCACCTTGCGGTCCGGGGCGGCGAACTTGGCGCCGATGCCGGCCGGCAATCCGTAGCCCATCGTGCCGAGCCCGCCCGAGGTCAGCAGCGAGCGCGGCCGCTCGAACGGAAACATCTGCGCCACCCACATCTGATGCTGGCCGACGTCGGTGGCGACGATACAATCGCCCTTGGTGAGGTTGTGCAGCTCTTCGATCACCTGCAGCGGCGAAACCGTGTCGCCGTTGCGATGGTTGTTCTCGTAGAGCGGCTTTTCCTTCTGCCACTGCAGAATCTGCTGATGCCATTTCGCCCATAGCGGGCGGCGCTGGCCGATACTTTCGCGCGACTTCACGACCTCCAGCATATCGCTCAGGACCGAGCGGATATCGCCGACGATCGGAATGTCGACCTTGACGTTCTTGGAGATCGACGACGGATCGATATCGATATGGATAATGGTTTCGGCCAGCGGTGCGAAATCGGCGATACGGCCGGTCACGCGATCGTCGAAGCGCGCGCCCACCGCCACCAGGCAATCGGTATTGCAGACCGCGGTGTTGGTCGCGTACGAGCCGTGCATCCCGAGCATCCCGAGACACAGCGGGTCGGAAGCCGGGAAGGAGCCGAGGCCCATCAGCGTCTCGCACAACGGCACGCCGAGTCCGCGGATAAGCTGGGTCAACTCGCCGGCGGCACCCGACCATTGCACCCCGCCGCCGACATAAAACAGCGGCTTGCTGCTCTTCTCGATCGCTTCGACGGCGCGCTCGATCTGGCGCGGATTGCCTTTCAGGGTCGGCTTGTAGCCGCGCAGCTCGACCTTGTCGGGATACTTGAACGTGGCCTCGGCCTGCTGGACATCCTTGGGCAGGTCGACCACCACCGGTCCGGGGCGGCCGGTACCGGCGATATAGAACGCCTCCTTGATGATGCGGGCGACGTCCTTGACGTCCTTGATCAGGTAATTGTGCTTGGTGCAGGGACGCGTGATGCCGACGATATCGGCTTCCTGGAAAGCGTCGTTGCCGATGAGGGACGTGGAAACCTGGCCCGACAGCACGATCATCGGGGTCGAATCCATGTAGGCATCCGCGATCCCGGTGACGGTGTTGGTCGCGCCCGGTCCCGAGGTGACCATCACGACTCCGGGGCGGCCGCTGACGCGCGCGTAGCCCTCCGCCATATGCGTTGCGCCCTGCTCATGGCGGACCAGGATGTGCCTGATCGACGAATCCATCAGCGCGTCGTAAGTGGGCAGGATCGCGCCGCCCGGGTAGCCGAAGATCACGTCCACGCCTTCGGCCTTGAGGCTTTCGATTACAATCTGTGCGCCCGTCAGTTTTTTCATCACCAATAGCGCGGAAATGCTTGCGATTCCGCGAATTCAACAAGGTTACACCAGCGATGCGCGCCGGCACAACGTCCCTAGTTCATCAGGCGCGGGATCAGCTCGCGCACCAGCGCCGCCCCGGGCATCGCGAGCCCCAGCTCCTCGGCAGCTTCCAGAGCGATCGTGAGGTCCTTGCCGAAGACCACCGCGCCGTGCGAGCCGGGCCGGAAGTCGACCCAGTTATCGGCAATCAGGCTCTGTGCGCGGCAGTTATGGATAGCGCCCTGGAGAGCCCGCGGATCGACCCCGAGCGCCGCTCCCAGCGCCATCCCCTCGGCCGCGCCCAGGATATTGAGCGCCAGGATCACCTGATGCGCGAGCTTGGCGGCCAGCCCCGCGCCGAGCGGCCCGAGATACGCGACGTTAGACGCCGAGCTGGCGAGCATCGGACGGCATCGATCGACGACCGCCGCCGCGCCGCCGACCAGCAGCGTCATCGAGCGATCGGCCGCGCCGGCCGCGTTGCCGCCGACCGCCGCATCGATCACGTCGACCTGTTTCGCGCCCGCGAGCGCCGCGACTTTCCGCAAGGTGCGGGGGCGAATCGTGCTGTGGATGACGATCGCGCTGCCCGGCTCGAGCGCCTCGAGCACGCCGTCGCGCCCGAGCACGACCTCCTCGACCTGCGTGTCGTCGAGCACGATCACGGCGACGATTTCAGCATGTGCGCCGACCTGCGCCGGCGAGCGCGCGGCTTTCGCGCCTCTGGCGATCGGTTCGGCGAGCGGCTCCGGGCGGACATCGAAGACCATCAGGTCGAAGCCATCTTCAGATAGATTGATCGCCATCGGCCGGCCCTGCTGGCCTAGCCCGATAAAGCCGACCCTGGTCGCCATAGCAGTTCCTCACGATTGGATTGATACCTAAAGCCCCGCGCGGCATGCTTCTTGCGCCTCAACATATTCAAAAGGGGGTTACGACTGCACTTGCAGAAGCACGCACCAGGTTGAGTCGTTAGAGAATACCAATGATGCGGCCTACTTTGCTGTTGTTGTCCGGCGATGAGCAAATCGCCAAGCTGATCGCCACCGTCGCCAACGCGACTTGGAGGATCGCTCAGTATCTCGAAACGCACGCCATCCATCGGATTCTCGCGGAACCCCATGTGAAGCTGGTGATACTCGACGATGAGGCCATCGAGGAGCCTGAACGCGGTCGCTTGCTCACGCAAATCCGCCGGCGCATCCCGAGCGCCTCCCTGCTTTACGTCGCGGCCGGCCACGACGAGCAAAACGAGAAGCGGGCGCGAACCAATGGCGCCCATTACTACGTCTCCAAACCGCTCTCGCTCGACCGATTCGGCCATGTTGTACAATCTTTCATGCGATTACACGAGGCTGGCGTCTCCTAATCCCCGACTTCAGCCATCGGCTGAGTCCACAATCCGAATGGCCCAATTCGCTACAGTCTGACTCAATCGGAACCAGCGCCGTGCGGCAGCCTCGATGGCATACCCACGCGACCGGGCCGGGTGGTCGACGCCTTGCGGCGCTTGTCGCTCGACGGAGCCGGGAGAGCCGGGTCGCTTGACTGTCCGGGCATAAACGGAAAAGCTCGTCGGTTGCGGAGAGGTTCGGGAGTCAGGTTTAACCGGCGTGACTCGAAATCACGTGTCCCCTCGTGGGACCGGGGGTTCGAATCCCCCCCTCTCCGCCATCGAGCCCTAAGCCACCTACGTTAATCCTAAAATCGCACCAATGTGCTGTGTGGGCGCGCGTATTCGCGGTTGAAGGGCACCGGAGAGAGGCTCTCCTGGGGCCCCGTGACGCGATTTTCGGGCTTTCTCTCCATTGCTCGATCAGGCGGTGGACGGATGAAGCGGAGCCCACGCCGATGACGAGGCGCATCTCAATCCCGCGCGATTTCACTCGCAGCGGTATCTGACGCGTGAGTGATAAGTGGGTGGCGGCACTCGCCGCCGGTTTTCCGGCAATGTGGATCGGCAATCTGATCGAGAGTCGAATCCCATCCTGGTGCAACTCTGCTCGCTCGACCAGCGTTAAGACGGTCGATGCCTCAGCCTCTGAGCGCAGGCGCGCACTCCATTCCGCGGCAGTCGAGAGAATCGAAGTTATGTCAGGCGCGTCGAGTCCAGCCGCATCGACGTCGGCCGCGATTGCGGTGCGTTCATCGAAGAACAGTGGACCTGACCAGCGACTGTCCGTGATCGCGCGTGCTATTCGCGACAGCGAACCAAAGAAGAGCGTCACAGGCTAGTGCGCAGACTCCTTCGGCGTGGCTCCGCTCTCTACCGCGCGGAGCACATCGCTAACTCGCTATTCGCAATACAACATCCGAAGGGCGGGAATTGTGCGCAGGGACAATGCAGGCCACTCGCAGGGTGCAACGTCGCGCATCTTGTTCGCTGTGAGCGCATTGGCGTCACGCTCATGAAAAACCTCGACTAGTGCTCGCTCCAACGCTGCTAGTTCGGCCAGGAAGGGCCAAAACCACGACCGACTCTACTTATGATCTGACGGGCATCAGGGAGCAGGCCACGGACGCCGCCGGTATCCGGGAGATGAGATCAGCGTGCCCTGCCGCGCTGGGCAGATGACGGGGGTCGTTTGGTAGACGAGAGTTTGGTAGACGAGAATAACGTTGCAATCCCGGAGGTGCGTTTATGACCGAGCCCGGAAACAGGCAGGCGCTTCGTCCCAGCGCAGGCAGGATGGTTTCGCGCAACATTACAGACGAGGTCGCACGTTTGAAAGCGAAACCGGAATGGTCATCGGAAGATCGTCTAGCGGTGAGCCTCGTTAAAGACGATGCCTTGAACATTTTGCTCATGCTGCTGAAGCAGGGCGCCCGGCTTGCCGAACATCGGACGAAAGGACCGATCGCGGTGCAGGTTCTTGCCGGTTCGGTGCGTTTTTCCGCTGGCAGCGACCAGAGTGCGCTCTCGGCTGGACAGATGGTCGCGCTCGACCGCAACGTGGCTCACAGCCTTGAGGCGCTTGAGGAAAGCGTCGTTCTCTTAACTACAGTCATCGGCTGAAACCCATGGCTTTCACTTTGATGGCGGCCGACGGTCAGCGTGAAGTTACGGGTCGCGGCGTGAGCGGCTGGGCCAGAATGATGGCCAGTCCCATCATCATTGCCAGGGCGGCGCAGCGGCGAATCCCGGGCTCCGCGCAACGCCGACCGTCAGAATTCCGGGTCCGCAGGATTATCGTGAACACATCGCTGAGCTTCATCTCGACGACCACCTTTCCCGCCATCACTTCTTGCAGAAGCTGCGGACGTACTGAGCCAGCGCCCTGATCTGACCGTCGCTGAGGCCCTCGCCCCACGCCGGCATTTCGGCGGACAGGCCAACTGACGAGCCGCCGCCCTTGATGGCTTTGAAGATCACCTGCTCGGTAAGCTTGCTCATCGCGCCGCAATCGGCGAAATCCTGCGGCTTGGTGCTGAGCGTCGCACCGTCGGGTCCGTCGCCTTTCCCGTTATCGCCGTGGCAGGAGGCGCAGAAGCTGTGATACGTCGCTGCGGGCGCTTGTTTCGATGACGCGGCCGCGGCACTTGGCTTCTTGCTAGCTCCTGCTGCGGCTGATTTGCCGCCAAGGCTGCCAAGGTAGGTAACCAGAGCTTTCATATCAGCAGCTTTCAAGGTCAGCGGGACCATGCCGGCGGTCTTCATCTTGGCGGTCGGGGCTTTCAGAAGAGCCGTCAATTTGGCGGACGGATACTTACTGGAAATATGAGTCAGCGCCGGCCCGGCACCGCCGCCACCGGCCGCTCCATGGCATCCTTTGCAGCCGTGAGAATCGAAAATAGCCTTTCCCTTGCCAGCGGTCTTGCCCGCCGAACCTCCAGCTGACCCGTTCGCGGCGGCCGGCTTCGCGCTAGCTGACGAGGCTGAGGACGAGCCGGAAGTAGATGGTGTCGCTCCTGCTGCGGCTGATTTGCCGCCAAGGCTGCCAAGGTAGGTAACCAGAGCTTTCATATCAGCGGCTTTCAAGGTCAGCGGGACCATGCCGGCGGTTTTCATCTTGGCGGTCGGGGCTTTCAGAAGAGCCGTCAATTTAGCGGACGGATACTTACTGGAAATATGAGTCAGCGCCGGCCCGGCACCGCCGCCACCAGCCGCTCCATGACATCCTTTGCAGCCGTGAGAATCGAAAATAGCCTTTCCCTTGCCAGCGGTCTTGCCCGCCGAACCTCCAGCTGACCCGTTCGC
>Ga0307374_10003903_pt1 | contig 25194 bp, 22 predicted proteins | sample OX3MG_FD_202532 | JGI IMG/M metagenome (GOLD analysis project Ga0307374, IMG submission 202532) | Soil microbial communities from Risofladan, Vaasa, Finland - OX-3 | ecosystem: Environmental > Terrestrial > Soil > Coastal area > Acid sulfate soil | place: Finland: Risofladan, Vaasa | collected...
TCGGCGAGCCGCCCGGCTGGTGGGACGGCGTCGTCCAGCACGGCGGCCGGGAGCTGTCCTACCTCAACCTGTTCGATGCCGAGGCGGCGTGGCAGCTCGTCCACGAGCTGCTGGAGCTCGGCGCGGGAGCGGCGGCGGTGATCGTGAAGCACGCCAACCCCTGCGGCGCGGCGATCGCCGACGACCTCGCGACCGCCTACGGCCGGGCCTTCGCCGCCGATCCCGTCTCGGCCTTCGGGGGCATCGTCGCGCTGTCCGGCCCGGTCGACCTCCCCCTCGCCAAGCAGATCGCCGCCAATGCCCTCGCCGACGTGCTCGTCGCGCCGGAGATCACCCCCGAGGCGGTCGAGCTGTTCGCGGAGCGCCGGAAGAACATGCGCCCGCTTTCGGCGCCGCCGCCGGGGGGCGGCCCGCTGGCGCTGCGCCAGATCGGTGGCGGCTTCCTCGTGCAGGAGCCCGACCGCTTCCTCGTGCCCCGCTCGTCGTGGCGCGTGGTGACGAAATCGGTGCCCGCCGAGGAGCAGTGGCGCGATGTCGAGCTGGCCTGGCGCGTCTGCGCCCGCAGCTCGTCGAACGCGATCGTCCTCGCCCGCGACGGCACCGTGCTGGGCGTCGGCTGCGGTCAGCAGAACCGGGTCGACCCGGCGATGCTGGCGGCGCGCAAGGCCCACGGCCGGGCCGCAGGCGGTGTCGCCGCGTCCGACGCCTTCTTCCCCTTCCGCGACGGGCTCGACGCCGTGGCCGACGCGGGCGTCGCCGTGGTCGTCCAGCCGGGAGGCTCGCTCCGGGACGACGAGGTGATCGCCGCCGCCGACGAGCGCGGCATCGCGATGGTGATGACGGGGGAGCGCCATTTCCGTCATTAGCCGCTCGCCCGAAGCGCCGGCCGAGGTCGGGGCGCCGGCCGACGAGGCGGCGCCGCCCGAGCCGGCACGCGCCGCCACCGCGCCGCTTCGGTCGTCGTCGCTCGCGCGCTGGGCCGCCGTCGCGGCCATGACGGCGCTCGTGCTCGCCCTCGGCTGCTTCGACCTCACGACGCGCAGCCTCTGGGGCGACGAAGGGGCGAGCATCGTCATCGCGAGCCAGCACGGCGCCGCCTTCTGGCACGCGGTCGCGCGCGACGGCGGCAACATGCTCCTGTACTACCTCGTGCTGCACGCCGTGGTCTCGGCGTTCGGCACCGGCCTCGTCGCCGTGCGGCTCCCCTCAGTGATCGCCGCCGCGGCGTGCGTCCCGGCGATCTTCCTGCTCGCCCGGCGGCTCCTCGAGCCCCGGGCGGCGATGATGGCCGCGGCCGTCGGGTCGGCGAGCCTGTTCCTCGTCTACTGGGGCCAGATGGCGCGCGGCTACACGCTCGTGGCGCTGCTCGCCACGGTCTCCACCCTCGCCTTCGTCGTCGCCTGCGAGACCGGCCGGCCCCGCAGCTTCGTCGCCTACGGCGTCGTCACCGTGCTGATGTGCTACACGCTGCTGCTCGCCGTGCTCGTCGTCGCCGCCCACCTCGCCTCCCTCGCGCTGCGCCGCGGGCCCCTTCGCGTCCGGGCCCTCCTCGTCACCTTCGGGGCCGTCGCGCTGAGCTGCACCCCCCTCGTCGTGCTCGCCGTCTCCCGCGGCACGGGTCAGCTGTTCTGGCTCGGGCCGCCGACCGGCTACGACGTGCGGGTGGTGACGGCGTTCCTCGCCTCGGCGCCGGGCAACTACGGCAAGGCCGTCGCGGGCGAGCTCCTCGTCGCCGCAAGCGTCGTGCTCGTCGCCGGCGCCGCCGTCCTCCTCGTCCTCGACGTCGCGCGGCGCGGCCGTGGTCGAGAGCAGTGGGCGCAGCTCCTGCTGCTCGGCTGGCTGGCGCTGCCCATGGCGATCGCGTACCTCGTCTCGCGTGCCTTCCAGCCGGTGATGGTCGACCGCTACTTCGCGTTCTCCGTCCCGGCGACGGCCCTCGTCCTCGGCGGTCTGCTCGGCCGGATCCGCGCCGCCCCCCTCGCCTGGTCGGCCTGCGCCGGACTCGTCGCCCTCCGGCTCGTGCAGGTGCCCCCGCAGTACGTGCAGCCGATCGACGACTACGCCGGTGCGACCGCCTACGTGCTGTCGTCGAGCCGGCCGGGGGACTGCGTCGCCTTCTACTCGAACGACGGCAGGGTGGAGTTCCGCTACTACCTCGAGCACCGCTCCGCCGCCGAGCGCTCCGCCGACGGCCCGGCGCCGCGCCCGGTGCTCCCGGCGGCACCGTGGTCGGCGGACCCGGCGGTGGTCGAGCAGTACTCGTCGCTGTCCCCGTCCCAGCTGCGCGCCGTCGAGTCGAGCTGCCCGCGCGTCTGGCTCGTCGCTAGCCACGTCGGGCACCCCTGGGGCACCGCGGGGAGCCGGGCGAACGACGCGCGCTTCGAGGGCCTGCGAGGCGCGCTGGCGGCCGCCTACCCGGCGAGCGCCACCCGCGACTTCGCCTCGGTGAGCGTCACGAGCTTCGCCGCCGCCGCGGCGTAGGCCTGAGCTGGCGCGGCGCCGGGGCGCCGAGACGGGCGCCGCGTGCGCCCGGTCCCGGACCGGCGCCGCCGACACGGCCGGCGGTAGGCTCCGAGACATGGCCGAGAAGATCACGATGTCCCCCGATGGCGTGCTGCAGGTGCCCGACGAGCCGATCATCCCCTTCATCGAGGGCGACGGGATCGGCGTCGACATCTGGCCGGCCTCGAAGCTCGTCCTCGACGCCGCCGCCGCCAAGAACGGCAAGCGCGTGGCGTGGAAGGAGGTCCTCGCCGGCGAGAAGGCCTTCAAGGAGACCGGGGACTGGCTGCCCGAGGCGACGATCGACGCCTTTCGCGAGCACCTCATCGGGATCAAGGGGCCGCTCACCACGCCGATCGGCGGCGGTTTCCGCTCGTTGAACGTCACCGTCCGCCAGCTCCTCGACCTCTACGTCTGCCTGCGCCCCGTCCGCTGGTTCCGCGGCGTGCCCTCGCCGGTCCTGCACCCGGAGAAGGTCGACATGGTGATCTTCCGGGAGAACATCGAGGACGTCTACGCCGGGCTGGAGGTCGCCGAGGGCACCCCCGAGGCGAAGCGCCTCATCGAGTTCCTCCACGACGAGCTCGGCTGGACGATCCGCGCCGACTCCGGCATCGGGGTGAAGCCGATCTCCATCACCGGGTCGAAGCGCCTCGTCCGGGCCGCCCTCCAGTACGCCGAGCGCCGCGGCCGCAAGAGCGTGACCCTCGTGCACAAGGGGAACATCCAGAAGTACACCGAGGGCGCCTTCATGAAGTGGGGCTACGAGCTCGTCCGCGAGGAGTTCTCCGACGTCGCCGTCGCCTGGGAGGACTGCGGCGGCAAGCCGGACGGCAAGATCCTCGTGAAGGACGTCATCGCCGACATCGCGCTGCAACAGGTGCTGACGCGCCCGGACGAGTTCGACGTGATCGCCACGACGAACCTGAACGGCGACTACCTCTCCGACGCGCTGGCCGCGCAGGTGGGCGGGATCGGCATCGCGCCCGGCGCCAACATCAACTACGTGACCGGGCACGGCGTCTTTGAGGCGACGCACGGCACGGCGCCGAAGTACGCCGGCCAGGACAAGGTGAACCCCGGCTCGGTCCTGCTCTCGGGCGTGCTGATGTTCGAGCACCTCGGCTGGGACGGCGCCGCGGCAGACATCGTCCGGGCGCTCGAGCAGACGATCTCGGAGAAGATCGTCACCTACGACTTCGCCCGGCTGATGGAGGGCGCGCGAGAGGTGCGCTGCAGCGAGTTCGCCGAGGCGATCGTCGAGCGCCTCTAGACGCCCGGCGATCGCACCCGGCTCCCCCCGCCGCCGGAGGGATCCGCCACGGCACCGAGCACGGACCGTCGTGGCCCCGCCGGCGACCCCCGCCGGCCTACGAGAACTGCTCCTCCTCGGTCGACCCGCTGAGCGCGAGCGTCGAGGCGCGGCCTTGTGAGAGCACGGTCATCAAGTCGTCGAAGTAGCCGGCGCCCACCTCGCGCTGGTGGCGGGTGGCGGAGTAGCCCTCGGCCTCCAGCGCGAACTCCTGCTCTTGGAGCGCGACGTAGGCGGTCATCCCGTCGCGGTGGTAGCCCGAAGCGAGGGCGAACATCGAGGCGTTCAGCGCGTGCCACCCCGCGAGGGTCACGAACTGGAACCGGTAGCCCATCGAGCCGAGCTCCTTTTGGAACCGCGCGATGGTCTCGTCGTCGAGGTTGCGCCGCCAGTTGAACGAGGGCGAGCAGTTGTAGGCGAGGAGCTTGTCGGGGTACTCGGCGCGCACCGCCTCCGCGAAGCGCCGTGCCTCGTCCAGGTCCGGCGTCGAGGTCTCGCACCAGATGAGGTCGCAGAAGGGGGCGTAGGCGAGCGCCCGGGCGACGGCGACGTCGAGACCGTTGCGGACGTAGTAGTAACCCTCCGCGGAGCGCTCTCCGGTCAGGTACGGCCGGTCCCGCTCGTCGACGTCGGAGGTGAGCAGCGTCGCGCCGAGCGAGTCGGTGCGGGCGACGACGAGCGTCGGCACGTCGGCGACGTCGGCGGCGAGGCGGGCGGCGTTCAGCGTCCGCACGTGCTCGGCGGTCGGCACGAGGACCTTGCCCCCCATGTGGCCGCACTTCTTCGCCGAGGCGAGCTGGTCCTCGAAGTGCACCCCGGCGGCGCCGGCCTCCACCATCGCCGACATCAGCTCGTAGGCGTTGAGCGGGCCGCCGAAGCCGGCCTCGGCGTCGGCGACGATCGGCACCAGCCAGTCGCGCCGGCCGGCCGCGCCGGGCCGCTCGCCCCACTCGATCTGGTCGGCCCGCAACAGCGCGTTGTTCAGGCGCCCGACGAGCGCCGGGACGCTGTTGGCGGGGTAGAGGCTCTGGTCCGGGTAGACCTGGCCGGCGAGGTTCGCGTCGGCGGCGACCTGCCAGCCCGAGAGGTAGATCGCCTGCAGCCCGGCCTTGACCATCTGGACGGCCTGGCCGCCCGAGAGCGCGCCGAGGGCCGCCACGAACTCCTCGCGCTCGAGCAGCTCCCACAGCCGCTCGGCGCCGCGCCGGGCGAGCGTGTGCTCGATCCGCACCGAGCCTCGCAGGCGCAGCACGTCGGCGGCCGAGTAGGGCCGCTCGACGCCGCGCCAGCGCGGCTCGGTCGCGAAGCGCCGCTCCAGCTCCGCAGCTTGCTGCTCGAAGTCGTCCATCGCTGCTCCTCAGGCGTCGGCTCCCGGCACCACCATCGGCGCCGGCGGGTGCATCCCGCATACCTTCTCGACAGTATCGGCAGTATGAGCGAAGATCTGATGAAATGTCACTGGAGAGATCATCTAGAGTTGTCAGATGAGCGAAGAATCGTCAAACTTCGCAGCGGGAGCTGACGCCCGCCTGGACCCGCTCGTCGTCGGACGGCGGGTCCGCCACTTCCGCCGACGTGCCGGCCTCACCCTCGGTCAGCTCGGCGAGCGGCTCGGCCGCCCCGCCTCCTACCTCTCCCAGCTGGAGAACGGCCACCGCGAGCCCCGGCTGTCGACCCTGAACGATCTCGCCGCGGCGCTCTCCTGCGGCGTCGGCGACCTGCTGCAGGCCGCGCCCCCCGACCGCCGTGCCGCGCTCGAGCTGCGGGTCGCCCGGATGCAGGAGGATCCGCGCTACGCGGCGCTGCGCCTTGCCTACCTCCGCCCCTCGGCGCGCGTCGACGACACCGTGCTCCAGCACCTCGTCACCCTCTACGACCGTCTCGTCGAGATCTCCTCGGCGCCCTCCGCCGCCGCCCTGCAAGGGGCGCGGGCCGCCAACGCCGCGATGCGCGAGGAGATGCGCCGGCGCGACAACTACTTCGCGGAGATCGAGGCCGTCGCCGGCGAGGCCGTCTCCTCCGCCGGTGTCGACGGCGCGGCGCCCGTCTCGGAGCACGCGCTCGGCGAGCTGGCCTCGCACTTCGGCTTTTCGATCGCGAGGGTCCAGGACCTGCCGGCCTCGACCCGCTCGATCACCGACGTGCGCTCCCGGGTCGTCTACGTGGCGCAGCGCAACGACCTGGCCCCGCGCGCGGCGCGCTCGGTGATCGCCCAGACGCTCGGTCACTTCGCGCTCGGACACGTGGACCCCTCCGACTTCGGCGACTACGTCCGCCAGCGCGTGGAGGCGAACTACTTCGCGGGCGCGCTGCTCGCGCCCGAGCGGGCCGCCGTCCCGCTGCTGTCCCGCGCCCGCGCCTCGGGCGAGATCTCCGCCGAGGACCTGCGCGACGCCTTCTACATCTCCTACGAGATGGCGGCCCACCGCCTGACCAACCTCGTCACGCGCCACCTGCAGATCCCGGTGCACTTCCAGCGCTCGAACCCCGAGGGCGTGCTCTGGAAGGCCTACGAGAACGACGGCGTGCCCCTGCCGGCCGACGCCGACGGGACGGTGGAGGGCCAGCGCCTCTGCCGTCGCTGGAGCGCCCGGCAGGCCTTTGAGTCCGAGGACGCCTTCAACCTCCACTGCCAGTACACCGAGACGCCGGCGGGGGAGTTCTGGTGCGTGACGAACATCGAGGCCGACGGCTCGAGCCGCGACGCCGTGACGATCGGCACGCCCGCCGCCTACGCCCGGTTCTTCCGCGGCAGCGGCACCTCGCTGCGCACCGCGTCGAGCTGCCCCGACCCGTCCTGCTGCCGGCGCCCCCCGCCCGAGGTCGACCGGCGCTGGAGCGGTGTCGCCTGGGCCTCGGCGCGCGACCGGAGCCACTTCGTGTCGGGCCTGCCGACCGACGCCGAGTCGTTCAACCCGTTCCCCGGCGTCGACCTCACCGACGTCTACGCCTTCCTCGACCGCCACGCCCGGATCTGACCGCCCCGGCGGGCCGGCGGTAGCCTCACCGGCGTGACCACCAGTCCTTCCTCCACGAAGCCCGCCCCCGTCCAGGTGACCGTGACCGGCGCCGCGGGCCAGATCGGCTACTCCTTGCTGTTCCGGATCGCCTCCGGCCAGCTGCTCGGCCCGGGACAGCCCGTCGTCTTGCGTCTGCTCGAGATCGAGCCGGCGATGAAGGCGTTGGAGGGCGTCGTGATGGAGCTCGACGACTGCGCCTTCCCGCTCCTCGCCGACGTGGTGACGACCTCGGAGCTGGCCACGGCCTTCGACGGCACCTCCTACGCCCTCCTCGTCGGCTCGGTGCCGCGAAAGGCCGGGATGGAGCGCAAGGACCTCCTCGGCGTGAACGGCACGATCTTCAAGCCGCAGGGCCGCGCCATCGCGGCGCACGCCGCCTCTGACGTGCGCATCCTCGTCGTGGGCAACCCGTGCAACACGAACTGCCTCATCGCCCGTACGAACGCCCCCGAGGTCCCGGCCGACCGGTGGTTCGCGATGACGCGCCTCGACGAGAACCGGGCGAAGTCCCAGCTCGCCGCGAGGGCGGGCGTCCCCGTCGCCGACGTGACGAACATGGCGATCTGGGGGAACCACTCCTCGACCCAGTTCCCCGACTTCGCCCACGCGCTGATCGCCGGCAAGGCGGCCCCGGCGGTGATCGCCGACCAGGCCTGGCTCGAGGGGGAGTTCATCGCCACCGTGCAGCAGCGCGGCGCGGCCATCATCGAGGCCCGCGGCGCCTCCTCGGCGGCCTCGGCGGCCAACGCGGCGATCGACTCGGTCGTGGCGGTGGCCGTCGGCACCGCCACGGGCGGGTGGACCTCGCTCGCGGTCGCCTCGCGCGGCGAGTACGGCGTCCCCGAGGGGCTGCAGTTCGGCTTCCCGGTACGCACGGACGGCGCGGCCTGGGAGGTCGTCGAGGGCCTCGAGCACGACGACTTCGCCAAGGAGCGGATCCGGCGCACCACCGAGGAGCTCCTCGCCGAGAAGGCCGACGTCGCCGAGCTGCTCGGCAGCGGCTGACGACCCCTCGGCGGGACGGGAGCCGCCGGGGCGGGATCAGCCCTCGGCGGCCGGTCGGAAGTGCTCGACCTCGGGCGTGCCGTCGAAGAACGGCCCGACGATCCGGCGCCACTCGCTGAACGCCGGCGAGTTGCGGAAGGCCTCCATGTGGGCCTCGACGCTTTCCCACTCGACGAGGAGCAGGAACGTCGAGGGCCGCTCGATGCCGCGCAGCAGCTGGGCGCCGCCGACACCAGGCGCCGCGGCGATCACGGGCCTGGCCTCCTCCTCGAAGGCCCGGGCGAACTCCTCCTCGGTGCCGGGCCGAACGGCGATGACGGCGTGCTCGGTGATCACCTTCGCTCCTTCCTGCTCGCCCAGGGCGCCCCTGGGAGGTCTCCGGTGGGCCCGGTCGGCGGCACGTCCTCGCGCTCGGTGGCCGACCTCAGAACTCGGTCGCCGCGGCCAGCGCGGCGAGGGCGGCGCCGATCGTCGCCAGCTGCTCCTCGGCGCTGATCAGCGCGTTGGCGTCGCCGCGCACCTTGACCCTGCCCTGCGAGAGCAGCTCGGCGGCGGGCGTGCCAGAGGCGATGGCCCGCGCCGTCGCATAGTCGGCGACCAGGGTGACGGTGGCACCCTCGGTCGTGCCCGCCACCATCTCGGGCGGCTCGCCGCCGCCGACGGCGAGGGTGTAGCGGACCTCGCCCGAGGGCGCGCCGGTCACGATCTGGCCGAGGAGAAGCCTCGCGCCGCCCGTGGGCGCGACGCAGCCGAGCGCCGCCGCGAGCGCGTCCATCCAGGCGCGGGAGAGGAAGGTGGGCACCGCTGCGGAGCGCTCCCTCGCTCGGGCGCGTGCCGGCCGGCCCGCTACGGCCGCGCGGCCGGCGGCTCGACGACGAGGCGCTCGCCCCTCGCCGTCGCCGGCGTGCCCGCCGCCGCGACCGCCGCAGGCGTCGGCGAGGGTCGGCGCCGGATCTTGCGGCCGAGCCACGCGACGGGGTCGTAGCGCGCGTCGACGACGCGCTCTTTCAGCGGGATGATCGCGTTGTCCGTGATGTGGATGCTCTCTGGGCACACCTCGGTGCAGCACTTCGTGATGTTGCACAGCCCGATGCCGAGCTCTTTGGAGATGAGCTCGCGCCGGTCCAAGGTGTCGAGCGGGTGCATCTCAAGCTCGGCGAGGCGGACGAAGAAGCGCGGCCCCGCGTAGTGCTCCTTGTTCTCCTCGTGGTCACGGATGACGTGACAGACGTTCTGGCAGAGGAAGCACTCGATGCACTTGTGGAACTCCTGCACCCGGTCGATGTCGACCTGGGCCATCCGGTAGGTCCCGTCGGGCTCCTTCGGCCCCGGCCGGAACGTCGGGATCCGCCTCGCCACCGCGAAGTTGTACGAGACGTCGGTGACGAGGTCCCGCATCACCGGGAAGGCGCGCATCGGCGAGACGGTGACGGGCTCGCCGGCCGGCAGGGTGCTCATCCGGGTCATGCACATCAGGCGTGGCTGGCCGTTCACCTCGGCGCTGCACGAGCCGCACTTGCCGGCCTTGCAGTTCCAGCGCACGGCCAGGTCCGGCGCCTGCTCGGCCTGGATCCGGTGGACGACGTCGAGGACGACCTCGCCCTCTTGGGCAGGGACCGTGTAGTCGCGGAACTCGCCACCGTGCTCGTCACCCCGCCACAGCCGCATCGTCACCCGGGCGGGCGCGGGAGCCCCCGGCGCCTCGGTCGTCGCCACCTCCGTCGACATCAGTGGTCCTCCTCGAAGAGCGCCTTCAGCTCGTCGGGCATCGCGGGCAGCGGTTCGCGCACGACCGCCACGCGCCCGTCCGCGAGCCTCGTCACCATGTTCACCTTCGCGAGCTCGGGGTCCGGTGCCGGATAGTCGTCGCGGGTGTGGCCGCCCCGCGACTCCCGTCGCTCGATCGCGCCGAGGGTCGTGCAGCGGGCGACGGCGAGCATCGACTGGACGTCGAGGGCGAGGTGCCAGCCCGGGTTGAACTGGCGGTGGCCCTCCACCTGCACCCTGGCGGCGCGCTCGTCGAGCTCGTCGAGGCGCCCGAGGGCCTCGACGAGCTCCGGCTCGGTCCTGATGATCCCGACGAGGGACTGCATCGTCTCTTGCAGCTCCTGGTGGAGCGCGTAGGGGTTCTCGCCGCCCTCGTGGTCGAAGAAGGAGAGCGCCTCGCCGGTGACCTCGGCGACCTGAGCCTCGTCGATCACGACGTCGCCGGTGGCGGCGAGGGCGTGCTCCGCGGCGTACCGGCCGGCGCGGCGGCCGAAGACGAGCAGGTCCGACAGGGAGTTCCCGCCGAGGCGGTTCGCGCCGTGCATGCCGCCGGCCGCCTCGCCGGCGGCGAACAGCCCGGCGACCGTCGTGGCCGCCGTGTCGGCATCGACGCGGATCCCGCCCATGATGTAGTGGCAGGTCGGGCCGATCTCCATCGCGTCGGTCGTGATGTCGACGTCGGCGAGCTCCTTGAACTGGTGGTACATCGACGGGAGGCGCCGCCTGATGTACTCCGCGCTGCGGCGGGAGGCGATGTCGAGGGAGACGCCGCCGTGCGGGCTACCGCGCCCCGCCTTCACCTCGGAGTTGATGGCACGCGCCACCTCGTCTCGCGGGAGCAGCTCGGGCGGGCGGCGGAAGTCCTTCTTGTTGTCGTACCACTGGTCGGCCTCCTCGATGGAGTCGGCCGTCTCCTTGGCGTAGAAGTCCGGGATGTAGCGGAACATGAACCGCTCGCCGTCCCGGTTCTTCAGCACGCCGCCGTCGCCGCGCACCCCTTCGGTGACGAGGAGGCCGCGGGCGGACGGCGGCCAGACCATGCCCGTCGGGTGGAACTGCACGCACTCCATGTCGATCATGTCGGCGCCGGCCCAGAGCGCGAGGGCCTGACCGTCGCCGCTCGACTCCCACGAGTTCGACGTGAACTTCCACGTCTTGCCGACGCCGCCGGAGGCGATGATGATCGACTTGGCGCCGAACACGACGAACTTGCCCGACTCGCGCCAGAACCCGACCGCGCCGTTGACCGCACCTTCGGCGTCGGTCAGGAGGCGGACGATCTTGCACTCCATGTAGACGTCGATGCCGGCGCTGACGGCGCGGTGCTGCAGGGTCCTGATCATCTCGAGGCCGGTCCGGTCCCCGACGTGGGCGAGGCGCGCGTAGCGGTGGCCGCCGAAGTCGCGCTGGAGGATGCGGCCGTCGGGGGTGCGGTCGAACAGGGCGCCCCACTCCTCGAGCTCGAGGACGCGCTCGGGGGACTCCTGGGCATGGAGCTGGGCCATGCGCCAGTTGTTCAGCATCTTGCCGCCGCGCATGGTGTCGCGGAAGTGGACCTTCCAGCTGTCCTCCGGCCAGACGTTGCCGAGCGCGGCGGCGACGCCCCCCTCCGCCATGACGGTGTGGGCCTTGCCGAGAAGCGACTTGCAGACGAGCGCCGTCTTCAGCCCCATCGCGCTCGACTCGATGGCGGCGCGCATCCCGGCGCCGCCCGCCCCGATGATCAAGATGTCGACGACGTGCGTCTCGTGCCCGGCCATCAGAAGATCCTCGGGTCGTGGATCGTGCCGCTCGCCACGAGCCAGACGTACAGGTCGGTCGCGATGATCGAGAAGAGCGAGCACCAGGCGAAGAGCTGGTGGTGCTCGTTCAGCGGGGTCGAGATGTTCTTCCAGAACCAGTGGCGCAACGGGGCCTTGGAGAACCGCTTCACGCCACCGCCGCACAGGTGGCGGCAGGCGTGGCAGCCGAGGGTGTAGGCCCAGATGAACACGGCGTTCACGACGAACAGCAACGTGCCGAGGCCGAGGCCGACGCCGTCGGGGAAGCGGAAGGCGGCGATGGCGTCCCACGTGAGGATCCCGGCGAAGACGACCGCGAAGTACCAGGTGAACCGGTGGACGTTCTGGAGGATCAGCGGGAAGCGCGTCTCGCCGGTGTAGCGCTTCCGCAGGCCGCCCACGCTCGTCGACCCGGCGTCGGCGACGGCGCACGCCGGGGGGGAGAGCCAGAACGAGCGGTAGTAGGCCTTGCGGTAGTAGTAGCAGGTGGCGCGGAAGGCACCCGGGAAGACGAGGATCAGCCAGGCGGGGGAGATGCGCCACCAGCTCCAGCCGCCCCAGACGTAGCCGGCGGTGGTGCAGCTGTTCGACAGGCACGGCGAGTAGAGCGGCGAGAGGTAGTCGCGACCCATGGCGGGGCCGGCGTAGAAGCCGCCGTTGCGGTTGGCGGCCCAGATCGAGTAGCCGATGAAGCCGAGCAGCCCGAGCGCCACGAGGGCGGGCTGCAACCACCAGCTGTCCCGCCGGAGCACCGTCGACAGTGGTGGACCGCCACGGACGCCGCCGATGCGGACGGGGGTCGGCGCGGGCGTGCCCGGTTGCTCCTCCACGACGGTCACGGGCATCCCTCCTGTCAGGCACTCCGCTGACACCGGGACGCCCCCCGGGCCCCGGGGTCGCGCCGGCGCGCCGTGCTCGGCGGCAGGTTCGACCGTCCGACATATTCGCACCAACAAGAGCCCGGGGGCGAAACGGCGCGGCCGCGGGGTCTCGGTAGTCTCGACCCATGCCCACTCCACCGCCCGCGACCACGCTCGGCGAGCTGAAGGCGTCGGGGTACCGGTCGGTGCCGGTGCACGAGGAGGTGCGGCGGAACCTCCTCGGGCGCATCGCCGACGGCCGGCCCGTCGTCGACGGCGTCCTCGGCTTCGAGGACACCGTCGTGCCCCAGCTCGAGCACGCGCTCCTCGCCGGCCACGACGTGATCCTCCTCGGCGAGCGCGGCCAGGCGAAGTCGCGCATCTTGCGCTCCCTCGTCGAGCTGCTCGACGAGTGGCTGCCGGTCGTCGCCGGCTCGGAGATCAACGACGACCCGTTCCGGCCGGTCTCGCGCCACGCGAGGGACCTGGTCGACGAGCTCGGCGACGAGACGCCGGTCACCTGGGTGCACCGCTCGGACCGCTACGGCGAGAAGCTCGCCACCCCCGACACCTCGATCGCCGACCTGATCGGGGAGGTCGACCCGATCAAGGTCGCCGAGGGCCGCTACCTCTCCGACGAGCTGACGATCCACTACGGGCTCGTGCCGAGGACCAACCGCGGGATCTTCGCCGTCAACGAGCTGCCCGACCTCGCCGAGCGGATCCAGGTCGGCCTGCTGAACGTGCTCGAGGAGCGCGATGTACAGATCCGGGGCCACCGGGTGCGACTGCCGCTCGACATCGTCCTCGTCGCGACCGCGAACCCGGACGACTACACGAACCGGGGGCGCATCATCACGCCCCTGAAGGACCGCTTCGGCGCCCAGATACGCACGCACTACCCCTTCGAGGTCGCGACGGAGATGGCGATCGTCGACCAGGAGGCCGCGCCGATCTCGATCCCGGGGGTGGCCGTCGAGGTGCCGGCGTTCATGGCCGAGATCGTGGCCCGCCTGAGCCAGGCGGCACGCGCGAGCGGGCGGGTGAACCAGCGCTCGGGGGTGTCGGTTCGCCTGAGCGTCGCCAACTACGAGACCCTCGTCGCGGCGGCCCTGCGCCGGGCGCTGCGCCTCGGGGAGGCCGACGCGGCCCCCCGGGTGAGCGACCTCGGCGCGCTCTTCGCCTCGACGCTCGGCAAGGTCGAGGTGGACGCGCTGGAGGAGGGGGAGGACCGGGAGGTCGTTGCCGGCCTGCTCTCGACCGCCGTGCTCCAGACCTTCCGCGAGCACTGCCCGCCGGCGCACCTCGCGGAGGTCGTCGGGGCCTTCTCCGAGGGCCGCGACGCCGAGGCCGGCCCGCTCGTCGCCTCGACGGCGTACGTCAAGCTCGCCGCCGAGGTGCCCCGCCTCGGCGAGATCGTGTCCGGCCTCGCCGGCGCTGGCGCGAGCGCGTCCCAGGTGGCGAGCGCCGTCGAGCTCGTGCTCGAGGGGCTCCACCTGTCGCGCCGTCTGAACAAGGACGAGCTCGGCGCCACGGCCGCCTACCGGGCCCGCTGACGTCGGGCGACGAGGCGAGACCGGGCGCGATGATCCCTCCACCACGCTCGAGCGCCCGCTGGCGCTACTCGCGCTGGGACGGGTCCCAGCGTCCGGTCGTCCTCGACGGCGACGAGGTCCTCGCCCAGGTCTCCGACGACCTCCTCTACCACGGCGACCTCGACGCCGCCCTCCGGCGCCTGCTGCAGGAGGGGTTCACCACCCGCGACGGCCAGCGGGTCGCCGGGCTGCAGGAGCTGCTCGAACGGATCCGCCAGCGCCGCCAGGAGCTGGCCTCCCACGACCTGTCCGGTCTCACCGACGACGTCGTGCGGGCCCTCGACGAGGTCCTGTCGACGGAGCGCCGGGCGATCGACGACGAGGCGGCGCGCGCCGCGGCCGCGGGCGGCGAGGACGCGAGTCGCGACGCGGCGCGCCGGGCTGGCGAGCACCACGCCGAGCTCGACCTGCTCCCGGCGGGGCTCGCCGACCAGATCCACGCCCTCGCCAACTACGACTTCGTGTCCGAGGAGGCCCGGGAGCGTTTCGAGCAGCTGGTGGAGCAGCTCCGCCACGACCTCACCCAGCTCCAGCTCGACCGGGCGGCGGGAGCGATGGCCGCGGCCGGGCCCGAGGAGCGAGAGCACCTGCGCGCCGGCCTCGACGCCCTCAACCGGATGCTCGAGCAGCGCGCAGCGGGCGAGCCGCCCGACCCCTCCTTCGACCAGTTCATGGAGCAGTTCGGCGACCTCTTCCCGGGCAGCCCGCGCGACCTCGACGAGCTGCTCGCCCAGATGGCCGAGCGCATGGCGGCGGCCTCCGCCCTCGTCGCCTCGATGACCGAGGAGCAGCGCGCCGAGCTCGCCGCGCTGATGGAGGAGCTGCTCGGCGACCTCGACCTCGCGTGGCAGGTCGACCGCCTCGCCAACAACCTCCGCGACGCGTTGCCCGCGGCGGGCTGGGACCGGGGGTTCACGATGTCCGGTGGCGACCCGATCGCCATGGCAGGTGCCGCCGACCTGTTCGGCCAGCTCGGCCAGCTCTCCCAGCTCGAGCAGCTCCTCAGCGCCGGGACCGACCCGACGACCCTCGCCGAGGTCGACCCGGAGGCGGCGGCCGAGCTCCTCGGCCACGACGCCGCGGCGTCCCTGCAGGCGCTCGCCGAGCTGACCCGTCGCCTCGAGGAGGCCGGCCTGGCGCGGCGCAAGCAGGGCCGGCTGAGGCTCACCCCGCGGGGGCTGCGGCGACTCGGCACGAAGGCCCTCGACGAGCTGTTCGCCCGCCTCCGGCGGGACCGCATCGGCGACCATGCCCACCAGAGCCCGGGCCTCGGCCACGAGCGGGAGGGCGAGACGAAGAGCTACGAGCACGGCGACCCGTTCCACGTGCAGATCGAGCAGACGATCCGCAACGCCATCGCCCGCACCGCCGCCGACCAGCGCGGCGGGCCGGCCGGGCGCGCGGGCGTCGAGCTGCCGATCCGCCTCCAGGTCGACGATTTCGCCATCGAGCGCAGCGAGCACCTGAGCGCTGCGTCGACGGTGCTGTGCGTCGACCTGTCGCTCTCGATGCCGATGCGCGACAACTTCCTCGCGGCGAAGAAGGTGGCGATGGCACTGCAGGCGCTCATCGCGTCGCGCTACCCGCGCGACTACCTGGGCCTCGTCGGCTTCTCGGCGACGGCGCGCGAGATCCGGCCCGAGGAGCTCCCCGAGGTCTCCTGGGACTTCGCCTACGGGACCAATCTCCAGCACGCGCTGGCGCTCTCGCGCAAGATGCTGGCCCACCGCAGCGGCTCGAAGCAGGTGATCGTGATCACCGACGGCGAGCCGACGGCGCACGTCCTGCCCGACGGCGGGGTCTTCTTCAACTACCCGACGGTGCCCGAGACCCTCGAGGCGACGCTGCAGGAGGTGGCCCGCTGCACCCGCGAGCGCATCCGGATCAACACCTTCGTGCTCGACGCGACCGGGGGGCTGCGCTCCTTCGTCGAGCTGATGACCCGCCGCAACCGCGGGCGCGCCTTCTTCACGACACCGGAGACGCTCGGGGACTACGTGCTGGTCGACTTCGTCGAGCACCGCTCGGCCTCGAGCCGCCGCCTCCGCCACGGCGCCTGACCGGCGCTTTCGCGATTGCCCCCTTGCGAAACTGCCCTTTTGGGTCCATGATGATGACAGCGGTGTAATTCCACCGTCGCCACTCGCGGCCTGGTGGCGGACGCTGAGAGGGGAGGGTGCCGGTGGACATCCGAGCGCTCATAGGTGGAGCCGAGCGGGGATGGCAGTCCCGTGCGAACTGCATGGGCGTGGACCCGGAGCTCTTCTTCCCGGAGCGGGGCTCGTCGACCCGGGAGGCGAAGGAAGTGTGCCGCGGCTGCGTGGTGCGCGAGGACTGCCTCGAGTTCGCGATCGCGAACGGTGAGAAGTTCGGCATCTGGGGTGGGATGAGCGAGCGGGAGCGCCGCCGCGTGCGCCGGGCCCGGCTGCTCCAGCAGCGCGAGGCCGCAGCATCGTGAGCTGAGGCCGCCCGGACGCGGCGTCAGCCGCGTGCCAGGCGGGCCTCGACCGTGCGGTCCTCGCCGAGGTCGAGCTGCGCCCAGCGCTCCCGCGGCACCCGCTCGAGCACGCTCTCGGGCACGAGCCCGACCAGCTCTGCCGAGGCGACGTCGGCGCGGCCGGCGACGGCGTCGAACGCCTCGAGCGGCCCGAAGCGCCACGGCGCGACGAGGTTGCACGAGACCTGGATGGCGCGGCCGGCGACGAAGGCCAGCGCGCGGACGTCCGGCGAGCGCAGCTCCCGGGCGATCCTGCGGGCCAGATCGAGATCGGGGCGCTCGAGGACGAGGTTGTAGGCGACGAGCACCCGCCGGGCCCCGACGCAGCAGGACCCGGCGCTCGGGTGCGGCGAGGCCGGTCCGGCGTCGGGCGCCAGGTCCACGAACGCCCCGCGGCGCACCTCGGGGAGCGAACGCTCCGGGCCGTAGCGGAAGGCCGGGATGCCGAGCACCTCGCCCGCGTAGCGGAGGAAGTCCTCCCGCGCGCGAACGGCCTCCCCGAGCGGCGCCGCGGCGAGCTCGTCGGGACCGGCACCGGGCAGGAGCGGGACGAAGGGGACCACGTCGACGACGCCGAGGCGGGGGTGGACCCCTTCGTGCGCGGGGAGGTGGAGCAGCTCGACGGCGCCGGCCGCGACGGCCCGGATGGCGTCTTCGGTCCCCGGCCCGGCGAGGGTCAGCACGCTCCGGTTGTGCCAGGCGTCGGTGTGCACGTCGAGCAGCGTCGCGCCAGCGGCTCTGGCGATCTGGGCGATGACCTCCGCACGGCGGCCTTCGCTCAGGTTGACGACGCACTGGAGCACGGCGGCTCAGGCGGAGGTCGCGCGGCCGTCCAGGGCGCGCCTGGACGGCGAGGCGAACACGGGCGGGCGGTGGCCGCGCCGCCGTGGGCAGGCCTGCGGGCTCAGCGCACCGGGTGCAGGGTGAGGTGACGGCGCTGGCGCGCGAGGCGGCGGCGCTCGCGCTCTGAGGTGCCACCCCAGACGCCGTGGTCGATGTGGTTCTCCATGGCGTACTCGAGGCACGGCGCCTTCACCGGGCAGTCGGCGCAGATGCGCCTGGCCACGTCGACACCGACCCCGTCACTCGGGAAGAAGGTCTCGGGTGGGAGGTCCCGGCACTTGCCCTCCGCCATCCACACCGTGTCCATCACAACCACCATTCTGCCCGCCAGCAGCGCGGCGCGCATTGCATGGGCATCGCCCCGTGACACGCTGGTTGCTCCGCCGGATTCGCTGGTGCGACGGCACTTTCGTCGCCCCGGGCGCCCGATGGACCCTACTGTTACGACTACGTTACACCTTTTGGCGCACGCCGTCACCCCATCGGGCACCACGCTCACCGACGATGCTCGCGCGTCGCGTGGTGACGATGGTGACGGAGCGCGCGCAGCTTGCCGTCGCTCCGGTGTCGAACTCGTTGCGGCGGGCCCCGACGTACCGCCCCGGGCGATCCCGGGCGCCTCGGTAGACTCGAGCGCCGTACCGAGAGCGAGGAGCTTCGCATGACCATGCCGCACGTCGAGGAGACCGCGCCGCCCGAACCCCCCCGGGGCCACGTCCGCGTCGTCTACCTCGGCCCCGTGGCGCCCCACTGGGAGGTCGAGTCGGAGTTCGGCGAGCGCGCCGTGATCGAGGCCTTCCGCGAGCGCGCGCTCGCCCGCCTGGTCCTGCTCCCGCCGCACGACCCGCAGTTCCGCCGCAACCGCGAGCGCGTCGTCCGTGACGCCGAGCGGGAGAACCTCCTGCTGGAGTGGGATCTCGGCCTGCCGGAGGAGGATGGCCCCGCCGGGGGCTGAGCGCCGCGCGCCGCCCGGACACGACGTCGTGCGGGGCGGTCGAAACGGCTGTCGCTTCGGCCCGGTCCGCCGGCCGGGAGGGGTCATCGCGGGGGAGCGTCGCCGCCGTCGGGCGTCCCGTCCCCTCCGGTGTCGCCGCCGGCCTCGGGTTCCCCGGCGAGCCTCGGCAGGTTGACCCGCTCGATCCACAGGCCCGGCGCGTCGACCTCGGCCGGCGTCGGCAGGCTCGCCTCGACGACCCAGAGTTTGGCGAGCTCGGACTCGCCACCGCGCTCCAGCACCCCCCGGACGAAGGCCTCGCCCCGGTCGAGCTGGTCCTGGTCGAGGAGGAGGCCGAAGAGGGCCTCGGCGACGCGCTCCTGCTCGCCGCGCTCGACCCGGCGCCGCCGCATCGCCTCCCGGATCGCCGCCCGGGCGCCGATCGCGTGGAGCGCCGCGGTGTCCGTCGCCCACTCGACGTAGCCGCCGATCGTCGCCCCGAGGGCCTGGAGCTCGGCACGCACCCGCCGCAGCTCGGGCGTCTCGGCCACCTCCTGGAGCGCGGCGGGATCGGCGAGGAGCCTCGTGAGGTCGCCGAGGTCCCCGAGCCCGCCCTCCGCCTCCCCGAGCCGGGCCTCGAGCGCGCTGGGGTCCGGCCGAAAGCCCCGGGCCTGCTCGACCAGGAGCGTCTCGAGGCGCGCGGAGACGTGCGGGCGGGAGAGCACCGCGTGGGTGGTGACGTCGCGCACGGCGAGCCAAAGCGCGACGTCGTCGGGCGGCAGGCTCCAGTCGGTGGCGAACTCCGCGGCGTTCGCCGGGACGACGAGCAGCTCCCCGCTGGCACGGCGCGGGAGCGGGAGCTCGTACTGGCCGAGCGTGCGCCGGGCGAGGTGACCGACGACCGAGCCCACCTGCATGGCGATCAGCGCCGGGGCGACCGCCGTCGTCCACTGGCTGAGGAACGCCGCCAGGTCGGGGCCCTCGCCGCCCTCCCCGCGGTCGGCGCCGGCGGTCGTCTCGGCCTCGGCCGGCGCCGGCGGTGGGGCGAGCGCCCCCGCGATGGCCTCGATGACCCCGCGCCAGCTCTCGAGGCTGCGCCGGGCCCAGTCGACCCGGCTGGCGCCGACCACGGCGACGGGGCGGCCGTCCGGCGTCGTCGCCATGCCGGTGACGTCGGCGACGTGGAGCTCGGCGATGCGCGCCAGCTCCTCCAGGCGGATGCGAGCGAGCGGGTCCACGTTCGCCTCCGGGCCGTTCTCCCCGGCGATCGTCTGGGCGAGCTGGAGGGCGAGGTCCCACTGGATCGGCGAATCGGTCCGGAGCAGGCGGAGGAGGTCGTTGAGCATCCCCGGGAAGAAGCCGCCCATCCCGGCGGGCAGGTCGGGGTCCATGGGGCGAATCTAGGTCAGCTCGGGCGGGGGCGTTCCCACGCTTCCCCCGTCGAGCGGAGCCGTCCGGGGGGCATGGGCGGCGCTGCGACGCGCGGCGTCGCGGCGCCGCGAACCTCGCCGAAGCGCCGGCCGGACTCCCAGTCCGCCCGGCGCCGCGAACCTCGCCGAAGCGCAGGCCGGACTCCCAGTCCGCTCGGGCCCCGGCGATCTCCTCGGTGCTGCGCCCGACGAAGTTCCACCAGACGACGATCCCCTCGGCGAGGGGCTCGCCCCCGATCAGCAGCACGCGCGCGCCGTCCGGCCCGGCGCGAAGTCCGAGCTCGTCGCGGCCGACGCCGAGGTGGCACAGGAGGTCCGGAGCCAGCACGGCACCCTCGAGGGACACGGCAGCGTCGAGCACCGCGACACCGTGCTCGAACGCGGGATCGAGCGCGAGGGTCCCGCTGCCGCCGGCGGGCGCCGTGACCTCCAGCGCGACGGTCGCGCGGACCGTGCGGGCCGGGGAGGGCGCCGCGCCGGCGGCCGAGCCGGCGAGCACGGTCACCGAGAGCGCCCCTCGTGCGAGGCGGGGAAGCTCGCCGTGGTGCTCGAAGGCCGGCGGCCCGCGCTGTCCCGGGCGGGCTGTAACACTGACCTCGGGATCCGTGGCGAGCAGACGCCGATGGCGTGCCCGGCGGTCTCGGCCGGCGGCCGCGACGCCCACCGACCGCCGCATCGGGCGCGGATACGATGGATCCAGATCAGGAGCCGTCCGGGGGTGTGCATGGCCGTCGTCGTTCGAAATGTGAGGCGTAGCGACCTCGCCACCGTCGACGGGCTCGGTCGCTACGGCGTCGCCACGGTGCACGAGGCGCAGGGCCGGACCGGGCTGTTCGCCTCGCGCCTGCGGCCCATCTACCGACCCGTCCGCGTCGCCGGCACCGCGCTCACCTGCGAGGTGGCGCCGGGCGACAACTGGTCGATCCACGTCGCGGTCGAGCAGGCCCAGCCGGGCGACGTGCTCGTCGTCACGCCCACGAGCCCGTGCGAGGACGGCTACTTCGGCGAGCTCCTCGCGACGAGCCTCGTGGCGCACGGCGTGCGCGGCCTCGTGATCGACGCGGGCGTGCGCGATGTCGCCGAACTGACCGAGATGGGCTTCCCGGTCTGGTCGAAGGCCGTCTCCGCGCAGGGCACGGTGAAGGAGACGCCCGGGAACGTCCAGGTGCCGATCGTCTGCGCCGGGGCCTACGTCCGCCCGGGCGACGTGATCCTCGCCGATGACGACGGCGTCGTCGTCGTCCGGCGCGAAGAGGCCGCGTCGGTCCTCGAGCGTTCCCGCAAGCGCGAGGAGAACGAGGCCGACAAGCGTGAGCGCCTCGCCAAGGGCGAGCTCGGGCTCGACCTGTACTCGATGCGCGAGAAGCTCGCCGAGCGTGGCCTGCGCTACGTCGACGAGCCGGAGGCGTAATGCCGCAGACCGCGATCCGCTGCGCCGTGCTGCGCGGCGGGACGTCGAAGGGCCTGTACTTCCTCGCAGAGGACCTGCCGGACGACACCGAGACACGCGACGCCGTGCTGCTGGCGGCGATGGGCTCGCCCGACGCCCGCGAGATCGACGGGATGGGCGGAGGGCACCCGCTCACGTCCAAGGTGGCCATCGTGAAGCGCTCCGAGCGTGACGACGCCGACGTCGACTACCTCTTCTTGCAGGTCTGGCCGGACCGGGCCGAGGTCTCCGACAACCAGAACTGCGGGAACATCCTCGCCGGCGTCGGCCCGTTCGCGTTGGAGGCCCGCCTGCTGGCGACCGAGGAGCCCACGACCTCGGTCCGCATCTGGATGGAGAACACCGAGAGCCTCGCCGTGGCGCACGTCGAGACGCCCGACGGCGTCGTCCGCTACGACGGCACGGCGCGCATCGACGGCGTCCCGGGAAGCCACGCGCCCGTCCCGATCGACTTCCTCGACGTCGCCGGCTCGTCCTGCGGGGCCCTGCTCCCGACGAAGCGCCCGGTCGACCTCGTCGAGGGCGTCCGCGTCACCTGCATCGACAACGGCATGCCGGTCGTGTGCATGGCGGCCGCCGACCTCGGCCTCACCGGCTACGAGGAGCCGGCCGACATCGAGGCGGACGCCGCGGTGAAGGCCAAGGTCGAGTCGATCCGCCTGGCGGCCGGCCCGCTCATGAACCTCGGCGACGTCACCGCCAAGACCGTGCCGAAGATGACCCTGCTGGCGCCGGCGAAGCACGGGGGCGTCGTGTCGACGCGCACCTTCATCCCGCACCGCGTGCACGAGGCGATCGGCGTCTTCGGTGCGGTCTCGGTCGCGACGGCCTGCCTCGTCCCCGGCTCGGTCGCCGCCGAGATCGCCGGCGTCACCGGGGCCTCGGGCATCACGGATCTCGACGTCGAGCACCCGACCGGCTTCTTCACCGTCTCCATGGACGTCGGGACCGACGCCGGGGAGCTGACCGTGCGCCGTGCGGCGCTGTTGCGGACGGCGAGGTTGCTGATGCGCGGCGAGGTGCTCGTCCCCGTGTCGGTGTGGGCGGGCCCGTGAGCGCAGCGGTCCGGCGCGGCTCGGGCCCGCCTGGCGGCGCACGCGTCCGAGCCACACCAGAAGTTGCGGCGGCGGCCACCTCTTGCTTGGATGACGTTCGGAAGGCGCACGCATGATCATCGACTGCCACGGCCACTACACGACGGCGCCCGAAGCGCACAACCTCTGGCGCGAGGCGCAGAAGGCGGCGTTCGAGGCTGGCGACTCGACACCGCCGTACCCGGCGATCTCCGACGACGAGATCCGCGAGACGCTCGAGGCGAACCAGCTCCGCCTGCTCGCCGAGCGCGGCACCGACATGACGGTGTTCTCGCCGCGGGCCTCGGCGATGGCCCACCACGTCGGCGACGAGGGGGTCAGCAGCGCCTGGGCCCGGGTCTGCAACGACCTCATCAAGCGGGTCGTCGACCTGTACCCCGACACCTATGTCGGGGTGTGCCAGCTGCCCCAGTCGCCGGGGGTCCCGATCGCCAACTCGATCGCCGAGCTCGAGCGCTGCGTCAACGAGCTCGGCTTCGCCGGATGCAACCTGAACCCCGACCCGAGCGGCGGCTACTGGACGTCGCCGCCGCTCACCGACAAGGCCTGGTACCCCTTCTACGAGAAGATGGTCGAGCTCGACGTGCCGGCCATGATCCATGTCTCGGCGAGCGCCAACCCCAACTTCCATGCGACGGGCGCCCACTACATCAACGCCGACACCACCGCCTTCATGCAGCTCCTGCAGGGGGACCTGTTCGCCGAGTTCCCGACGTTGCGCTTCGTCATCCCCCACGGCGGCGGCGCGGTGCCGTACCACTGGGGGCGCTACCGGGGGCTTGCGGACATGCTGAAGCAGCCGCCGCTGCGCGAGCACGTCATGAAGAACGTCTACTTCGACACCTGCGTCTACCACCAGGCCGGGATCGACCTGCTGTTCGAGGTGATCGACACCGACAACATCCTCTTCGGCTCCGAGATGGTCGGTGCCGTGCGTGGCATCGACCCGGAGACCGGCCACCACTTCGACGACACGAGGCGCTACCTCGACGCGCTCGACCTGACGCCCGGCGTGCGAGAGCAGGTCTTCTCCGGCAACGCGCGACGCGTCTTCCCGCGCCTTGACGCGCGCCTGAAGGCCAGCGGGCACTGATGTCCGCCACCTTCCAGATGGACGCCGACTGGCTGGCGTTCGACCCCGATCCCTCGGCGCCGACCTACGTCCTGCCGCAGGGCGCCGTCGACGCCCACTGCCACGTCTTCGGGCCGGGCGCCGAGTTCCCCTACGCGCCGGAGCGCAAGTACACGCCGTGCGACGCCGGCAAGGAACGGCTGTTCGCGCTGCGCGACTTCCTCGGCGTCGACAAGAACGTGGTCGTGCAGGCCACCTGCCACGGCGCCGACAACAGCGCGATGGTCGACGCGCTCAGGTCTTCAGCGGGGCGGGCGAGAGGTGTCGCGACCGTCCGGCCGGACGTGACCGGCGAGGACCTGGCCGAGATGCACGAGGCCGGGGTGCGCGGGGTGCGCTTCAATTTCGTCCGTCGACTCGTCGATCCGAAGCCGGACGCCTACTACCAGGGCATCGTGGAGCGGATCGCGGCGCTCGGCTGGCACATCGTCGTCTACTTCGAGGCGGCCGACCTCGAGGAGCGCTGGGACTTCTTCACGTCGCTGCCGACGACGGTCGTGGTCGACCACATGGGTCGGCCCGACGTCACCAAGCCGGTGGACGGGCCGGAGTTCGGCCGGTTCGTGCGGCTCATGAGCGAGCACCCCCAGGTCTGGTCGAAGGTCACCGGCCCGGAGCGCCTGACGGTCTCGGGCCCCCCGGGATACGACGACGTCGTGCCCTTCGCCCGCCTGCTCGTCGACACCTTTCCCGACCGCGTGCTCTGGGGGACGGACTGGCCGCATCCGAACCTGAAGAGCCACATGCCCGACGACGGCAAGCTCGTCGATTTCATCCCCCGCATCGCCACGACGGACGAGCTGCGCCAGAAGCTGCTCGTGGACAACCCGATGCGGCTCTACTGGGGAGCAGACGCATGACCGACCTTTCCGACTTCGACGACATCCCAGGCACCACGCTCTTCAACGCCCAGCGCTCGCGCAAGGGCTACCACCTGAACCAGTTCTGCATGAGCTTGATGAAGGCGGAGAACCGCGCCCGGTTCAAGGCCGACGAGCGGGCGTACCTCGACGAGTGGCCGATGACCGAGGCCCAGAAGCAGGCCGTCCTCAAGCGGGACTACAACGCGGCCATCGCCGAGGGTGGGAACATCTACTTCCTGGCCAAGCTCTTCTCGAGCGACGGTAAGAGCTTCCAGGACGCCGCCGGGTCGATGACGGGGATGAGCCCGGAGGACTACGCGGCGATGATGCTCGCCGGGGGCCGTTCGCCAGAGGGCGTGCGGTCGATCAAGGAGGGCCGCTGAACATGGCCAGGATCACCGCAGGCCTCACCACGAGCCACGTGCCCGCCATCGGCGCGGCGCTCGATCTCGGCAAGTCGACCTCGGAGTACTGGCAACCGGTCTTCTCCGGGTACGACTGGGCCAAGCGCTGGATCGCCGAGGAGAAGCCGGACGTCATCGTCCTCGTCTACAACGACCACGCCTCGGCCTTCTCCCTCGAGATCATCCCGACGTTCGCCATCGGCTGCGCTGAGAGCTTCGCTCCCGCCGACGAGGGATTCGGCCCGCGACCGGTGCCGGTCGTCCAGGGTCATCCCGACCTCGCCTGGCACATCGCCCAGTCGACGATCCTCGACGAGTTCGACATGACGATCGTCAACAAGATGGACGTCGACCACGGTCTCACCGTGCCGCTGTCGCTCGTGTTCGGCCAGCCGGAGGCATGGCCGGCCAGGGTGATACCCGTGCCGGTCAACGTCGTGCAGTACCCGCCTCCGACCGGCAACCGCTGCTGGGAGCTCGGCGAGGCCATCCGGCGCGCCGTCGAGAGCTACGAGGAGGACCTCAACGTCCAGATCTGGGGCACCGGCGGCATGAGCCACCAGCTCCAGGGGCCGCGGGCGGGACTGATCAACCGCGAGTTCGACATCTCGTTCCTCGACCGCCTCACCTCCGACCCGGAGGCGCTGCGCCGGATGCCGCACATCGAGTACGTGCGCGAGGCGGGCTCGGAGGCGATCGAGCTCG
>Ga0307374_10003906_pt1 | contig 25178 bp, 26 predicted proteins | sample OX3MG_FD_202532 | JGI IMG/M metagenome (GOLD analysis project Ga0307374, IMG submission 202532) | Soil microbial communities from Risofladan, Vaasa, Finland - OX-3 | ecosystem: Environmental > Terrestrial > Soil > Coastal area > Acid sulfate soil | place: Finland: Risofladan, Vaasa | collected...
GATCGCGCTCGGGGTCCAGTCGACGCCGCGATGTTGGGATCGCACCACGGATGCACACCGCCACCGCGTTGCAACTCTGCGGCCATTCGACGCCCGTTGTGGCGCATGCGATGGGCGTCGCGGGGGTGTTCGTTGCGCGTGCGGCGGCGACGGTGGCCGTCGATCAACCCTTCAGGGGATGGCTCCGTCAGAGCGCGGCGAGCACGTCCTCGGCGGAACTGACGTTCAGGCCGGGCCCGGGCTCGACGGCCAGCCAACTGACCACGCCCTCGTCGATGACGGCGGCGAAACGCTGGATGCGCGAGCCGAGGCCGAACCCGCTCCCGTCCATGACGAGCCCGAGCGCCCCGGCCAGCTCGCCGTTGCCGTCGGCCAGCATGACCACGGTGTCACCGACCTTCTGGTCCTGGCCCCACGCCGCCATGACGAAGGGGTCGTTGACCGACACGCACACCACCTTGTCGGCGCCCTTGGCCCGGAGCTCCTCGGCCCGCAGGACGAAGCCGGGCAGGTGATGGTCCGAGCAGGTCGGTGTGAATGCCCCGGGGACCCCGAAGAGCACGACCTTCCCGTGGCCGAGGACCTCGGCCGACGTGGTCGGCTCGGGTCCCTTGTCGCCGAATGTGAAGACCTTCACGTCGGGCACCCGGTCACCGATTGCGATCGTCATCCCTGCCTCCTCCTGGTGGTGCGCTGATCGCGCCCAGGTTGCCATAGGTCCGGGGCGACCCCCCAATCCTCCGCCACCCTCAATCGATCACGAAGTTGTAACCTGCGGCGCGACAGCCGCACGCAGTGGGGATCAAGACCCTGGGGGGTTCGACATGACGCAGTCATTTGATCGCCGGTCGTTCATGGCCGGTGGACTCGCATTCGGCGCCGGAGCCGCCATGCTCGGCGCGTTGGAGGGCGAAGCGGGGGCCGCCCAGACCAACGGTCGGGGCTTGAACGGCATCTCCAACGCCAGGCCGGTGCGGGGCGGCTCGCTCACCTTCGGCATCGACACCGAGGAGAGCGGCTTCAATCCGGCCACGGCCCGCTGGGACGAGGGCGGCTTCCTCTACGGCCGCACCGTCTTCGACCCTCTCGCCATCGTGAATGCCGCCGGTGGCGTCGAGCCGTACTTGGCGGAGTCGATCACGTCGAACGCGGACTTCACGGCCTTCACCATCACCCTTCGGCCGGGCATCGTCTTCCACGACGGCACGCCGCTCGATGCCGCCGCGCTGCACCTCAACATCGAGAACACGGCAAACGGCGTCCTGACGGGGCCGGCCTTCGCTGATTTCAGCAGCGCAACCGTCACCGGCCCATTGGCGGTCACCATCAACCTGAAGGCGCCGTGGGCCCCGTTCCCCTACTACCTGGCCCAGGCGCAGACGGGCTACATCGCGGCGCCGTCCATGCTCAACAGCGCCGACGGCGGTACCTCGAACCCGATCGGGACCGGTCCCTTTGTCTTCCAGGACTGGGTGCCCAACAGCCACATGACAGCCACTCGGAATCCCCACTACTGGCGCAAGGGCTACCCCTACCTGAACTCCATCACCTACAAGCCGATCGTCAACGATGCCTCCCGGGCCGAAGCGCTCCAGACGGGCCAGATCGACATCATGCACACCGGCTCTCCCAACAACCTCCTGCAGTTCAAGGGCAACAAGAAGTACGCCTACTACGACAACAGCGGGGAGGTGGTCGGCCAGCCCACGGTGCAGTGCGTCATGTTGAACACCTCTGCCGCCCCGTTCAACAACAGGACACTGCGCCAGGCCATGGCGATGTGCATCAACCAGGCCCAGTACGCCAAGGTGATCACCAAGGGCGTCGACACTCCCATGAACGGCCTGTTCCTGACCGACAGCGAGTACTACAACAAGACCGCCTACCCGAAGTACAACCCGACGCAAGCTGCCAAGCTGGTCAAGCAGGTGCAGCAACAGACGGGCAAGCTGCCGACCTTTGCGCTCAATTCGACGAGCGACCCGGAGACCTTGGCGGCGGCGCAGTTCCTGCAACAGGCCTGGCAGACGGCGGGCATGAAAGTCACCATCTCCATCCTGGCCCAGGCGACGATCATCAACGACGCGCTGGCCGGCACCTACCAGGCCACGTTGTGGCGCCAGTTCGGGGCCGTCGAACCCGATCTCAACTACGTGTGGTGGAGCACGACCACGGTCGGCCCGCCCCTGCCGCTGAACATGGCCCGCAACAACGACCCCCGCATTCAGACGGCGTTGACAGCGGGGAGGGTCACGACCGACAAGGCGGATCGGATCAAGGCCTACCAACAGGTCAACCAGTATCTGGCCCAGGACATCCCCTACCTCTGGCTGGCCCGCGACACCTGGGCCGTCGTGGCGGACCCGAATGTGCAGAATTTCGCGAACCCGAAGACTCTGCAGGGTTCGAAGGCCCTCGCGTTCGACGAGGGCGTGCTGTGGCCCACGCAGATCTGGATGAAGAGCTAGCTCGAGCTACCGCATCTCCACGTCGTCGAGGTACTCCTCGCGCCAGTGTGTGAAGCGCTCCTCGGGCAGACGCAGGCAGTAGGTCGGCCGGAGCGCCTCGACGAACCCGCGTTCGTGGCTGACGGCGACGATGGTGCCGGGCCACGCACCGAGCATGGCGCCGACGGCGGTGATGGACGAGGGGTCCAAGTTGTTGGTCGGCTCGTCGAGGAGGAGGAGGTTCGCCTCCCCCGCTGAGAGCATGGCCAGACCGAGCTTGGCCCGCTCACCTCCCGAGAGCGTGCCCGGGAGCTGGTCGGCCGCCTTCGACGGCAGGCCGAACGAGCCCAACAGGGCGCGACGGTCTCGCTCCGCCTTCAGCACGGCGTCGCTGATGTTGTCGAGCGCACGGCGATCGGGATCGATCTGCTCGTGTTCCTGGGCGAAGTAGCCGAGCTCGACGTTGGTGCCGAATTCGACGACCCCGTTCGACGGCTCCTGGGCGCCGGCCAGGCAGCGCAACAGCGAGGACTTCCCGGCTCCGTTGCGCCCGATGATCACAATGTGGTCGCCCCGGCTCGCATGGAACGTCACCTCCGACAGCACCTCGTTGCTGCCGTAGCGGACGCCCAGCTTGGCCACCTCGAGCGGAATGCCGCCAGAGCGCGGCGGCGTCGGGAGGGAGAACTTGCTCGCCTTGTCGCGCTTTTCGACCTGCGTCCGGCTCCCCTCCATGCGGTCGACCCGCCGGTCCAGCTGCTTGGCCTTGCGGGCCCGCTTCTCCGTGCTCCCCCGCATGGAGTCAGCCAGCAGCGAGAGCCGCTTGATCTCACGCGCCTCGAGCTCGGACGACCGCTCGCGCTGGGACTGGTCGGCCTCCTTCGCCGCCTCGAACTTGGAGTAGTTCCCCTTCCACTCGGTCATGTGCTGGTTCGCGATGTTGAGCACCTTGGTGATGGACTGGTCGAGCAGCTTGAGGTCGTGGCTCACCACGAGGATGGCGCCGTTGAACCGGGCGAGCTCATCGAGCAACCAGCGCTTCGCCGAGCGGTCGAGGTGGTTGGTGGGCTCGTCGAGGATCATCAGCTCGGGCTCCTGGAAGAGCACGCGCATGAGGTCGACACGACGGCGTTGGCCGCCGGAGAGCGAGTCGATGTCCTCCAGGAGGAGCTCCTGCCGGAGGCCGAGGCCGTCCGCCAGGCGGGCCATGATCGATTCGGCCTCGTACCCGCCGTTGGACTGGAACTGCTCCTGCAGATCCGTGAACAGCTCGATGTTCTCCTCGGTCGGTTCGTCGGCCATGGCGCCCCGGGCCGTGCCCAGCGCGTCGTCGAGCACATCGAGCCCCCGGGCCGAGAGGATGTGGGAGAAGCCAGTCGCCTCGAGGCCGAGACCCGCCGGCACGGGCGCCTGCGGGAGGTACCCGAACGAGCCGAGGATGCGGACGTTGCCGCGGTGCCGCAGCTGGGGCGACGTCTCCCCCACGAGGACGGAGATGAAGGACGATTTGCCGGTCCCGTTCCGGCCCACCAGGCCCACCTTCTCGCCTGCGCCGACGACGAAGGAGGCGTCCGAGAGCAGGGTGCGGTCGCCGATTTCGATAGTGAGGGCTGATCCGACGATCACATCTCATTGTACGGGCGAGAACACCAGGTCGATACACTCCGCGGATGCCCGCTCTCGACCGCAAATGGTGGACCCTGATCGCCGTCTGCACGGCGACCTTCATGCTCCTTCTCGACATCACGGTCGTGAACGTGGCGCTGCCCGACATCCAGTCGTCGCTGCACGCGAGCTTCTCGGACCTGCAGTGGGTGGTGGACGCCTATTCGCTGACGCTGGCCGCCTTCCTGCTGACGGCCGGCGTGGCGGGCGACATCTACGGTCGGCGCAAGATCTTCGCCATCGGCCTCGTCGTGTTCTCTGTCGCCTCATTGGTGTGCGGCCTCTCGACCACGCCCCTGATGCTCAACCTGGCCCGCGCCGTGCAGGGCGTCGGCGGCGCCATCATGTTCGCCACCTCGCTCGCGCTCATCGCCGCTGCCTTCACAGGGCGCGACCGTGGCACCGCCTTCGGCATCTACGGCGCCGTGATCGGCGGCGCGGTCGCCATCGGGCCGCTCATCGGGGGCGCCATCACCAGCGGTATCGGCTGGCGCTGGATCTTCTTCGTGAACGTGCCCATCGGCGCCATCGCCGTGCTCATCACCTTCACCCAGATCGCCAAGTCGGAGGACCTTCGTTCCCGGAAGATCGACTGGGTGGGCTTCGTCACGTTCTCGGTGAGCCTCTTCCTCCTTGTGTTCGCTCTCGTGCGCGGCAACGACTTCGGCTGGGGCAGCGCCACCACCATCAGCCTGCTCGTCGGCGCGGCCGTTCTCATGGTCGCTTTCTTCATCAACGAGCGCTTCGCCGCCGATCCGATGCTCGACCTCGGCCTGTTCAAGATCTCCGCCTTCGTGGGGCTCTCCACGGTCGCCTTCTGCCTGGCCGCGTCGATCTTCGCCATGTTCTTGTACCTCACGCTCTACATCCAGGACGACCTGGGCTACGGCCCGCTGGCGGCCGGCGTGCGCTTCCTTCCGATGACCCTGCTCATCTTCTTCACGTCCTTCTTCGCCGGGCGCCTGACGGTACGCATCCACTCGCGTCTGCTGTTGGGCATCGGGATGCTCTTCGTCACCGGGGGGCTGCTGCTCATGGGGACGACCCACCCGGACTCGACCTGGACCGTGCTCCTCCCGGGTTTCCTCGTCTCCGGCTTCGGGGTCGGGATCGTCAACCCCGTGCTGGCCTCGGGCGCCGTGTCCGTGGTTCAGCCGCAGCGCAGCGGCATGGCGTCAGGCGCCAACAACACCTTTCGGCAGGTCGGCATCGCGACCGGTATCGCCGTGCTGGGCGCCGTCTTCCAGAGCCAGATCTTGGCGCACACCACGAGCGCGCTGAACAAGTCGCCCTACGGCCCCGAGATCCTGCGACGCGGCGGCGCACAGCTCCAAGGGGCGATGGCGGCCGGAGGGGTGCGCGGGGCGCTCCCCTCCGTTCCCCTGGCGGCGGCGCGCCAGGCGCTGCTCGGCGCCTACAAGGTGGGCTTCTCGAGCACCTTGAACCACCTGATGTTCATCGGGGCGGTCGTCGCCCTCGTGGGCGCCGTGTGCGGTTTCGCCCTCGTGCGCCAGCGCGACTTCGTCGTCCCGACGGGTGCGCCCAGCGGGCCCCCCGCCCAGGGCGGACAGGGGGAGCCGGGCGGGTCGGGGGCGCCGGACGACGCCGTCCCCGCCGTGCATGCTTGAGCCGTTCACTCTCGAGGGCGAGTTCGTCCGACTGGAGCCGCTGAGCGAGCAGCACATCCCCGGCCTGGTCGACGCGGCGGCCGCGGACCGGTCGCAGTACCAGTGGACCTACACGCCCAACGGCGTGGAGCAGATGACCGGGTACGTGCGCGATGCGCTGGCCTCGGTGGCAGCGGGGGCGCACGTGGCTTTTGCCACCGTCCGGCGCGCAGCCGGGCCGGACGGCTCCGATCAGATCGTCGGCGCCACGCGCTTCTGCGAGATCGCGCTCTGGCAATGGCCGCCCGGGGCCCTCCACCAGCGCCACGCGGTGCCCGACGTGGTCGACATCGGCTTCACCTGGCTGGCCGGGCCCGCTCAACGGACACACGTCAACACCGAGGCCAAGTTGCTCATGATGACCCACGCCTTCGAGGTCTGGGAGGTCCACCGTGTCGCGCTGCAGACCGACGTGCGCAACAAGCGGTCGTGGGCGGCCATTGAGCGCATCGGCGGCCAGCTCGACGGCATCATGCGGGCGGACCGGCCCGGCGCCGACGACACCGTACGCACCTCGGCTCGTTTCTCCATTCTGGCCGCCGAGTGGCCGGACGTGAAGGCGCGGTTGACGGCGCGGCTGGGCTGACCGGAAGGACGCCGGGGAGCCGGATCAGCACAGCAGGCTCACGCCATGCCGTGCGAAGACCAGCAGGTCCACGGCCAGCAATGCCGTGGCCAGCGCGCACGGGATGGCGACGAGCGACAACGCAGTCAGGAACACCGCCCGGCTGACCCCGAGTCGGCGGGTACGGACCGCGGGAAGCGTGGCGGGCCCGGCCCGGCGTGGCACGCGCATCGAAAACCAGCTCAACAGCATGGTGAGCGCCAGCAACGGCAACGCGACCCCGAGGAGCCATGCCAGCCGCGAGCCGTAGACGCCGGAGGTCACCAGCACGCCGAAGACGATGACCATCACCGCGGCATCGAGCGTCAGAATGGCACTGACGCCGGCGAGGCTCGTGGCCCTCACGCCGGGCGCCCGACGTCGTCGAAATGGCGCTCGAGCTCGTTGGCGTAACGCAGGCCGAGAGTCCCCCCGTGCTCGGCCAGCCACGCCGAGAGAGCCGTCGGGCCCGTGGCGGGACCGTCCGTATCGGCCAGGCCAACCGCCATGGCCCGGTACTCGTCGGCCGTCAGGAGGACATCGTGCAGGGCGAGTCCGAGCATCCGGGCGAAGACAGGGACGGTCACGCCCGGCACGTGGAGCAGGCGGGCCCGGCTGCCGACGGCATCCCGTACGGCGCCGACGAGCTCGGTGAATGTCGGCCGCTCCGGCCCGACGGCGTCGGTGACGCTGTCGTGCGTCTCGGCCGCCTTGGCCAGGCAGAGGTGCGCCAGGTCGTCGACATGGATGCCACGGATCCGATAGTCCCCCCGGCCCCCGATGGCGAAGACGGGCAGCCGGCGCAGCAGCCACGCGATGTTGTTGAGCAACACGCCGTCGCCGCCGAACAAGATGGCCGGCCGGAGAATGGCGTAGGAGAGATCGCACTCGGCCAGCGCCCGCTCCACCAGGGCCTTGCCCCGGAAGTACGGCAACGGCGAGGTGCTGCTGGGGTGCGTGATGCTCACATGCACGATCCGCTGCACGCCGGCCCGCGCTGCGGCGTGAAACAACACCCTCGAGTTGGCGACCGCCCGCTCGTGGTCCACCGAACGGCGCGCGAAGCGCACCCAGTACGTGTTGTAGAGCGTGGTGACTCCCGCCAGCGACGCCACCAGGCCGAGCTGATCCTCGAAATCGAGCGGGTGCACGTCGACCGCCGCCCCCGCGGGGGCGCTACCGGGATGGCCGGTGAGGGTCCGCACCTGACGGCCGGACTGCAGGAGGGCCCGGGCCAACGAGGAGCCCGAGTAGCTGAAGGCCCCCGTCACCACGTCGAGGCCGGTGTCGCCCGACCGCTGGCGGGCCATCGCCTCCGCCGGCGCAGACCCGGTCATGGCTGCCCCGTCGTCGACGGCGGCGCGACCGCTTCGAGGAGCGCAGCCAGGTTCTTCGCATGGGCGAAGAGGCCGAGGGCTCTGGATCGATCCCCGTCGAGGTGGGTCAGCATCTCGAGCCCGAGGTAGAGAGCGACGATCGCGTACGCCACGTCGCCGGGGGGCAGCACCGAGCCCAGCGGCGGCCCGAGCGCGCTCGTCACGGCGTGCTCGGCGAAGGCGAACCACGGCCCGAGCCGGGCGGACACCTCGGGGCCCAGTCCCGGGGTGGAGGACGCCCCGGCGATCATCTCGACCAGCACGGCCACGTACCCGGCGTCCAGATCCTCCCGGAAGATGTCCGTCGCCACGTCGACCAGTTCGGTCGGCGTCGCCACGCGGTCGACCGCGGCGCCGTAGTGCTCCATGCGGCGGGCGCTGACCGAGTCGAGTGCGGCCAGCAGCAGGTTGGCCACGGACCCGTAGTGGTAGAAGATCAGGCCCTGGTTCAGACCGGCGCGTTCGGCGATCGCCCGTGCGCTGGACCCGGCGAAGCCCTCGGTCCTCAGGGTCTCGACGGCGGCATCGACCAACTTCGCCCTGGTGCCCGCCGAACGGGAGTCGTCCCTCACCGCCACGCTGCTCGCTGTACCGGACTTTGCCATCGGCACCTCACTTTGAGTGAATGCTCAAAGTATACGCTCAATATGGCTGGGCGTCCAGCGAGGGTGCCGGGATGTCGGCGGGCGGACGTCAGGAACCGGCCTCCTCCGCGCTGGGGGAAGGCTCGGGATCGGGGGAGGTTCAGGCCCGGCTGAGCGAAGCGGAGATTTTGCGCAGGTGCAAGGCATGGACAGCGGCCTCGGCCTCGTCCTTGGGTCGCACGGCCGCCACGGCCTTGCCCGACCGGTGGATCTGCCAGGCCAGCTTGTCCGCCCGCTCCACGGTATGGCCGAAGATCTCCACGAAGGCCTGGATCACCGTCTGAAAGGTGGTGACGTCGTCGTTCCACACGATGACGGCCCAGAGATCCTCGAACTCGAAGAAGGCGTCGATGTCCGCGTCGGCCACGACGGGGAGCTCAACGGTGGTGCCGGGTTCTGTCCGAGGCATGGGTCTCCGGGAAGGGAACGAGCGTGGGCCGGGCCCGAAATCGGGCCCGTGGAAGTGTAGTCCTGCGGGGTAGCGTGCGGAGATGCGAGCCACCGTCCTCGAAGGACCGCGGCGCGTCGCGGTCGAGAACGTCCCCGACCCCGTCCTGCCGGGACCCGAGGGCGTCATCGTGGCCGTCGAGCGCACCGCCATCTGCGGTTCGGACCTGCACCTGTACCACGACGCACCGACGGGGTCGGGCATCCGGCTCGGTCACGAGGCCATCGGGACGGTGGCCGAAGTCGGGCCGCACGTGCGCAGTCTTCGGACGGGTGACCGCGTGCTGGTGTCGGGCGTCATCGGCTGCGGCATCTGCACGGCCTGCCTGGCCGGCCAGCCCAACGTCTGCCTCAACGACAAGAATGCAGCCTTCGGGACGATGCCCGACCTGCCTGGCGGCCAGGCCGAGGCGATGGCGGTGCCGTTCGCCGACCTGTTCGCACTCCCCATTCCCGACGGCATCGCCGACGAGGAGGCCGTCCTCCTGACCGACATCCTCCCCACCGGCTACCTCGGCGCGTTGCGGGCCGACATCCGACCGGGCGCCACCGTGGTCGTCGTGGGCCTCGGCCCCGTGGGGATCATGGCGCTCCAGTGCGCATCGCTCTTCGGGCCGGCGCGCATCCTTGCCGTGGACGTCGTGCCCGAGCGCCTGGCCGGGGTGCCGAGAGCGTGATCGAGGCCGTCGGCGCCGATGCCACCATTGTGGACGCCGTCTCCAGCGCAGCCCCGGGCGGCACCGTTTCGGTGGTGGGGGTCAACCTCAACATGGCGCTCTCCTTCCCGATGGCGCTCGTCCTGCTGAAGAGCCTCACGCTGCGCGCCGTGTTCGCTCCCATCCCGGGCACGTGGCGCGCCCTGGTCCCGTTGCTGCAGTCAGGTCGGCTCAGCGGCCTCGGCGAGACCTTCACCCACCGGATGGGCCTGGAGCAGGCGCCCGAGGCCTACGAGTTGTTCGACTCGCGCGCCGACGGCGTCTTGAAGGTCTTGTTGACGCCGAACCCGTGAGTCCCCTCCGGCGCGTCGGGGGTCCGGTTGAACACGAGCGGGAACTTGGCCATGCCGAGCTCGGGCCGGACGGGGAACCACGGCGCCGGCGGGGGCACGATGATCGTCGTCAACGCGTCGACGATCGGTTCGTAGTTGACCCGCCAACCCTTGAAGTGGAACCCCTCGTCGAACTCGTGGCGCGACAGGCGGATGTCCGCCGTCGGCAGTGGGTCGTCGTCGTAGGGGATGCGGAGCGCCCGCGCCATGGAGCGCAGGCAATTGATCCCCATGGACAGGCAGAGCCGGGCCTGGCGCGGCGTCTGTGAGGGACTCACGGCGTGGTACAGCGCTGCCGAGTCCATCATGGCGACCAGGCCGACGAGCCAGCTGCGGCTGGAGACCGGCGAGCGGAACCAGATGAGGCCGGGGTAGTTGGCGTGACTCTCGGACACGGCGGCGGCCCAGCGCTCCCAGTCCGAGTACAAAGGGGGCAGCTCGTCCATGGTGTCGAGCCAGTGGGCCCGGGCCAGGATCTCAGGTCCCCAGGCTGGGCTCCCCGAGCGCGCCTCGAGCAGGGTCACCTCGGTCTCGCGGGCGGAGAACTGGGTGTAGAGCGTCGGCAGGTAGGCGATCTCCAGTGCGACGACGAGGAGGCCGATGCCGGCAGCGACGACCTCGACCGCCCGCGGCCCGGCATGGCCCGAGGAGACGATGCCCAGCGTGAAGACGGACGAGCCCGAGATGCCGAGCGCGGTGGCAAAGTCCACCCCGGCCGCATACCACTCGATGAGCGCGACGCCGAGGACGATGAGGCAGAGCCAGATGATGAAGAGGAACACCATGGCCGCCGGGCCGACGAAGGACAGGACACGGTCGCGCGTCTCGTAGTTCGGGAGCTTCGGGGCCAGGCGACGGGCCGAACCGCCGAGGCTCCGGGCCAGCATGCGCATGGCCGGTGACGACGTGACCCTGGGCACGACGAGCGCGGTGAACACGCTCCAGGCGGTGGCGAGGACCAGGGCGATGCCCAGCACGAGCGCGACCAGGCGGGCGACCGACTCCACGGCGCCATCCTGTCACCTTCCCGGGCACCGGCACCCAGGGCCGCGGTCAGCGCGCGGCGAGCCTCGCCGCGGCCGGGCCGCTCGCCACCAGCGCCGCCGGCACCTCCACCGGGCGCGAGCGCAACAACTCGCCGAGCCCCTTCGCCTGCGTGTCCAGACGCAGGTTCGACGCCACGCCCCAGCCGAGAATGCCGTGGACGACGAAGTTGACCGCCCGCAGGTTCGGCAACGGGTAGCGACTGACCGGATAGGGCTCCACCTCGGGCAGGATCTCCTTGAGGCGTGCGGCGGTGAGCTCGCGCTGCAGCCATGCCGCGACCGCATCGTCGTCGGCCCAGACCCCGATGTTGGCGTCCCCGCCCTTGTCGCCCGAGCGCGCACCGACGAGCACCCACAAGGGCACCACGACGGTGTCGCCTGCCGGCGCGGCGGGTGGGTCGGGCGGCCCGGACTCCGCGACACCGTCGGTGGGGCGGTGGTCGAACGGAGGAAACGGCGTCGCCGCGACGGCCCGACCGTCGCACTGAATGCGTGGCGTCACGGCAGCGGCTCCGACGGTCGTGGGCCAGTAGCGGGCCACGCCCTGGGCGCCTGACGGCGCCGAGGTGAAGAACGTCCCGGGGTAGCTCGAGAGGCTCGTCTCGACCACGGCGCCCGAGAAAGCCCGGCCGACCGCCTGCTCGTCGTCGCCGCGCACCGCCAGGCGGAGATACGCCATGCCGCCGCCGCTCAGGTCGCCGGAGAGGTCCTCCGCCGTCTCGGCGAAGCCGTCGCGTCCGCCCGGGATGCCGGCCCACACCGTCTCCGCGGCGAACCGGGCCTTCTCGGCGGGCTGCGCGCCGGTCAGCGCCAAGGTCATGGCGTTGCGCCAGCCGGCATGGAGGTTGGCCGTGACCTTCAGGGTGGCCGGCGGCGCCTCACCGCGCACCGGCGCGATGCGCACCCGGTCGGGGCCCTCCTGCGACAGCTGAATGCTGTCGAAGCGCGGCACGGCGTCGGGGCTGAGGTAGCGCGGGCCGCCGATTTCGTAGAGGAGCTGCGCTGTCACGGTTCCCACCGTGACCATGCCACCGGTGCCGGGGTGCTTCGTGATGACGGACGAGCCGTCCGCCCGCAGCTCGGCCAGGGGGAAGCCGATGCGCTCCCGGTCCGGCACCTCCTCGAAGAACGCATAGTTGCCACCACAGCACTGGGCGCCGCACTCAATGACGTGCCCCGCAACGACGGCACCGGCGATGGCGTCGAAGTCGCCATCGGACCAGCCGAAGGCGTGCAGCGCCGGACCGACGACCAACGCCGCATCGGTGACCCGACCGGTCACGACCACCTGGGCCCCGGCGGCGAGCGCATCGGCGATCGGCCGGGCGCGCAGGTAGGCGTTCGCCGTCACCAACGGCGCGTCCGCCGGCAGCACCTCACCTGTGTCGAGGTTGACGAACTTCTCGCCCTCTGCCTGGAGCGCCGCGATGTCCGGCGTGATGTCGTCCCCCGAGACCGAGGCGACGTGGACGTCGAGGCCCTGTCGCCGGGCCAGCTCCCCCACCGCGTCCGCCAGTGCCTCCGGCTGCAGCCCGCCCGCGTTGGAGACGACGGTGATGCCCCGCTCGATGCAGGTCGGCAGCACCTCCTCGAGCTCGCGCAGGAATGTCCGGGCGTACCCACCGGTGCGCTCGCGCGTCTTGTGCAGGATGTACATCGTCAGCTCGGCCAGCCAGTCGCCGGTGAGCACGTCGAGCGGCCCGCCCTCGACCATGTCTCGGGCGGCGTGGGCGCGGTCCCCGAAGAATCCGCTGCAGTTCCCGATGCGCACGACGTCCGATGTCCTCACGCGGGCACCACGGTGACCAGCAGGTCGTGCACGTCGACCTGCCGGCCCGGCGCGCACTGCACCTGGGTCACCGTCCCGGCACCGTTGGCCCGCAGCGTGTGCTCCATCTTCATGGCTTCGAGCACGACCAACCCGTCGCCTTCGGCCACGACGTCGCCCTCGGCCACCAGCACCTTGGTGACGGCACCGGGGAGCGGGGCGCGGCACTCGCCGGCCACACCCCCGCGCTCGTCGACGGCATCGTCGGAGTGCATGAGGAAGCTGGACTGGCCCTCAGGCCCGTTGACGTCGGCGCGGTGGCCGCCCAGCCGGACCCGGTAGCGACGCCGCAGCCCGTCGGCCGGGGTCGTCAGGTCGACGGGTCCGCCGTGGACGCCGGCCGCGCCGACGGTGCACCATGCGTCATCGACCAACACCTCGGCGGCCTGACCGGGCCCGGCCACACGCACCTCGAGCGTCCCGACTGCGTCGGTGAATTGATCGACGTGGAGAGCCCGGCCGACGTTGCGCCATCCGCCCGCGGGCACCGGGACGAGGCTGGCGGCCGCCCGCTCGGCGGCCAGGCACAAGGCGGCCGCGGCGGCGTGCCGATGCCGTGCCCCGTCGGCCACCACTGCGTCACGCAGGTCGGGCCGGTTGTCCAGGTAGTGCACGTCCGCCTCGCCGGCCCGGAAAACGGCGTCGTCGAGCACCGCACCGAGCAGGTCCCGGTTCGTCTCCAGCCCGTCCAACTCCAACACGCGCAACGCCCGGGAGAGCCGGGCGGCCGCCGCGGGGCGGTCGTGGCCATGGGCCATGAGCTTCGCCACCAGCGAGTCGTACGAAGGGCTGACGACGCTCCCCGACTCGATGGCGCGGTCGACCCGGAGCCCGGGGCCCTCCGGCCAGCGGACAGAGGTGGCCGTGCCGGGCGTCGGCCGGTAGTCCTCCCGCGGCCGTTCGGCACACAGCCGGACCTCCATGGCGTGGCCCGTCGCCACTACCTCTGACTGGACCAGCGGCAGGGGCAGGCCGGCCGCCACCGCCAGCTGCAATCCCACCAGGTCGAGCCCGGTGACCAGCTCGGTGACCCCGTGCTCCACCTGGAGGCGCGTGTTCATCTCCAAGAAGAAGAAGCCGCCGGCATCGACCAGGAACTCGACGGTGCCGACGCCCACGTAGTGGACGGCGCGCGCCACAGCCACCGCGGCGTCCCACATCTGGCGGCGGACGGCGTCCCCCACCTGCGTGGCCGGCGCCTCCTCCACCACCTTCTGGTGGCGGCGCTGCACCGAGCACTCCCGGTCGAGCAGGTGCAGGATGCTCCCGAAGCGGTCCCCGATCACCTGGACCTCGACGTGGCGGGGGCCCTCGAGGTAGCGCTCCAGGAAGACCTCGTCCGAACCGAAGGCGGCCGCCGCCTCGCGCTGGGCCGCCACCACCGCGTCGACCAGCTCGCCCTCGTCGCGCACGAGGCGCATGCCGCGACCACCGCCGCCGGCCGAGGCCTTGACCAGCACGGGGTAGCCCACGCCGGCAGCCGCTCCGCCCAGGTCGGCCTGGTCCGCGCCAGCCGGTACGACGGCGCTGGACAGGATGGGCACGCCGGCAGCGGCGACCAGCTCCTTGGCCCGCGCCTTGTGCCCCATGAGGCGCATGGCGTCGGGCGACGGCCCGACCCAGGTGATGCCCACAGCGGCGCAGGACTCGGCCAGGTCGGGGTTCTCCGACAGGAAGCCGTAGCCGGGGTGCAGGGCGTCGGCATCCGCCACCGCCGCCGCCCCGACCAGAGCGGCGGCCGACAGGTAGGTCTCGGCCAGCGACGCACCGGGGAGCAGCACCGCCGCATCCGCCTCACTCACGTGGGGGCTGGCGGCGTCATCGGCCGCATAGACGGCGACGGCTTGGGCGCCTGCGTCGTGCGCACCGCGGATGAGGCGACGGGCGATCTCACCCCGATTGGCCACCAGGAGCCGACGGATCATCAGTGCCGCACCACGCCGAAGACGGCGGTGCCGCGCACCGGCGCCGAGTGCACGGTGGCCAAGGCGATGGCCAGCACGGTACGCGTGTCCCGCGGGTCGATGATCCCGTCGTCCCAGAGCCGCCCGGTCGCGTACTGCGCCGTGGACTCCTGTTCGATCTGGCTCTCGGTGGCCCGGCGCAACTCCTCGTCGGCCTGGTCGTCGAACGGGCGCCCGGCCGCCTCGGCCGCATTGCGCCGCACAATAGAGAGCACGCCCGCCAGCTGCTTGGGGCCCATGACCGCGATGCGATGGTTGGGCCAGGTGAAGATGAAGCGCGGGTCGTAGGCGCGCCCGGCCATGGCGTAGTTGCCCGCCCCGTAGCTCGCGCCCACCATCAGCGTGAGGTGGGGCACGGTCGAGTTCGACACGGCGTTGATCAGCTTGGCGCCGTCCTTGATGATCCCTCCCTGCTCGTAGCGCGTGCCCACCATGAATCCCGTGATGTTCTGCACGAAGAGGATCGGGGTGTTGCTGCGGTTGCACAGGGCGATGAATTGCGCCCCCTTCTGCGCCTCGGGCGAGAAGAGGATGCCGTTGTTGGCCACCACGCCGATGGGATAGCCGCCGATGGACGCCCATCCGCACACGAGCTGGGCGCCGTAGAGCGCCTTGAACTCCTCGAACCGGGAACCGTCGACGACGCGGGCGATGACTTCACGCACGTCGAAGGGCACGCGCACGTCGACCGAGGCGATCCCGAGCAACTCCTCGGCCGGGTACAGCGGCTCGTCGGGCGCATCGACCGGATCAGGGCCGAGACGGGGCCAGTGCAGGTGGGCCACGATCCCGCGCACCATGCGAATCGCTTCGGGCTCGTCCCGGGCCAGGTAGTCGCACAGCCCCGAGATCTCGGCGTGCATGCGCGCACCGCCGAGCTCCTCCTCGTCCGCGTCCTCCCCGATGGCCATCTTCACAAGCGGCGGGCCGCCGAGGAAGACACGAGCCCGGTCCTCGACCATCACCGTGTAGTCGCTCATACCCGGGAGATATGCCCCGCCTGCGGTGGAGGATCCGAACACGACGCAGACGGTGGGGATGCCCTGGGCCGAGAGCTGCGTCAGCCGCCGGAACTGCTCACCTCCGGGCACGAAGACGTCGGCCTGACGCGGGAGGTCTGCCCCTCCGGACTCCACGAGGAGCAGCAGTGGGAGGCGGTTCTCCTCCGCCACGTCCATGGCGCGCAGGAGTTTGCGAATGGTGGTCGGGCTGGTCGTGCCGCCGCGCACGGTCGGGTCGTTGGCGATGACGAGGCACTGCGTGCGCGCCACCTCGGCCAGCGCGACCACGACGCCCCCACCGAGCGGGTCACCGGTATGCAGCCCGGCCAGCGGGCTCAGCTCGAGCACCGGCGTGCCCGGATCGACCAGCGCTTCGAGGCGCTCGCGCACCAGCATTTTGCCGCGGGCCCGGTGGCGCTCCACGTACTGCGCGCCGCCACCGGCGAGGACGTCGTCGTGCAGGGCGCGCACCTCGTCGACCAACGCCCCCATGGCGGCGGCGTTGTCCCGGAACTCGTCCCCCGCGACGGCCAGGCGAGTCCTGAGTGTCGCGCTCATGGGGTCTTGTCCCACGCGGGCCGGCGCTTCTGCAAGAACGCGTCCACGCCCTCGGCGGCCTCGGCGCCGGCGAACAGGTCTGCCGACGTGGCGGCGGCGTTTGTCAGGCCTTCGGCCCACGCCTGCGCGGGCAACGTGCGCAGCAACTCCTTGGTGGCCCGCACGGCGCCCGGTGCGGCCTGGCGCAATGACGTGGTGCGGTCGGCCACCCAGGCGTCGAGCGCGGCCTCGTCGGGGGTCACCGCCGTGAGCAACCCAGCCCCCACGGCCTCGGCCGCGCCGAAGCGCTCCCCCGTGAGGGTGGCACGGACGAGGAAACGACGATCGACCACGCGCAGTGCCGGCACCAGAATCATGGCGGGTGCCACACCGACCCGGACCTCGGTGAAGGCGAAGGTGGCCTCCGTCGTCGCCACTGCCATGTCGGCCGCCGCGATGAGGCCGATCCCCCCGGCGCGGGCATGGCCGTTGACGCGGACGACGATGGGCACGGGACTCTCGACCATGGCCGTGAGGATGGCCGGCATGCGGTTGGGGGCCGCCACGCCCCGCTCGGACAGGTCAGCTCCCGAACAGAACGCCGTTCCGACCCCGGTCAGGACGACGGAGCGTACTTCGGGGTCCGCCGTTGCGTCCCGCAACGCCTGCTCCAACTGCGCCAGGAGGGTGGACGAGAGCGCATTGCGGTTGGCCGGTGAGTCGAGCGTCAGCGTCCGGATCCCGTCGACATGCTGCACGCCGATCAACACGTCTGCCACGGGTGCGCAGTGTAGGGGGCACCCACAGATGCGGTGAAAAGGGCCGGTGGTATCGTTCGCCGGTGATCGAGAGCGACGAGCACCAGCTCTTCCGCAAGACGCTCCGGGACCTCTTCGAGCGGGAGATCGAGCCCCATGTCGACGAGTGGGAGGCGGCGCGCACCTTCCCCGCCCACGACCTCTTTCCCAAGTTGGCTGCCGTCGGGCTGCTCGGTCTCGAGTACGACGAGGCCTACGGGGGTATGGGGGCCGACCACAGCTACACGCTCATCGCCGGTGAGGAGATGGGGCGGATCAGCTGCGGGGGCATCCCCATGGCCATGGCCGTGCAGATGTCGATGGCCACACCGGCGCTGGCCCGTTACGGATCGGACGACCTGAAGGAGCGCTACTTGGCGCCGGCCATCCGCGGCGAGGTCGTGACCTCCATTGCGGTGACGGAGCCCGACGCCGGGAGCGACGTCGCCGGCATCCGTACCCGGGCCGTCCGCGACGGGGACGACTGGGTCATCAACGGCGCCAAGCTCTACATCACGAACGGCACGCAGGCCGACTGGCTGTGCCTGCTCGCCCGGACCTCCGACGATCCCGGCTCCCGCGGCATGTCGCTCATCGTGGTGCCGACCGACGTGCCCGGCGTCGCCGTGTCTCGCAAGCTCGACAAGCTCGGCATGTGGTCGAGCGACACCGCCGAGCTGTCGTTCACCGACGTCCGCGTCCCCGTGACCAACACGATCGGCGAAGTCGGTCGTGGCTTCCAGCAGCAGATGGTGCAATTCCAAGCCGAGCGGCTCATGACGTTCTACAAGCAGGTGGGCTCCATCGCACTCGCCTTGGAACGCACGAAGGACTATCTGCGCGAGCGGCGGGCCTTCGGAGCGCCCTTGCTCGCCAACCAGCACCTGCAGTTCGTGCTGGCCGAGCTGTCGGCCCGCCATGACGTGCTGAAGCAGTACGCCCGCACGACGGCGGACGCGGTGGTCCGGGGCGAGGACGCCACCCGGTTTGCCACCATCGGCAAGCTCCTGGGCTCCCGTCTCCAGCGCGAGGTGGCCGACGTCGCCGTCCAGTTCCACGGCGGCATCGGCTACATGGACGAGACCTGGACGTCGCGTTACTTCCGCGACACCCGCCTCGACTCCATCGGCGCCGGCGCCGACGAGGTCATGCTGCGCATCCTCTCGCGCATGGACGGGTACACGGTCGACTGATCGTCGCCCCGGCCCACCTAGGTGTGCCGGAAGACGGCCTGTCCGCCCCCGCTGGCGATGAGCCGGCGGTCCTGTGACCACACCCTGCCGGTCCACGACAGCAGTCCCCCCTGCGCCACCGGCGAATGCGCATCCAACAAGAGCCACTCCGACGATGCCCCTGGATACTGGAACGAGGCGTAGAGGTCCAGGCTCGGCGCGATGTATGGCGGGTCCAGGTGCATGTGCGGCCGCGACCCGGCCGGCCAGCTCCCCACGTCGAGCACAATGAGGCTCCGCGCCGCATCGATCCAGGGGTCGTCGAAGGTGGCGGTGGGTCGTGGACGCACCCAGGTCTGCCAGATCGGGGGCAGCGGGCCGGGCGGCGGCCACTCCTCGGACCACTGGAGCAGGCGCTGGTCGAAGTTCTCCCAGAAGGGCATCGGAGGCCGGTCGGCATCGGGCCTGATGTCTGCCCACGTCGGCAGCGCGTCGGGGTCCGCCACGTCCGGGGGGACGACATCCTCGTGCTCGAGACCCTCGACCTCGCCGACCGACCAGACCATGGCCTCGAGCACCGGCCGGCCTTCCTGGCGCATGGCGACGCGCTGGGCCAGCACGGTGCGCCCGGCCCGCAGCGGTGTCACTTCCAAGTGCACCGGAGCGAACGACGCCACGGAGAGGTAGTGGCAGAAGAAGCTGGCCGGGCGGGCCAGATGGCTCTCTGCCCCTGCCGCCCGCAGAGCCAGGGCGGCCACGTACCCGCCACAGGGGCCCCAGATCTCCCAGTCGGCGTGCACCATGGCGGTGTAGCGGCCGTCGCCGGCGGGCTCGACCGCCGTCTGTTCGGCGATGTCACCCATGGCCCCGACCCTCCTGCCAGCGGGACCGCCCGAGTTCCCTGACCTCGATCTCCTCGCCGCGCTGCCCCGTCGTGGTCAGCCAATGGGTGAACCCCAGGCGCTCCATGACGCGACCCGACGCCACGTTCTCCGGCTCGAAGATGCTGACGATGCGTTCGAGGCGGCCCTCGGTGAAGCCGAACTCCACCGCGGCGGCGCCGGCTTCGGTGGCCAGCCCGCGGCCACGCCAGGGCTCGGCCAGGCGCCATCCCACCTCGACCGCCGGAAGGATCTCGGGCAGGAAATGCGGCACGGCGAGCCCCGCCCACCCGATCATGGCGCCGCTGGCCCGATCGAGCAGCGCCTCGATCCCGAAGCCGTCGCTCTCGTAGCGCGCCGTCACCCGCTCCAGGAAACCCGCGGTCTCCTGCTTGGACATGCCGGAGCGCAGCGGGTACCACCAGAACGACTCGTCGGCGTGCATGACGGCCAACTCGTCGAGGTCACCCAGGACGAACGGGCGCAGGACGAGGCGCCGGGTGGTCAGGGTCGGGATGCCGGGATGGTCCACCGCAGCGAGGGCCTAGTCAACCCAACGGGAGCCCGGGGGCGTCAGCCAGGGAGGGGTCACGACCCGGCCGGGCGGTCGCTGCATAGAGTTGGTCCGGCCGGAAGGAACGGACGGCACGGTCGCCCGCACGCCCTCCGACCACCTCGACCCAGACCTCTCCCGTCTCGCCATTGGTGACGTGCGCCACGAACTCCCAGGAGGCCCCGCGCAGCCGCGTCCCATCCACGTGGACGGGATCGCCCGGCTGCAGCCCGGCCCAACGCTTCTTGCGGACCAGGTCAGCCACGTCTGCGGCCATGAGCCTGGGGACCGGTGAACATCACCCCCTTTTCTACCTGCCCGGGAGGATGGGCCGTCGCGTCACTCCCCCGTCGTATCCTGAGCTGATGGCGCTCGATCTTCCGCGGACACTGAGCCCGTCGAAGGTCGTCGCCTTCACCAACTGCCCGCTCGCCTTCCGCTATTCGCAGATCGAGCATCTCCCGGAGCCCCCTTCGCCCCATGCGGTCAAGGGAACCCTGGTGCACGCCGCCCTCGAGGGGCTCTTCTGGCACCACTCCCCCGGAGCCCGAACGCCCGCCGCCGCACATGCCGAGCTGGCCCGATGCTGGAACGAGCTCCAGGCGGACGAGGAATACACGGAGCTGGCGCTCGACCCCACCGAGGCCGACGCGTTCCTGGCTGACGCCGGCACGCTGGTCGACAACTACTTCCGCCTGGAGGACCCCAACGAGGCGCGGGCGGTGGGGATCGAGCTGGGGGTCGAGACCGTGGTCGACGGCATGCGCCTCCGGGGCATCATCGACCGGCTCGACGTGACGCCCGAAGGCGACCTCATCGTCGTGGACTACAAGACCGGTCGGGCGCCGTCTGAGCGCTTCGAACGCGGGAGCATGGGCGGCGTCCAGACCTACGCCCTCTTGTGCGAGAGCCTGCTCGGGCGCGCCCCGACCGAGGTCCGGCTGCTCTACCTGCGCCAGCCCGTGGCCATTTCGTCGGCACCCTCGGAGCAGACCATCCGCGGCCAGCGCCGGCGGGCGGTCGCCGTGTGGTCCGCCATCGAACGAGCCTGCGACGCCGAGGACTTCCGGCCCCACGTCGGCCCGTTGTGCAACCACTGCCACTTCAAGACGTCCTGCCCCGCCTTCGCCGCGTGACTTGCCCCCGGTGAGCACCCTCGACGAGGCGGTCGACGCCGCCTTCGAGCCCCTCCGGGGTCGCCCGGAGATCGACCGGGCGGCCGCGCTCGTCTCCAACCTGGCCGACTACGGATTCATCTGGGTCCTGCTCGCCGGGGTCAAGGCACGGCGGCGCGGCCCGGACCGGCGGCGGGCCATCGTGGCGCTGGCGGCGGCCGGGTTCTCCTCGCTGCTCGTCAGCCGGGTCGTGAAAGCGGCGGTCGAACGGCAGCGGCCCGAGGACCACCTCGACGTCAGCGTGCGCACGCCGACGAGCAGCAGCTTCCCGAGCGGGCACACCCTGGCCGCCTTCTGCACGGCGTTCGTCCTCGGCGATTCACAGGCGGGCACGACCGCCAACGTCGGTTTCGCCACCGCGGTGGCAGTCAGCCGAATCCACCTGCGAGCGCACCACCCCACCGATGTCATCGGTGGTGCCGCCATTGGCTCGGTGCTCGGCCTGGGCCTTCGGCCGATTGTCGACATCGTCACACCCGGCACCAACGGCCGGCGTGGGCGACGGCGCGGCGGACGGGGAATGCGACCCTCCGAGGTCGTGTTGAAGAAGCTATGAAGTCATTCGCAGTCACCTGGGACTACCGCTGCCCGTTCGCCCGCAATGCGCATGAGCACCTGGCCGCCGCTCTGGCGGGCGGGGCGGACTGGGACGTGACGTTCCTGCCCTTCTCGTTGAGCCAGGCCCATGTGCCCGAGGGCGGCGCGCCCGTGTGGGACGACCCGGCCAAGGCGCAGGACCTGCTGGCCCTCGGCGCCGGCGTGGTGGTGCGCGATCAGTACCCCGAGCTGTTCCTCGACGCGCACATTGCGCTGTTCTCGGCCCGCCACGACGAAGGGCTAGATCTGCGGCAACCCGATGTCGTGGCGTCGGTGCTGGAGCGGGTCGGCGTCCCCGGCGACAAGGTGGTGGCAGAGGTCGCCACTGGTGCGGTCATTCAGGACATCCGGCGCGCGCACGAGCATGCCGTCGGTCAGCTGGACGTCTTCGGTGTCCCGACCTTCATTGTGGGTGACGACGCCGTCTTCGTGCGTCTGATGAGCCGGCCCGCCGGCGATGTTGCCCTGGCCACGCGCACCATGCAGGGCGTCCTCGACCTCTTCGAGACGATGCCCGACCTCAACGAGTTCAAGTACACCAAGGTCTCCCTCTGACGCCGGGGCGCGGCCGGCGCCGCATCAGGCCCGGGCGAGCTCGCCCAGCAGCGCGAAGCCACGAGACTGCTCCGCGGCATTGCCGACGATGGCAGCCACGAAATCCGTGGCACCGGCATCGGCCAGCGTCGTGATCGACGCGGCCACAGCCTCCTCGTCCCCGATGAAGGCGATGTCGCCTGCCGCCTCGGCCCCCTCCTTGTCCAGCATGGCCCGGTACGAGGGCAGGTTGGGGTAGATGGAGAAGGCGGCGTTGACGCGCTCGCGCGCCGCCTCGACGTCGTCGGTCACGCTGATGGGAAGCGACACCACGACGCGCGGAGCAGGCCGCCCGGCCGCCTCGGCTGCCGCCGTGATGGTCGGCGCAATGTGGTCGCCGATGGTGGACGTGCCGGTCATCCAGGTGATGGTGCCGTCGGCCATGCGGCCCGTCAGCTTGAGCATGGTGTCCCCCAGTGCGGCGACGAGGACCGGCGGCGCCTCGACATCGGTGATGTCGAGCGGGGCGAAGGCGTTGGTGGTCACACGGTCCCCCTCGAAGTGCACCGTCTCGCCCCGAAGCAGCGGCATGAGCGCGGTCAGATACTCCCGCATGTAGGCCGCGGGGCGCTCATAGCTCATGCCCCACATGCTCTCGACCACCACCTGGTGCGAGAGGCCGATGCCCAGCAGGAGCCGGTTGTCCGTCGCCATCTGCACGGTGAGGGCCTGCTGGGCCAGCATCATCGGGTGCCTCGGGTACACCGGCACCACCCCGGTCCCCAGGCCGATACCGGGCACCTGCGAGCCGGCCACGGCCAGGAGCGTCAGCGCGTCGGGGCCGAAGATCTGCGACGCGAAGGCATGGTCGAGCCCCGCTTCCCGGTACCGCTGCAGCAGGGCCACCACGTCGGACAGGGGCTTGTCGGTCTCAATCATGCTCCCGATGCGCAGTGGCTTGGCCATGTCCCTGGTGCTCCTCGCGTAGTCTGCCGGTTGTGTCCGCCCCCCTGTCTAGGCGAATCCCCGGATGGGGGCGAGCAGGTTGAACACGCACCCGATCGGGTTCGTCGGCGCTGGTCAGCTGGCCCGCATGGCGGGTGAGGCGGCCAGCGCGCTCGGCCTCTCCATGGCCGTCCTGGCCGAACATCCCGGCGACGCCGCCTGTGGCGTGGCGGCCGAGGTCGTCCTGGGCTCCCCCTTCGTGGCCGAGGACCTGCAGGCCCTCGCCGACCGCTGCGACGTCGTGACCTTCGACCACGAGCAGGTCGACCTCGACCTGGTGACAGCGCTGGCAGCGCAGGGCGTGGTGGTCCGTCCCGGCGCCGCGACACTGGAGCTGGCCGTCGACAAGGCCCGGATGCGGACCGTGCTCGACGAGGCCGGCGTGCCGGTCCCCGTCTACCTGGTGGTGGACGAGGGGCCGGGCGCGATCGACGCCGTGGAGGGCTTCGCAGCTGCCCACGGCTGGCCCGTCATGGTCAAGGCGGCGCGCGGTGGCTACGACGGAAAGGGTGTCTGGCCCGTGGCCGACCGGACCGAGGCGGCGCGCGTCCTGGCCGGCGTCGCCGGCCAGATCGTGGTGGAGGAACTGCTCCCGCTGCAGGCCGAGCTGGCGGTCGTGGTGGCCCGGCGTCCCTCCGGTGCGGCCGCGGCGTGGCCGGCGGTGGAGACCGCGCAGGTGGGCGGGGTCTGCCGCGAGGTGCTCGTGCCGGGGCGGATGGAGGCCGACGTCCTGGAGGCGGCCTCGGCACTGGGGCAGAAGGTGGCCGAGATCGCCGGCGGCGTCGGCGTCATGGCCGTCGAGCTCTTCTGGTCGGGTGGCAGGTTGCTCGTCAACGAAGTGGCGACCCGGCCCCACAACTCGGGCCACTGGACGATGGAGGGAGCGGTGGCGTCCCAGTTCGAGAACCACCTGCGGGCCGTCTCGGACCTGCCGCTGGGGTCCACCGCGCCCCAGCATCCCCAGGTCGCGAGCGTCAACGTCTTCGGCGGCCCGGACGGCGCCGATCCGGCCGACCTCCTCGCCCTGGGCCTGGCCGTCGAGGGCGCCCACGTCCACCTCTATGGCAAGCAGGCCCGGCCGGGACGCAAACTGGGCCACGTGACGGTCTGTGGGGACGACGCCGAGGTGGTGCGCTCGCAGGCCTGGTCGGCCGCCATTGCCCTCGGTACCCCCGTGCCCGACGGCGTGACACTGCCCGCAGGGTTGGCCCGGTGAGCGATCCGTCCGCACTGGTCGCCGTCGTCATGGGGAGCTCCTCGGACCTGCCCGTCATGCAGGGGGCGGTGGATGTGCTCGGCGAATTCGGCGTGGCCCACGAGGTGCGCGTCGTCTCCGCTCACCGCACGCCGCGCGACATGCTCGCCTTCGGGCAGGAGGCTGCCGGTCGCGGGCTCCGGGTGCTGATCGCCGGGGCCGGAGGAGCGGCACATCTGCCCGGCATGTTGGCCTCGGTGACGACGCTCCCTGTCATCGGCGTCCCCGTCGCCCTCTCCCAGCTCGACGGCCTCGACAGCCTCCTCTCCATTGTGCAGATGCCCAAAGGCGTGCCGGTGGCGACCATGGCCGTCAACGGCGCCCGCAACGCCGGCCTGCTGGCGGTGCGCATCCTGGCCCAGGCCGACGCAGGTCTCACGGCCCGCATGGCTGCGTTCCAGGAGCAGATCGCCACCGACGCCCGCACGCAGGATGCGGCGGTGTCGGAGGCCGCCCGGTCCCAGGAAGCGCCCCGTGATGGCTGAGCCGAACCTGGCCCAGCGGCTCGGCTACGACGGCGACGCCAAGCTCGTCATCGTCAATGCCGACGACCTGGGCTCGTGCCATTCCGCCAACGTCGGGGTCTTCGACTGCCTGGCCACCAGCACGGTCACCAGCGCCACCCTCATGGTGCCCTGCCCGTGGGCGCGTGAGGCGAGCAGTCGCTACCGCGGCGAGGACATCGGGGTCCATCTCACGGTCAACGCCGAGTACGAGCTGTACCGGTGGGGCCCCATCACGTATGCGCCCTCGCTCCTCGGCGGTGACGGCGGCTTCCCGCGCACGATGGAGGACGTCTGGGATCACGCGGACCTCGACGAGGTCCGCCGGGAGTGCCGGGCCCAGATTGAGCGGGCCATCCTCTGGGGCTTCGACGTCAGCCATCTGGACGCGCACATGGGCACGCTGCAGCTGCGGCCGGAATTCTTCGACGT
>Ga0307374_10003907_pt1 | contig 25175 bp, 17 predicted proteins | sample OX3MG_FD_202532 | JGI IMG/M metagenome (GOLD analysis project Ga0307374, IMG submission 202532) | Soil microbial communities from Risofladan, Vaasa, Finland - OX-3 | ecosystem: Environmental > Terrestrial > Soil > Coastal area > Acid sulfate soil | place: Finland: Risofladan, Vaasa | collected...
AAAGTCTCGAAGTGGCCAAAAAAACGGCCCCAGCATCGCGGCCCCCGTCCGCCGACGAAAACCTTTATGCAGTCCGTCGTTTTGACTAATTGAACGGTATTGGAGCTAAAGGTGAGTGCAAGGATCGTGTCCGTTCGAGGTTATGTCGCCGGTTGGCTTGATAGCTCGATTCACGATTTCCTCGAAGTCCTGCCGCCTCGCGACGCCAGCACGAAGTATGCGCTAATTACCTGCCTTGACAGCAATCCGAACCCGGCTTCGCTGCGAAACACGAGCCCTGAATTGAAGCCGATCGCAAGTAAGCTGAAGATATTGGGAAACGGTTTGCTTTTGCCCACGAAGTTGTTACTCGAAACCGAATCGAGCAATCCAATATTCTTCGGATTCGATGAAGTGTGGTTTTTCCCGAGCAAAAACATTGGGCCGAAACCGCCCGCAGCGTCTCTCGTTGGGCCGGCGCGCCTCGATCAGCCAAGGCTTGAAATTCTCGGGAAGTGGCTGGCGGACAATTCCTGTTCGCTGGGTTTGGGCGGCGGCGAAGGATTGAATTTTGTGGTTCGGGCGCAAGGACTTGCAGGTTTTTTACTCGGCCACTCCCTTGGACAGCGAGACCCCGCCCTCGCGTCCCCTTGAAAGATGGTGCAAGCACGAGCGGCGAGTTCCGGCGAAGCGGAATGGAAGTTGGCCGGCGTCAAATGGCGCGTTGAAAGTTTCTCTAAATAACCAGGAGGACGAGCGGCGAAAAAACTTCGAGCAAACAATCTTGAACCGATTAGTGAACACCGATATAGTATTCATTAGTTCACTTACTCGCGTGAAGCAGGCCGTTTCTTTTCCAGGCCCTCAAGTTCAAAGGAAGATGCTCATGGTCGCCGCCGAAAAGTCCAATCATCGTATGGCCAAGAAGGAAGTTCCGATGGCAAGAACCGCCGGAAAGCCCAGCGGCAAGAAGTCCGAAGGGCAAGTCGCCGCGAATTCCATGCTGGACGGAAACCCGACGCTCAAGAACACGCTGGCCCAGATCGAAAAGCAGTTCGGCGAAGGGGCCATCATGCCGCTGGGCGTCGAGCACGGCGCCCGGATCGAAGGCATTCCGACCGGCAGCCTGTCGCTCGACCTGGCCTTGGGTGGCTTTGGCGTGCCGCGCGGCAGAATCGTGGAGATTTACGGGCCGGAATCGAGCGGCAAAACCACGCTGGCCTTGCACGTGGTGGCCCGCGCCCAGCAGGCCAACGGCATTGCCGCCTTTATCGACGCAGAACACGCGCTCGACCCAAGCTGGGCCAAAAAGCTGGGCGTCGAACTGGAAACGCTGCTGGTCAGCCAACCCAGCAGCGGCGAAGAAGCGATGAATATCACCGAAATGCTGATCAAGTCGAACGCGGTCGACGTAATCGTCGTCGACTCGGTGGCGGCCCTGGTTCCGCAAAAGGAACTGGACGGCGATATCGGCGATTCGCACGTCGGCTTGCAGGCCCGGCTGATGAGCCAGTCGATGCGAAAACTGACGGGAGCGATCGCCAAGAGCAAGACCACGGTAATCTTCATCAACCAAATTCGCGAGAAGATCGGCGTGATGTTCGGCAGCCCGGAAACCACCCCCGGCGGCCGGGCCTTGAAATTCTACTCCTCGTGCCGAATCGACGTGCGGCGAATTGGGCAACTCAAGGAGGGAGAAGAGGTTGTGGGCCAGCGAGTGCGGGCCAAAGTGGTAAAAAACAAGGTCGCGCCGCCCTTCCGGGTCGCCGAGTTTGATATGATGCATACTAACGGAATCAGTTATTCGGGCGACGTGCTCGATCTGGCGATCGCCCAGAAGCTGGTCGTGCGTTCAGGAGCTTGGTTCCGGTACGGCGATTTGCAATTGGGCCAAGGCCGCGAAAAGACCAAGAGCTATCTCGAAGAGAACCCGGCGCTGTTGGAAGAGTTGAGGACCAAGATCCTTTCCTCGGGCGCCCCAGCGGCGGCGGCGGCCGAAAGCGACGATGGTGGCGCCGCAACTGCGGAAGAATAAGAACCCGGAAAGCGCGCAAGCCCGGCAGGCCGAACGCCTGCGGCCGTTGGCCACGCGATGCGACGCCTTTCCCTGGCAACGGCGAGAGCGCGTGTCCATGAGCAACGACGAACATCCCCTCTCTCTGTGGGAGAGGGTTAGGGTCAGGACGCTTTGGCAGGCGACCCCTGCGCTGCTGGCCATCTTGATCGTTGCCGGCGCGACGCAGGCGCAATCCCCCGGCAAAGGCCCGCAACGCGATCGCTCTTTGCCCGACGACGACGCGCAGGCCGAAGCCGATCTGGAATTCGTCTCGACGATGGAGCGCGTGTTGGCGCGGGCGATCGCACGGGCGGAGCGATCGGTGGTCAGCATCGCCCGGCGCAACAAATCGGCGGATTACGCGCGGGGCGACGCACAGCCCGATCTGCTGGGCCTTTCCTCGCGCCGTCTAGGAACTCCTCCCGTCGATCCGCGCGATCCCGATTTCGTGCCGAACGAGTTCGCCACGGGCGTCGTCATCGACGCCAGCGGGCTGGTATTGACCAACGCGCACGTGGTCGACGTCGAAAGCGATCATTTCGTCACCACGATCGATCGCAAGGTCTTCGAGATGAAGATCAAGGCCAGCGATCCGCGCAGCGACTTGGCCGTGTTGGAACTGAAATTGCCGCGGCTGCGCGGCGAGAACGATTTCACGCCGATTGCGCTGGGCGACGCTTCGAGCCTGAAAAAAGGGCAAATCGTCGTCGCCCTGGGCAATCCCTATGCGATCGCCCGCGACGGTCAGGCGAGCGCCAGTTGGGGGATCATCTCCAACCTGGCTCGCAAAGCCGGTTCGCCGCCGCGGCGCGAGCAGGACGGTTTGGTGCATGACGACATGAAGATGCTGCACCATTTCGGCACGTTGATTCAGACCGACGCCAAGCTGAACCTGGGCACCAGCGGCGGCGCCTTGTTGAACCTGCGCGGGGAAATGATCGGCCTGACGACGTCGCTGGCTGCGACCGCCGGGTTCGAGCAGCCGGCCGGCTATGCCATTCCGGTGGACGAAACCTTCCGCCGCGTCGTCGAGACGTTGAAAAAGGGCCAGGAAGTCGAATACGGCTTGCTCGGCATCCGCCCCTTGCACCTCGACGCGGGCGACGTGATTCGCGGATTGCACGGCTCGCGCGTCGATCTGGTGGTGCCGGGCGATCCGGCCGCGCGGGCGGGGGTCGAGATCGGCGACATCATCACGCACGTCGACGGCAAGCCGATCTTCGACGCGGACGGCTTGCGGCTGCACGTAGGCAAGCTGCCTCCCTCGGCGACGACCACGCTTACCATTCTCCGGGGCGGGCAAACACTGCAAAAACGGGTCGTGTTGAGCAAGTATCCGCTCGCCTTGCCGCAGGTGGTGACGAACCGCCCGCCGCCGTGGCGGGGACTGCACGTCGACTATTCGACGATGACGCGGAGCCAATTCGAGTTCCCCGACTTTACCGACCCCCTGGGATTGGGCTCGGTTTGCGTCTCGGCCCGCGAGGTCGACGCGGAAAGCCCGGCCTGGCAGGCGGGCCTGCGCCCCGGCGCCCGCATCAGCCGCGTAGGCGCCAATCCGGTGGAGACGCCCGAGGAGTTTCGCCGCGCCGTGGCCGATAAGCCGGGCCCCGTGCAATTGGGCGTCATCGGCGCCAACGGAGAAGTGAAGGTCGTCAGCGTGCCGCCGGAATGAAGGCCGCCCGGCGGGCTGCGGCGGCTCTCTCGATTGCCGCCTGCGACGCGAAATTCGTGGGTGAGGTCGCCGCATCGCCTGGCCGCGGCAGGATCGCTTGGCCGCGGACGGATCGGCTAGTCGCCCGGCGGGCGGCCCGTTATCATCAGCGGTTTGATCGGGCTTGAAAGGCCCTCTTTTTGTCTCCTTCGGGCTTGCACAAGAGTCTATGAAAACGGACGAACTCCGCGAAAAATATCTCTCCTTTTTCGAGTCGAAGGGCTGCGTGCGCCGGCCCAGCGACGTGCTCGTGCCGCGCTGGGATCCTTCGGTGCTGTTCACGCCCGCCGGCATGAACCAGTTCAAGGACCACTTCCTCGGCAAGTGCAAGCTCGATTTCACGCGCGCCACGAGCTGCCAGAAATGTCTGCGCACGGGTGACATCGACAACGTGGGCCGCACGGCCTATCACCATACGTTCTTCGAGATGCTCGGCAATTTCAGCTTCGGCGATTACTTCAAGCGCGAAGCGATCCACTGGGCCTGGGAATTTCTGACCAGCAAGAAATGGCTGGGCCTGCCTGGGGAGCGGCTGACCGTTTCGGTCTACCTGGACGACGACGAAGCGGCCGACATTTGGGCCAACGAGATCAAGCTGCCGGCCGACCGCATCGAACGGATGGGGGAGGACGACAATTTCTGGCCGGCCGGCGCCCCCAGCCAAGGCCCCGATGGCGTCTGCGGCCCGTGCAGCGAGATTTTCTTCCATCCCGACGAGGGCGGTTCGGTCGAAATCTGGAACTTGGTGTTCACGCAATTCAATCGCGTCGGCGATCCGCCGAATAATTTGCGGCCGCTGCCCAGCAAGAACATCGACACCGGCATGGGCCTCGAGCGCACCGCGGCGGTGCTGCAAGGGGTCGACAGCAACTTCCATATCGACATTTTGCGGCCGATCGTCGAGGCCGCCGCCCAGGTCGCCAGGCGGAAATACGCCCCGGCCAGCGACGACGGCCGCCGGCTGAGGCGGATCACCGACCACGTGCGGGCCTGCACTTTCGCCATTCACGAAGAAGTCTATCCGGGGGCCAAGAAGGAAAAATACGTCATCAAGCGGTTGTTGCGGCGGGCCGTGCTCGACGGTCATCAGATGGGTTTGCGGCAGCCGTTCTTGCACCTGTTGGTTCCGGCGGTGGCCGCGGCCATGAAGCAGCCTTATCCCGAATTGGGCCAAACGGTCGAGCGCGTCAGCCAGGTGATCGAACAGGAAGAAGACAACTTCTTCTCGACCATCGACGGCGGCCTGGAGCGGATCGAAAAGATTTTCCAGGTCATGCGGCGCGACGGCCGCGTGATGGTCGCCGGCGCCGAAGCGGCCGACATGTACACCACGCACGGCTTTCCGCCCGAGTTGTTCGAAACGATGGCCGCCGAACACAATTTCACCTTCGACTGGGCCGGTTACGCCCGCGCGATGGAAGAGCATGGCCGCGAGTCGGGATCGGACCGAAAAATGGAACTGTTCAAGTCCGGCCCCCTCGACGGCTTGAAGAAAGCCATGCACGGCAGCGAGTTCCTCGGCTACGAGACGACGACCGCATCGGGCAAGGTCGTCGGTCTGATCGCGCACGACCGGCTGTGCGACCAGGTCGATGAAGTGAATCACGAACAGCCGATCATCGTCGTGCTCGACAAGACCCCCTTCTACGGCGAGAGCGGCGGCCAGGTGGGCGATACAGGCGAGATCGTCGGCGAAGGCTTTCGCTTCGAAGTCATCGACGCCCAGAAGGAAGGCGGCTTCGTCCTGCACCTCGGCCACCTGCGAAAGGGAGTCATCAAGCAAGGCGCGGCGGTCACAGCCAACGTCAACGTCGAGCGGCGCCAAGGCATTCGCCGGGCCCACTCGGCCACGCACATTTTGCACTATGCCCTGCAGCAGCAATTGGGCCGCCACGCCCAGCAGCAAGGCTCGAAGGTCGACCGCGACTGGTTGCGGTTCGACTTCACCAACCCGCACTCGGTTTCGCGCGAGGAGCTGGCCAAGATCGAGGACGAGGTTAATTCCCGCATTACGGCGGCCGAGCCGGTGAGCTGGACCACGCTGCCGATCGCCGAGGCCCGCAAGGCCGGCGCGATGATGCTCTTCGGCGAGAAATATCCCGACCTGGTGCGGATGGTCTCGATGGGCGACTTCAGCAAGGAGTTGTGCGGCGGCACGCACCTGGAGAGCACCGGCCAGGTGGGGCTGTTCAAGATCATCGGCGAGGAAAGCGTGGCGGCCGGCACGCGGCGGATCATCGCCGTGACCGGCGCCGAGGCGCTGGCCCGCATGCGCCGCAACGAGCAGGCGCTGGCCGAAATCGCCAGCGTACTCCGCGTGCCGCCAGCCGAAGCGGCCGAGCGCGTGGCGGCGCTGGTCAAGGAAGTCCGCGAACTAAAGAAGCAGCATGCGGCCGGCGTTTCGGCCGGCGGCGTTTCGGCCGACGAATTGCTGTCGCAAGCCGTCGACGTCGGCGGCGCCAAGCTAATCGTGGCCGAGGCGCCCGGCGGCACGCCCGACGGTTTGCGTCAACTGATCGATCAACTGCGTCGCAAGGCCGGTTCGGCGGCGGTGCTGTTGGCCAGCCGTGGCGACGACAAAGTGGTGTTGGCGGCCGGCATCACGCGGGATCTGCAAGAAAAGGGCCTGAACGCCGGCGAGTGGGTTCGCTCGGCGGCCCAAGCCGTCGGCGGCAGCGGCGGCGGCCGCGCGGACATGGCCCAGGCCGGCGGCAAGCATCCCGAAAAACTGCCCGCTGCGCTGGAAGAGGCCCGTGCCAGCATGCAGAAGCAGTTGGCCAAGTAGCCAATTGGCCGGTCTGGTCGGCGTAACCAGCCGGCTCAAACCGGGGGAGCGTCCGGAACTCGACTTCGCACCCTTGATCAAAAAGATCGAAGCGAAGGTTTCGCCCGACTTACGGCTTTGATTGGCGCGTGTCCTTGACGATCTTGACGTATTGTTTGGCGAGCGAGGCGATGCGGTCCATGTCTCCGGCGGCGACCGCATTGGCTTCGACGAGCGAGCCGCCGATGCCCAGCGCGCAGGCGCCGGCCCGCAAAAACGCCGCGGCCGTTTCCAGGCTTACGCCGCCGGTGGGCATCAGCCGGATTTGCGGCAAGGGGCCGGCCAGGGCCTTGAGATAGCCCGGCCCGGTCACATCCGAGGGAAAGATTTTCACGACGTCGGCGCCCGCCTCCCACGCCGAGAGCACTTCGCTGGGCGTCAAGGCGCCGGGAAAGATCAGCTTGTCGTAGCGCCGGCAGCAGCGGATAACGTCGAGATTCACAGCGGGCGAGACGATGAACTCGGCCCCGGCGAGCATCGCGATCCGGGCAGTCTCGGTATCGAGCACGGTGCCGGCGCCGAGCAAAATCTTGTCGCCCAGCCGGTCGGCCACCTGTTCCAGCACCCGGTGGGCCTTGGGCACCGTGAAGGTGACCTCCATCACTTCGACGCCGCCGGCGACGAGCGCCTCGGCGACGTCGGCCAGGCGGCTGCCGTCATCGGAGCGAATGATGGCCACGATGCCCGAATCCAAGACGCGCGAAAGATTGCTGATTTTGCTCATGCCCAGATCGTGTGCAATCCGGGCCGCAAAGTCAACGGCGCCGCAAGCCGCCGACACAACGACATTCCGATCAATCGTGATACGGCATAAACGCCTTGAGGCGGTCGAACTTGCCGTGAGGATAGGTGAAATAGGGCTTGTGGGCGCCGAAGCGGGCTTGGAAGCCGAAGGTAATCGACAGATCGTGTTGAAAATGCCGCGTGCCGCCGCCGGCTGCGCTGCGCAACAGCATGTTGTCGATGACGTCCAGTCGCAGTGCGGCGCGATTGTTGAAACGGTATTGCAGCCCGGCGCCGAGGGGCGCGGCCAGCAGCGTCTGATTCCAGTAAACGCTGGCGCTGTCGATATACTGCACGTTGGCCACCCCCAGCCCGGCCAGCAAGAAAGGGCGCCACGGCCGATCGCCCCAGGGATAGACCAGCAAGTCGGCGTCCCAGAAGATGAAGTTCTCGTGGCCGAGCGAACCGGGCTGCGCGACGCCTCCGAGCGCCTGCCGCGAGAAGGCTAGGCGGCTTTCGACGCCCAGCCGCGGGGCAAAATCCCAACCGAGCCGAACCCCAATCGGCGCGCCATTGCCATTGTTGATCTTATCGTGAATCGGGTCTTGGGTGCGCAGGATGCCGGTGAATTTCGTGATGCTGAAAGGGAAAAACAGCCAGCTATCGTTCCAACGCCTTCGCTTCCGCCGCCAGGCCCGCCACTCGCGCGCGGTATGAATCTGGCCGATGTGCGGAACCAGCGAAGGCTGCTCCGGCGGCCGCTGTCCGTCGAACAAGGTGGGCGTGACCATTTGGTCGTCGCCTAGCCAATCGGGGGCGGCGTGCGTCCACCGAGCGTCTCCTTGACCGTGCAGCTTCAATTCCTCGCTCTTCGCGGCGAATTCGGCCGACAAGAGCCGTCCGACCGGTCCCGGCGGAAGCGACTCCTCCTCGGCTTGCGAACGGGAAGCGGCGGAGTCCGCAGCGTTCTGTAACTCGGCGAACTGGGCCCGCGCCTGGCGATCCGGCCCAAACGCAATCGCCATCATCGCCAGTCCGACCCGTGCAGATCGGCCGGCGGCCGCGATGGCACGACTCAGTTGCGAATGGCGTGCGACGGACGACATCTTTGCCGACAATCCGGGTAAAGCCGTCAAAACCGGGCGGCGCGCGGCGCCGCCTTCGCTCGAAATGAGCCGCAAAGGTAGCGATTGACGCAGCTCGCCGCAATGCCGACTGAGCCCGCGTCCTCGGCCAGGGCCGAAGCTAGGCATTGCCAGGCGCCGCCTAGCCGAGCCGCCCGCGGAATTCTATAATCCGTGGTTTCGCTCGTCCTTAAGCGGACGGGCCTTTTTTATTGTGATTCTCCTTGGCGTCGCCATGACCAGCGCGGAAGCTTGCGGCAGCGAACCCGGCCGCATCGCCGATGAAAAGGTGCTCGTTTTCGACTTCGGCTCGCAATATGCGCAGTTGATCGCCCGGCGGGTGCGCGAGCAAAACGTCTATTGCGAGATCGTCCGGCACAATATCTCCGCCGAGCGCGTCCGCGAATTGGCGCCCAAGGGGCTGATCCTTTCAGGCGGACCGGCGAGCGTCTACGAAACGGGCGCCCCCAAGTGCGATCCGGAAATCTTTCGCCTCGGCATTCCAGTGCTGGGCATTTGCTACGGCATGCAACTGGCGTGCGAAGTGCTGGGCGGCAAGGTCGATAGCGCTCCGGCCCGCGAATACGGCCGCGCAATGGTTCGCGTCACGGCGCCGGGGGGGTTGTTCGAAGGCGTGCCGCCGGAAATGGAAGTCTGGATGAGCCACGGCGACCAGGTTTCGCAAGTGGCCGCCGACTTCGCTCCGCTAGCCGCCACGGCCACCTGTCCGATCGCCGCCGTCAAGCACGCCTCGCTGCCGGTCTATGGGCTGCAATTTCACCCTGAAGTCACGCACACGCCGCAAGGCGGCCAACTGCTAGCGAATTTTCTGAAAAACGTCTGCGGCTGCCGCGGGCTCTGGCATTTGGGCGATTTCGCCGCCGAGGCGGTCGAACGGATCCGCCGGCAGGTCGGAGGCCGCCGCGTGATCTGCGGGCTGTCGGGCGGCGTCGATTCGTCGGTCGTTGCGGCGCTGATCTATCAGGCGATCGGCAAGCAATTGTCGTGTATCCTGGTCGACAACGGCTTGTTGCGTCAGGCGGAAGAAGAAGCCGTGATCCGCGAGTTTTCCGCCCACTTCCAGACCGATTTGCACGTAGTGAAGGCCGAAGACCGCTTTCTGGCGGCCTTGGCAGGCGTCACCGATCCGCAAGAGAAGCGGCGCCGCATCGGCGGGGCGTTCATCGATTGCTTTGCCGACGAGGCAACCAAGATCGAAGGCGCCGGGTTCCTGGCCCAAGGCACGTTGTACCCCGACGTCATCGAAAGCGGCGCCGCGGTCGACGGGCCCGCCGCCACGATCAAGCTGCACCACAACGTGGGCGGCTTGCCAGAAGACCTGAGCTTCAAGCTGATCGAGCCGCTGCGAGATTTGTTCAAGGACGAAGTCCGCCGGCTCGGCTTGCAACTCGGTCTGCCCGAGGAAATCGTCTGGCGTCATCCGTTCCCTGGGCCGGGGTTGGCGGTGCGCTGCTTGGGCGAAGTCACCAAAGAGCGGCTGCACCGTCTGCGCGAGGCCGACGCGATCGTCGTGGCCGAAATCAAGGCGGCAGGCTTGTACCGCGAAACGGCGCAGTCGTTCGCCGTGCTGCTGCCGGTGCAAAGCGTCGGCGTGATGGGCGACGCCCGCACGTATGAAGATGCGATCGCCGTCCGCTCGATCAACACCGAGGACTTCATGACCGCCGATTGGAGCCGCTTGCCCTACGATCTGCTGGCGCGGATTTCGACGCGGATCATCAACGAGGTGAAAGGCGTCAACCGCGTCGTCTACGACATCAGCTCGAAGCCGCCCGCCACGATCGAGTGGGAATAGAGCAGGGCAGGCGGCAAACGATCAAAGTTCCGACGCTTCGTGGGGCGGCCTTCCAGGCCGTCTGTGACAGACCAGGCGGCCTGTAAGGCCGCCCCACGATCTTGCGGCGCCTATGCCAGTACGGCAGACAACGGCCGATCGCTCTGACTGAGAATAGTCAGCACGAGCGACAGCGTTTTCAGCCCATCGGCCATCGGCCGTCGCCCGCCGTGCCAGAAGCGGCCGCTGGCGCCGCCGCCGAAGATCGCCCGGGATTCGCGCATCGCAGCGTCCATCGCCGCGCGAGAGGGCTCGCTGACGACGACTCTAGCCCCGGCCGCCGTCAGTCGCTCGACCGTCGCTCGCGAAGTGCCTTGTTCGAGCACGATCGTGGCGCCGGCTTGCCGGCTCGTCAGATTACGGGCTGCGAGCAGCAGCATTTGTTCGGCGGTCAGGTTCGCGCCGCGCTCGTCGACAAAGCGACACGCCTCGCCGTCGCCATCGATCCAGACGCCAAAATGCGCTCGCTCGGCGATGACGCGGTCGGCTAAATTCAATGCCCCGGCGGCCGGACCTTGCGCCGCCTCGCGGCAGAGCAACATTTGACAGGCCACCGCCGTCGCCAGGCGCCGAAAATAGCCGACCAGCGGCCGGCAGCCCGTGTCGAGCACGAATCGCAACGGGCGAAGGGCGTGATAGAATTCCTGCAGCCCGGCCAAATAGAGCTGTTCGGCCTGGAACCGGGCTAAGGCGCCATAGGCTCGCGTGGGCCGGTCGACGCCCCGTTCGCACAAGGCCTGGATGGCTTGCAACTCGGCGCCTGCCGAAATCGGCCGGCCTGCGGCGCCCCAGAGCTTGAGTCCGACCGTGTTGGCTTCGCCGCTGGGATTGCCGACGAGCAAGCCGCCGGCGGCCTGGAGATGCTCGATGGCCCAGGCGAGCGAAGCCGCCGTGGCCGCGCCGAGATCGACCACTTTGCACCCCGCCCATCGCAAGCCGTCGCTCGCGGCGGCCACCAGTTCCGGCGCCAGCGCGCGGCCGTCGCCGGCAAGCGCCACGGCCCCGAGCGGGTCCGCAGATCGCCGCGCAAGATAGACGCCGAAAGAGGCGGCGAATTGCCGCGTCTCGACGGGCGATAGCTCGTTCGAATAGACGCCGGCGACGCCTTCCTCAGTGAAAAGCGAGCCGACGACGATCCGGCGCCGCGCCAGCGCCAGCATCTTGACCACGCCCGTCGAAAGCGTCCCCGTCTCGTCGCGATGAGGGCATTGGCGGCACTTCGGATAGAAGCTCGCCAGCCGCCCCAGGTGAATCGCCGGGGAAATCGCGTAAGCTTCGTCTGGACAACGATAAACGGTGGTTTCGGGCTCGGAAATCGACGGCATCGGCTGCGAGGCGTCCCAGCGGAAATAGTCTGAGGCGATTCACTGCGAATCGGCGGGGGCGACTTATTTAGAGCCAAGCCAGCGCCGGGTCAAGATCAACGGACCGCCGCTTGCCGTGCGACCGCACGATCGCTGCCGTCGGGAAGCGCAAATCTTAACGCCGCTTTGCGAGTTGAGTGGCTGGCGGCTGAGCCTTGGCGAAGCCCCAGTTCGCAGAGTTTTGCTCTACCAGCCGCCAGGCGCCCCGCCGTCAACAAAGATTGATGCTATGCACGGCGCCACGCTTTCGCGCTTGCGAAGCATGCGACTCTCGCGGAGATGCATGCCTACTCCGGCTCGGCGACGGCAAAGGCATGGCACTCTGCCTGCTGCTCTAATCGCGATCCAGCGGCAAACCGATCGGCTCGCCGGCGACGGCGCTGCGGGCGACGGCCTCGGTGAATTCCATGTACCGCACGCCGGCGGCGAAGTCGCTGAATTCAATGCGGCCCCGGCCGCGAATGGCGTCGACGAATTCCGCTTCCACGCGCCAGCCCAAGGCTTCGTCAGCGGGCACTTCGACTTCGCGAAGCTCGCTTTCGCCCTGCCGCGCGGCCCACAAGCGGTCTTGCGGCGCCAACTCGTACTTGAGCGTCCCCTGGCTGCCGTAGAGTTCAATTCGCGTCCCCGCGCCGAACCGGGTCACGCCGCTCGCGTGATAGATCGCGTGCGCCCCGTTCTCAAGCGTGGCCAGCACGTGGACGCTGTCGGGCGTTCCGACGCGGCGGCGCATGCCGGTCGCCGGATCGAAGCGTTCCTGCACGAACGCCTGAGCCTGGGCGAACACGCGCACCGGCTGCGGAACCCAGCGCATCAGCGTTTCGTGGACGATGCCCAGCGTGAGCATGTTCAGCCCGCTCAACTCCCGGACTTGCCGCCAGTTCAGCGGGAGCGCGGCGTCGGCCAGGTTGTCGTTGGCCGCCGTCGCCAGCACCTCGCGCAACTGCCCGAGAAAGCCCGAGTCGATCATCCGCTTCACCACCCGATGCGCGCGGAAGCCGAACGGGCTGGGCACGATCTGGCACACTAATTCGGGATGTTCCTGGCTGGCCTCGAACATCCGCCGGGCTTCCGCGGCGTTCATCGCCATCCGGGCTTCGGTCAGCACGTGTTTGCCTGCTTCCAACGCGGCCAGCGTCACCGGGCAGTGCAGATACGGCCAGGCGCCGATCAAGACCGCGTCCAGTTCCGGATCGGCGACCAGGTCTTGCCAGTGCTCGTAGGTCTTGGGAATGTCGAATTCGCGAGCGGCGGCCGAGGTCGATTCGGGCCGCCGATTGCAGACCGCGCGGATCTCCACGTTCTCGCAGGCCCGCAATCCGCCGACGTGCCGCAGTCGCGCATTGCCGCCCAAGCCCACGATGCCGACGCGGATGGTCTGATTCACTGCGGAGGACATGGCATTGATCTCGATTGAGGCGCTCGCCAAAACGCAGCGTTGCAGTTCGCGGTTTTCGCCTTCAGTATCCGGGGGCGAGCGAGCGCCGTCAATTCGGCGCCGCGCCGGGTAGTGATACCAATTGCCGACATCTAAAAGAATCCCTGTCAGAGCAAAGCATTTCTCCTCGGCGCGGGCAAAGTCGTGAAAACCGCAGAGACCGACGCTCGGGCCAAGAACTGCCGGCTGTGGTAGGCTACGTGCAAGAAAACACTTTCGAGCGCCGCACGCATTCGATTGCCATGAATTCGCCCGCAGCTAATTGCGAACCAACGGCTCCGCCGATCATCACGCTCACGACCGATTTCGGCGTCGGCAGCCCTTACGTGGCGGCGATGCGCGGCGTGATCCTGTCGATCAACCCGCAAGCCAACGTGGTCGATCTGACCCACGCCATCGCGCCCCAAAACATTCGTCAAGGGGCCTTGACGCTCGATGAGACGACCGGCTGGTTTCCGCCGGGCACGATCCACGTGGCGGTGGTCGATCCGGGCGTCGGCAGCCTGCGGCAGATCGTGTATGCCGAAATCGGCGGCCAGCGGTACGTGGCCCCCGATAACGGGCTGCTCGGCCGCTTGGCTCAGCGGACGAAGCCCACTAAAATAGTCGCGGTTCGGGAAACAGAGCATTGGCTGCCGCGAGTTTCGGCCACGTTTCACGGTCGCGACATCATGGCGCCGGTGGCCGCCCGGCTCAGCCTGGGTCTGGCGCCCGATCGGTTGGGGCCTGCGACCGACCGGCTGGTTCAACTCTCCTGGAAAGAGGCCCTCGTTTTGCCTGGAAAAATTCAAGGCTCGGTGCTTTCCGTCGATTCGTTCGGCAACTTGATCACCGACATCACCGAAACGATGCTGGCTGCGACGCCGCGCGACGAGACGGTGCGCATCGTCTGCGACGAGCACGAGACGCAAGGCATTTTTCGCGCTTATTCCGATCAGCCGGCCTGCACCTTGATCGCCTTGATCGGCTCGAGCGGCCAACTCGAATTAGCCATCGTCGACGACAGCGCCGCCGCGATGCTCGGCATCGGGCCTGGCGCCGCAGTCACCGTCGCGTGGTGACCGTCGCGTAGCAATCATGCCTGAAACTGCCCGCGAAGAACTCGAGCGTTGGGACCGCGAACACGTCTGGCACGCCTTCACGCAGATGGCCGAGTACGAGCCGCTGGTGATCGAGCGCGGCGACGGCTGCAAGCTGTACGATCTCGACGGCCGCGAGTATCTGGATGGAGTGAGCAGCCTGTGGTGCAACCTGCACGGGCATCGGCATCCGCGGATCGACGCGGCGATTCGGGCGCAGTTGGATCGCGTGGCCCACACGACTTCGCTGGGCGCCTCGAATTCGACGACGATCAAGCTGGCGCGGCGGCTCGTGGAGTTGGCGCCGCCGGGACTCAATCGCGTGTTCTTCTCCGACGACGGCGCCACGGCGGTCGAAGTGGCGCTCAAAATGGCCTTTCAGCACTGGCGGCAGAAGCCCGACCCACAGCCCGAAAAAACGACCTATCTGGCGCTAGGCGACGCCTACCACGGCGACACGCTGGGCAGCGTCAGCGTGGGAGGCGTCGAGCGGTTTCACGCGATGTTTTCGCCCCTGCTGTTCGCCGTCGAGCGTTTGCCGGCGCCGCAAACCTACCGCCTGCCGCCGGGCATCGACGTCGCGGGCGCCTTGCCGCACTATCTCGGTCAACTCGAACAAGTGCTGGCCGAACGGCACGAGCGGATCGCGGCGATGATCGTCGAGCCGCTGGTACAGGCCGCCGCCGGCATGCTCGCGCATCCGGCCGGCTATCTGCGCGGCGTGCGCGAGTTGACGCGCCGCTACGGCGTGCTGCTAATCGCCGACGAGGTGGCCGTCGGCTTCGGCCGCACCGGGCGAATGTTCGCCTGCGAGCACGAAGACGTGGCGCCCGACTTTCTCTGCCTGGCCAAGGGATTGACGGGCGGCTATCTGCCGCTGGCCGCCACCTTGACCACGACCGAAGTCTGGAACGCTTTTCTGGGCCGCTACGCCGAATCGAAGCAGTTCTATCACGGCCACACCTACGGCGGCAATCCGCTCGGCGCCGCCGCGGCCTTGGCTTCGCTCGAAGTATTCGACGAAGAACGCGTGTTCGATCATCTGCCGGCCAAAATCGAGCGGCTCGGCGAACATCTCAAGCGCATCTCGCAACATCCACACGTGGGCGACGTCCGCCAACGCGGGCTGATCGCCGGAATCGAACTGGTCCAGGACCGCGCGACGCAGGCGCCGTTTCCTTGGGCCGAACGGCGCGGGCAGCAAGTTTGCGACGCGGCCCGCCGGCTGGGCGTGCTGCTGCGGCCGCTGGGCAACGTCATCGTCGTCATGCCGCCCTTGGCCGCGACGATCGAGGAAATCGACCGCATCGCGTTGGCGGTCGAGCAAGGGATCGTCGAGGCGACGAAAATGTAAACAGCGGTTTCGCGAGAGTGGCTCAATCACGGCCGGACCGAATCCGCCTTCGGGCGTTCATTGGGCGGCGGAATGGCTGCCGTTGGTCGACGCGCCGATGGGCCAGCCGGGCATCAAAGGCCGGCCCGCGACCGAGAAGCCGAGCTGGTACAAGGCTTCTTTCACTCTCGAATAATCGCCGAAGCTGTCGGCGTAGGTCCACAGGGTCACCGTCGCATGTCTCGGATTGTAATCACTTAGCCTTTCGCGAAATTGCGAAGTCGTTTGCAGGGCCTCATCCACGGGTTCGCCAAAGTTTTCGTAAACCGGTTCGAGGTCCATTTTGAATATGATCTGCCCCGACATATCGTGTCTCATGGCGGCATATTCTCCGACGAATCCGTCGATCGGCCCTGCGGCGCCGTGCGCCTGGCCGCCGTTGCGCAATCGTTCCGCCGCGTCTTCGAGGCACGATTTTGCGATCTCCTCGAGCGGGACCCAAGCGATGCGGCCGCCCTGCAGCCGAAAGTGGATTTCCTTGCCGAATACCTCGTGGCTAATCGGCGTCGGTCGGCTTTGAATCTTGATGGGCTTCTTGGCCTTCTCCGCCTGCGACTTCGCCTCGGAGGCTGCGAGTTCAACGCGCGAGAAGTCGAGATCGGCCTTGGCTCGCGCGCGGCGCAGATCGAACGCTTGTTGCGTTTTGCCGTCAAGCGCTTTGCGGGCCTCGTTCAATTCTCGCTCGTGCTCGGCGATCAGGTAAGCCAGCGTGCCGCGTTCGGCGAATTGCCCCTGCGCCGCGGCGCCCAGCATTCGAATTTGAACTTCGGTCTTGCGCACATCGCCTTCCAGGCCCGCGGCTTCCGCCGACAGACTCTCCAGTTCCGCACGGGCCTGCGATTCATCCCAGTCGGACTGCGAACGAGCCGGGGCGTGCTTGATGCGAATGCCGACCACCATGACCAGGATGATCAAAATGCCGACGATGTTCGTGACGACGTCGAGAAACGAGTCGCTGCCTACGGCTTCGGCGTCTTGACGATTGGCACGGGCCATAGCGGCAGGGTTTCCGTCAATTCGGGGTCTTGGTGCGAGGATAGCGAACGGCGGCTGTGGCGCGAGGCCGGCCGCGCACGTCGAGACCGCTGTCGGCCATCAGGGCCTTCAGTTCGTTGAATCGCGCTTCGGCGCCCGGCTCGACCTCCATGATCAGCTCGGGCCGCCAATAGTTGCCTTGTCCCGCGACGCCCCAACTGTCGATGCGATCCCACACCGAGGTCACGAGTTCGCGCATGTTTTCTTCGTTGTTTTCGCCGAGTTCGATCACCTTGTAGCCGCGGCGGCTGCGCCCCTCGGGCAGCATCGTCAAGTGGTCGGCGTCGCAAACGATTTTGATCGGCCGCGTGACCGGCGACGCCGCGCGGTTGGCCGCCGGATTCGCCCAATTCTTTTCGCCGCGTTGTTCGGCGATGCTCTTCTGCTGCGAGTTTTGCCCGAGCGTCATATTGGGCATCGGGATCGGCATGGGCATGCCCCCCTGCTGCGGTTGAGCGAAACTGCTTGCTGGACTGGAACTCGCCGCGCCGGGCGACCCTTGAGCGCCAGCCGATCCGCCGCTTTGATTCCCAGCCGATCCGCCGCCGCTTTGATTCCCAGCCATGCCGCCGCCGCTTTGACCCGCAGGCGAACCGCCGCTGCTTAGCGACGAGCCTTTCGACGACGAGCCGGCCGAGGCGAAGCTTGAGCCGGCGGTTGCCGACGAGCCGGCCTCGCTGCCCGAGGCGGCATTGCCCGATTTGCCGCCCGATTTGCCGCCGGGTTTGCCCGAGGCGCCCCCGGGACCCGCACCGTTGCTGGTATCGGCGACGGCGCCGTCCGAACCGCCCTCGCTTGTGCTTTCGGCGTCGCCGTCGCCGGACGCCCCGGCGCCGGGTTGGTCGCTTGCGGCTTTCGAATCGCCTGCCGCGCCGCGGCCCGCTGATCCGCCTGCCGCGCTGCGGCCCGGCGAACTGCGGCCCGGCGCATTTGCCGCCAGGGCAGCGCCCGAGGCGGCGCCGAGATCAGCGGCCAGAGCGTCGCCTTCGCCTCGTCCGTCGCCCGATCCTGGCCCGCCTTGACCGGAAGGCGCGCCGGTCCCGGGCGCGCCCCGTTTGCCTGCGGCGGCGTCGCCTGGCTTGCCGGCTGGCCCGCTTCCGCGCCGGTCAGAGCTTTGTGTTCCGGTTCCGGCGCCCAGATTGCCGTTTGCCGCAGTCGCACTGCCCGCGGCGCCCCGCCCCGCAGATGCCTGCCCTGTCGCTGCCTGCCCTGTCGCTGCCTGCCCCGCTGCTGCCTGCCCCGACGATGCCCGCCCCGACGATGCCCGCCCCGACGATGCCCGCCCCGACGACCCGCGGCCCGACGACCCGCGGCCCGACGAAGAACCATCGCCCCGCCCGGTTGCAGAAAAGGCGTCGCGCGGTGCAGCGCCGAGACTGGCGGCGAGGGCGTCGATTTGGTCTTGCGCGGCGCCCCATCCTCGACCGCGCCGCCCGCGAACGCCGCGAGTTCCCGGCGCCGCGCCGCCCGCGCCTCCGCGGCCTGGAGCGCCGAATGGCCCGGCGCCGCGTCCCGCGTATCGCTGTCCGGCGGCGCCAACACCGCCTGCTCCGGGCTGCGCGCCGCCCAAATCGGTCGCACCGCCGAATCCCGCGCCGCCCGCGGCGGATAAACCGCCCGCAGCGATTGCCGACGGACCCTGTCCGGAACCTAGCAGCGAGTCGCCGCGGCCGCCGCCCAGTTCGTGGCCAGCGTTGGGCGCGCTGATGCGAACTCCCGTGGGACTTCCCGGCTCGGCGTTGAGTTGCCCGCCGGCCAGGTCGCCGGCGCCGAGGCCTAACAGCGAACCATCGCCCGAGCCTTGCGCCGTGCCAGAACCTCCTCCGCCCGCCCCGTTGCCGTTGGGCGACTTACCAAGCGCGGCTGCATACGGATTGCCGTTGCGGCGGATGGCTGCCTTGCCTTGGCCGCTGCCGCCGCCGCCGCGGGTCCGGGCAAAGTCCGGTCGGGCCCCAAAGGCACCGCGCGAGGCCATCTGTTGTTCGGCGTCGAGCGGCATTCCGTCGTCGCGCATGATCCCGCCCGTCGGCGAGGCCCGGAACGAGTGATGCCCCGAACTGCGCAAACGCGGCGCAGCATGCGCCAAGTAGGCTTGCCGCAAGCGTCCTTCCCCGATCGCCTGACGCATGGCCAACGTCAATTTCGGATCGGCGGGAGGAAATTCCAGCGACCAGTCGTCGTCGATCAGCTCGTAACCGAATTCGGACTTCCAAGCTTCCATGGCCGCGTACACCATCTCATAGATGTCGACGCCGTCCGGCCGCACCAGCACCAGCGGATAGGCCGCGCCTTCTTCGCCCGGCCGTTGATTGCGGGAGAGGTATTCACGCGCCGCTCGCAAGGCCGAGACCAGCGGGTTGCTGGGCCCAAGATCGATCATGAAATCTTTTTCGGTGAGCAACAGCCCTTCGGGCTGAAGCACCACGCCCTCGGCGCGGCATTCGATATAGATCGGCCGCCGCCGCGTCTCGTTCGGCCCGTGGTAAGGCACGATGGCATAGGAAGGTCCGCGGCCCGCACTGCGAATCGCTTCGTCGAGTTCCCGCTCTTTGGCGGCGATTTTTGCGCCGACCTCGTCGATTTCTCGCCGCAGCCGATCGGTCTCGACGTCGTCGCCGGCCGCGAGCTTCGCGAATTCGCGCCGCGCCTGCTCCAGTTCTTCGAGTTGGCTCCGCAACCGCCGAGAGTGGTCTTCCAGGTGGCTCAACTCCTGGCGCTGGGCATCGAGCTGCGCCAAGGTTTTCGTGCGAGATTCGCGCAACATGTCGATGCGCCACTGGAGATCGGCCTTTTGCGTCTCCAGTTCTTTTCGCAACGGCGCGTCGTCGTCGTCTTCGGCCACCTGGATGCGGGCTTGGCGCGCAATGACGATCAGCACCACGATCAGGGCGCCCATCGTACACAGCAGAACCGCCAGAAAGGGAAACAACGAGACTCCGCCGGCCTGCGATTTTGGCGGTGACCGTCGTCTCATGCGGCCCTGCCGACGGATGAGGATTCTTTAAGATCGATCTGGGGCGTCGACGAGACCTGGCCCAATCGGGCGTTGAGCAAGTGAATCGCCGCGGCCAGGTTGAGCACGGTTTCTTCGAAGTGCTGAGCGCCGGCCAGCGACGCCAAGTTGCCGTTGAGCGCGTCTTGCAATTTGGTCACGTGCCCGGTCGCTTCGACCACGCGCAGCAGAATATCGCCTTGCCGGGTCAGCTCGGTTTGCTGGACTTTGGCCTTTTCGGTGCTGTCGGCCAGGGCCTGCTGCAAGCGGCTCCAATTGCGGCGGTTCTGTTCGGCCGACGCTTCGGCGGAAGCGGCCAGGCGCTCGGCATGGGCCGCGATGCTTTGGGACAGCGCCCCGGAAAGCGCCCCTTCGAGCTGTTTGCCGCTGGCGGCCGCCAATTCGCTCCAACGCTGTTGGGCCGCGTCGATCGATCGTTGCCAGACTTCGGCCTGCCGCTCGACGAGCGCCTCGGTCGAACGGATCACGGCGTCGGCGATCCGCCGCACGGCCGCCACTTGCGGATCGTCGATGGCGCCCATTTGCTCGAAACGGCCGCTCAATTCATCCGCGGCGCGGACGTCGACGGCCGACAGCAAGCCGCTTTCCATGCGGTCGACGAAAAACTGCGTGAACATCAGCACCATCGACAGCCCCAAGGCCAACGCCGTGGTATCGAAGGCCGTGCCCAAGCCGCCGGTGACCATCGGCAGCGAGTCTTCCAGGGCCTGCGGATTCAGGCTCGCGATGGCCATCGTGATGCCGATGACCGTGCCCAAAAAGCCCAAGATCGGAATCGCCCAAATGATGATCCGCAGCATCGCGTAGCTGGCGTGCGAGCGGCTGGCGTCCGACTCGGAAAGATATTTCAGTTCGTCGCCCAGCTTGTCGGCCGAGCCCGCGAAGCGCACCGATTGCAGGGCTTCGCGCAGCCGGCGAGGGAGGTAATCATCGCGTTGATTTTCCGGCAGGGAATCGAGCGAGGCCAGCATCGACTCCGCCTCGCTGGGCGGCAGCGGGGCCGCCGCCGGAGGCGGCAACGCCACGCGGCTCAGTCCGGCCGATTGCCTCACGATGTCGAACGCCTTCAGGATCAAGCCCGCCAGCCCGACGAAGAACATCGCCGTTTCGACGTACTCGACCCAGTGGCCGGCGAAGTAACGCAGGACGAACTCGTCCTTCCAACGCCCCGTTTGAATCGGAGCGAAGAAGGCCACGCTGGCCAGCAGGCCCCAGAGCAGCGGCGAGCGCATGATGGCCAGCGAGATGCGATTGGCTTTCGACACGACGAATTCCTTTCTCCGCGAGCGAGTGCTTGGTCCTAAAAATCGGCTTAACCGTTAGAAATTATCAACCTAACCGCGCAAAAACGCGGGTAGTCTCTCCAAAGTGCAAAACCCGCACAAGACGGAAACTGCCTGAAAGTGTCGGCTCGCGGCGAGCCGATAGCACTTTCTGCCGCCGGAAGGAAATGCCAAGCACGGCATTCGCGGACCAGGGGGACCTGCCCAAGCTTCCGGCCCTGCCCAAGCTCGCGCCTTTGACGCGCCGCCGCCAGCCGCGGTCACCGTGCGTTCCTTGGGGAGGAGCATTTCGACTGTCGCCGCGCACCCGCAGCCCCGCAAGACTCTGAGTGTGCGCGAGCCAACTCGTCCTACGGCGCCCAGGCCGCTGCTTGGGGCGCCGCATTCCCGGGAGGGAAAAAAAACGGTCCGGCACGGCCTCGCGGCCTGCCGGACTGTTTTTGTTTACTGCCGCGGCCTACTTCCCATAGGTCGCAAAGCAATTTGGCGTTTCCCACAGCCGGCACTCGACGATCGGGAAGCCTTGCGCGGCGGTGAAATCGAAGATCAGCTTGGCGATGTTTTCAGCCGTCGGGTTGGCATCCATCAGAAACATCGGTTCGCCCATCGCCTGCAAGGGCGCCACGGCCGGGTCGTCGCGGTGCAGCAACATCCGGTGATCGAGGTTCTGGTCGATCCAGTCGCTCACCACCCGCTTGATGTCGGAGAAATCGAGCACCATGCCGCGGCGGTCGAGTTCCGCGGCCTCGATGGCGATCACGGCCCGCCCGTTGTGCCCGTGCAGATGCTTGCACTTGCCGTCGTAGTTCAGCAAGCGATGGCCATAGCAAAAATCAATTTGGCGAGTGACTCGAAACATTGGCGGGTGGCATTTGGCTAGGAAAAGGAATTCAGTGGCGTAGGTTATGCTTCAGCATATCCGAAATGAAAATGGCGATGTCATTGTCGATCGCTCTCGAAACTCCGAGAACTCGTCGTCGCGTGCATAGACTCGCCGCAAGATATGCTAAAGCATAACCTACTGAGCTTGTTTCTCTCGGCGGCTCCGCGCCTCCGCGTGATGCCCTCTTGAAAACTGACTCGATCAAGCCTTCCTCGCCGCGGAGGCGCCGAGGCTTTCGGCGTAGGCCGTCGGATCGTCGGCGCCGATCAAGCGAAAGGCCTCTCGCCGCTCGCGGCATTTGTTGCACTGGCCGCAGTGCAGCGTAGCGGAAGGATGGATGCAGGAGAAGGTCCACTGGAGCGGATAGCCGCGTCCGAGTTGCATCACTTCGCGTTTGGAAATCCGATCGAACGGCCGCACCAGCCGCACGTCGCCCAGCGTGGCGCGGTTCAGGGCCGACTGAAACTCGGCAAAGAACTCGGGCGTGGCGTCGGCGAACGGATTCGAGCTCAAGGGCGCCAGCGCTAGTTCGCGGATGCCGTTGAGTCGGCACCAGAGGGCGGCCTTGATGACCAACAACGCATTGCGGCCCGGCAGATAGACCGCTTCGTCCGGCGTTTCGGCCTCCGGTACTCCAATGCCCGTCACGCTCCAATGGCTTTCGTAAACGTCGGCCAACGGCAGCTCCAATACGACCAACGACCGTAAGCGGCTGCAAGCCATTGCGGCCAGAAAGCGGCGCAGCCAATGCAGTTCGGCCGACTGCCAGAGCAGCCCTGAGGCGATGTAAAACGGCTGCACGGTCCGACCGCGTTCGAGCAACTGCCCTAACAGAATCGAACTATCCAAGCCGCCGCTGACGAGCAGACCGACCGGGGGGCCCTGACGGCGAAGCGGCATTTCGAAAGGCATCGATTCTCTTTCCCCGGCGAACGGCGGCTGGCAACGAGCGAAGCCGCATTGTAGGCCGCCGCGCTCGCCGGTTCGAGACTGCGCTACTTCGAATCCAGTCCGAGCAAATACTCGCTCAAGCTCCGCCGTTTCTCGTTGGCCTGCTGCTGGAGTTTCGAGATTTCGGCCCGCAGTTTTTCCACTTCGTCTTCCTGCGAGCCGAACTTCTTGACATAGCGGTTGTAAAGATCGGAGTTGCGTTCGAGCTGCGCCATGTTCTCACGAATGCGGGCTTGCTCTTGCGTAATCGCGTTGATCTGCTGCTCGTCCTGCTGCTGCCTTTGGGTCAATTGCTCGATTTCGCTCTTCCGCTTGACGATCTCCTGCAGGGCCTGCTTGATCGCCTCGCTGACGACGGGCGAGCGCAAATAAAGCTGGATCGAACCGCCGTCGAGATTGCTCGCCCCCACCTCCTGGCTGACGAGTTGTTCCTCTTCCACGGTCAGCTTGGCCGGTTTGCCGGGCTCGACCTGCAGCGCAAAGCGATACAGATCGCGAGTCTTTTCGGCGGGCTTTACCGGCGCGACCAGTTTCCAACTCGGATCGACCGGGTATTCGACGAGCAGTCGCTTAGGCTGCTTCGATGAGTTCTTCGCCGTGTAGAGCTGTTCTCGTACGAGCTTGCGGCTGGCGTGCAGCACGCCCTTGGCCAGGCTGACCGAAACGAGTTGGTCGGGATGACCCTTGCTCTCGGCGACGACTTCCGTATCCAGATCGAGCGCGTAGCTGATGAGCCGCTCGCCGCCGGGCGGAAGGTCTTCGATTCGCGCATCGCCCGCGTAGCTGCCGCCGTCGAAGACCGTGATCGGCCCTTGCATCAAGTGCAAGTCGGTCGTGTTCTTCAGCCGCAAGCCATTGAGCGGGTGCTTGGGCTGCACCATCGGATTGTAGATCGAGAGTTTTTCGCCTTCGACCTTGCCGTTGACGATCGGCAGCATGGCCGATTGCTGCCGGGGCAGATCCACCGGAGTATCGATGGCATATTGAAACAGCTCGCCCACTTCCGCCGCCTGGGCGACCGATCGCACGGCGGCGTTTTCGCCGCCGGCGAAGAACGCCTCGCCGCGCTTGGCGGCCAGCATCCGGGCGCGGCGCTGCGGGGCCGCCGGCGCCGCAGCGGCGCCAGCCTTGCGCATCAAGGCGCCGCCGGCGGGTTTATCCGCCTCCGCCACCCCTAACTCCTCCCCTTCCATCGCCTGACCGTAGGTCTGCGGGCGCAGCGAGGCGAACAGTTCGGGCTCGACGATCGGCCGCGGCACGTACAGCGGCTCGTAGAGGTTCATGATGAACGAGATCGGCCGGCCGCTGACCAAGCTCAACGAGACGTCCTTCCAGTCTTCTTCGGTCGTGTTCTCGACCAGCGCCCAGCCTTGCAACAGCGGCTGGCCTTCGCTGGCCAGCACCAGCCGATAGCTGGTCTTCCAGATCGGCGCCTCTTGGATATAGCCCACGCGCACCGCCCGCTTGCCGTCGCCCAGGAAGTGCAGCGTCACGCTCTTCTTATCCGTCGCATGCCCCAGGGCCAAGACGGCGAGCGCCTGGCGCAATTCGCGGTCGAGCGCTTCGTTGAGCAGTTTGATTCGCGATATGCTGGCCAACGGCGCGCTGCGCAAGCCTTCGTCGGTCAGCAGATTGAGGTACTCGACTTCGATCGTTTCCTTTTCGCCCGCCTTTTGCTTGCGAGTCTCGACGCCCAAAATCACGCCGACGATTTTGTTGGGCGACTCGATTTCCACCCGTTCGCCGCGCACCTGGTCGAGCAACTTGGCCAGCGTCGGGTTGTCGGTCAGATCGATGGCGAACGTCTTGAGCGTTTTGGCGAGCGGATCGCGCGAGCCGTAGGTCACGGTCGAGATCCGCCCGCCGCCCAGATCCTCGAGCACCAGGCTCTTGAGCAAGTCGTTGACGTCGTCGACGTTGAATTTCATTTCGACCTGCGCGTCGCCGGTCACTTCTCCGTCGTGTTGGAAGAAGCCGACGCCCGAATTGAACAACACGACTTTCTTGAGTGGCAGTTGACTCACCGTGTGATCCTCAGCAAGGGCGATGGTCGCCAGGCAAGCCCACAGCACGGCGCCAGCGAGCGGCGCAACCCATTTCGGGCGACAGGCGATGACATGATACATGATTCCGGGAACTCCTTCGTGAACGCAAGTTCAAGTTCTTCGCAAGCTTAGCTTTTGGACGAGGCGGCCGGCGGAAAAGTTCCTCGGGGCGTCGCTCTTGGCTGGGCGGCGATACCATTTGAACGGGAGTCAAGGATAAACGCTCCGATACTGTAGGGAACGCCCTCCGTGGCGTTCCATGAACCTGGTGTTCACCGTCTATCCCGCCTCACGGAACGCCACGGAGGGCGTTCCCTGATATGGTTGGACCAGTCAAGGGTGATTGTTTCGCCTTGCGGCGGGTGCTTCATGGCGGATGTTTCACGGTGTTTAGGGAATGGCCAGGAGACGGAACG
>Ga0307374_10003908_pt1 | contig 25173 bp, 24 predicted proteins | sample OX3MG_FD_202532 | JGI IMG/M metagenome (GOLD analysis project Ga0307374, IMG submission 202532) | Soil microbial communities from Risofladan, Vaasa, Finland - OX-3 | ecosystem: Environmental > Terrestrial > Soil > Coastal area > Acid sulfate soil | place: Finland: Risofladan, Vaasa | collected...
AAGCTGGGGGCCTGCACGCTCGCTATCGGCCTGATGAGCGAAAAAGATGTTCAGCCGGGAACCGGCAGCGTGTCATGCCACGGCCAGGGTGCGATCGGAAAATGGGGCAACATCCGGATCACGCGCACTCCGGCGGGTTGAGCGGGCGCGCATGATAATTAAGGCGGTCGAAGTGAAGGGCATCCGGGCCGAGCGATGGAATGCGGTAGCCTCGAGCGCCGAGCGCGCGGTGGCGCACTAATCGCTTCGCGGAGATTCTTCGCTCCAGCAGCTTCCGCTCAGAATGACGTATGCGGATGAGCCATTGTGCGAATTGTCGGGGCGTTCGCGCAGGGCTGAGCGCCTCCGCACCATTATAGCCCGCCGTTGGTTCGTCATCCTGAGCGCAGCGAAGGATCTCCGCGAAGCGATTACTGCGCTGCACCACGCCCGCCTCGCTGGCGACTCAAGCTTGATCCCAATCGCGGCTGAGGTCGCTCCACTTTGGATTGAACGATTCGATCAGGGCAATTTTCCGATCCCGGCGCCATCCCTTCAGCTCTTTCTCGCGCGCGATAGCCGCACCCGGGCCATCGAAGTGCTCGAAGTACACAAGCCGGTTCAGATGGTAGCGGGCGGTGAATCCAGGTGCAGTGCGGCGCTTGTGTTCGAGGGCCCGCCGTTGGAGATCGTTCGTCACGCCAATGTAGAGCACGCGCGTTCGGTTGGACATCACATACACGTGGAAGTCACGCATCGTGCGACTGCGGGCCACATAAGCGCTCGCGGCACCCCTACTTTGCGCCGGGGAAATGGAGCGTGAATCCGCCGTCGACCATGATTGTCTGCGCGGTCAGATAGCTCGCCTCGGGCAGGCAGATCAGGCACGCGACCGCGGCGATCTCTTCGAGTGACGGCAGCCGCTTCATCGCCGAGCGCTCGGCGCATCGGCGCTTGAATTCCTCGTACGGGTCACCCAGATATTGCGCGTAATAGCGCGCCGAGTCGGTGTCGATATAGCCGATGTTCATTCCGTTTACCGTTATCCCGCGCGGCCCGAGCTCGAAGGCGAAATCGCGCACCATGCTTTCGAGGGCGGCCTTCGCCGCGCCCAGCACGCCGTGGCCGGGAAGATTTCGAATCGAGTCGATCCCCGAGATCACCAGGATTCGTCCGCCCTCGCCCATCACCTTCGAGGTTTCCTGTACTGCCGCCAGAAAGCCGCCCACGCTGAGGTTAAAGGTGCGCAGGAGGTTATGCGGCTTGGATTCGAGCAGCGGCTTGAACGCGGTCGCCGCCGCATTGGCGATGAGGATATCGACGCGGCCGAGTTCCGCCGCCGTCCGCGCGACCATCGCGCGCACCTCGGCGTCGTTCTCGAGATCGGCCTTGACCAGGATCGACCGCGGCGCGATAGCACGCACGGTCTCGAGCGTGCGCGCGGCGCTGTCTTCGTCGCGCCGATAGTTCATCGCGACGGTTGCGCCGAGCTCGGCCAGCCGCGTCGATAGCGCGCGTCCAAGGCCGCGCGTTCCGCCCGTAACGAGTGCCACTTTCCCCTTTAGGTCATGCATGGCGGGGGAGATTAGCACGCGAACCGGCGGGCGAGTAAAACCCGAGCGGGGGTGGAAGCCCGCCTACGCGCCGGGGTAAAGCGTCCGGCGGATATCGGCGGCGCGCGCGTCGCTTAGCGGCGTGCCGTCGGCGCGCAGCGTGCGCCAGTTGAAATCAGGATGCTCGATCTGAATGACGATTTCGCGATCGGCGAGATCCGCCGGCGTCGCGAATGCCACCCGCCCGGTTTCGCCGGTTACCGTCTCCGCAATCACGCGATCGCCTCTGCCGCGCACGACCACCCGCGCGCCCGCGACCGCCGGACGCTCGCCGTTGGGCAGATGATCGTTTTCGAGCACGGTCACGCGCAGGCTGCGCATGTCGCGGGTCCGTTCGGCCTCGATCGCGAGATCGCGCAGGTAGATCATCGGCTCGGCGAACACGCCCTTAAGTCCGGCGCTCTGCGGCTCACACGACGGATTCGCCTTGAGCTCGATTCGCTGCGCCGCCATCCCATGGTCAGAGGTCAGCACGAACAGCGTAGAATCGAAGATGCCGCGGGCGCGCAGCGTGTCGAAGATCTTTCCGATCCGCGCGTCGGTGCGCACGATCGCCTCGCGCAGGCCCGCGTGATGCGGGCCGTAATCGTGCCCGGCGCCGTCGGTGAGCACGAATTCGTGGGCGACAAAAACCGGCGGCGCGTCGCCGCAATGCTCGAACAGGGCGATCATCTGCGCCATCCCGCGCACATCGACGATTTCCTCGCGATGCATCCCGGGCATATTGTCGGCCATCCAGCGCGGGCTGACATCGCTCGACATCTCCTGCGTGAGCGATTTGAGGCGCGCCTTGTCGCCGACGATGCGCCGTTCGAACACGGCGTGATCGGCGCCACGCCCCTGCGGCTCGTGAATCGACGCGGTGATGGCGCCCGGGCCGTGAACGCGTTTGAACGCCTCGTACAATGTCTCGACCTCGGGATTTACGTAACCCTCGCCTTCGAAGATGTTCCCCTGAATCGGCACGGTCTGGCGATGCTCACGCAGGTGAAAGGTCGGATTGACGACATCGTGATGCCCGCACCATGCGCCAGTCAGAATCGTCGAATGACTCGGCCAGGTGATACTGGGAAAGTTGACGACCGACCCGTGCGAGAGCATCGCGCCGGAATAGGCAAGCGCGGCGAGGTTCGGAATCGCCGCGCGATTATTCTCGAGCTGCCAGACCAGTTCGGTATGCGACAGGCCGTCGAGTAGAATCATATACACGCGCTCGGGGGCCGCGGAACCGGCGTCGATCAGATCGCTGAGCGGCGCGCCGTCCTGGCGCTTGAGCAGCGTGCGCGCGGCCATTCCGGCCGGGCCGCGTCCGTCGATTTCGGGAAACTGCATGATCCTGGCAATCGTCGGCGCAATATCGACGTGCCGCGCCGCGAGCCGGAAGCGGCCCGGCTTTACCCCCGGACCGCTCAACACCAGCGGAGCGCGCGACTGCACCACGTCGAGCGCGCCATGCTGCCCCGGCTGGATCCCATACGCGTAGGCCTTGGGACTGACGACCAGGTCGGGGCCGCGCGGGCTGTCGAACAACTGCGCGAGCCGCTCGTAGGCGTCAGGATGGGTCAAAGTGTGCGGCTCGAAGTAGGCGAGATTCGGATCGTCGGCGGGATTTCCGCTCAGGCGCGCGGCCTCGAGTTCTTCGGCGATCGTCGCGACGGCGAACGGATCCTGCCGGGCGAGCGGGTTGTCGCCGATCTGCTCGATTACCTCGAAGCTCAGCGCACCTTGCGGGTCGCGCAGGCGCCGGAAGCGGATCATTCCGCCGCGCGACCATACCTCGTACGCGCCGTCGCGCCAGGTGGCGACCAGATCGACCTGGTCGGCCGCGCGGGTTTCCTTCAGGAGCGCAATAATCGCGCGATCGCCCGATTCGTACTGGTTGGGGTCCAGACCCTGGCCGCCCGGGCGCTCAGGTCCATGTTCGATCAAGCTGGAGTTCGGCATGACGGGCTATTGTCGCGCCGCGAGGCTTCGAGTGCAAAAGCGAAAATGCACGGTTTAACCGGCGCTGTCACATCTTTGTAACCTCGGATTCGATTGCAGCCCTGACACGAATCTCGCCATACTGTACGCTCGCAGCCAACTCAAGGAAGTAGCAATGGCATCAGTAGACGACGCATCATTCGAGTCACGCATCGGCAAAGGCACCAAGGCCTCGGGCAAGCTGCACTTCAAGGGCCCAGTGAAAATCGAAGGCGAGGCCGAGGGCGAGATCTCCGGCGACGACGTGATAATCGCAAGCGGCGCGGTCGTGAGCGCGCGGATCTCGGCCGGCAAGGTTACGATTGCGGGCGCCTTCAGCGGCGAGATCACCGCGCGCGAGCGGGTCGAACTGCTTGCCACCGCGCGCGCGCAGTGCACCATCAGCACGCCGAGCCTGGTGCTCAACGAAGGCGCGACCTTCGACGGCGACTGCAAGATGCCGCGGGCGCGCGCCGCGGCGTGACGCGCTAGCCGGGCCGCCGATCGACCAGTAGCGCCTCGACCCCGCGATCGTCGAGCCGGCGCAGGATTCGCCCCGCCGCGTCGAGCTCGATTTCCTCGCGATCGCCCATCCGCGGTTCGTAAATCCACCGCAGCCCCGCGCCGTCGGCGCATCGCGCGGATTGCTTGTTCGATCCCGCGACCAGCGTGGCCGGATCGATCGCGGCGACCCGCCCGGTCCATCGCGTCTGCCCGCGCGCGCGGACCCGCGCGATAATCAGCGCGCGAAAGATCACCAGGTCCGCGTCGATCTCACGAAACCGTCCGAGCTTGGCCGTCACCGTGTTGCGGCCCGCCATCGCGGTAATCTGCCCGCGCAGGAATTCACCCACCGCCTCGTACTGGGCGGTGCGATTGAATGGCCCGCGCGCGTAGCTGAGCGTGACACTCGCGATACTCGAGTCGGCGGCGAGGTCCGCGATGACGGCGTAGCGATTCGCGCTGTCCATAAAGCGGCGCGCGCCCACGATTCGGCGGCCGTCGAAGCTGGCCTCCTCGATCGCGACGAGCGCGGCGCCGCGCCGGATTTCATAGTGGTAATCACCCGCCGGAAGAATCATCGCGGAGCACTTCCCCTCGTCTTCAACCAGGCCTTTGCGCCACTGCCTGCACGCTAACCGCCGCGGCGCGATTGGACAAGTTCACCGATGCAATGCTACAGCGCGAGATCGCGCGGCGATGACCGGAGGCAGCGCTCCGGACCGCGCCATCATCAAGCTTCAGGAGAACCCGAGCGATGAATTGGCAGGAGCATTTTCGCGCGCATCAACTCACCCACGAGCAAGCCGCACGGCTGGTGAAACCCGGAATGCGGATCGATTTCCCGCTCGCCGCGGCGGCTCCGATGCAGCATGCGATCGGCGCGCGCGCCGCTGAACTCGAGGGGGCCATCGATGTGCGCATCACGGCGCCAACTGCCGATCCGGGCTGGCTCTCGCAGGATCTCGGCGCCAAGTTCCGCCTCGAATTCGAGCTGTTCATCGGCAATCTCGCCCGCCCCCTCCACGACCGCCGCCAGGCCACCTATCTGCCCAACCTGTTCTCGACCCAATTCAAGGCGCACGACGAACGTCCCGCCGAGGACAAGCCGATCGATATCGCGTTCGTCAATGTCACCCCGCCCAACTCAAAGGGCTTCGTCAGCTTCGGACCGCATCAGTGGAACAAGCGCGCGTACGCCCGGCGCGCGCGGATGGCTATCGCGGAGGTGGACCGCGACCTCACCCGCACCTACGGCGACGTGTTCATGCACGTGAGCGAGTTCGCATGGTTCGTCGATTCGACTGCGGCGCCGGGAGATCCCGCGGTAGTCGAGCGCGAGCTTTCCCGGATGGATGAGGAAAAGCGCGCGGGCATTCGCGCCGCAATCGACGAGGCCGGAATCGATCGGATCTTTCCGATCGTCCAATACCTGCAGCGGATGTCAGTGCCGGACTTGCGCCTGCTACTCGGCATCTCGCCGCCACCCAAAGAGTACGCGGCAATCGCGGGCTATCTATCCGAGGTGATCGAGGACGGAGTGACGATTCAGATCGGCGTCGGCGACCCGAGCGGGCAAATGCCGCGCCTTGGCGCGTTCGATTCCAAGCACGACTTGGGATTGCACACCGAAATGTGCGCGCCGGGAGTCGCGCGCCTGGTCGATCGTGGAATAATCAACGGCCGCCGCAAGACCAGCCATCGTGGCAAGGCCGTCGCGGTTGCATGGTCAGGGTCCGATCCTGAAGACCTGAAGCTCGTGGACGACAATCCCGCCTTTGAACTCTACGACCCTGAGTACGTGCTCAATATCGGAACCCTGATGGGCAATTTCCGCCAGACCTCGATCAACAACGCGCTCGGAATCGACCTCACCGGCCAGATTACCGCCGAAACTGTCGTGGGCGCGCGCATGATCAACGGCACCGGCGGGCAACCCGAGATGCACATGGGCGCGTTTTTGTGCCGCGGCGGACGATCAATCACGCTGGTTGCCTCGACGGCGCTGGGCGGAGCGGTATCGCGTATCGTGCCCCAGCTAGAGGAAGGCGCATTGGTGACAATACCGCGCTTTTTCGCCGATACAGTCATCAGCGAGTACGGAATCGCACGGTTGCTCGGCAAGAACCATCGCGAGCGCGCCAATGAGCTTATCGCGATAGCCCACCCCGAACATCGGGCGGAACTGCGGGTGGCGGCCGTCCGACTTTTTGGCTGATAACTATACATCCTATTACTTCTATGGACATTGTCAGAATACCTATTGATGCGATAACTCTACAATAAGATTGATTCGGCAGCTTTGAATGTGCTAGTAGTTTGGTTTGATTGTACAAAGTCACTTGTGCTATCCTACGAGTGTGTAGAACAATCGCTACTGCGATAGGGAAAAAGCCACACTCATGCAGAATGCTGCCAAGGTTCTCACCGTGAACGAACTCGCGGAGTATCTCCGCGTCCATCGCTCAACCATCTATCGATTGCTCAAGAAAGGGCAGCTACCGGGCTTTAAGATCGGCAGCGACTGGCGTTTTAACGTCGAAGTTATCGATGATTGGCGCCTGCGTCAGGGTGCGGGACTGCTCGATGAGGCCAGAACGGGAACGGGGGTGAATTAGCGCCGCGTTCTCGCACGGGAAACGCCTCGCGCCGGCTCACAATCGTTCCCGCCAGCAGCGTAGGGTGCCGCGCCCGCCAGCATACTCGCCCGGGTAATTCTTCGCTCCCGCGCTCTTTAGTTATGGTGTGGGCGATACCCTAAGCGATAAGATGCCCGGTCGATGCCGACCGAAGTATCCAGAAAGACCCGATATTTCACCGAGTCCGTCATCCGCGAGATGACGCGCCGCGCGCTCAAGTCCGGCGCCGTCAATCTTGCCCAGGGCTATCCCGACTTCGCCGCGCCGTCCGAGCTCAAAGAGGCGGCCAAGCGCGCGATTGACGAAGAGTACAACCAGTACGCGATAACTCACGGCTCGCCGAACTTCCGCGCGGCGATCGCCGACAAGGTGCGCTCTTACAACGGGATCGCTTGCGACGCCGATCGCAACGTAACCGTCACCTGCGGCGCGACCGAAGCGATGATTGCCACGATGCTGGCGATCGTCAATCCGGGCGACGAGGTGATCATCTTCGAGCCGTTCTATGAGAACTACGGCCCCGACGTGATCATCGCCGGCGCAACGCCAAAGTACGTCGCCTTGCGCGAGCCCGATTTTTCGATCGATCGCGCCGAACTCGAGGCCGCGTTCAGTCCGCGGACCAAGGCGATCATCGTCAACACGCCCAATAATCCGGCCGGTAAAGTTTTCACGCGCGCGGAACTCGATACGATTGCGCAGCTCTGCAACCGCTACGACACACTCGCGATCACCGACGAAATTTACGAGCACATCATCTATGGCGGCGCGCGCCATGTCTCGCTGGCGACGCTGTCCGGGATGGCCGAGCGCACGGTCACGATCAGCGGTCTGTCGAAGACCTATTCGATCACCGGATGGCGGCTTGCCTACGCTATCGCGTCGGAGCGCCTTACCTCGGCAATCCGCAAGGTTCACGATTTCCTGACTGTGGGCGCGCCGCATCCACTGCAAGAGGCAGGCGCGGTGGCGCTGCGGCTGCCGGAGTCGTTCTACGCGGAGCTGGCCGCGATGTACGAGCGCAAGCGCGCGGCGCTCTACGCGGCGCTAACCGGAGCCGGCTTGAAGTGCAGCAACCCGGCCGGCGCTTACTACATTATGGCCGATATCGGACCGCTTGGTTTCAAGGACGATTTCGCGGCCGCCGCATTCCTGCTCGACGAGGTGGGAGTCGCCGCCGTGCCGGGCTCGAGCTTCTATCATCGCCCCGAACTCGGCCATCGCATGATCCGGTTCACGTTTTCGAAGAGCGACGAAACCCTCGCCCGCGCCGCCGAGCGTCTGGCGAAGTTACCCGAGAAAATCGCGGCGCTGCGGCGCTAGGCGGCGCGGCCGTGGGTGTCGTCTTTGCCGCCGCGGATTACGCGCAGTTGCGGACGCTCGATTCCCCCCGAGATATAAACCAGCACTGTCCACGCGCTGCGGGTATAGGGAAAGCAGAGCAGCACAGTGGCGACCGCGATCACGGACAAGATCACGAGCTGAGACAAATCGGAAAGCGTGGTGGTCCAGTCCAGAATCGCCCAGCAGACCAGGAACGCCGCGGCCGCTACCGCATAGTCGAGGTACATCGCACCGAGCGATTCACCCGGGTCTTTCCAGTAGATCGCGTGGCAGGCCGAGCAGTCGCGATTCATGTGGAAGTGCGAGGCAAAGACGGCGCCGTTACCACATACCGGGCAGCGTTTGCGAAGCGCCCGGCCGATGAGCTGCGATGCACTCTCCTGTGCCACGGAAATTATTCTACTCAGGCGCCGCCATGAAGCCAGAGAAAACCTGCCCGGCTCTCGGCGTGCACCATTTTATTGAGCTTTCGGCACCGCCACGGCCGCCCGCGCTGAAGCCGCGAGCGCGGGCGCGGGAGTTGCCGGCTGCGAGACGAAACCGTCGGGCAGATCGCGCGCCGGGGTAATCCGAATCGCGCAGATTTTGCCCGAGTCGAACTTCGTCTGGGTGGGCCGCGAGAATCCGACCCGCGCGAGCAAATACTTGCGCGGAATATCGCTTTCGATCTGCGCAAGCGCCGCGGGATCGGTCGTGATCTCGGCGCTCGCGATAAACGCGGGACCCGTGCTGGTGCCAATCCACACCAGCGCCGGGCTGCCGCGGCGGATACGCTTGGCTTTCCAGCTTTGCGGCCCGGTCTGAATCAGCAGGCGATTGTCCTTGTCGAGGATGAACCAGACCGGAACGGCTGTGCTCTGATTGCCGTCTTTGCGGACCGTCGCGATATAGATGAGCTTGGCGTTCTGGAGCGCGGCGATATCGCGCGCCGAAGCGGCGGCCCTCGCGTTGCCAAATTTCATCGCAAATAGCGTCACCGCGAGCATCGCGACGATCGCGAACCTGCGGCCCGTTCGACTCGGCTTGTTCATTGGATACTCCCGATGCCCTAATCGCCCAGAAAGCGGCGGCGCACGAATACCTCGCCCAGAAAGAGCAGGATTGCAAGCGGCAGCAGAATCGAATTGGCGCTCTGGCGCACGGTGATCGTTTTTCCGCGGCGGCGCACGAGCGCGGCCGCCGGGGGATCGAACTCGCCGCCGGTGGCGCGCGCGAGCCGCAGCAGCAGATCGAGATTGGGCGGGCGCAGGCGCAACTCCGCCGCGTCGGCGGGAATCGCGCCGACCGAGGCGAACTCGCGATGCGCCAGGACCTGCTCGAGGTCGCCCGCCTTCACCATCAGGGTCGCCGCATATTTTCCGCGCGGCAGCGGTCCGACCTCGCCGGTATAGAGGGACATATCTGTTTGCGTCATCGGCACGTCGAGTGCGCGTCCGGGCCCTGTGATTCGGCAGACCAGGTTGGGCGCGGGTTTGGCGTCGGCCTTTTCGGCCTCGACGGTGACGGCGCCATCCGCCGCGGTGCGCATCCGTATCGCGAACATCCCGGGCGCGCCCTCGCGCATCGTCCATCCGGCGAGTTGCGACCAGAATTGCGCGTAGTGATTCCACCTGATCCAGCTAAGCGTCGCGAGCGAGTCCGGATCGGCGGCGAAGATCGCCGCGCGCCCGAGTCCGTACTGCCACGCGGCGAGCAGCGGCGAGCCCTGCCCCGCGCGCGTGACGCTGAGCGCGACGATCGCGCCGTCCTTGGCTTTGGTCGAAGCGTAGAAATCGATCGGCGGGATATCTTTGGCCGCGATTCCAGACAAAATCGCGCTCGGCGCGCCTTCTTCGACCGCGGTGCGGCCCTGCGCGCGCCGGTTCATCGCCTGGCGCGTCAACCCAACCAGTAACAGCGGCAGCTTCTCGATATCCTCGACGCGGTAAAAGACGCCGCCCGTAGCCTGCGCGAAATCCTGCAACAGACGCAGGTTCTCGAGGTCGGGACCGATTCTGATCGTCGAGACCGGAATTCGATCCTTCGCGAACTGTGCGATGAGCGCGTCATGATCGTGGTACTGGCGATTGGTGTCGCCGTCGGTGAGCAAAATCACCTGGCGGACCGGAATTCCGCTGTCCAGAATCTCGCGCTGAGCGATTTCGAGCGCGTCTTTGAAATCGGTTCCGCCGCCCGGCTGCAGGCGCTCGATGCGCGCTTCCAGGTCGGTGCGATCTTCTCCGAGCGGCTGCAAGTGGCCGAGCACGTAAGGCTGCGAGTCAAACGCGATCACGCCGGCGTAGTCGGTATCGTCGAGCTGGCGCAACAGCGCGATTGCGGCCTGCTTGGCGTAACGGATTCGCTCGCCGTCGCGCACCGCCGGATAGCGCGAGTCGTAACTCATCGAATTCGAGCGATCGATGCACAAATAGACCGCGATCGGCTCGCGCGAGGGCGGCGGCGGCTGCTCCTCGAAGCTGACCGGCAGCGCCTTTTCCAGATCGCCGCCCTTGTAATGCTCGTCGCGCAGCGCCTCGCCGGTCACGACGAGACCTCCGCCAAGCTCGGCGACGTAGCGATTCAGCGCGTGCTGGACCGGCGCGGGAATCGCCGATGCGGGAGCGTCGTCGAGCACGACGAGCTGATAGGGCAGATAATCGCGGGCTTTGGCGGAGAGAGCGCGCGGCGCGATCATCTCGACCCGGTAATGCCGCACCTTAAGCGCGTCAAGCAGGCTCTCGGGCCGGCTTGCGGACGCGATCAGCACGCGCGGCGCGCCGGCCACCGAGAGCGCGGCCTCGGCGCGCGGATTGATCGCGTCAAGGGCGGGAGCCACGGTCAAATCCGCGCTCATCAGGTACGCGCCCGCGCGCTGCATCCGGTACGGAAGCTCGAAGCGGTTCATCCCCTGATGAAGCGTAACATGCTGGCCGCCGACCGGAGCGCCGTCGCGCAGCAGACGCAACTGCGCGTCAACTGGAGCGAGCGCTTCGCTTTCAATCGCGATCTCGAAACTGAATTGCTGCTCGGCACGAACGTCCTGCGGCGCATGAAAGCCGGTCAGCGCGACCCGGGCGACCGCCGGCGCAGGCGGCGCGGCGGTAAAAATTCGCGTCTGGTCATCGACCAGCGCGGGAATCTCCGCGGCCGCCGAGCCGCGCGTCTGATTGCCGTCGCTCAGGAGCAGAATTCGTCGATCGGCGTCGGCCGAGAACAGGCTCTGCGCGGCGGTCAGCGCGGCGGCGATATCGGTGGCGCCGCGATCCGGTGTGATGCGCGCCTCGCTGATCAGGCGCGGATCCGAAAGCGGCGCGATAAGCCGCGCGTCGCGGCCGAACCCGATCACGCCCATCCGATCGCGCGAGTCCATCGCGCGCGCAACCTCGCGCACCCGCGAGCGCATCCATGCGAACTGGTCGGGCGCGATTGAGCGCGAGTCATCGAGGAGCGCCACGATCTCGACTCCGCGCGCCGAAATCGCCACCGTCATGCGCATCCCCGCGAGCATCGCGACCAGCACCGCAAGGCATCCGAGCCGCAATGCGGCCGACGCGGCGCCTGCCAGGTACGCTCCGCGGCGCATCGCGAGGATCGCCGGATAGGCGACGGCGGGAGCCAGCGCCAGAAGCCATAGCATCGCGGGCTGATCAAACATGGGTCATTCCCCATCGCGAGGCGTGTCTGACCAGAATGATCGACTCGATAACGAACGCCCCCAACGCAATTGCGATCAAAATAAATGCGAGCGGAAAAACCTGCTTCGGCCCCGCCGCCGGAATTGCCGGCGGCGGCGCCGCGGAACTCGCTGGCGCCGGCTCGCGCGCCGCGCCGAGATCGGATTCGGCGGCGTCGTAATAATTGGCCAGCACGGTAAAACGCGCGCCCCCGGACTCGACAACGTAGCGCCCCGCCTCGAGCGGACGCAGCTTCACGCGGCCCCACTGGTCAGGTTGCAGGGTTTCCCTGGCGCCGTCGGGCGCCGTGACCCGCGCCGCGCCCGACACTGCCAGCGTCACGAACGCGCCCGTCGGGACAACCTGCACGCCACCGGGCGCAGTCAGCCGCCGCGCCAGGTTGACGACGGCAATCAGCGCGTCGAGCCGGTCGGGATCGAACAGAAAATGATCGCGCACATCGAAGGCGACCACTCCGACTCGGCCTCCCGGAACCTCACCTGCCGCGATAATCGGGATGACCGCGGCGGCGCTTCCGTGCGTCGCGTAGGCGAGCGCGTCCATCCATTCGGGAAGCTGCAAGACGCGAGTCGCCCTAAGCGCGGCGGAGGGTCCGGCGATCGGCTCGCCTCCAAGCTTCGAAGTCATCGCAGCCGAATCCACAGTCGCGCCAATTCCCAGGCCGGGAATTTTCGCCGCATAGGAATTCGACCGCGCAGGAAATATTGGCGGGAAAACCACCAGCGTCGATCCGGCGTCGATCCCCGGCACATAACAATCGTGCATCACGGCCAGGTCGTAAGGCTTGGCGACGTTCTTCGCGGGCGAATACTTCGCCGGATCGATCGTCTCGACCTGAAAGTTTGGATTTATCGCGAGCATCACCCGTGCGAGGTCGCCGCGCACCCCGGTGTCTGGCGACAGCACGAGCACTTTTGCGGCGCCGTCCGAGCGCGCGATCGCCCAGCGCTCGTTGTCGGCGGCGATCGCGTCTTCGCCCACAATCCGCGCGCGCAAGACACCGCCCGAGGTCAGCGGGCCAAACGGCACGATCACCTGCTCGCGCGGCGCGAGCATCAGCGGATGCCGCAGCAACTCGCGCCCGTCGAGGTCGATCGCGAAATCCATCAGACGCGGCGCCGCCGAGAAATTCCGCACCACCGCGCGGCCGCGCGTAGTATCCACCGTTCCCGGATCGAGCTCGGCTATCGCAACGTTGCCGTCGCCGTGGCCGATGCGATGCACCCGAACCGCCGATGCGCCGACGGCGCCGCCGATTGCGTCGGCGGGAGGGGTGCGGTCGGTGAACAGATCGATCTCCGCGGAGCCGCGCGCGCGGATAATCGCGGCGCTCAGCGCCGCCGGTTTGGCCGCCACCGCGAGCGGCTTGAGCGCATCTATCGCCGCCCTGATCACGGCCAGATTCCCGGTCTGCGGCGCGGGCACATTCGCTTCGAGCGCGTAGGTGATGACGCTGAACTCGTCGCCCGCCGGAGCCTGTGCGATAAACTTGAGCGCGGCGCGGCGCGCCTGGTCAAGGCGCGAAGTCCCGTCCTCGCGCGCGCTCATCGCCGCGCCCAGATCGAACACCAGCGCGTGGCTGCGTCCGCGCCCAACTCGCGCCGGCGCCATCGCATACATTCCGGCGATCGCCAGGACGAGCGCGCTAAGTCCCGCGACTTCGAGCCAGAACAGCGGATCGAGCCGGACGTGCCGCACGCTGGCGACCGGCGCCGCCGCATAGTCGAAGAGCATCAGGCTCGAGACCTCGAGGGTCGGGCGCGATCGCGAGCGCAGGTAGATCAGCACCAGCACGCCGAGCGCGGCCGCCCACAAAAGGTTTCGCGGATCGAGAAAGCCCATCAGCTATCTGACCACGCCCAGGTTGGCGAGTTCGTGTTCGACGAATGTATCCAGGCTCGCGGCGCCGAATGCGCGGGCGTAAACGATTCCGCGCCCGGCGCAAAACTCGCGCACGCGGGTCGAAATTTCCTCGACCTTGCGCCGGCAGGCCGCCGCGGCCTCGGGACCAAATACGGTTTCGCGCGTCTCCCCTGACTCGGCGTCACGCACGCGGACCAGGCCGGGCGGATATGCGCCGGTCGATTCGATTTCGCCCATCACGTGGATGGCTTTTACTTCATGACGCGCCAGCAGCAGGCGCGCGAGGGCGTCCTCATAGTCGGTCTGGCTGACCAGAAAATCCGAAATCACGATGACGATTCCCGCGGGGCGGCGATGATGCAGCAGCTCATCGACGGCCGCCCCGATTCGCGTCTCGCCGCCGCATTTGATCTGCGCGACGAACGGCTTGAAGTCGAGGTAAGTTTCGCGCCGGCGATGAAACGTTGTCGCCTCCAGTTGCATCTGACCGCGGCGCATCGCGAAGGCCACCATCCGCACCGGATCGTTGTCGCTCATTCCGACGTAGGCGAGCGCCGCGCCGAGCGCCAGCGCAAGGCCAAGCTTGTCGTCGCGCGCGGGAAACGCCATCGATGCGCTCGCATCGACAAGAATCGTTATCTCGACCTGGCGATCGGCGCGGAAGGTGCGAATCGAAAGCTGGTCAAGACGCGCATACGCGTTCCAGTCGAGGAAGCGCAGGTCGTCGCCGGTGGCGTATTCGCGGAAATTCTCCGGTTCGATGCCAAGTCCCTGCACGCGGCCGAGCGTGCGATTGCCCGCGCGCACGGTGCGGGCGCGCTTGATGCCCAGCACCAGCCGGTCAAGCTTTTTCAGGAATCCGGGCTCGAACGCGCGCGCTTCGAGCATCAGTGAAACCTCAAACGCGGGCCGCGTGGGCGGATTTGATCACGCGTTCGACAATCTGCGGCGCCTCGATTCCGTCGGAATGAGCCGCGTAGTTGAGCATGATGCGATGCGCCAGCGCGGCGACCGCGACCGCTTCGATATCCTCGCGCGCGACGTTGGCGCGCCCGTCGAGCAGCGCGCGCACCTTGGCGCCCATGATCAGCGCCTGCGCGCCGCGCGGGCTCGAACCGAACATCACGTAGCGGTTGACCATTTCGTCATGCAGCGAGCGCGGCGAAGCGCCAACGAAGCGCGAATGTTCAGGCTGAGTCGCGCGCACGATTCGCGCCGCATATTGATCCATCGCGGGCGCGGCGATCACCTCGCGCACGATCTTCTTGAGCGACTCGATCAGCGCCGGCGCCTCAGCGCCGGAAAACACCGGCTCGACGCGGCCCTCTTCGGCGCCGGTGGTCGAGGAAATTATCCGCACCAGTTGCTCCTCGTCCGGATAATCCAGCCGCACCTTGAATAGAAACCGATCAAGCTGCGCTTCGGGCAGCGGATAGGTTCCCTCCATCTCGACCGGATTGAGCGTCGCCATCACGAAGTACGGCGGCGCCAGCGGATAAGTGGTGCCCGAGACCGTCACCTGCAACTCCGCCATCGCCTCGAGCAACGCCGATTGCGTTTTGGGCGTGGCACGGTTGATCTCGTCGCCGAGCAGGATATGGCAGAACACGGGGCCGGGCTGAAACGTGAACTCGCGCCGCCCGTCGGCGCCCGACAAAATCACCCGCGTGCCGGTGATATCGGCCGGCATCAGATCGACCGTAAACTGAATCCGGTTGAAGCTCAGATTGAGCGCCAGTCCCAGCGTCTTGACCAGCGTGGTCTTGCCGGTCCCCGGCACGCCCTCGATCAGGACATGGCCCCCGGCGAACAATGCGGAGAGCAGCTCTTCGACCGCCTGCTCGTGTCCAATAATGACTTTGTGAATCTCCGTCTGGACGCGCCGGAAGGTGCGCGCAAAATCGGCCACGGTCGGAGTTTCGACGGCTGCTAACTCGCTCATCGCTCAAACACCCGCTCGATTGTGGTTCGATCTTCGGCTGGAACCGCGGCGCGGGCGATCGGCTCATCGGGCTGCTGAGTCGGACTGAGCGGCGTGCGAACCTTGGGCGGCAGATAGGCCTGGCCGGCGCCCTTGGCGCCATGCTCCATCGCGCGCGCCTCGATCGAGATCTCAAAGCCCTCGGTGGTCATCCTGGAACTGACGGGCGCTCCGAACAGGCTGTCTGGATCGGCGCCAATTCCGTGCGTCGCGCCTCCGTTGCTCGCCTGATCGGCGCGACTGTCGGGCGTGTCGTGGGCGGACTGCGCCTCCGGCGCGCTGTCGGATTCGCCAGAGTCGGGAACCGCAAGGCTGCCGCCTTGATCGCCGCTGGGATGCGATTGGTCATGCGCGCGCGCGGACTTATCGATCGGCGGCAGGGGGAAATCTTCCTGGCCCGCCGGATGCTCGCTCTTGAACTGGCCCGCGGTGTCGCCGCGGCGATGATTGCGGCGCAAGGCGGAATCGTCGCCGCGCGGGTTGCTTGCGCGATCGCCGCCCGTGTCGGCGAGTTTGAGGGTCAGGCGATGCCTGCGCGCGGCAGAGTCGCCGCGCAGTTTATTCTGAACGCGGCTGGCAAGGGTGCGCGCGCGATTGAGGATTCCGCCGGGAGCCTGGACGCCGCCCGCGCCGGCGCTCAACCCTTCGCGGGCGAGCTTTGCCTCGAGCTTGCTCATCGTGGCGGAATCGGCTTGCATCTCAAGTCCGGCGCTGTCGCCGGAATTGGCCGGACGCAGATGCAGATCGTCCAGATCCACGGTCACGTCGGCGGGTTGATCGTTTTGCGCGAGCAGATCCGGATGGTGCGCGCGGGCGAGCGGAATCACGATTGCCGCCGCAAGTATCGCCGCACCGAGCATCCATACCGATCGTTCAATGCGATGGCGTTCGATACGCGCGGCGTTGAATTCCTCGCGATGCGCGAGCGCGTCCTCGACCACGTACGGCCATAGCGCGCCGCGATTCGGACGCGCGGCGACTTCGACAATCGTGGCCAGGCGGCCCTTCAAGTCGGCGCGCTCGTCGGCGATTTGCGCCGCGCCCACCGCGCTTGCGCGCATCGCCCATCCGATGCGAACGGCAAGCACGGTCGCGGCAATCGCGGAAATCGAAATCGCGGCGCTCAGCGCAAGGAAAATCAGCGGCGCAAACCAGTTCGCCGCCGCAAAAATCGCCGCACCCGCGACCAGTAAAATCGCGAGCACGCGAAACACGGCGTGCTGAATTGCAAGCGAGTTGAGACGGCCCCTAAGGCGCGCCATCTGGGTCAGGATTGCGCCGAGCTTCTCGTCTGCGCGGGTAACTTGCCGGGGAAAAGACATCTGGCCGCGCACGAAATGCGCGCGAATATTCAGAATAAAGCAGCGCCATCCGCCAGGCAACCGACAAAGCACACCGCGCCGCGCCGACACCGTGTCGGCATCGGCAACCCCGGCTCAGTCCTTCAGGCCCGCGTCGTCGCGCGCGCCCAGCGCAACCGCCGACCAGTCGAGGCCGCCGCGGCCCATCGCGAGCGCATGCACGAAACGATCGCGCAGCAGGCTCGCTGTCGGCATCGGGGCGTTTACCTCGCGCGCGGTCCTGAGCACCAGCTCGATATCCTTGAGGCCGAGCGGCAGGCGAAAACCCGCAGGCGAATGCCGCCGGCTCGCGATCGCCGCGCCGTAACCCTGGTAGGCGGGACACGCGAACAGCGTCTGCGTCAGCATCGCGGCGACGGCGGTGCGCTCGAGCCCCGACTTCTCGGCCATCGCGAACGCCTCGCCCATCGCCTCCATGGCGGCGGCCAGCAGAAAGTTGCCGGAGATTTTCGCGACGCACGCCGCCTCGGTCGTTTCGCCAAAGTCGAACACGCCCTGCCCCATCGCGTCGAGTATCGGTCTGACCTGTTGTTTGACTTCCGCGGGACCGGAGATACAAATCCAGAGCTTCTTCGCCGCCGCGGCTTCAGGCCGCCCGAACACGGGAGCGGCGACCAGGACGCTTCCGGCTTCGCGATGAACTTCGGCGAGCTTGCGGATCGTCGCCGGCGCGACGGTGCTCATCGAGAGATGAATTCCGCCCGGCGCGATTTGACTCGCCAGCGCCGTATCGCCCAGCACCAGTTCTTCGAGCGCCGCGTCGTCCGCGACCATCGAGATGACCACGCCGCCCGCGCGCGCCGCGTCCTCGGGCCGCTCGGCAATTCGCGCGCCCGTCGCCGCGAGCGGTTGGGCCTTCGCGGCGGTGCGATTCCAGACCGTGAGATGGAACCCCGCGGCGGCAAGGTTCGCCGCCATCGGAAATCCCATCGAACCCAGACCGATAAATCCAATTTCAACGCTCATGCGCAAACCTTACCACGCACCCGCGCGCCTGATAACGGAGCGGCTAGCGCGAGTGGATCACGCCGATTCGCGGACAGGCGCGCTCGATCGGGCATTGGGTGCATCGCGGCGAGGTCGGATGACAAATTGTCTGGCCGAACGCGACCAGGATGCCGTTGTACTCGAGCCAATAGCGGCGCGGCAGAATTTCGCGCAGCGCCGTCTCGGTCTTGTCGGGTGTGCGCGTGGCGACGAGGCCCCATCGGTTCGAGATGCGATGCACGTGCGTATCGACGCAGATACCCGGCTTGCGATACGCCTCGGTCACCACCAGGTTCGCGGTCTTGCGCCCTACTCCCTTGAGCGTCAGGAGAGTGTCGATTTCGTCGGGCACCCGGCCGCCGTGCTTGTCGATCAGGTCGCGGCAGATTCCACGAATCACCGTCGCCTTGGTGCGATAAAAGCCGACCGGAAAAATCAACCGCTCGAGGGTGGGCAAGGGGATAGCAAGGATCGCCTCGGGCGTCGCCGCACGCGCGAACAGGCGTTCGGACGCGGCAGCGGTGGTCTGGTCCTTGGTGCGCAGGCTAAGGATACAGCTAATCAGGGTCTTGAACGGGTCGCGCGTCTGGATGCTGATGAACGAAACTATCGGCGCGTTCCACCCGGGCGCCTCACGCCGCAGCACGCGCAGGATCGCGCCGATCCGGCGCGCGACCGTCGCGGCGGGCGCGGCCCTGCGGCGCCGGTCCGGAGCTTTCGATAGTCGCCGATTCATCGCAACATTGTTTGTAGCATCGCGCGGGACCCGAATCGCGGAAACCATCGTTCCGCGGGAACGTTACATGCAACTCATCTATTACAGTTTCGTCAAGCTGACGACGCTCGGCTACGGCGATATCAACGCGGTTGCGCCGATGGCGCGCAATCTCGCCGCGCTGCCAGCGATGGTCGGCCAGTTCTATATCGCGATCCTGGACGCGCGGCTGGTCAGCATGGAGATTATGCAATCAAGCCGCGCGAGCTGAATTCGGACTGCGCTGCCGAGCGATCCAAGGCGCCAACACCGCGGCGGAGGTTTGACGGTTTGGCGCGGATCGGAATACTTCTACGGCGAGCATACAAATCGATGAGAATTTCGTCTCAACCGGTCAAATGGTTCTGTGCCGCGATCGGCGCCGCGATGCTGGCGGCGGCTCCGGCGGCCTTCGCGCAATCGGCCGAGAAACCGCATCTGACGCGCGACTCGGTCGCAACCAAGGCGCCGGCGCCCAAGCCGATCGAATACGACAAGCTGACCCAGGAAGCGACCGCCTTCCTGTCGAAGTACATCCAGATCAACACCACCAATCCCCCGGGCGACGAGCTTCCAGCAGCCAAGCTGCTGAAGGAAAAATTCCTCTCCGACGGAATTCCCGCGACCACCTGGGAGCCCGCGCCGGGCCGCGGAATCGTCGCCGCGCGCCTGCACGGCATCGGCAAGCATCACAAGGCGATCATCCTGCTGTGCCACATGGATGTGGTCCCCGCAAATCCCAAGGAATGGGAAGTGCCGCCGTTTTCGGGCGAGGTCAAGGACGGCGTTATCTGGGGCCGCGGCGCGATCGACGACAAGGGCTCTGGCGTGGTCGAGATGATGGCGATGCTGGCGATCAAGCGCGCGGGTATCCTGCTCGATCGCGACGTGATCCTGATCGCGACCGGCGACGAGGAAGAAGGCGGCAAGACCGGCGCGGGATGGTTCGTCGATCATCAGCCGAGCGTCTATGCCGACGCCGGCTACGTGCTCAATGAGGGCGGCGGAATCACGGACGCCCCCGGCGGCAAAAAAATCTACTACGTGTCGGTCACCGAGAAGACTCCCCTGTGGCTGCGCCTGACCGCGACCGGGCCGCCGGGCCACGCGGCGGTGCCTCCGGCGGATACGGCGGTCACCAAGCTGGTGCGCGCGCTGGCGCGCCTGGACGAATATCACACGCCGATCCGGATCATCGGTCCGGTGGAAAATTACTACCACACGATGGTCGAGATCACGCACGGACCCCGGCAATGGCTCGACCTCGCGAGCGCGCTCAAGGAACCCGCGTTCGTGCGGCAGTTCGTAGCGGTGCCGCGGCAGAACGCGGCGGTCCGCGACACGATTACGCCGACCGTGCTCGCCGCGAGCAGCAAGACCAACGTCATTTCGGAAAACGCTTCGTGCGAGATCGATTGCCGCCTGCTGCCCGGAACCGACCCGAAGAAATTTCTCCGCACGATCCAGAAAGTGATCGACGACAAAAGCATCCGGGTTGACGTGATTTTGAATTTTCCGCCGGTCTCGTCACCGCAGCGCTCCGAGCTGATGACCGCGATCGAGGCGCTCGCCCGGCATGACGGGAAGGCGCAGGTGGTCCCCACGATGATCTCCGGCTTCACCGACAGCCACTACTTCCGGCAAAAGAATCTCATCGCGTACGGCTTTATGCCGATAAGCGTAACCAGCGACGAGGCGCACGGCGTGCACGGAATCAACGAGCGGATCAGCGTCAAAGAGCTGGGCGCGGGGATCAAGCGGATGATCGAGCTGCTCGAGCAATTCGGCGGGCGCTGAGCGGGAGATTTGCGGATGCTGCGCGCGGGAGTCGGCCATTCGATCGCACTCAATCCGAAGACCGCGGCGACTGAAGCCACCGCGGCCGCGCTCGCGATGGCCGGGTTGTCGCAAGCGGAGGGCGCGCTGATCTTCGCGACTACCGCTTATGGCGCCGCCTATCCGATGATCCTGCGCGCGGTGGCCGCAGCGGCAAAAACGCGCGAGGTAGCGGGATGCTCGAGTGTGGGCGTTATCGCGAGCGAGAACGAGATCGAGTCGGGACACGCTCTGGCGGTGGTGGTCTTTGGCGGAAGCGAGCTTTCGGCGCATCGCTTTTTCGTGCCGCAATTGCGCGGACGCGGCGCCGAAGTCGCCGCCGAAATCGCGAGCGCGGTGCGGCCGGCGCTCGGCAAGTCCAATCTGCTCCTGGTTTTTCCCGACACCTACAACGCAAACCCGGAGGCGCTTTTGCCCGCGCTCGCACGCGATCTGCCGGGCGTCGCGATCGCCGGCGGCGGCGCGAGCGAAGACGGCTCGGTCGGCGAGACTTTTCAGTTCTGCGGCGACACGGTCAGCAATAACTCGGTTGCCGGGATGCTGCTGGCGGGCGAGTTCGATCTTAAGATCGCAAGCGCTCTCGCCTGCACGCCAATCGGACCGCCCCATCGCGTAACCGCCGTGCGCGACAATATCATCCTGACCCTGGACGATCGTCCGGCGTACCAGGCCTTCGCCGCGGCGGCGGGACCGCTTGCCAAGGATCTGCGCCGCGCGCTCGGCTTCGTCTTCGTTGCGATTCCTCATGACCGCGAACAGGCGGACTTCCGCCGCGGCAGTTACATCGTCCGCAACATAATCGGCGCCAGTGAAGAGCACGGCGTGTTCGCGGTTGCGCATATGCCGAAGGTCGGAGACGCGATCGCGATCGTGCTGCGCGACGCCGAACGGGCGCGAACCGACCTTAAAGCGATGCTTGAAGAATTGCGCGCTGGTCTTGCCGTGCCGCCCGCCTTTGGCCTGTACTTCGATTGCGTTTCGCGCGGCGCGGGTCTCTACGGTTTGGCCGGACACGATTCGGCCTATATCCGCAAATCACTGGGAGAGTTTCCGCTGGCCGGATTCTTCACCGGCTTCGAAATCGGGCCGGCCGGCTCCACAACCGCGGCGCTTCAGTACTCGGGCGTGCTGGCGCTAGTGTCGCCCAGGCGAAACCGCTAATCGGCGCGGCCCGCGAGCTTGCGTGTCACGACGATCGCAATGCGATGCGTGAAAGTGAGCTCGCCGCCAATCTTGACCGAGCGCGCGCCGCTGAGATCCTCGGCCGCGTCGCGCTCGATCATCGCACGAGTGCGCGCCGCGCGGTCGGGCGGCGTCTGCGCCGAGCGCAGCCACGGCTCAACCGGGTTGCGCATCCCGTGCGAAGTGAAGCGCACAATTTCGCATCGCGCGCGGCCAAGCATCTGGACCATCGCGGAAAGCGGCAGCGCACGGGTGTGCGAGGTATCGCGCAGGCGCTCGAATTCGTTGTAGTACGCGGCGCGGACAGGGTCCTCGCTCGAGATTAGGTCCTCGATCGCAACCGTGCCGCCAACCTGGCACACGCGCGCCATCTCCGCGATCACCTTTTCCGGCTGGGCGAAGTGATGCACCGCGAAGCGGCACACGACGACATCGAACTCGCCGTCGCCGAACGGCAGACGATCCTCGACGTCGGCCAGCTCGAAGCGCGCGTTGGCGATTCCGCGCTCATCGCGCATCCGCCGCGCGATCGTCAGCGGCGCCAGGGTCAGATCGACTCCGACCACTTCGTGGCACACCTTTGCAAACGCCAGCGCGACGTGGCCGGGTCCGCTCGCGACTTCCAGCACGCGCGCGCGGGGCGCGGGAGCGACCAGGCGGATGAGCATCGCGAGATGCTCCTCGTCGCGGATCATCGGCGCGGCCGCATAGTCGTCGGCCTGGCGGGTAAATTCCTCTCGAACCAAATCTTTATGTTCCACTTTAATTTCTCCCGCCCTGCTCGCAGGCGCCCGCCCCAAGGCGATTGTGCGCGCGCCCCGGATCGCCGATCAAGTGCGATCCCCTGCGCCGCGAGTTCGATTGCCTGGTTCCCCTTCCCGTGCGGGAAGGGGTCAGGGGTTAGGTCGATCCTTGTTTTGAATTCGCGGCGGACGCGCCGCGACGCGCCCGCTGCGAGCGCGAGAATCGCCCATCTGTCCGCTTGCACGTGGAAAACACTTAGTGCTACCTGAAACGTGGGTTCGAGCGGTGACGCCGGATTCCATCCAAGCCCCTATTATGGAGGAACGCCAAGTTGGACTTCGGGTTTTCTGAAGAACAGGAGATGTTGCGGGACGCGGCCAAGCGCTTTCTGGCCGACAATTGCCCGACCAAATTTGTCCGCCAGATGATGGCGGACCCTACCGGCCACGACCAGGCCTTCTGGAAAAAGATCGTCGAGCTCGGATGGCCCGGGCTGCTGGTCCCGGAAAATTACGGCGGCCAGGGCGGCGCCTTCCTTGATATGACCGTCGTGATCGAAGAAGCCGGCAAGGCGCTGGTCCCCGGACCGTTCTTCACCGCGGCGCTGCTCGGCGTGCCGCTGGTCGTCGAAGGCGGAACAGAGGCGCAGAAAAAAGAGCTGCTGCCAAGAATGGCGAAGGGCGAATTTATCGGCACCCTGGCGATAGCTGAAGCCTCCGGCCGCTTCGACGCCGACGGCGTGCGGATGAAGGCGACCAAGAGCGGCTCTGACTACACTCTTACCGGCGAGAAGTTTTTCGTGCCCGACGCGCATGTCGCAGACGGCATGGCAGTCGCGGCGCGCACGAGCGGCAGCGGCGAGAAAGGCATCACGATTTTCCTGGTGCCCAAGGGCGCCAAGGGCGTCACGATCACGCAACTCAAGACCGTCGATATGACGCGACGGCTGTGTCACGTGAAATTAGAGAACGTCAAAGCTGAGGGAACTTTGGGCAAGGTCGATGAAGGATGGCCGATCCTGAGCCGCGTCCTCAATATGGCGACGGCGGGACTCGCCACCGAGATGGTCGGCACCGCGCAAAAGGCGCTCGACATGTCGGTCGATTACGCCAAAACGCGCGTCCAGTTCGGCAAGCCGATCGGATCGTTCCAGGCCGTCAAGCACAAGTGCGTCGATATGATGGTCGCGGTCGAGAATGCGCGCTCGCTGGTTTACTACGCGAGCTGGACCGTTGATACCAACAACGACGAGCAGAAGACCGCCGTGCCGATGGCGAAGGCATACGCCTCCGACATGGCCAAAAATGTGACCAGCGAGGCGATCCAGGTCCACGGCGGAATCGGCTTCACCTGGGAGCACGACATGCACCTGTACCATCGCCGCGCGCTGGCCGGCGAAGCGAACCTGGGCAACGGCCCGGTGCATCGCGAGACGGTAGCGCGCAGCCTGCTCGGCTGATCGAGGAAGCACCAATCGCAAATAGCCGCGGTCGATCGAGTCGGCCGCGGCTATTTTTTTTGCGCGCGCTGATCCGCGCGGTCGCTCAACTTGTGCGTGGGACGCGACGCGCCTCCTTGCGCGCTGGCGATCGCCCGCCGCAACGTCGTATCGTCCCTCGTATCTTCCGACCACCTGAGCGCGGACACGAGAGGAGTTTTCAATGGCGCATGGCAAATGGGCATACACCAAGGGGCTCCACGATATCGGCAACGGCGCGTTCGCGTATCTGCAGCCCGACGGCTCCTGGGGATGGAGCAACGCCGGACTGATCACCGATAGCGGCGAGTCGATGCTGGTCGATACGCTTTTCGATCTGCCGCTGACGCGCGAGATGCTGGACGCGATGCATCGGGCGGCGCCGGCCGCGCCCATCCGCAAGCTCGTCAACTCGCATTCGAACGGCGACCACTGCAACGGCAACGAGCTGGTCGAGGGCGCGGAAATAATCGCCTCTGCCGCGTGCGCCGAAGAGATGCGCGGCGAGGGTCCCGCGCGGCTGGCCGCGATGATGAAGGCGGCGCCCTCGATGGGCGCGGTCGGCGAGTACATTCTCAAAATCTTCGGCTCGTTTCAGTTCGAGGGAATTCGCGGCGCTCTCCCCACCCGCACCTTCGAGGGCGAACTCGAAGTCACCGTCGGCCGAAAGCGCGTCCGCCTGATCCAGGTCGGTCCGGCGCATACGCGCGGCGATGTTCTCGTCCACGTTCCCGCCGACCGCGCGATCTTCACCGGCGATATCCTCTTTATCGGCGGCCATCCGATCATCTGGGCCGGTCCGGTCGCGAACTGGATCGCCGCGTGCGATCGGATGCTCGCGCTCGACGTGGAAACTATCGTGCCGGGCCACGGACCGATCACCGACAAGGCGGGAGTCGCCGCGCTGAAAGGCTATCTGGAATATATCCATCGCGAGGCGCGCAACCGCTTCGACGCCGGGATGCCTGCCGCCGAGGCCGCGCGCGATATCGCGCTCGACGCGTACGCCTCGTGGACCGACGCCGAGCGAATCGTGGTGAATATCGCGACGCTGTATCACGAATTCGCGCCGGAGGCCGCCAGCCCCGACGTGACCGCGCTGTTCGCGCAGATGGCCGCGATGGCGCGCAAATGAGAGCGCGCGCTGATGGATGCGGAAGTTGCACGCGATCGGCGACGCTTTCGCGATAGGTCACAGACCTCATCACCGGACGAATAAGGAGAAGCGACGATGGCGGAAATGGGTATCTACGAAGCGATGAGCACGCTGCGCGCC
>Ga0307374_10003909_pt1 | contig 25169 bp, 19 predicted proteins | sample OX3MG_FD_202532 | JGI IMG/M metagenome (GOLD analysis project Ga0307374, IMG submission 202532) | Soil microbial communities from Risofladan, Vaasa, Finland - OX-3 | ecosystem: Environmental > Terrestrial > Soil > Coastal area > Acid sulfate soil | place: Finland: Risofladan, Vaasa | collected...
GCTGATCCCTCGAAAGAGGGGTCAGCGGCTTTTGTTTTTCGGCTTCGCTCCTTGCCACACCTCGCGCATAACCCTCACCCGCCAGCCATCTCTTATTCGCATTAAGCCAAGCAAACCTGTGCAAAACGCCACGAGCATGCCCGAGCCTCAGGGTATTTTTTACCCGAGACGCGCTCACCTACGGCACCCGCGAATCCGCAAGACTTTTCACTTTAAGTAATGGTATGGCTAGTATGCGATCGGCTCTATGGACGGTAAGTGTCTAAAAATAAATCGGATACGTAAATTTGTAGCGTTCCCGTTTCCTGTCCGGTTTTGGACCCCCGGTTGCTCATATAGTCACCAAACAGTTTAAATTTTCGGAATATGGGAGACTAGGCGAAATGAAAATGAAAGCGATGAAAACAGCAAGCGCGGGTTTAATTGCAGGTTTATTTTTGGTGTGTGTGGCCCTCGCTCCGGCGGCCAAGGCGGATGCGGCCACGATCAATTTCTCCGGAACGGCTGGCGGCGAGGCAGTCTCCGGAACGCTGGTATTCACGGTTTCCTCGGCGGGCACACTAACCGTCTCCATCACGGATAACCAAGCCAATCCAACCGACGTAGGACAACTAATCAGCGATCTATCCTTCGTTTGCAGCACGTGCGGCTCGTCGTCTCTGACGGGCAGCTCGGGTCAGGAAGTCAGCATTAGTTCCAATATTGCTACTCTCGGATCTTCTGTCACGACGGAGTGGGGCCTGAGCACCAGCGGGTCGACCATCGTACTGTCAGCGCTAGGATCTGGCCAGCCTGATGACTTAATCATCGGCCCGGGCCCTTATACAAACGCAAAAGGTTCCATCAACGGCAATGGACCTCACAATCCATTCCTCGGCGGAACCGTGACGTTCACACTCAGCGTTTCGGGCCTCACATCGGTCAACCAGCTGAGCAATGTAATCGTCAGCTTCGGCACCACAGCAGGCGACGATCTGTCCGTCGGAACACCAACGCCTACCCCGACACCGGAGCCGTCGTCGTTGATTCTGCTTGGCACAGGCTTGCTCGGATTAGGGACACAGCTGCGGCGGCGCGTGAAGGCGTAAAGTCTGCACGCTGGCTTTCATAGTTCGTGCTGATCAGCATAGAGCCTGCCCTTTTTCGCAATATGGGCAGGCTTTTTTTTCCCTCCTAAAATATCGCAATTTGACCTGGAATTTCTGTTAACTAATGGTATATGTATGGCTTGTCGATATGCACAAACAACTGATCTTCGCGGCTCCGAGCAAGAGAGAACCTGTGAGGCCGGACTGTCTGCGCGCGCGAGCGGCAAGCCGCGTTCCTTTGGACCCGAACGAAGTATTGCGGAGCCCGTGCTTCGCCTAGCTGTCCGCCCGACACGCCTCCCGGGCATTCCACTCAAAAGCGCCAAAAATTCCCCAATTTCTAATCGGTACAGCAAATTATTAGAATTCGACGTAAGTTACACAAAACAAAGAACCGCCCACTTTCTAATCGGTACAAAATACCGTTTTTCGCCAACCTCGTTTTTCCGCCTCAGGCGGTCAGCACTCTTACGCAGCGAATCTTCCGGCCCGCATCCCCAATCGAAACGGATTGCGATACGATGATCTGCGCAACCTCCGAAAGGAGCGCCGATGACGCGCGAAGAGCAAAGGGTCTTGGAATCACAGCAGCGCAAATCGCACTGGAAGCGCTGGGGGCCATATCTCTCCGAGCGCCAGTGGGGAACGGTACGCGAGGATTACAGCGCCGACGGCGACGCATGGGAATATTTTCCGCACGATCACGCACGTTCGCGTGTTTATCGCTGGGGCGAGGATGGAATCGCCGGGATCTGCGACCGCCATCAGCGCATCTGTTTTGCCCTGGCTTTGTGGAACGAACGCGACGCCATCCTGAAAGAACGGCTCTTCGGACTGACCAACAGCGAAGGAAATCACGGCGAAGACGTTAAGGAATATTACTTTTATCTGGACGCGACTCCCACAAGCTCCTACCTGAAATGCCTTTATAAATATCCGCAAGCCGCGTTTCCGTATGAACAGCTTCTAGCCGAAAATCATCAGCGAACCCGGCAAGACCCTGAGTTCGAGCTGATCGACACGGGCATTTTCAACGAGGACCGCTATTTCGACGTGTTCGTCGAATACGCAAAAGCCTCCCCGGAAGATATCCTGATCCGCATTAGCGCCGTCAACCGCGGCCCGGAGACCGCGCCGCTGCACCTGCTTCCCACCTTGTGGTTTCGCAATACATGGGCGTGGGGAAATACAGTTCGGCAGGCGAATGTAAAACGCATTTCGTCACCTGAGGACACGGTAGTTATCGAGGCACATCAGTCCGATTACGGAAATCGCTGGTTAATCGCGGAAGGTTCGCCCGAGCTTCTCTTCACGGAAAACGAAACGAACACGGAGCGTTTGTTTAACATCAAAAATAAAACTCCGTATGTAAAGGACGGAATCCACAACTGCATCGTCCATGACAAAAAAGGCGCCGTCAATCCCGCGCAAACGGGGACTAAAGTCGCGGCGCATTATTCATTTCAACTCAAGCCCGGTGCCAGCATTTCGGTCCGTCTGCGGTTGACCGATCAATGGCCAATCCCGCAGTCAGGCAAACCGAAATCAACAGCGGGCGAATCCTTCGGCCAAGCGTTTGAAACCACATTCGCCGAGCGCATCAAGGAGGCCGATGAGTTTTACGCGGAGCGCGTGTGCAAGGGAATGAGCGACGACGCCCGCATAACGCAGCGGCAAGCATTTGCCGGTCTCCTCTGGGGCAAACAGACGTACCACTACGAAGTGCAGCGGTGGCTCTCCGGCGACCCCACGCAGCCTCCTCCCCCGCCCGAGCGCCTTACGGGACGAAACCACCAGTGGGTGCACATCTATAACGCCGACGTCATCTCCATGCCCGACAAATGGGAATATCCCTGGTACGCATCCTGGGACCTGGCGTTCCACTGCGTTGCCATGGCGCCGATTGATCCGGACTTCGCCAAAGAGCAGCTCATTCTGCTGCTCCGCGAATGGTACATGCACCCGAATGGGCAGATACCCGCGTACGAATGGAATTTCTCGAATGCCAACCCGCCCGTGCACGCCTGGGCCGCTTGGCGTGTTTACAAAATCGAAGGCCGCGTCCGCGGCAAGACGGACCGCACATTCCTCGAGCGCGTGTTCCAAAAATTGCTGCTGAATTTTACCTGGTGGGTGAACCGCAAAGATCCCCTGGGCCTGAATGTCTTCGAGGGCGGCTTCCTGGGCCTCGACAACATTGGCATTTTCGATCGCTCGATGCCGTTGCCCGGCGGCGGCTACATCGACCAATCCGACGGCACAAGCTGGATGGCCATGTTCTGCTTGAACATGATGTCCATGGCCATGGAACTGGCGCATGATGATCCGGCTTATGAGGATATGGCCAGCAAATTCTTCGAGCACTTCGTTTACATTGCCGACGCCATGAACAATATCGGCTCGGAAAACGTCGGTTTATGGCATGAAGATGACGGCTTCTATTATGACGTTTACCATCTCTCGAATGGCGCGCAAATTCCGATTCAGGTGCGTTCGATGGTGGGGCTGATTCCGCTGTTCGCGGTCGAGACGTTCGAGCCGGAGGATTTGGAGCGCCTGCCGGATTTTCAGCGGCGGATGAACTGGTTCATGCTGCATCATCCGGGCGTGCCCGAGCACATCGATATGTCGCAGCGAACGGCCAAGGGCGCGCGCCTGTTTTTCTCGATCACCAACAAGAAAAAAATGCTTCGCGTCCTGCGCTTCATGCTGGATGAAAATGAGTTTTTGTCTCCGTACGGGATTCGTTCGCTGTCGAAATATCACCAGAATCATCCGTTTGTGCTGACTCTCGACGGAAAGGAGCACTCCGTGGATTACGAGCCCGCCGAATCGACCACGGCGCTTTTCGGCGGCAATTCCAATTGGCGCGGGCCAGTCTGGTTCCCCCTGAATTTTCTGCTGATCGAGGCTTTGCAGCGCTATCACTACTATTACGGCGACCAGCTCAAAGTCGAATGCCCTTACGGTTCAGGTCAGCAGGCAACCCTCCGAGACATTGCCGCCGAAATTTCCCAGCGGCTCGTGCAAATCTTTTTGCGCGGCCAGGACGGCCGCCGTCCGGTGTACGGCGACACGAAGGTTTTCCAAGACGATCCGCACTGGCGCGATTTAATTTTGTTTTACGAGTATTTCAACGGCGATAACGGGGCAGGGTTGGGTGCAAGCCATCAGACGGGATGGACGGCCCTGGTATCGAAACTGATCGAGCAGAGCGGTGACAAAGATTGAGAAACTAAAACTGTTTCACGAAGAATCGAATGGTCAATCATGCGCTTGTGCATACCGTCGGCACATATTCGCGCGCAAGAAAACGCCAATCAGTGGCGCGAAAGGTTTCAAGCGCGGGAGTTCAGGCTTCCTTGGTGGATTCGACCAGCTCGATCAAAACTTTTCTGCCGTCGGTTGCATTCGGGAGAAAGAAAGTGACGCGAGTGCCGTCAGCCCCCGCGCGCGTGGCGGGATAAATCGGCGTAACGCCCAGGCGCGAGCGAAGCATTTCGGTCGCGCGGTCAACATCGGGTGTCAGAAATTCGACTTGCTGTATGCCTTCGGCAAATTTCGCGAGAAAGCGCGCGATCGCTCCCGCGCCGCCCGGCTGCCGCGTCGTCAAAATATCCAGATGGACGCCGTCGCCGAGGCTCCATTCAAATTCCTCGGCGTCCTGATCCGGCGGAACATTTGCGAGGACCGGGTTGCCGAGCGCGGAACGGATCGCAGCGAAATGCTCGGGGGTGACTGCGATTCCGACCGTTGCGTGCTCGGAAATCAGCCGCGCGATTTCGGAATCGTGGCGCCACGTCGCAATCGCTTCTTCGGCGAGTTTGCGCCCGCGGCGATAAAGCTCCCGCGCAGCGCCATCGCGAATGCCGCGATCCCGCGACGCGAGGCAGGGCACAAGCTCCGGGAGCGAAGCAGCGCCGAAATTCATGGCTTGATCCCCGAATCCGCGCTTCCGGCGCCGGGTCGGAGCGGCCCGCGTTTGTCCAGAAGAGAAGCCACAGTTGCGGCCGCAAGCATAAAGACAATCACCGCGAGCGATATCACGGTCGGTATTTCCAGCCAATGCGAGGCCAGCATTTCCAATCCGATAAACAGCAAAATCAGAGAGACCCCGGTGTCAAGATACCTGAGCTGCGTGATCCATTTCGCGAGCACAAAATACAATGCACGCAGGCCAAGAATGGCGCAAGCATTCGATGAAAACACGATGAAGGGATCGCGCGTGATCCCGAAAACCGCGGGGATCGAATCCAATGCGAAAAGCAAATCCGCGCTTTCGATGGCCACCAGCGCGAGCAGCAGCGGCGTCACGCGCCAGCGCCCATCCTGGCGGACGAAAAAGCTGGCGCTTACGTCTGATTGCGCGGTGGGGAAAATTTTAGCGAACCACCGCAGCACGGGATTTGCTTCGACGCGAACCGTCTTCGATTTTCGAAACAGCAAGCGCAGCGCGACGAAAACCAGGAACGCACCCAGGATATAGAGCGACCACGAGAATGCCTTGATCAGCACGGCGCCGCCGGCGATCAGCAATCCGCGCAGCGCGAGCGCGCCGAAGATTCCCCAGACGAGCACGCGATGCTGGCGCGCCGGCTCGATGGAAAAATACCGGAAGATCAAAATGAAAATGAAAAGATTATCGACGCTGAGCGACTTCTCCACCAGGTACCCGGATAAAAATTCGAGCGCCGGCTTCGCTCCCGCGTGATGCCACAACCAGAGACAAAACACTAGCGACATGCCAATCCACAGAGCGCTCCACGCGACAGCTTTTCGGAGGGAAACGGGGCGCGGCTTGCGGCCAAAGGCGATGAGGTCAATTATGAGGAGTAGCAATAATCCAGCGCCGAAGCCGAGCCACAAACCAAGGGAGTCCACAGCGGAAGTTTACGTGCGAATGAATCGAATGAAAAGCGCGGGAGTGGCGTTCACGGCGTGGATTTGGCGGGCACGGCGTTGAAATTCGAGAGCATGGCCTGTGTCGTCGCGGCTGGTCGAACCGCGACTGCAACGTCCCACTTCTCGAGCGTGTCGCCGACCTGACCTTCGATATTCAGCGAACTGATCCAGTACGCTCCGGGAGCTACGCCGTTGAATTCGCCGCGACCGTCCATGTTCGTCTGCGTTTGGGCAACCATGTAACGTGACTGCGCCAAATCCAGGGCCATCGTTTTTACATTTTTGGCGCGAGCCGCAACCATGTCCGCCCAGCGCGGCCCCTGATCGATCGATTGCAATCCCGCGTCCATCACTTCTTTACTGTCCGGAGTAGCGGCCAGATATTTTCGGACTTTTTCGTGATACTCGGCGACCTCGCGCTTATATTTTTCCGGGTTGCGCGTGCGGTCCTTCTCTTTGTACTTGCGCGAGGGGAGCCCGCCGCCATTGCTCGAGCGATTGTCCACCTGGTAGGCTTTCCAGAACTCGGGAACATTGAGGATATCGTCCGCCGTCAGGCTCTTTTGAAAATCCTCGCCCGTGAGCGTGACGGTATGATGTTTCTTCATCCAGGCTTTCAGTTCCTTGGAAACGGCGAGGGCGTTCACGAAAGCATCGAAATCGAGCTTGGGCGCCGAAGCGTCCGCTTCGCGCTGGATGGCGGCGAAACTTTTGCGCAGCAAATAGAACGGCAATCCGCGCACAGGCTCCGAAACGCCCGTGGATGGCGTGATATGCACGACGAACACGATTGACCCCGACTGCGCGGACGCCGGCAGAGCAGCCAACACGAAGCACATTCCCAGCAGGAGAACAGCGCGATACGCGAATCTCATGCTGCATATCCTAGCAGAAGCGAGAGGTCACAAACGGGCAGCGTCGCAATGCTGTGCGCAGTTGTCACTGCGTCTGGACGCTAAATGAGAGCCGAAATGCAGATTCCTCGGCGGCCAAAAGGCGGCTTCGCCTCGGAATGACAACGTAAAATAGAGATGCAGATTCTCCGGTTTCAGGAGTCCGGTGGACTCCATCGGAGTCCTGACCCGGTCCTCGTTCCGTGTTCCGTAGAAATGTCCGGGGGGCAAAATGCACGTCGCATGGCGTGCCTGCGGCAGGCAGACTCCTCACTTCGCTAAAGCGCTCCCTTCGCAAAACACTCTCAGGGCAAGCAGGAGGAGTGGAATTGACACGCGTTCGGGGAGACGGAAAGGAGGGCGATGAAATCGAACGGGCTGAAGAATTAATACAGGCGGAATTCTATCTCAAAGAGCATGTGGACGGCGGCCGCCTGACCGTCGGGACCTATGGCCGGTTTGAAGCGATAAATGTCGCGAACCGCCTTGATTGCTTCCTGATCCAGGCCGTAACCGAGACCTTTGGAAACGTGAATGTTGTGCGCGCGACCGTCTGCGCCGATAACGACGTCCAGGACCACAACGCCCTGAATTTTTAGCTTAAACGCTGCGTCTGAGTACTTGGGATCCGGGCAGTAGAGGCACACCGGCGTGCCATAACCATTTTCGCCGGCGTTCGGAGTGCCGCCACCGACGCCATACTGATCGCCGGAGCCAATGCCCGCGCCGTGGCCGCTGCCGATTCCGGTGCCGCCGCCATTCCCCATCGAATCGTTCACGAGGCTCGCAATGGGGTCGCCATTATTCGGAAGATTGGGAGTCGGCATGTGGATATTTGGAGGGACGATCACCGTTGGCTCGACCGTCAGCTTGGCGTGCTGGGGAGGCTTCACTTCCGGCGGCGTCAGCTGATTCATCGAAAATTTCGGCAAACGTCCGCGGGTTGCAGGAGCGGTACCGATGCGTCCGCCGCCTCCGCCCGCGCGTTTGTTGCCCATCTTCAAATGGGCGAGGTAGGGCGAAACGGTCAGCGGCGTCACCGTCATGGCATTGGCCTGCATCGGCGGAGACATAAATTCGGGCAGCAACGGCAAAATGATCAGAACGATCACCAAAACGTGGAATGCGAGCGAAAGAGCCTGAACTTTCGTGAACTGCTTGTTCTTCGTCCAGATTTCGGGCACGGCAATGGGTTTGCTGGTGACTTGCAGGGGAGGCAATTTTCGTGGCGCAACCGTGTCGCGGATGTTTTCCCAGAACGTTGCCAGCCACGGTTTTGAGCTGACCAGCAACTCGGAATCGGTTGGCTGCCTTGCGGAAGCCGGCAGGCGGTGCAACAGCTCCTTGAAATTGTCGGACATCGACGAGCCGAATCGGGCGGGCTGAAAGGCGCTGGGACCAGCGCTGCGGGGAACTTTGATCGGCCGCTCCGTCAGGAATTCCTTGATATTCGACAGGAAAAGCGCGAACCATGATTCACGGCTGACGGACCGCCGGGTAAGCTCGAAACTCAGGCGAGGAACTCCCCCGGCCTGTGTTTCCTGCGATCGCACGTTTTCTGGCTTGGCGTCCTGTGATGAATCCATAGTTCGGCCTACACCCTTACGCCCAAATGCTTTCAATTTCATTTAGATTCGGCTGGGCAAAAAAGGATGTACGGCCCTCCCGCGCGGCTGACACCCCATGCCGTTTCATTGTAACATACAAGGTTCTTCGCGGAATGCGGCGTTCCGCATCGTTAAACATCAACAAAAAGCCCTAGAAAAGGCCCAAATGGCGAAACTTCTCGACCTGAAGAGCACAATCAATCTGCCCCGCACGGATTTTCCGATGAAAGCGCAGTTGCCCCAGCGCGAGCCGCAGCAGCTTGCGCAGTGGGAGGCGGAGAAGCTCTATCAGCGCATCCTGGAATCGCGCGCGGATGCGCCGCTTTTCGTGCTTCACGATGGGCCTCCATATCCCACCGGTGACATCCATCTGGGCACGGGCCTGAATAAAATTTTGAAAGACATGGTTGTGAAAGCCGCAACGATGGCGGGTTTTCGCGCGCCATACATTCCCGGCTGGGACTGCCACGGGCTGCCGATTGAGTCCAAAGTCGAGAAACAATTAGGCGGAAAAAAGGATAGCGTCGCGCCCGCGGAATTCCGGCGCATGTGCCGCGAGTTCGCGGTGAAGTACATCGATCAAAACCGCCGGGATTTCAAGCGCTTGGGCGTTGTGGGACAATGGGAGAAACCGTATCTGACGATGGATCCGGAGCACGAGGCCACCATCGCCGATGCGTTTCTCACGTTCATGGAGAAAGGCTACGTTTATAAGGGGCTGAAGCCGGTCTACTGGTGCATACACGACCGCACCGCGCTCGCGGAAGCGGAAGTGGAATATGCGGACCATACAAGCCCGTCGATTTATGTGCGGTACAAGCTCGCGCAGGATGGCGCGAACGCGGGTGAAATTCCGGCGGAGCTTAAAGGCAAAAATGTTTACGGCGTCATCTGGACAACTACGCCGTGGACGATTCCAGCGAGTATGGCTCTCGCGTTCCATCCGGATTTTGTTTATGTCGCGGTCGAGACCGAGGACGGGGCCGTTTACGTCGTCGCGGAGCAGCTTCGCAAAAGCGTGGCGGATGCCTGCGGCTACAAGGAATCAAAAGTTCTCGCGACGTACAAAGGCAGCGAGCTCGAAGGCGCGCATTTGCAATTCAAGCATCCGTTCCTCGACCGGCTTGAGCCTGCGGTGCTTGCCGATTACGTCACGATCGAGCAAGGCACGGGAATTGTTCACACGGCTCCCGGCCACGGCGCGGACGATTTTCGCACCGGGCAAAAATACGGCATCAATACGTATGCGCCGCTCGATGACGATGGCCGGTTCCTCGAAGGCTTGCCAGAGTATAAAGGCAAAACTGTTTTTGAGGCGAATCCGCACATCATCAAGCTGCTCGAATCGCGCGGCGCGCTCATCGGCCAGGGGAAATTGCAGCACAGCTATCCGCACTGCTGGCGTTGCCACAGTCCGGTGATTTTCCGCGCGACGGAGCAATGGTTCATCGACCTCGAACACGATCACCTGCGGCAGCACGCTCTCGACGAAATTCGAAAAGTGAAGTGGTCGCCCGCGTGGGGCGAGCAGCGCCTCTCCGGAATGGTCGCGGAGCGTCCCGACTGGTGCATTTCGCGGCAACGTTTCTGGGGCGTGCCACTGGTTGTTTTTTATTGCGAAAAATGCGGCGAGCAATTGAAGGATTTTGCGGCGCTGCGCAACGTTGTCGGGTGGTTCGAGAAGGAAGGCGCGGACGCGTGGTTCACGCATTCGGCGGAAGAATTGCTGCCGCCAGGAACGAAATGCAAATGCGGCGCGACGCGCTTTCGCAAGGAGAAAGACATTCTCGATGTGTGGTTCGAGTCCGGCTCGACCAGTCTCGCCGTCTTGAAGGACGGTATGTGGCCCGCCGACGCGTATCTCGAAGGGCCGGATCAGTATCGCGGCTGGTTCCAAAGCTCGCTGCTGGTCGGCATCGGCACGCGCGGCAAAGCGCCGTACAAAAAAGTGATCACGCACGGCTGGACGCTCGACGCCAACGGCCGGCCCATGTCGAAATCGGTTGGCAACGGCGTACTACCGAGCGAGATTTGCGAGAAATGGGGCGCGGATCTATTGCGGCTGTGGGTCACTTCTCAGGATTATCAGGGCGACATGCGATTTTCGGACGCGATGATGACGCAGCTCGCGGATTCGTACCGCAAGATTCGCAATACGTTTCGCTTCGCGCTCGGCAACCTGGCGAATTTCGACCTGGCGCGCGATGCCGTGGCGGACAGCGAACTTTCGGAGATGGATGCGTGGATGCTGCACCGCACCGGCGAGCTTGTCGCGAAATGCCGCGCGTGGTATGACGAGTTCGAATTCCACCGCATCTTTCACGCGCTCTACGATTTCATGGTCGTGGATTTGAGCTCGTTCTATTTCGACGTGCTCAAGGACCGGCTGTACACGTTCGCGCCGCGCAACATCGGCCGCCGCTCGGCGCAGACGGCGATTTATCGCATTACGAGCGCCCTGGTGCGCCTGGCCGCGCCGATTCTTGCTTTTACGTCGGAGGAAGTCTGGAAGCACCTTCCACGCGCGGCAGGGGAACCCGAAAGCGTTCACATGGCGCTATTCCCGAAGGCCGAAGATTTCGCCGCGGGTATCGATCCGCGCAAAAGCGAAAATTGGGAATCCTTGCTGGCGATTCGCGAGCAGGCGCTGAAGAAATTGGAGGACGCACGCAACGCAAAAGTGATCAACAGCGCCCTCGAAGCCAAGCTGGAAATGCGGGCGGGCGGAAAGACGCTGGACCTGCTGAAGCATTACGCGTCTTCGTTGCCGCAATTTTTGATTGTTTCGCAGGTGAGGATCGGTTCGGCGAACGGTGTTCCTTCCGAAGCCGGAACCGGGTTAGTTGCTGAGATCGAAGTGAATCACGCCGACGGAAAGAAATGCGAGCGCTGCTGGAATTATTCGACGCACGTGGGCGAGAACGCCGAGTATCCAACGATCTGTGAACGCTGCACGGCGGCCATTGCGGAGAGCGAGCGCAGCCGCGACGGCGCGGGCGGAGGCGCGCATCGCTGATGGGCGCGACGCGCAGCATCGCGTGGCGCTGGCTGGTTCTGATCATCGCCGTTGTATTTGCCGCCGATCAAATTACCAAGCACGCCATCGAAAAATACACGACGAGCAATTACATGCACGTGGTGATCCCCGGCATCCTTAACCTGATCCATACGCACAACCCGGGCGTCGCGTTTAGCCTGTTCGCGGACGCGCAATCCCCCGCGGCGCGATTCCTGCTGATTGCTTTCTCGGTTGCAGTAATTGTTTTTTTGTTCTGGCTGCTTGCGGCGGAGCGCGCCGGAGGTCGCATGGGCCAGGTCGGCATGGCTATGATTTTGGGCGGAGCCGTGGGCAATGTGCTCGACCGCATCACACAGCGCGGCGTCACGGATTTCATCGACCTTCACATTCAATCCCACCATTGGCCTACATTTAATGTGGCCGATTCCGCCATCGTCGTCGGCGCGGCTCTTGTTCTGCTGGAGCTTTTTCGCGATTGGGGCCATTCTAGCAAGCGCGAAGGAGCGGGCTAGCCATGCATCCCCTGTTAGGGACGATTCCCACGCCGTGGGGCGATATCCCGGTCTACACATACGGCGTGCTGGTCGCAACGGGCGTCCTGCTGGGATTGTGGTACGCGCGCCATTACGCGCCGCAAGCGGGAATCGATCCCGAACGCGTTTGGAATCTGGGCATCTATATGGTGCTGATTGGGCTGGTCACGGCGAAGGTTTGGCTTCTGATTGTCGAGGGCGCTTATTACTCGCATCATCCGCGCGAAATTTTCACGCTCGCAACTCTGCAATCGGGCGGCACATTTTATGGGGGCCTTATCGGCGCATTCGTTGTTGCGGCGCTCTATACCTATTTTCAGCGCATACCATTCTTGCCGCTGGCGGATTGCTATTCGGCGGGTCTTCCCCTAGGGCACGCCATCGGCAGGCTGGGCTGCTTTGCCGCGGGATGCTGTTATGGCAAGCCGACGTGGCTGCCGTGGGGCGTCGTGTTTACGAATCCGCGTGCGGCGGAGCTAGTCGGCACGCCGCTGAATATTCCGCTCCATCCCACGCAACTGTACGAGTCCGCCGCGGAATTCATGAATTTTCTCATTCTCGTGTTTCTGGCAAAAAAGAAGCGGTTCGCGGGCGAACTTCTGGCGACTTACATGGTGCTGTACGGCATCGAACGAGGCTTGATCGAATTTGTGCGCGGCGACCCGGATCGTACACTGTTCCTCCGCGGCAGGTTTTCGCTGATGCAGGTCGTCAGCCTCGTTTTGGCTCTGCTCGGCGTGTGGATGTGGCGCCGGGGAATGAAACGGACGGCAACTATCCATCATTCCGAACCCGCCACCGCGAGGCAATAAGGCGAATAGTCAGCCGAACCAACGTAGCCCACGCAATCCCATGAAATCACAGCGGGCGACACCTGACGAAATCTTTGACGACACAGAAACGCCGCGCGATTCCGCGCGCGTTGCACTGGTTGTTACCGCCGAGGACGCGGGCCAGCGCCTCGATCTATTCTTAGCCGCGCGTCTCGCCGATTTCAGCCGCACGCGCATACAATCCCTGCTCGACCACGGCCATGCGCGCGTGAATGGCGCGCCCGCCAAGCGCTCCCACCGCGTCGGAGCTGGCGACGCAATCGCCGTCGAAATTCCTGCTCCCCGGCCTGCCCACGCGCAGCCCGAAGCGATTCCGCTCGAAATTCTTTACTCCGACGAAGACTTGGTCGTCGTAAACAAGCCTGCGGGAATGGTGGTTCATCCCGGCGCGGGAATTAAAAGCGGAACAATGGTCAACGCGCTGCTGCACGAATTCGGCGCGCGCGGCGAACTTTCCTCCATCGGCGGGGAGCTTCGGCCGGGGATTGTCCACCGCCTGGACCGCGAAACGTCCGGCGCGCTCCTCGTGGCGCGAAATGATAAAACGCATCGCGCCCTCTCCGATCAATTCCGCGATCGCAAGATCGACAAAACCTATATTGCGCTTCTCCACGGTAGACTGAAAGAGGATACAGGCCGCATTGAATTGCCCGTCTCGCGCGATCTGCATCGCCGCGTCCGCATGACCACCCGCAGGCGCGAAGGCCGCGCGGCGCGCACGGATTGGCGCGTCCGCATGCGCCTGGCAGGCTACACATTTTTAGAAGCCGATCTGCACACGGGGCGAACGCATCAAATCCGCGTTCATTTTTCGTCGCTTGGCCATCCGGTGGTCGGCGATACGCTCTACGGCGCGCCCGCGCAGCCGAAGGCTGGCGGCACGCCGCTTCCGCCGCTCGGGCGCAATTTTCTTCACGCCGCGCGGCTGCGTTTTGTGCATCCAACCACAGGGAAGGCAATTGACGTGCGCGCGCCCATGCCGCGGGATTTGGCAGACTATCTCCGCGAGCTCGCGCGCGCCTCGGGTGGGAATCTTGAATCCATTGACGCTGTGCTTGAGCCGTACCTATAATCCACCAATCGACATGCGCAAAATGATCGTAGCGGCGGCCGCCGTACTGTTTTTTGTGGGAAACGCCGGAAGCGCGTTCGCGCAGCAGAAGCCCGTGCGCTCGCCGCGGACAAATCCTCCTGCCGCTCAGCAGAAAACTCCACTCAAACAGGCGCCGACGCTCCATGTGAATGTGCGACTGGTGCACCTGGTCGCCGCCGTCATGGATCGCCGGAACAAGTTCGTCACGAATTTGAATCGGAGCGACTTCAAGGTTTTCGAGGATGGCAGGCAGCAGCCCATCACGCAGTTCAGCCGCCAGGCGGATTTGCCGTTGCGCATCGGCATGCTTCTGGATACATCCAACAGCATTCGTGAACGGCTGCACTTCGAAAAAGATGCGGCCATCGATTTTCTTTACAACGTAATCCGGCGCAATAAAGATCAAGCATTTGCCATGACGTTTGACAATGAGCCGGAGGTCATTCAGGACTATACCGACGACGTGGGGCAGTTGAGCTCCGTGATTCAGAAGCAAAATTCCGGTGGCGGCACGGCGCTAAATGACGCGATTTACGCCGCCAGCCAGAAATTGATGACCGCGCCACCCGCGACCGGCACGAATCCGGACATTCGTCGCGTCCTGGTGCTTATCAGCGACGGCGACGATAACTTGAGCGATCACACCCTCACCGACGCCATCCAAATGGCGGACCGCGCCGGTGTTTCGATCTACGCCATCAGTACCAACAATGATTGGGTCACCCTTGATACCCCCACGCCGGAAAAACTTCACAAATCCGAAGGCGACAAAGTGCTCGAGGAACTCTCCGACGAAACCGGCGGGCGCGTTTTCTTTCCTTACCGCGTCGACGATCTCGCGCAATCGTTCCTCGACATTGGCAACGAGCTGCGCAGCCAGTATTTGATCGGCTATGCGTTGCCGAATCCGGACGCCAATGGCGAGTTTCACCGGGTTGACCTTCGCGTGGATCGCAAGGGCTTGACCGTGCGTTCGCGCAAGGGCTATTTCGCCACCGCGCCGGTCACCAGCCCCGCGCCGGCTTCTGCGGGGAATTCCCCTCAGCATTAAATTTATTTTTTGTTTGGATCGAATCGTGCGAACGCGCTACCGCTCGCTCCGGCCCGGCGCGTAGTAACCTTTTCGCGTGAGGACGCGAAGACCCGGGGTCGTCGTTTCAACTTTGACTTTGCGAAAACCGCCGTTCGCGGTTGTGTCCGTGGGGTAGTAAGCAAGGATGTACTGGCTGCGGAGTTCCTGCGAAATCTGATCAAACGCTTTGTCCAGATCTTTATCGTTGCGAATCGAAATCACGCGTCCGCCGGTTTGCGTTGCCATTTCCCGTGCCACGGTGCCGCCGCCATACCCCATTCCGGCTTGGAAGTAGAATTCCCTCTCGGCGATCAAAAGCACGTGGATAACGGCATTCGCCTCCTGCGCGGCCACAATGGCGTTTTGCAATGTCTCGTTGCTGCCCTCGTCCTCCGCGTCGGTGAGGATGATCAGCGCCCTGCGCCCCGTTTCCGAAGGCAGCCTATCGCGGCAGACCTGATAAATCGCGTCGTAGAGCACAGTGCCCTGCTGATTGAGGTTCGTTGGCCCTAAATCCGGCGGCGCGTTAATCTCCGCTTTCTCGATGGCGCTGTGAAGGATTTGCTGGTCGTCGGTGAAATCCGCGAGCAAGTTCACTTGCGTATCGAACGAGACGACCATCGCCAGGTCGTCCTTGTGCAATATGTCGCGCAAGAACCGTGACGCCGTTTGCTTTTCGGCGTCCAGCAGATCCACTTGGCTTCCGCTGCTGTCGATCATCATTGCCAGGGTGATGGGATCGGTCATGTCTTTCGAGAAAAACGAAATCGTCTGTTCGTTACCGTCCTCGAAGACGCGAAAATCCTTCTTATCCAGATTTTGAACGATCGCGCCGTGCTTGTCGCGCACAGTGACGTACAGCCTCACCAAGTTGACGCGCACTCGCGTGACGCCGCCATTCGGCTGCTGCTGTTTGTTTCGCTTTGCGCCTGGCTTCTTCACCGGGATCTGTACGGGAATCTGTGGTCGGGATGCCTCCGCCTTTGGCGTGGACGCAAAAGCGGATCCGTGCATCCAAATTTGGGGACCGGTGACGGCCAGCGCGATAAAAACAGCCGCCGCGGCTAGCAATGGCCGGATCGATGTTCGAGAAGCGAATCTTCGGAAAGACATTGTATAATTATGGTTGTTCTTCATGGTTGTTTCATCGCGGTAGTTCGATGCGCGTTCGGCGCGAACGGATGCGTCCTGCGCCGCGATAGTTTGCGGTAGTATCTTGGCTGCATACGCTGGTTAGTCCGGAGGCGGGGGGAATGAAAAGACTCGTCGCGATTTTTGCCGCTGTCGTGCTGTTTCCTGCGTGCGGAGCCGCGCAGAGCGGCGCTGGAGCGCAAGGAGCTGCTGCTCCACAAAAATCCGTCGCGAAGCCGAAGCAAGCGCCCGCGAAAATTATCGTCCATGCCACCGAGGTCTTGGTGCCCGTGACGGTGAAAGATCCAGCTGGAAGCCTTGTGCCTGACCTCCAGAAAAACGATTTCCGCGTCTTTCAAGATGGCGTAGAACAGAAAATCCGTTTCTTTTGGAACGAACCGTTCCCCATTTCGGCCGTCGTGCTCCTCGATGACGATTTGCCCACCAAGGAAGCCCAGACGGTACAAAAGAGCCTCGACAGCATCGCCGCCAGCTTCGGCCACAAGGATGAAGTTGCGCTCGTGCGCTTCGATGAGTATCCGAAGACGGTCATGAACTTTTCACCCAACAACGACGCGCTCTTCGCGCAGTTAAAAGCGATTCGCACCAACGAGAAAGATTCTCTCGATTCTCGCGTGCCCGGTACTCCGTCGATGGTCATGACGACCCCGCCGCGCATCAACGGGCAGACCCTCGGCGGCGCCGCGGATATTCCGCTGATGGGCACGAATACGAACGGCGTCACCAAGCATGTCGACGACGCCATCCATTACGCCGCGGAAATGCTCCGCAATCGCGGGCGCGACCGCCGCAAAATCATTTTTCTTGTCTCCGACGGCGACAACGACCGCAATAATAAGTGGAGTTTCAACAACACGCTTCAGCTTTTGCTTGCTAACAATATTTCGGTCTACGCCATTGCCGTCGATTCAAGCGCGGATATTCTCAAGCTTCAGCGTCCCGGCCGCCTGGCCCAGTACGCGAATCCGACGGGTGGCGATATTTTTCCCGCGGCCAAGCAACTTGACCTCGAACGCATGTACTCCGCGCTGACGGAAGAAGCGCGCAATCAGTACACGCTCGGATTTGATCCCACCAAAACAAACGGCAAGGGCAATTACCATACGCTCGAAGTGCGCGTCGAGCGTCCCGGCCTCGCCGTCACGGCGCGTCAGGGATACTTCGCCGCTTTCCCGCGCTGATTCGCTTCGATTCGTGCTGTCACATCGCCATCGTGTTTTTGTTTTTCACTTGATATCGCGCGCGCGGCCGCGTATACAAGAGAGCAGCGAATGGGATTCGCGCTCACGAAATTTCGAAGCGCGGCTTGCTCGCGGGGGAAAAGCTCCAAAGTAGCTCATGCGCGCAACCGCCGGTAAATAAAATTCTGGCGCCGAAAAACAAAACACAGCGAATGATGAAATGTAGCAAAAGAGGGCAGCCGAATCGGCTGCCCTCTTTTGTTTCGCCGCTCTAATTTTCGTTCGTGGGTTGTATCGCGATCAAGTGCTCGTGCGCGGGGCAAATCGGACGGTAATCGCAGTAGCGGCAAATAAATCCCGGCTTCGCGGGAAATTCGCCCGCGCGAATCAGATCGGCAACCTCGGCAACGCTTACCTTGGCCTTCTTCAGCGCCTTCGCGTCGCGTGTGGTCGCCACCGCTTCATTCGTTGTCAAATTGTAAAACACCAATCGTTCCGGTTCGAGTTCCATCACATCCTGAGCCGCCAGCGCGTACAGGCTTAACTGCAAGCTTTGATCCGCCTGCTTCGTCCGCTTCGGATTCCCCGTCTTGTAATCGATGATTTCCACTTGCCGCGGTCCCAGCCGATTGACCTGATCCATGCGCCCGATAATTACCACATTCGGATCGAGCGGCAGCTCGAACGCCTTTTCCTGATGCAGCACGTCGGCTGGCGAACGCGAATAGCTTTCGCAAAACGCCTGCAATTGTTCGCGCCCTGCTTTGCGATATTCCCCTTCCTGATAATCGTCCTGGTATCCCGCGGCGGACCATTCGCGATCGAATATCCCAATCACTTCCTCGAACGGCACGCGCCGCTCCTTCCGTATTTCGCGCACGAATTCGCGAATCGTCGTGTGCATCACGTTGCCAAACGTCATCGCCGCCTGCGGGCCGCCGCGAATCCCCCAGACCTGCCGCAATAGATACTTCATTGGGCAGCTTCTGTACGTTTCAATGGCCGACGCGCTCAACTGCAGCGGCTCACCCAGCGGCGGATGAAACGCCCGGGCCCACAGTGCGATGCGTGAATACGCGCGCGAATTTTCCGGAATCGCGGGGAAAAGCTGGGGGCGCCGAGGATCGGCTGGCAACGATCCGACCGTCTCATTTTCTTTCGGGAGCACGACCTTCGGCGCCAACTGTTCCGCGTGCACCGCTTTCAATTTGGAATCTTCGAGAATGTCCTCCAGGAACGGCGACCATTTCTTGCGATTGTTGACGATCGTCGAAAGCGTTAGCAATCGCCGCGCGCGTGTCATCGCTACGTAGAACAGCCGCCGCTCTTCCTGAATCCGGAATTCTCCCTTCGGTTGTTCCTCCTTCATCAGCGCCGCCGGGAATTCCAACACGGGCGCTTGCGGGCGCGCCGGGAATTCCCCGTCGGAAATCGTCAGCACAAACACATGATCGAATTCGAGTCCCTTTGCCGAATGCACGGTCAAAAGCTGCACCGCGTCATCCGCCGGTTCTTCCGTCTGCGCGATTTCTCCGCCCGCCTGCTGGAAGAAATCGAAATATTCGATAAACGCCGCGAGCGATTTGTCTTCGCTCTTCTTCTCCCACTCGGTTAGGTACGCGGCGAGCCGTTCGAGGTTCGACCGGTCCGCATCCGAAGGCAGCGGCGAAAGCCCCAGTCCCGCCACCAGCGAATCAAACACAGTTCGTGCGCTCGCGCGCGCCGCCTGCTGTCGCAATCCCTTCAGAAATCTCATCAGCTCGCCCGATTTAATTTGCGGCGTGAAGGAAAGTTCTTGCTGCGGCGCTTCGAGCACGTCCGCGAGCGATTGATTTCGCCGCGTGCGTTCCGCCAGCCGCATCAGATCGCGCGGTTCGAATCCCCAGTACGGCGCCGCCACCACGCGCGAAAACGCTACGTTGTCCGACCGGATGGCGATCAGCCGCAAGTACGCCAGCAGATCGCGCACCAGCGTGTTCGACAGCAGCGAAAGTCCGCGAATGACGAACGGGATTCTCTTGCGCCGCAGCACGTCGACGATTCGCGTCCGGTGCGTGTGTTTGCGATAAAGCACTGCGCAACTCCGCCACGAACGTCCCGCTGCGTGCAGCCGCTCGATTTCGCTGACGATCCAGTGCGCCTCTTCCTCCGGTGTCGCAAACTCGACAATGCGAATTTTCTCGCCTGCGGGATTTTCCGTGACCAAACTGCGATGCGGCAAGAACGCCGGATGCTCGTTGTGCTGAATCACCTGGCTCGCGACGCCCAGAATTCGCTTCGTCGAACGATAATTTCGCGTCAGCGACTTCAGCGGCAAGCTGCCGGTCGCATTCTTGGCCGCGCCGCAAAACCGGTCGAAGAAAATCGTGAAGCTGCCGAACGACGCGCCGCGAAAACGATAGATGGCTTGATTGTCGTCTCCGACGGCCACGATATTCCGCCGGTCTCCGGCCAGTAAACACAACAGTTCCAGTTGCGCGATATTCGTGTCCTGAAATTCATCCACCAGAATGTAGCGATACTGTTCGCGCAGTCGCTCCAGCCGCTCCTTGTCGCTTCGCAGCAATTCCACCGCCCGCAGGAGCTGGCCTCCGAACGTAATCAAGTTCCGCTCGCGCTGCAGCCGTTCGCTGATGCGGTACGCACGCGCCACTTCTTCAAGCCGCGCCAGATTTTCCTCTTCCGCCGCGCGCGCTTCCTCGTCGAGCAGCGCTTTGCGCGTCTCGAACGCCGCCCGCAGACCGTCGACGTACCGCTGATAATCTTCCGCCGTCACCAGCTCATCCTGGCAGCGCGAAAAAAATCTCTCGAAGTCGCTCAGAAATTCGCCCGGCTCCGCCAGCCGCGTGAAATGCTTCAGCGCCAGTTCGCGAATGTTCCGGCGCAGCAGAATCCAGTGCTCGACGGGCTCGATAATCTGAAGGTCGGGATTCACCTCGCGCAGAATTCTGTCCATGCAGAATTTGTGAAACGTGCTCAGCCACACGCCTTCGGCTCGCTCGCCCGCCGCTTTCTTCACGCGCCACTTCATTTCGTCGGCGGCTTTGTCGGTGAACGTAAGCCCCAGAATATTTTCGCCGGAAAGTCCCGGATCGGTTTCGAGCAGCCGGCAAATCCGCCGCGTAATTACGCGCGTCTTCCCCGTGCCCGCGCCCGCAACGACCAGCAGCGGCCCTTCGCCGTGCTCCACCACGGCAAGCTGCTCCGCATTCAATTCAAGAAACTCCGTCGATCCGTGCGGCATTTCTGGCATGGTGTTTATCCATCCATCGTATCCGATTCCTTCGCGCCGTAACAGTCAACTCCGCGGTTCCTCAACATCAAGGAGAGTGGTAAGGTACAAAACATGGCCAGTCAGAACGTGAAATTCGCCGCAATCAGAACCCTGAAGAAGCCGAGGACCGTGAAGTTTAAAACGAAGTCGGGCAAGACCGTCTCCTTCAAGGCAATCAGGACAGTCAAGAGAGAAGAAACCGTTCGTTTCCGCGCAAAGAAGAAATGAAACGCATCTACCTCGACAGCAACATCCTGATCGCGCATTGCTCCACGGACCATGCTGAAGAGTCCAAAAAGAATTTGGTGGAGGCTGCCTTAGCGGCTTTCATCGAACTTAAGGACGTGCAGCTGTGCACGTCTATGTGGGCGATAACGGAAATGGTGAACGTGCTGGTCTCGCAGAAAAAGATGGATCGTGGCGAGGTCGCCGAACTCGAGAGTCAGCTTGTAAACCAGAGACGGCTCGGTGATCTCAAAATAGATCTTTGCGAAGTCAGCGGAAAGATTACGACTTTACTGAATTGTTCTATCACGTCAGGCAGGGAATTCTCAGATATCATTCCGGAGTGGGGGACATAATTCACAGCATCATTATGAAGAACAATGGCGTTACCGATATCTTGACCTTTGATGAAAAAAAACAAATACCCGATTTGACAGTGATCCATCCAAAGGACGTAAAAATTTAGACTGCAAAATTCACCCCCGAAATTGACCCCGTGAATCGCCCCGCCTATACTGTTGTATTCAGAGCATCGCAATATTTAAAGGAGCCATCATCATGGGTCAATCAACGGTTCAATCGCTCGAACCGCCGGTAATTCTCAGCGCCGTGCGCACGCCGATGGGCAAATTCATGGGCGGACTTTCGCCGCTCACTGCGCCCGAGCTTGGCGCGAAGGTCGTCGCCGAAGCCGTTCGCCGCGCGGGCATCGACGCCAAGGAAGTCGACGAGTGCATCATGGGCAACGTCGTCCAAGCGGGCCTCGGCCAAAATCCCGCGCGCCAGGCGGCGCTCAAGGGCGGCCTCGATTATCGCGTCGCGGCCATGACGATCAACAAAGTCTGCGGCTCGGGCCTCAAATCCGTCGGCCTGGCGGCGCAAGCCGTCATCACCGGCGAATCGGATATGCTCGTCGCCGGCGGCATGGAGTCCATGTCGAATTGCCCTTATCTTCTGATGCAAGCGCGCACCGGCTATCGCCTCGGCAACGGCCAGTTGATTGATTCCATGGTTCACGACGGCCTCTGGGAAGCCTACGAGGACTACCACATGGGCGTCACTGCCGAGCTTGTCGCCGAAAAATATAAAATTTCGCGCGCGGAGCAGGATCAGTATTCCCTCGAAAGCCATCAGAAGGCGGTGCGCGCGATGAAGTCGTGCTTCTTCGAAGCGCAAATCGTGCCCGTCGAAATTCCGCAGAAGAAGGGCGCGCCCGTCGTCATTAGCAAGGACGAAACGCCGCGCGAAGACACTTCCCTCGAAGCCCTCGGCAAACTCCGCGCCGCGTTCAAAAAAGACGGCACCGTCACCGCGGGAAACGCCCCGGGCACAAATGACGGCGCCGCGGCCGTCGTCGTCACTAGCGAACGCAACGCGCAGCGCCTCGGCAAATCGCCCATTGCGCGCATCGTCGCGCAAGCCACGGGCGGCGTCGAACCGAAGTGGGTGATGATGGCGCCCGTCGAGGCGGTCAATAAGCTGCTCAAAAAAACAGGCTGGGATCGCGACAAGGACGTTGACTTGATCGAGCTGAACGAAGCCTTCGCCGTGCAGGCCATCGCCGTCGCGCGCGAGTTGAAGTTGAATCCCGAGAAAATCAACGTCAATGGCGGCGCAGTCGCCCTCGGCCATCCCATCGGCGCAAGCGGCGCGCGCATTCTCGTCACGCTGCTCTACGAATTGCAGCGCCGCAACTTGAAGCGCGGCATCGCCGCTCTCTGCCTCGGCGGCGGCAACGCCGTCGCCATGGCCATCGAACGTTCATAGCGCGATGGCGTTTGAAGTTCTGCGCAACACAGGCTCTTAGCCTGTGCATCTTTAGCTGTCATTCCGACGAGGAATCTGCTTTTCGCTTTTGTCGGACTGCGGCGCATGAGGGCCGAGGAAGTCGAGGCTTCCAAGATAATGTTCTGCCCTGTTTGCAAATACGAATACCGCCGCAACTTCACTCGCTGCAACGATTGCGACGTTGATCTGGTCGACGCATTGCCTTCCGAAGAAGAAGCCGACCACAAGCTGCGCACGCCCGCGGACGAAATGGCGCAGCCCACGCTGCTCTGGAAGGGTGCCAGCGGCGGCACATTTTCCGCGATAACCGCTGCGCTCGACGCCGCAAAAATCCCGTACAATCGCGAAGACCTCGACGCGCGCCTAGTTTTCTCTTCGGAATTTTCCGAGCTTGAAATCTGGGTGCCCGCCGCGGATTTTTCCGATGCGCAAGCCGTCCTCGACGACGTAAACAACAGCACAACGCTCCTGCCCGCGGAACTTCCCGACGCCACCAACGAATTGGCCGCCGAGGACTATGAAGGCGCCGACGACATTCGCCACGAAGCTCTCAAGGAGCTTTACCCTGAGGACGCCACCGCCGAAGTCTGGTCCGGCCATGCCGCGAACAGTGGCACGAACAACGCCGCGAACAGCGCGCCTAACAAAGCCGCGAGCGACGCTGCAATCAAGGCCGCGAACAACGACGCGCTCATGGCGGAGATCCTGAAATCCTGCCTCGCAGAAATCGGCGTCGCTTGTTATGTCGAACGGCCCGATGCCGACTCCGGAGATGCCCAGCCCATTTACGCCGTCCGCGTCCTCCCCGAGGACGAAGTTCGCGCAAAAGAAATCGTCCGCCAAGTCGTCGACGCCGTCCCCCCACAATAGCGCCGATACACCTGCGGCTGTCATTCCGAGGAACCTGTCTGCCGCAGGCAGGCAACGAGGAATCTGCATTCGCTTTCGCATCATTTCGATGTCTTGATGCTGTAGCGCCGGCTCTTTGCCCGCGAAACCGAACCCCCGCTTGATTTCTCTTTGCTCTCGTGATTCCCTAATCCTTCTCAAATTTCTCTCGGAGGATTCATGGCTCTCGATACAATCAAAACAGTCGGCGTGCTTGGCGCGGGCACGATGGGCAACGGCATCGCGCACGTGTTCGCCAAGGCCGGCTATTCCGTCATCCTGCGTGACATCGACCAAAAATCTCTCGACCGCGCCCTCGACACCATCGGCAAAAATCTCGATCGCGAAGTGAAGAAAGCGAAAATCGCCGAAGCCGATAAGCCCGCGATCCTCGCGCGCATCAAAATGACCACCGACGCGAAAGCCCTCGCCTCCGCCGACCTCGCCATCGAAGCCGTCTCCGAGCAGCGCGAACTGAAAGAGCGCGTCCTCAAGGAAGTTGACGCGGCGCTGCGCCCCGGCGCAATTATTGCCAGCAACACTTCGTCCATTTCCATCACCGCGCTCGCCGCAAAAACCAGCCGTCCGGAAAATTTCATCGGCATGCACTTCATGAATCCCGTTCCCGTGATGACGCTCGTCGAAGTGATTCGCGGCCTGCAAACCAGCGACGAAACTTTCGCGCTCACCATGGCGCTCTGCGAAAAGCTCGGCAAAAAACCAGTCGCCGTCAACGATTCGCCTGGCTTCGTTTCGAATCGCGTCCTCATGCCCATGATCAACGAAGCCGCGTACACCGTGATGGAAGGCGTCGCCACGCCGGAGTCCGTCGACGCCGTGATGAAATTGGGGATGAATCATCCGATGGGCCCGCTCGAGCTTGCCGACTTCATCGGCCTGGATGTGTGCCTGGATATTCTCGAAGTGCTTCATGAGGGTCTGGGCGACCCGAAATACCGCGCCTGCCCGCTGCTCAAAAAATACGTCGCTGCTGGCTGGCTCGGCCGCAAATCCGGGCGCGGTTTTTATCGCTACTGAGCGCTCGCCGCGCGCTTCAGCAAGTCGCTGAGCTGTTCGACGTTCGCGGCGCTCGTATCTCCCATCACGAAATAGCGTAGGCCGCCTGAGCTCCACGTCTCCACCCAAAATGACGCGTGCCGCACGGGCGTGCCCGCGCTGACATTTTTCCATTTCGCGCGATCCTGAAAAATAAATGCCGACAGCCGGTGTTTGCGAAACTGAAACAGCAGCCCTGCGCCTGGCGCTTGTTCGAGGTACGTCACGCGCCCGCCGAGCAGCGTGAACGGCGTGTTTTTCAGATCGGGTACATTCACCGCAAACGGCAGCTTGCCCTCGAACCACGGTTTCACTGTGTGCAAATCCGTTGATACAACGTCGACGGGATTCGCGCTCGCCAGTGTCGCAATGTGCAAATCAACCAATTCGCCAATCGCTGCGGTCTGTGATCCCGACGTCCATCGCCCCAGCATCCATGCAGCGGCAAACAAAATCACCGCCGCTGCCGCAACCGCCGGAATCCAGCCAGCAGACCATGTGCGCTTCCGCGGCAGCACTTGATTTTCGATTTTTCGCCGAAAATCCGCGCTTGGCGCAAATCGCC
>Ga0307374_10003910_pt1 | contig 25169 bp, 31 predicted proteins | sample OX3MG_FD_202532 | JGI IMG/M metagenome (GOLD analysis project Ga0307374, IMG submission 202532) | Soil microbial communities from Risofladan, Vaasa, Finland - OX-3 | ecosystem: Environmental > Terrestrial > Soil > Coastal area > Acid sulfate soil | place: Finland: Risofladan, Vaasa | collected...
GGCCGCATGCTGGCCGCGGCGAGTGAGCGCGACCAGCCGCTCGTCGGACTGGAGGCGCAGCAGTGGCGAGGGCCTGGAGAGACCCGGCACGCTGCTGTGTGTTAGTGCGGAGACCTCCACGGGCGGGTCCAGTCCTTTCTACCCTTTCCTACACGGTAGCAAGCTGGAAGTTGCGGGTTTGCGGCTCCCGTACACTGGCGTGTTCGTAGGCCCGGGTGGCGGAATCGGTATACGCAGCGGATTTAAAATCCGCGGCTCGCGAAAGAGTATGTGGGTTCGAGTCCCACCCCGGGCATCGCGCGCGCAGCGAGCTTGGATAGAGTCGCGGTATGTCTACCCAGGAGAGCGCGGAGAAGGCCGCCGAGACCGAGACCTTCCACGGTGGGCGGCTGATCGCCCGGCGCTTGAAGGCGCACGGAGTGAGCAAGCTGTTCACGCTCTCAGGCGGGCACCTGTTCTCGATCTACGACGGGTGCAAGGAGGAGGGCATCGAGATCGTGGACGTCCGCCACGAGTCGACGGCGGCATTCGCCGCGGAGGGCTGGGCGAAGGTGACGCGTGAACCCGGCGTGTGTGCCCTGACCGCGGGACCGGGGGTCACGAATGGGATGAGCGCGATGGCGAGCGCGCAGGCGAATCATTCGCCGATGGTCGTGCTCGGGGGGCGCGCGCCCGCAATGCGCTGGGGGATGGGCTCGCTGCAGGAGATCGATCATGTGCCGTTTGTGCGGCCGCTAAGCAAGCTGGCGGCGACCCCGGAGAGCACCGCGGAGATCCCGGGCTTGGTCGACGAGGCGTTCAGCACGGCGCTTGAGGGGCATGGGGGACCGGCGTTCGTGGATTTCCCGATGGACTACGTGTTCATGGAGGCAGCGGAGCCGGAGGGAGTTCTGGAGGAGTTACCCGCGCGCGCGAGCAAAGGCGCCGATGGCGATCAGGTGCAACGCGCGTCCGAGCTGCTGAGGGGCGCGGAGCGCCCAGTGATCATGGCGGGCACCGATCTGTACTGGGGGCACGGCGAGCAGGCGCTCCTCGAGCTCGCGCAGACGCTGCGGATTCCGGTGTTCTTGAACGGTTTGGCGCGGGGATGTGTCCCGGCGGACCACGAGCTGTTCTTCTCTCGCGCGCGCGGGCAGGCGCTGAAGGGTGCGGACGTGGCGCTGGTGGTGGGCGTGCCGATGGACTTCAGGCTGGGCTTTGGGGGATCGTTTGGGGATGACACGGAGATCGTGGTGGTCGACTCGGCAGAGCCCGAGCGCCCTCATCCAAGGGCGGTGGCGGCGGAGTGCTATGGGGCGTTGGCGACGACACTGAGCGACCTGCGGGGAGCGGCGGGGGCGAAGGCCTTGAACAGCGAGGATTGGATCGCGGGGCTGCGGGAGAGCGAGGCTGAGCGCCGCGAGGCAGAGCGGGCCGAGCTCGATGACGAGCGGGTGCCGCTGCATCCGATGCGCCTTTATCGGGAGCTCGGCGAGGTGCTCGACCGCGACGCGATCGTGATCGGGGATGGCGGGGACTTCGTGTCCTATGCGGGACGGGTGATCGACAGCTTCGAGCCCGGCTGCTGGCTTGACCCAGGGCCGTTTGGCTGTCTGGGTGCGGGGGCGGGATATGCGCTGGCGGCGAAGCTGGCGAAGCCGGACAGGCAAGTGGTGCTACTGCAGGGGGACGGCGCGTTCGGGTTCTCGGGAATGGAGTGGGACACGCTGGCCAGGCACGGGGTGAATGTGGTGGGAGTGATGGGGAACAACGGAATCTGGGCGCTCGAGAAGCATCCGATGGAGTTCCTGTATGGGTATTCGGTGGCGGCGGACCTGAGGCCGGGGACGAGATATGACCAGGTCGTGCAGGCGCTGGGGGGATATGGCGAGCTGGTAGAGCGCCCGGGCGACCTACGGGGAGCGTTGGATCGTGCGTTCAGCTCGGGCAAGCCTGCGCTCGTGAACGTGCTGACTGATCCGACGGTCGTCTATCCGCGCAAATCGAACCTCGCCTGAGCGTCAGGCGAGGCCGGCGAGGCGCAGCGCACCGCCGAACAGGATGTCGTGGTCGGAGACCTCGACGCAGTCGAGCTCGAACGCGCGGAGGGCCTCGGAGAGGAGGATCATGCCGGCGACGATCGTAGGGGCGCGGTCGGGGTGCAGGCCGGCTACGGCCCGGCGCTGGGCTTCGGTCATGTCGGCCAGGCGGGCGAGCAGGAGCTCGGTGGTGGCGAGCAGGAGAGGGTATCCGTGGACCCGGGAAGGGTCGTAGGGATCGAGCTCCTGGTCGATCGCGGCGGCGGAGGTGGCGGTGCCGGCGACAGCGATTCCTTCAGTGACTGGGGAGCGCTCCTCTGGGGGCAGGCCCTCTAGGAAGATTGTGCGGACGTCCAAGGCCAGGCTTTGAAGCTCAGATGACGCGGGTGGATCGCTTTTGATGTGGCGCTCGCTCATGCGGACGACGCCGGCGGGGAGGGAGACGTGGAAGGTGGCGATGGAGTTATGGCCGACGATGAACTCGGTAGAACCCCCGCCGATGTCGATCACCACACAGGGCTGCTCGGATGGCTCGCGGTCATGCATCGCGCCGAGGAAGGTGAGCTGGGCCTCTTCGTCGCCGGAGAGCGTGCGGGCGTCGAGTGAGAAGTCCTCGCGGATGCGCTCGGTGAAGGCGGCGCCGTTGGAAGCGTCGCGGACCGCGGAGGTGAGCACTGCAAGGTTGGCGGGACAGTCATAAGCGGTGATTTCGGTGCAGTAGCCATCGAGCGTGCGCAGCACGCGGGAAATCGCCTCCTCGGAGAGCGACCCGGAGGCGTCGACGCCGTCGCCGAGCCGGGTGACGGTGGACCGCCGAACCAGTGGCGAGACGGCGCCCGAGGAATCGACGCCCGCGATGAGCAGGCGGGTGGAGTTGGTGCCGATGTCGATTACGGCGACGCGGGTCATGCGGGCGGATAGTAGATCGGAACGTTCTCGAGTAGGTTCGCCGATGACTGCGAGCGGGAAAGGAGCGAGGAAGCAGATGGGCGGCCAGATGGGCGCGAAGAAGCCGGTGGAGGATGGCGCCGCGGGAATCGTGTGGCTGGCGACGCTCTCGGATGACGGGCCCTCCGGTGGGTTCTTCCGGGATGAGAAGCCGGTCGCGTTCTGAGGGTGATTTAGACTCTCATAGGCTAATCCCCAGAGCGCCGCAAGAGGGCGCCAATCCCCGCCCCCGAGCCACTGAGAGAGCGATTTTCTGCTAGAACCTTTAGAAGCGACGCGGGGTGGAGCAGTCTGGTAGCTCGTCGGGCTCATAACCCGAAGGTCGCGGGTTCGAATCCCGCCCCCGCTATGCCGCTGACGGGGACCTTCGTGGTCCCCGTCGGTATTTCCGGGGCAAACGCGGGTCTACTTAGGTCTATTTCCTAGATCCACGCATTTGCTGTTCTAGCAAAATACTCCTACAAGAAAAGTTCCTGCTAAACTTGAGTTTGCTATGGCAGCAAACACGGCCCTAGGGAAAACTAATCTGATCGATGAGGCTGTTGCGGGGCTGCGCGCCATGCTACCCGTGAGTTGGGATGTAGAGCGCTCAACTGGGGCCGCGTTGGCCGGGGCCGCCCCGCCGGAGGGATCCGTTTTGGTGGACGACGCTATTGATCTTCGTGCCGGAGACGGGACGACCGTGACGTTCGTCGTTGAGGCAAAGCGGTCCTTTGACCCCCGCGCCGCTGAGCAGCTATCTGCTGGCCTCCCGCGGATGCTCCGCTCCCTTGCCGCCCGGTTCCCGATTCTTGTTGTTGCTCCGTGGTTGAGCGCTCGAACCCAGGAGCTCCTCGCCAGGGAAGAAATCAACTTCATCGACCTCACGGGCAACGCGTTCATCAGCTTGGAGGACCCGGCCCTGTACATCAGCGCGGCTGGTGCTACCCGCAACCCCGAGCCTCCGCCTCGCGGCCGGGCGACGGTTCGCGGCCCAAAGGCAGCACGACTGATCCGGCTGCTCGTAGACGTGCGGCCTCCCTACGGCGTAAGCGAGATCGCGGCTGCCACCGGGCTCGCGCCAGGGTATGTCTCGCGGCTGCTCGAGGCGTTGGATCGTGCGGCTTTGGTTGAGCGCGCTCGCCGTGGACGCGTCGAGGACGCCGACATCGCAGGACTGCTTCGGCGGTGGGCGGAGTCCTACGACGTCCTGAAGACCAACGACGCATCCTTTTTCCTGGCGCCGGGCGGGGCGAAGGAGGCACTCGCACGGCTCGCCGGGCGCTCCGACCCCGAGCCGGTTGCGATTACCGGGTCCTTTGCCGCGCTCCGCATCGCCCCGGTCGCGGCGCCCGCGCTGCTGATTGCCTACAGCAACGACGTCGAGTCGATTGCTAAGGAGCTTGGGCTTCTCCCGGCCGACGAGGGAGCCAACGTCGCCCTGTTGCGAGCGTTCGACCCGATTGTCTGGGATAGGGGTAGCGGGGAGTCAGGCCTTCGCTACGTTGCGCCATCACAGGCCGCCGTCGATTGTCTGACAGGCAACGGTCGCATGCCTGCCGAAGGCGAGGCACTCATCTCGTGGATGACCGAGAACGAGCCGCGCTGGCGACTATCCTCGATTGAAGATCTCCACGTCTCCGAAGGCGCGTGATGAGCGGCGCAAATGATGTCCCGGAGCCACTCAAGCTCGCTGGGCGATCCGAGCAACTGGATCCAGATCGAGTCCAGGAGATCGCCACAGCTATCCAGCGTCTGGCTGAGGAGTAGGGATCTGCTTTGCAGCGGCCTTGGCAACCCTGCCAGGGGCCTATCGTGAAGTCGATGAGCAGCGTCACTGACATCAGTCCCGACGGGCGCGAGCGGATCCGCTTGGACTTCTATCGTGCGTATCGCGCCCAGGACGGCGTGTCCTCAGTTGGCGTACGGCGCGACCGCGAGCGTGATCTTTGGTTTCTCGACGTTGGCGCGACCGCGCCGGTGGATCTACCGAGCAGCTATCGCGGACTCGAGGTTCGCATCAAGCACGTGGCTGGCGGCGTGAACGCCGTCGCGCGTCTGGACCAACTCCGCTAAGCCCTGACGTCGCGATCGATCAACGTCGGTCCTGGGGACTCGCTCGATATCGGGCACGCTCCACGAAGCTCTGCCCGCCATCCCGCCAAAGTGGCGGGATAAATGGCGGGATAAGTGGCGGGATAAAAGGAGATGACGGGCTTGGTGTCAGAGAGGTTGGAAGCAGGTTGGAAGTTCCAAGCTAACTTCCAACCTGTCCGTCAGGCGCCGGGGCTACTTGTTCTGTTGTGCTGCTTCCCGGAGCTGCTCATCGAGTTGTGCGTCGCTGAGCTCGATCGGCGGCGAAGTGGCGATCTTCTCGATCCGCTTAAGCGCCGCGGCGCCTACACCCGTGGCGAGCGATGCCCGGAGCTGCTCCAGTGATGGCATCTCCACGGGGCCTGTGGGTCGTGGTGGCGCCGTGATGCCTGCGCGGGTCAGGATCGCCTCGGCGGCGTCGGTGCCGATCGCCACGCGCATCTCCTGAATCAGCGCTGAGAGCTCATCCTCGCCTGGGCCGGCGACGCGCCTGGCTTGCTCCGCGAACCAGCTGCCGATGTCCTGCTCGGTGGCCGCGATTAGGGTCTCGGCGACATTTGAGCGCTCAGCGATGTCCATCACTTCGTCGGCGACCTTCGCGACATCGGCGCCGTACTCGACAGCGAGGTCGAGCAGCGCCACCGGCGCGATCTTCCGCGCGCGACCTCCGAGCTGATGCTTTCGGATCTTGCGCGCGTCCATCGCACGTGAGAGAGCAGAGAGAGATAGCCCGAGCATCTGTGCAGCCTGGCTCAGCGACGGCCATGCGCGCACCCGCTCCCGCGAGGGCGCGGCAGCGTCAAGAGTGGCGGCGAATGTGGATCGTGCAGAAGCAGCCATGGCACAAGCATAGCAAGAAACACAAGATGCGCAAGCATAACGCCATCGGGGGGTCCGGGGTTTAACGCAAAACGTCCAGCGAAATCTCTAGTTTTTGACCGACGATTCCGCTAGACCCTGGGTGTGGCGTAGCAGAGCCGACCCGAGGGCGCATGATGCGGAAGATGGGCGATCATGTCGGCAGCTCGAGCTGCCGACTGCGAGCATGATGGGCTCGGTGGAGGGCTCGAACGCCGCCGCGTCAAGGCCCTGCGCTCCACTACGGAGCACCACTGCGGGCCAGCCTTGACCCGGCTCAGCGACACCCTGAGCGCCTCGAAACCAGGCGGGCCGCCCCAAGGCCTCTGGCGGACAGTCTGGTCGACGCAGCCCTTGCCAAAACTACGAACCCACGGAGCAGCGATGAACCCGAGCTACCGCGCCACGTCCAGTCCGAAGTGCAGTGCATCCTCGATCGCGCAGCCCGCCGCATCCTGGCCGAACAGCTAGATGGTGATCGTTTCGTCGCCGGACATGGCCAGGATCTCGAGCTTGCCGCCGAGGGCATCGACGTAGCCCGCAACGGTGGAGGATCAGCGGTGCGTCAGCTCGTCGAGCGGCGCGGTTAGTTCTTCCGCTTCGCTTGTATCGATGCCCTCGAGCCGGGATGCGAGCAGGCTCGTCAGGATCCCGACCTTCGCCGCGAGCTTGACGACCGGGTCCTCCATGACACCGCGGTAAAACTGGAGCTCGTGCTGGCTGGCGTTCGTTATCGAGAACGCGGTGATCAGCCCGACCGTCTCAAACTGGCGCCGGCTGCCCTTGCGCCAGTGCGCGATCAGCCCGTGGTCAGCCCAGTATCTGACCTGCCGCTCAGACATCCCCGTTAGCTGCGCGATCTCGCCGCTGCTCAGCGGGTAGCGGTGACCGGTCGCTGCGCTTGGATCGAAGACGACCTGTTGCTGGCGGCGCTTCAGCCGTGGCCACAGCGCACGCACGCGCGGGTCGCGCAGCACTTGCGCCTGGTCCAGGCGCTCCCGGCGCTCCGGCGAGATCTTCGCGGGGCGCATACCCCCGCGGCGAGGCGCCGGCTGCTTCACAACGCTGTTCTGTCCACCTCTGCTCACGTCGCTCATCCTAGCACAGAAACTTACAAGTGGTTGTCAATCGGCGTCGATGATCGACCAGCGGCTGCCGGTGAACTGAACCGTCGCGATGTAGATCCCCTCGATATGGACGAGCTCGAGCTTCCCCGTCGGCAGAACCCACTGGTACGGGTCGTCGGTCTGCTCGAACCGAACCTCGCCGGCTGAGCGCCGGACCGCGACCGCGTGGCTAACCTCCGCCGGCGTTACCTCGCCCCGGAAGCAGTGGACGATGACGTCCTCGATCGTCTCCACCCCCGTTGGCGCGATGTCTGTCGCGTAGATCCCGAGCCCCCGTGCCACCCCCGGACCCGAGACGAAGCACCGATCCTCAATGATCGCATCGGCGCGCGCGGCGTCCGTGTAATGGAAAAGAAACTCATCGCCGGCGCCCGCCTGAAGTTGCCGTAGTGTCACGGCCGGACCGTATCGAGGTTCTCAGATGTCTGGATCTCGAACCTGGCTGGCGCGAGCCGTGGCGTGCAAGCCCCATCCATTCTGCAGGCATCATGCGTGGTGGCGTGCGCTTGTAGGCGACCTTGAGTCCCATGGCAACACGAGTTCTACGGCGATTTGGCTGTCGCTAATAGGTCCATATCGTCCCCCCGCTATGGATCCATTAGCGGCAGTGGAAGGTGGCTTTGAGGTGCTGTCGAGGACCCAGCCCCTACGGCGTCGAGTCCAGTGGCCACACCTCGACGACACCGTGCGCAACAGCACAAGGGGTCTTGGAGACGAGGCTGATCGCCTGTTCGAGATCGGTGGCCTCGATGAGCGCGAACCCGGCGACAGGAAGCTCAGAACGCAGGAACTGACCCTCGCTCCTGTCTACGCCTGCCCCGTCGGGATTGCGCACCTGCACGGGCTGGCCAGCGACACCCATCAAGGCTCCTTCCGCGAGTAGCCGATCGTCGTGCTGATGGGCCGCGTCGCGGATCGCGGGGTCAGTCCGATCGTACCCTGCGCGATCTCCATATCCGATAGTCACGAATCTGGCCATGAACACCTACCTCCTCAACCTTGTCGCTGATTCTTGACGATGCGATCATTCCTGCGGCCGGGCGACGCTCAGTCAGCCCACCAGTCTCGCTGACCCTACACGTCTTCCCGCGGGTTCTCGCCGAGGTTGGGCGCGCCGAAGACGAGGATCTCGAGGCCCTGCGGCCCGGCCTCGTACCCTCGCCATGTACCGGGCGCAACGCGCACGGCGTTCCACTTCTCGACCTCGATGATCTCGTCGTCGAGCTTCATCCGCCCGCTCCCGCCCACGACCACGAACACCTCCTCCTGCACCTTATGCGTGTGGCCGTACGGGAACCGGTAGCCGGGCGGGATGCGCTGATAGCTCAGGCCGCACTGCTCGAGCTCGAGCGCCTTACTCGCGAGACGAAACTCCAGGTCCGGCGCGCCGTCGAAGTTGGACCCGACATCCTCCAGATCCTCTCTGAGGTTCCTGAGAGTGAACGGCATGACCGCGATTCTACGTTCAGACTTCATGTTTGTGAGACCATGTGTGGATGAGCACCTCCGAGGGGTCTGGTGTCCACCTTGTCGCTGTCGGTGACCTGGGTGATTCGCAGGTCACCGTTGTGGAGGAGACGCCGCATGGTGCGCTGGCTGTTGGGTTGAGCGGGGGCAAGCCCTTCGCGGTATCCAATCGCTGTCGCCATCTCTTTGCGGCGCTGGGCAATGGGCACGTGACGGATGACGGGTGTCTCCAGTGCCCGTGGCACGCGGCGCTCTACGATGTCGGCACGGGCAAGATGATGCGTGGTCCGCAGGGCGCATTCAAACCGCTGGCCGGTGCGATCAAGGCGACGGCCGGTGCCCGCCCATTGAAGAGGTTCCCGGTCGAGATGCGCGACGGCGCAATCTGGCTCCTCTGAGCTATCACCTGGACTGGGTGGTGCAGTTCCGCGGTTGCTGCCTGATCTCGGCCGTGGGGATTGACGCGGACTCCCCGAACTGGGAGACTGGCGGCGTGCGCGTGCCCGTCACTTATGCGAACGTCGCATCGACAGTCGCATTGCTTGTTGCCCTTGGTGGGGGGACGTATGCGATCGCAGCCACTTCCGCACCGCCGCTGCATGCTTGCGCCAAGCGCAAGGGCGGGGCTTTGCGGCTGGCGTCAAAGTGCCGCAAGTCGGAGCGTGCCGTCACGCTCGCCCAGGTTGGGCCTGTTGGGCCACAGGGACCCGCCGGGCCCGGAGGAGCAGCGGGATCCGCGGGCAGCAAAGGGGCTGCGGGCAACAACGGGGCTTCAGCCGTCACGAACTCGACGGTGCTGTCTTGGGGTGGCCAGATGAACGAAACTAACAGCGACTACACTTGGCGTCAGCAGCGTGTCCTCGGCACGTTCACGAAGGCGCAGCCGGCGTCGCGTGTCGTCATAACCGTCGACGGCACCATGAGCTCAGACGCCTTCAGCTGCTTGGTGCAGGTTCGCGTTGACGGGGTGACTGCCGGCGGCAGCAGCACCACCAACCCCGCAACCGATTCAACTGGCGCAACTGGCCAGCGTGGTCCGGGATCGCCGCTCGCGAGTCCATACAGCGGATCGATTGTCTCGCCGTTCTCGATCACTGGGGACTTCGGAGTACTCGCGTCCGGGCCGCACACCGTGACGCTGTGGACCGCCAGCAACAGCGCCACCAATAATTGTGGAACCGACCCCTATAACTACCACGCGGGCTCGGCCACGATCCTCGAGCTCGGGTAGCTGAACTCGCGCCCTGGCTGAGCTGGGGCCGTCACGCCCCTACCATTGAGCGCATGACGATCCAGCGCATGGACCACGTGGGCATCGTGGTCGACGACCTCGCGGCCGCGACCGCATTCTTCGTCGGGCTCGGTCTCAAGCTTCATGGTGAAGCGCCGGTCGAAGGCAGTTGGGTGGACCGCGTGATTGGGCTCGAGGGTGTCCGCGCGGAGATCGCGATGCTGGAGACCCCGGACGGCCACGGACGGCTCGAGCTGTCGAAGTTTCACGCGCCGGCGTGCCCAAGCGGCGACGGGAAAGCCCCGGCTAACACACTGGGCCTCCGCCATGTTTCATTCGTTGTCGACGACATTGACGTCGCCGTGGCGGGCTTGCAAGCCCGCGGCGCCGAGCTCGTCGGCGAGGTGGAGCGCTACGAGGACCGCTATCGGCTCTGCTACGTCCGCGGCCCGGAGGGGATCATCGTCGAGCTGGCGGAGCTGATCGGCTGAGGGCTGCGGCCCAGCCGCCTCGCGAGCGGCAGCTGTCGCTGGGTCAGCCGATGGCGTGTCCGTTTGCGGTGAGGGCGACCTCGATGTTGTTGCGGGTGGCGTTGGAGTAGGGGCAGACCTCGTGCGCGGCGCGGACGATCTGGACAGCGGTTGCGGAGTCGGTTACGGAGGGAAGGGTGACGTCGAGCTCCACGCCGAGCAGGAAGCCGCCCTTGCCGTCCGGCGAGAGGGAGACCTTTGAGTCGATGGCGGCGTCGCCGGTGTTGGCCTCCAGGCGGCGGGCGACGACGCCGAGGGCGCTCTCGAAGCAGGCGGCGTAGCCGATGGCGAACAGCTGCTCTGGGTTGGTGCCGCCACCGGGACCGCCCATCTCGGTGGGAATGCGCAGATCGACTTCGAGTGCGCCGTCGCTGGTGCGTCCGTGTCCCTCGGCGCGTCCTCCGGTTACGTGAGCCTCTGTTGTATAGAGAGTCTTGGTCATCCTGCACCTCCGGGGTCGTGTGGCGGATGGGGTATCGAGAGTAGAGCGCGCAGAGAGCAGCCGCACGCCGCTGTCCGGAGTGCACCGCGCAGCTCGGGCAAGCCACAACAACGCCCACTGGCTAGCGCCCGCGCTGCGGTGCTCGCATCTCGCCGATCCAGTCGTCGAGCTCCTGCCAGCGCTCATACAGCCACACGATTAGCGCGTCACGCCCGCGGGGAACCTCGGCGGCTGGAAAGCGCCAGAACCGCAGATGGACAGTGGTGCCGACGAGGCCGCCGGACCAGATGTCGCTGATGTACTGGAAGCCGTCGAGGCCGGCGTGGCCGAAGATCACGATGTCGGCGTTACGCGCCGATTCGAGCAGCTCGAGGGTGCCGCCGAGGCGCGGCGGGAGCACGTTTTGCAGCCGGCCGGCCAGCGGTGCGAGCTCGGGCTGGCGCTCGGCGATGATCGCCTTGGCACGAGCGAGCTTCTCCATCGTGCAGCGCGTGCCCTCCGGATAGATCAGCAGACCGTCGTCGGACGACATGTTGACGGTGAGGGCGCGCATCCGTTCGAGCTCGGACTCAGTGTCGCCCGAGGCGCGGCGCACGAACAGCGTTGGCACCCAGCGGCCGCCGATGTCGATCGTGGGAAGCATCTGCAGCTCGCGCTTGATGATGAAGCGGAAGTTGAGCCCGTGAGCACGCCCCAGGATCGCGTCGGGGAGTGCGTTGTCGATGATGCTGGCATGGCGGATCATGACGAGGACTGGGCCAGGGGCTGCATCTTGAATCCCACTAACTGCGAAGTGCAAACCGAACAGGGTTCGGATGCCGGCGAGGTGGCTGCGCAGCCATCGCCGCTTGAGGCGATACACGCGATCGCGCCGGCGGGCGCTGTCACGGCCGCCCGAGAGGACCCAGATTACGAGCAGTCCGAGGAGGCCGTAGAGCTCGCCGGCGAGAAACCACCACAGCATCGCGAGCAGGCGGATCGCCATCCAGGGCTTGCGGCGGTGCAGCCAAAGTACGAGGTCGACCGCGGCCGCGAGCACCAGGAGCGCAGGCGAGAGCAGGGTGAGCAGAACGAAGGCGATGATCAAGACGGTGATGCCGCGTATGCGACGCCACGCTCGGGAGGCGCGGGGGCTGTCGTCGGGGATCAGCGGTCCCAGCATCTCCATCCAAAGGCCATCGTACTCACAGCAGGCAGCAGCACTTATCGCCAATCAACCAATCACCATCTCCCTAACCACCCGTTCTGCTTCCCCACGCTCGACCCCCATATCGACACGCAGAAGCTTCCAAGCCAGCAGGTCGGTTGAAATCACGATCGCGTTCAGGCGCCGTTCGCGTTTGGCGCCTCGTAGGCCGCGCAGGAGCGGCGCGAAGGTCGTCTCTGCCCAGTGCCGGTGGTAGGCGCGCCCAGCGTCTGTCATCTGTCGGACGGGGGGGATCCGCTCCTCCTGGGAGAGCATCCGCAGGATCGCTTGCCCGTGCTCCTCGTAGCGACTGAAGAGCAACGCGATCGCCTCCGGCACGTCTTCGGTGGGTGCGGCGGGCCGGTCTGACATCTCCTGCTGACCGAACCAGGCGTATGCGGCGATGAAGAGCTCCTCCTTGGATCCAAAGCGAGCGTGCAGTGTCTGCGCGGTGACTTCTGCCTCGGCGGCGATCTCGCGCAGGAGGACCTCCTCGTAGGGGCGCGTGGCGAAGTGCCGCCACGCCGCGGCGAGCAGGCGCTCGGCTGTCGCCGCGGCGGCGTCGGCCCGGGCTGCCATCCGGTATGGGCGCTTCTGTGGTGAGCTCGACAAGTTCATTTGATATCGACTAAGATTAATATTACCGATGGCCCGCATCCTTGCCTATACCTCGCCCGGGCGCAGTCATCTCTTCCCGCTCACCCCGATCCTCGACGAGTTGCGCCGTCGCGGCCATCAGATCGTGCTGCGCACGCTCGCCTCGCAGGTCGCGCTGATGCAGGCGCGCGGCTTCGACGCAGGGCCTATAAGCGCACGGGTAGAGGCCATCGAGCACGACGACTGGCGTGCGCGTAACCCACTGCAGTCGGTGCGCCAGAACGCACGGGTCTTTTGCGCCCGAGCCGAGCACGATGCACCCGATCTGACCCAAGCCATCGCCGGCACAGATCCTGATGCGCTCCTGGTTGACATCAACAGCTGGGGCGGCCTGATGGCTGCCGAGGCGTGGGGTGGGCCGTGGTCGGTGTTCTGTCCCTATCCGCTCGCGCTGCGCTCGGATGATGCGCCGCCGTTCGGTCCGGGATTCGCGCCCGCCCGAGGGCCGCTCGGCCGTGCGCGTGACCGGCTGGTGCGTCCGCTGGTCTTCGGGACGGTCGAAAGGCAGGTGCGCCCGGCACTGAATGAGATCCGCGAGCGCGTGGGACTTGCGCCGGTAGCGAGCGTGGAGGAATGGTTCAGCGCCGCACCGCTGCTGCTCTACATGACCGCCGAGCCGTTTGAGTATCCGCGGCGTGACTGGCCTGAGAACGTGGTCATGGTCGGTCCGTGCGCGTGGGACCCTCCCTCCGATCCTCCGGGATGGCTCGAGCAGATCACCCAGCCGATCGTGCTCGTGAACACTTCGACGGAGTTCCAGAACGACGGGCGGCTCGTGCAGGTCGCCCTGGAGGCGCTGGCCGAAGAGCCCGTCGCTGTCGTGGCGACCCTGCCCACCGGTGACCCCTCTGATTTCCAAGCGCCCGCCAACGCGCACGTGGAGCGCTTTATCCCTCATGGGATCGTGCTCGAGCGCGCTGCCTGCGCCGTCACCCACGGCGGCATGGGCTCAACGCAGAAGGCTCTCGCGCACGGAGTGCCGGTCTGTGCAGTGCCATTCGGACGCGATCAGCTCGAGGTCGCCCGGCGCGTCGAAGTCGCGCACGCTGGAACACGGCTGCCCGCCAGCCGTCTGAACCCCGACCGTCTCAGGGCCAAGATCAAAGAAGCCATGACCTGCACCGCGGGAGCACGACGGATCGCCGGCGCATATACCGCTACAGGCGGACCCCACACCGCTGCCGACGCCTTCGAGACGCGCCTGCTGGGTCAGGCTGCGACGAGGGATAATGCTGATTGATGGCTCGGCGTTACAACATCCTCTACCGGCTCGGTATCACCCCGTAGGAGCATGAGGGACGAGTCCAGGGGAAGGACCACCTCTGCTGTTTACTCGTTCAGCCCCAGAGTCCCGAGCACCTGGATCCAGTCGGTTTGTCCGACCATGAATTCATTTTCTGAGAGCCTTGTTTCCAGACGCTTCGTGCGTGCCAGGATGCTGGCGTCGGCGCCGCGCTCATACGGGGCGAGCAGTCGCGGCGGTATCGCCTTTGGTTCGATCCCCTCCACCCGCGTGACGAGGCTAAGGACCGCCGGGGAGATGACCTGGAAGCCGGTTGCCTTCCACGAGCGCACGTCTGCGCAGAGAGCGGGAAGAGGGACGGTCGCCAGTTCGTGCAGGTTGCGGGCGTAGCTCTTGGCGATGCGCGTGATTGCTTGGTTGCTCCAGTGCAGCGGCCCTGTCGCGCTCACGAAGGAGCGGATCGGCCCGGCGGCGGCTCCGTAGGAGATCGACCACAGCGCCACGGTGACCTCGTGGCTGATCGGCTGCGATGCTTCGTTCTCAGGGGAGCCGGTGCCTATGAGCGGGCATTCGCGCGCGAGGACGCCGTTCAGCTGCTCGATCTTCCTCTGCACCGGAGCGATGAGAGCCACATCGGCGCGAGCAAGCGCATAGTTGGCACGGATGTAGGCGTGCGTGGAGGCGATGTCTGCAGGTGCGGCGATCGCGCTGGCGGGCGCCAGGGCGAGGGTTAGCAGGATGATGACGATGAGCGTGCAGCGCGAGCGCATAGCCCGTTGAGAGTATCGCTGCCTCCATCCAAAGGTCACCGTACCCCCGCCGCTGCGTGGTTCACCGGCGGGCTCGGCGGCGCTAAATACCCGTCGCCGCTGAGCTTCAGCCGCGGAGGGTTTGTGCCGATATTGGTTGGGTGATTCCCCTGGTGCGCACGGTTTTCGCCGTCGCCATTCTTGTGGGCACCCTCGTCGTTGCGCCGGCTGCCGGTGCGAGGAACCGAGCTCCCTCTGTATTGCGGCACACCCGCGCGCATGTCGCGGTCATCGGCGGTCAGTCTGTGCAAGCGGGCACGTTCCCGTGGATGGCCTACGTTCTCGACTTTCGCGGCAACGAGGTGGGACAGTGCTCTGGGACGGTCGTCGCGCCGGACCTGGTTCTGACAGCCGGGCATTGCGCCGAGGACATGCAGACCGGTGTGGTGAACGAAGCCTCGGGCTACCGGATCATTACCGGGAACGTCGACTGGGCCGCTCCGGCAGCGGAAAGGCAGGTCTCAGGTGTCACGAGGGTGATCGCTTGTCCCTGCTTTGACCGGCACACCCTGGTTGGCGATGTCGCGCTGCTGCAGCTATCCACTCCCACTACTGCGCCTGTGGTCACGCTCGCCTCGAGTCCGCGTGGAGGCACAGGCGCCCTCATGGCCGGGTGGGGTAAGACGTACTCCAAACAGGACAGTCCAGTCGAACGGCTGCAGTGGGCGCGGACGGTCGTGCAGGGCCCTGAGTGGTGCGAACGCGAAGCGTCGCTGTTCAGTCCGGCCAGTAATGTTTGCACGATCGACCCGTCCGCCCACCAGACGGGTGTGTGTAACGGGGACAGCGGTGGCCCGCTGCTGGAGGCAGAACCGTCAGCAGCCGGGGGTATGGTGCAGATCGGCGTCGCAAGCCACGGGTTCGTCGAATGCGCCACCACCAGCCCGTCCGTGTTCACACGCGCCGACGCGGTCTCCGCCTGGGTAAGAGGATGGGCGCAGGTGCTCGCGAGCGCCCCGCCCGTCTCGGCACCCCTGTCGGCCAACGCCGTCGCGGCACCCACTCTGGCGGGAGTCGCCAGCAGCCGCTCCGTTACCCTCGGTAGAGGTGGCATCTCGCTCGTGCTCACCTGCGACGGCGAAGGAGGAGTCTGCACCGGCAACGCGGAGGCGATCGTCATAGCGCGAGAGAGACTCATCGCCCGGCGCAACGGCAGATGGATGGTATCCACGCGCATCCTCAGAGTGAGACTCGCCAATGTGGTCTTTGCGATCGCGCCCGGCACCAGCACCTCGGTTCGCTCGAGTCTCTCCGCTGAGGGCCAGACGCTGCTGGCACGTCTCGGCGGCGGACCGCTCGACGTGATACTGAGCGGCCAAGGCGTCACCCACCGCGTTGTGAGGCTGGAGCCCCGGCGATAGTGGGGCACATGCCCGCCGCAGCCCCCGGGAGCTCGCCGCCGCCGTGCTGAGGAACGGCTCCTGACATCGAGTACGTCGCCTTGCTGAGTGGCGCTAGCGCTCTTGCTCGGTTGGGCGGATGAGGATCTCGTTGATCGCAATGTGCCGCGGCCGCGTGATCATGTAGAGGATCGCGTCAGCAATCTCGGCGGCCTGCAACCGTTCCATGTTCCCAAAACGCTTGGCAATCATCTCCCGGATCTCGGGGCGGTTGTGCTGAGAGAGCTCAGTCTCGACGGCTCCGGGCTCGATCAAACCGATGCGCACGTGGCGCCGCGTTACCTCTTGGCGCAGTGACTCGCTGAATGCGCCCACGCCGTGCTTGGTCAGGTTGTAAACGCCCGAGCCGCTGTTGACGTTGCGCCCGGCGACGGAGCTGATGTTGACCATGTCGGCGACGTTGCGCGGACCCTCCTGCGCCGCCTGCAACAGATGGGGCAGCGCCGCATGGGCGCAGTGCAGCAAGCCGCGGACATTGATGGCGATCATCCGCTCCCACTCCTCCACGGGTGCGCCGGAGATCGGGCCGAGGAGCATGACGCCAGCGTTGTTCACGAGGATGTCGATCCGTCCCGCCTTTGCCACCACCTCATCGATCACGCGAGGAGGCTCGTCGGCGTCCGTGAGGTCGGCGGGGATCACGATCGGCTCCGTCCCGGCCGAGGAGATCTGGGCTGCGAGGTCCTCCAGGCGATCTGCACGGCGTGCCACGATCGCGACGGTGGCGCCCTCGGCGGCGAGGGCAAGCGCGGTCGCCTCACCGATGCCACTCGACGCGCCGGTCACAACGGCGACGGTGGAACCGAGGCGGGGAGAGTGGGTCATGCCCCGCCAGTATTACAAGGCGGCTCCTAATCCTGCACTGCCTGGGCCTCCAGTGTCAACTTGACGACGTTCGTGCCCTGCTGCATCATCTCGGCGGTTGTGGTGGCGAGCTCGTTTGGCAGTAGGTCGGCGGTCCAGACGAACCTGGCCCCATTCTCTCCCTCGGAGAAGACTTGCGCGGATGCGTTGTGGTGCGTGTATGGGCCGCCGGTGATCGACCAGGCGAGCCGGCGGGTCTCGTCGTCGACATCGATGAGCACCTCGCGGACCACCGCGCCGTTGAAGAAGGTGACAATCCGGTCCTCTCCGTCGAGGCGAGTATCGGTGGCGAAGCCCGGCACGAGGCGCTCGTGAAGCGCACCCCAGTCGCGAACCGCCGCCCAGACATCCTCAGGGCTCGCGTCAATCAAGATTTCCTTGCGAATACAAGCCATCTGGGCTCTCCTGTCTGTTGGATGAGGACTTCCTGGGCGCCGTAAAGCCTCGAGGTCATTGGCTCGGGACGCGAGCTTGAGCGGCTTGATGCCCGACCCGGGCGTGTATGGATCCAGGCGCTGATGCATCTCTATCTGCAAAGACAAACAAAAGCAGATATTGCGGCGGTGGCCCCCCTCCCCCAAGCGGGTGCTGATGACCTCGTTTCCCCTGCAGGGCGGACGTCAACCAAACCCAGCTAACGCAGCACTTTCACAGTGTGTTTTTTGGGAGACGGTCACGGTCGGTGGTCCGGGCGAAAGCGCAGTATCACCGGTCATCAAGCCAGTAGGGACCAGGCCAAGCATTAGCGACAGCCTGAGCAGGAGGAACTGTAGGGATTGGCGAACAGGCAGGTATGAAGCAGGCTGACGCTGATCTTGCACTGTTTGCTCATCTCAGCGCAGAGGTCGCGTTGGGTTTCGAGGATGCAGCTGCAGATGAATGGGAGACAAGCCCATTTGGATGGATACGCCGTGAGCCCTCACGGCGTAAGGGAGCAATCGGCGAGGCGCTTGTCAGGGACTGGGCGACACAAGCGGGAATGAAGGTCGAGTCCGCGCTTGATAGCGGACACGACTGTCAGCTTGACGATCTGCGAGTCGAGGTCAAGCTCAGCCTCCTGTGGGGCCGCGGCGAGTTCGTGTTCCAACAGATACGCGACCAGAACTACGAGGTCGCGTGTCTTCTCGGGCTTGAACCTCAGGGAGTGCACCTTTGGGTTGTCCCAAAGAAGGTACTGTGGAAACACGCCACAGGCCAACACACAGGCGCAGCAGCACAAGACACCAAGTGGCTTCGATTCCCAGCCACTACATCGCCCACGTGGCTGAACTCCTACGGCGGCACGCTCCGCGCCGCTCGGAAGGCCCTAGAAAAGGCTCGTCGCGAACTCCGGGACTGACTCCGCCTCGACTGCCGTCTCTTCAAGGTCTGGAGTGTGGCTTTCTTGGCCATCGAGGCGAGCACGGATCACCTCGATCGCTTCTGGGTTGGAATCGATCAGGACATAGTGACGATCTAGGCTAGCTGCGACCGCTCCGATCGTGCCGCTACCAGCGAAGAAGTCAAGACACCAGTCCCCCGGCTTTGTTGAGGCGTGGACCATGCGTCTGATGATGCCTTCCGGCTTCTGCGTGGGGTATCCGGTCTTCTCACGTCCGTTAGTCGGCACGATTGTGTGCCACCACACGTCGGTCGGTAGCTTCCCCTTCGCCGCCTTCTCAGGTGTCACGAGGCCCGGCGCCATATAGGGCTCCCGGTCAACGGTCTGCGCGTCATAGTAGTAGCCGGTCGGATCCTTGACATAGACGAGGATCGTGTCGTGCTTGGCGGGCCAGCGACTCTTAGAGCGCGCGCCATAGTCATACGCCCAGATGATCTCGTTCAGAAAGCAGTCACGGCCAAAGATCTCATCCAGCAGCAGCTTGCAGTAGTGGGCCTCGCGATAGTCGATGTGGAAATAGAAGGTGCCTGTGGGCGCCAATAGCCGGTGAGCCTCCTCGAGACGCGGGGCGAGAAACCCGAGATAGTCGTCAAACGAGTCGCGATAGGAGGACTCCGCGAGCAGCCGCGTCTTATAACGGCGGCCACCGAAACCCGTGCGATCACCTGCAGCGTCGGGCATGGTCTCAAGCGTCTTACGCGCCTGCACCTTGCCAGTATTGAACGGTGGGTCGATATAGACCAGATCAAACGCACCGTTATCGAGAAATGGGAGAACCTCGGCATTGTCGGCTTGGATGACAAGGTCGTCGTCCAAGTGGAGCCGATTGGGCGAGTCGGTCCCCTCAAGAAATCTCATACCAAGACGATATGCGCCTGCCCGGACGCCCTAGCTCAGAGCATGTACCAACGCGATCGCACCGACCGCCAGCGCCAACACCGTCATTTGGCCACGCCAGGACAAACCCCACCAGCCTCCGTGCGCGGCCCCCTCACCGACCCCAGAGGCGTTACCGACCCAAGCTCCTAGTGCTTTTCCAGCGTCGAGCTGCAGAAGCTAGAGACCTGGTTGTGCTGGGAGAGGAACACGCTTCCCCCTGTCACTTCGGCCGTGAGGCCGTTGATCTCGCCGGTGAGTTCGGGAAGGCAGGTGGTGATCTTCGAGATCGTTGCGGCCTCCTTCGAGAGCGCCGCGCTGTTGCTCATGGCTTCGCTCCGGGCGGTTGAGAGTTCGGACTTCAACGATCGGACTTCACCGGAGAGTGCGGCATTCTGCATGGTAGCTGAACGGGGACGGTTCACGGCGACGATTGCCACACCCAGCGCCCCGACCGCCAGCACGATCGCGATTATCGTCGCTGCTTGCCAGGCTCCCCCTGGCCGCTCCTTCGCCGAGGCATCGGACATGCGCTCCCATCGGTCGGGAGGCCCGGATACTTGAGGTCATCCATTCTGTCTCGACTACTTCGGTGGGGCCAGATCCGCTGGGGGAATCGTCGTAACGAGAGGCGTGACCGCGCTCCGCATTCCTAGACCTCATGAGGTCAGTCGAAGGTTGCGTAGCCGCAGCTGAGCAGACCCTTCGGACGCTTGAAGTGAAGGTCGGCAAACATTCGGGCGGTGTTGCTTCCGCTAACGACCTGCGCGAGGCGATCACGGAGGCTATGTGGCTCGCATTGGACACGATCAGCGTTACGGTGTATTCGGAGGCAGCGACGGTCACGGCTTGAGGCGGGGGCGCCTCCCTCAGATGGTTGGCAGGCCGGAGACGCCCCCGGAGAGTCAGCGAACAAGACGAAGCTATCGAGCGCTGCGGACGCTTGAGCAGTTACGAACAAGTGTTCCGTCCGGATGGAGGGGGAGACTTCCACTCTCCGGTGTCCTTCGCCTTGGCAGGCCAGGACACAAAGCAGCGAGCAACAAGGAGCACTATGAAATTCCAGGTCGTTACCAAGCAGTACGCGTCGCCCGTCCACTACATCGCTCGGATCAAGGGCGACAACGGTGAGATCATGTTCTCGTCGCAGAAATACACGACCAAGGTGAGCGCGAGACACGCTTGCGAAGTCGTGAAATCGAACGCGTCGAGCGCATCTATCGTCGAAGTGACGGAGTAGCTACTCGCTTGCGGCGGAGATAGCCTCGACAGGGGATGTCTCCGCCGCTTGTTTCAGCAGGCAGTCCCAGCTACAGAAATGGCGTGGGAGGCACGCGTCCTCGGTGATCGTGACGAAGCCCATTCCCGGCTCCTCCGCCGCTGTGCGGGTGTGCGAGTCGCACTCGCGCCAATCGCAGTAGAAAATTCGCTCGATACTCACGTGGCCGCCCTGTGGGGTTCGTCGAGCCGTCTTGCCTTCCTGCCATAGCGCCACGTCTAGCTCTGCGACGTGGCGCTCACGGCGAGCGTCAGACGACGTGGCCGATCATCTGCACCACGCGAACGCCCGCCCGCGTAGCGAACACGTATTCGTCCTCGACGACCACGATCCCTAGGTGGCAGCCGTCGCATTCCAAGACTCTGCTCTGCCCGGCCTTCATGGTCGACTTATCGACAGAACTGGCTATGCGATGACGATGCGCGACGAAATTCGTCCGCTCGGCTAGCTCCTTGTGATGTTGTGCGGAGACCTGAGCAAGGGCTTGCGAAAGTCTGTTGTCTGATCATGGCGGATCGTGTCAGCTCGCAAGCAGACGCCGAAGCAGTGATGGCTTGCGCCGCTTGCCCGACTCGGCGGTCAGCCTAGCCGCCAGGTTGTCTGTTGTCGCTTGAACTGGTTGTGGTGTCACAGATTGCTCTCGACGCGGACGGCCGTACTCCTTGTGGTGCAGCTGGTGGCAGGAATGGCAGAGAACCGCCAAGTCGACCACAAGCTCTGTGCCCAGCCGCTCATATGTGCGATGGTGCACCTCTAGGCCATCGGTGTGAGTCACGTCTAGCGAACAGGCATTGTCAGCGTGCAGAAGCGCTGCAGCTCGCGTTCGTCTCCACTCAGGTGTCCTCAGGTATTGCTGGTATGGCATCCCGCGAAGCTCGGCTAGTCTCTCAGCGCCCACCGGCTCCTCCACAGCGGTCGCGATCGGTGGCGCTGCGACGCTCGTCAACCTCCAGGTGTTCCACTTCGGGTTCTCGACCAGGCCGTCCCGCTTGAGGTTGGTCAGCGCCCAGGATAGGTAGTAGTCGACTAAGCGCGGATACTGCTCGGCCGCCTTATCAGGTGACGGTGTCGTCAACTCGCGCTGGGTAAAGCCACCGTGGGCTAGCGCCCAATTTTGAATCGGTTTGCGCTGGGCTTCGCCGCCAAGAACCCGCAAGCCATCGAGTGTCGCTGTCCGAACCTTCTGGTGGAGCGCCCGCCGCTCCGATTCGTCCAGAGCTGTAGTCACAATCGTTACTCGGTCGCCTGGCTCTCCATCTTGAGATTCGGGACGCTGATGGCCGATCGGATGATGAAAGACCAATCCGGGCACGTCATTCGCTGAGGTTACGGTCGAAGATGCCTTGTAGCGAGATCAGCAAGCCACCAGCGGCAGGCGGTCGCGAGGATCGTCTACGCGGCTTGTCGGGCTACGGCTCTCCCCACGGCAGGCCGTTGTGGCGCATCAAGAGTGCAAACCGTGCGAAGTCTTCCTGGAAGTCGTGCAAGGAGAAGGGTCGGCCTGCGCCGTCTAGGGCCGCCGATGGGCCGTCTGGTGTCCCGCGCCTGCTTGTGTGCGCCTCCTGTCGCCACCCGGCGATCCGCGTGCGCGCATCATCCGGCTCGGGAAGCCCGGTGCGCGGCTCCTGGTCCAGGAGCACGCCGAGATGTTTCGCCCGCTGCACACGCGGCCCCATTTTCCCGATCGCCTGCACCGGGTCTGTCGCGAAGCGCGTCAGGATCGTGTTGATCAGGCTCGTGTGGTCAAACAGCTCGTGGCTGACCGTGTTCGCCACGCGCGGTCCGATCACGAGCGCCGGCACGCGCACGCCATACGTCTTGTAGCCCGAGCCGTCGTCGAAGCCCAGGTCGGGTGGGACAACGTGGTCGTAGAAGCCGCCGTGCTCGTCGTACACGATCACGAACAGCGTGTCCTCCCAGTCGCGGCTGTTGCGCAGCGCTTCGTAGACCTCGAGCGCCAGAGCTTGGCCGGCGCGGATGTCTGACGGCGGGTGGTCATCGTCGGAGTTCGGGTGCAGCACTTTGAGGTCGATGAAGTTCGGGTCGATCCAGGACACGTCACGCAGACGGCCGTTGGCGGCATCGTCGAGGAAGCTGTCCGGTTCGACGGTGATCGCGCTGATCGCTTTCTCGAGCGCGTCGAGGCGCTGACGGTCGAAGTAGGCGAAGTTGCCCCGTTTGATGTCTTTGAAGTCGCGATAGGCATCATCGGCGGCTCGGAGCGTCGCCGGATCCTGGCTGTACCAGCGCCACTGGCTTTCATCGAGCTCCCGCGGGAACGTCGGGACGTGGAAGATGGGTGCATTTTTCAGCGCTGGGATCAGGTGTTTGAACTCGTCCACGAGTCGCTGGATGAGGGTCTCCGGGGCGCGGTCCTGCTCGAGGCCTGCCAGCGCGAACAGTCGGTTCGGCCACGTGTCGCCGGGCACGCTGCTGTGCCAGGCGTCGCATACGCAGAAGTTGCGTGCCAGGAAGTCGTAGGTGGGCAGGTGCTGGGCACCGTAGTGGCCCATCGGGAAAGCGTGGTACTCGGACGGCAGCGTGACGGCCTTCCCTGCTTTGTCCTTGCGTGTGTTGAGGAAGTTCTTGATGAACCCCCGGTTGCCGTCGGCGAGCTGCTCGGCGACGCATCCCTTGCCGTGACAGGGGTCGAGGATCTTGCCCGTTTCGTCGATTTTCGGGTGGAACACCGTTTCCCCCTGCGGCCATTCGAACACCTGCTGCTCCTGGCCCGCCGGGTCGGGGTTCGTCTCGGTCCCCGTGAGGCCATTCACCTCGGGCATGCCCGAGGTCTTGAGGTAGCCGAGCATGTGGTCGAACGACCGGTTCTCCATCATCAGCACGACGATGTGCTTGATTTCTTGAAGCCGTTCTGCTGCTGGATCCGTGGTCATGTCTTAGTCGTATGTCACAAGGGTCAGGCGCCCAAAGCGCAGAATGTCCTGCCGCTCGGTGTCAGCGGGGCTCGTCGAGAACGCGAGCACCGTCACCGCCACCTGATCGGTTTCGACGCGCCTCAGCGCGTCAGTGATCTGCAGCGTGATGTTTATGGGCGTCAGCGGGTGCTCAGGGTTGCGGTCAAACAGCGACACCCGCTCGGCTACGTGACAGTGGTCGACATCGCCGAAGCAGACCTCGTGACCGAAGACCGTGAAGCGGCCCGCATAGCCATGGTCGGGGTCGGGCGGCGTGTCAGGGCCCGCCTCGGGATTGTCGAGGAACACCAGCCCGACATAGGAGGCGCCGAAGCGCTCCAGCTCCTCGAACTCCAGATCCGCCCTGTAATACGCGGTCTCGTGGCGCGGGATGGTCAGCGGCTCGGAGACGAAGCGCTGCATCAGCCCGTGGTCCCCGGAACGTGGCCGGTCGTGCCGGCGTAGTCATAGCCCAGCTGGTTGATGTCAAGCGTTTCGCTGACCAGAATCCCCTTCGGGGCGAGCTTGCTGGCGAGCAGGTTGCTCGGCGGGGTCGCCCCCGGGTTTTTGATCTGCCACAGCGCCCACGCCCGGTCGACCATGGTGTGATGCGCCCAGAAGATCGGGTCATATGCGGCCCACGACGGGTCGCTCATCGTCCCCATCACCCACATGTGCACTTCGTCATGGACCTGTGTGATCAGAGAGTTGAAGTCGTTGAACGTCGAAGCTTCCATCGCGTGCTGGTAGGCGGCCGGCTGCGGGAGTTCGGGCTGCTGGGGGAATGTCCCGGGCGCCCGGGAGGTCACCGTCGGCCAGTCAGGCTGGGCGTTTTCGAGACGGATCAGCCCCTGATAGAGAGGGTTCTCCGGCCGACCCGGGGCCGACTGCGCGAAAGCCGGTGGGATGTCGCGGTCAACGGTCCAGTCCCACCACGCAAGGCTCACGCCCGGCACCTGACGCTGCAGAGCCAATTCGAAGTAGTACAGGTACGCCCTATGCCAGGGCAGGAACAACGGTTCGTGGTGCACGCAAAGGCCGAGCGGCACACCATGCCAGCCAGCGAAGTACTGGTAGCCGCGGTCATCCAGCGGGGCCAGGGCGATCACCTGCGCAAACGCGCGGCGCAGATCCACCAGCTGCGCTTCGCTCAGCTTCGTGACACTCTTGCGATGCAGAACAGTCGCACGGGCAATCGGCGGAGTCGCCGGTACCGTGACGGTCACCGGTCGTGCTCCCGGTTGGCGTGATGTCGAGAACGAACCTGCCGCCAGCGTCTGCGCAGCGTTGCCGAAAGGGCGCCCATCGTGAGGGCAGCTGCCGGGGCAAACATGCCGAGTGTCTCCTCAACCGGAATTCCCGCTATGTGAGCCACAGGAATCATTTCGCAACCTGAACATAGAGCAGATGAGGACAATCCTTGTTACAGGCCGGATCACTACCCGCATTTTGCGGAGTTTGTTTAGTCTCGAGTAGTAGCTGCCAGATGGGAGCAGGGCTAGTGAGTGGTGTCAACCGCAGCGCGCCGCGGCGGTCCGATTCACCGTCCGCTGAGGGCAGAGCCCAAGCTTCAGCCGAGCCATTCAGCCACTCCTCCGTGGTGTGAGCACGTGCCGCTCCTCGATTCGCTGAAGCTGTAAGTCCCGTCTTCGCATTTCGCCGTAGCACCTGCGGGTGCGCCCGACGGGCTTTCCTCCGGTTTGCAGACGGTGTTGCCAGTCGAGTTGACGTACGTTCCGTTAGTGCATGTTGGAGTCGCTTGGGCGGCTTTCCGTTCTTCAGCTTCGATTGCTTTGCGTTTTCTAGCTTCTGCCTGGAGGGCGTTTGCTACTGCTCGCGCTTCGAGTTCAGCCGGGCTTTGTTTT
>Ga0307374_10003911_pt1 | contig 25167 bp, 25 predicted proteins | sample OX3MG_FD_202532 | JGI IMG/M metagenome (GOLD analysis project Ga0307374, IMG submission 202532) | Soil microbial communities from Risofladan, Vaasa, Finland - OX-3 | ecosystem: Environmental > Terrestrial > Soil > Coastal area > Acid sulfate soil | place: Finland: Risofladan, Vaasa | collected...
TTCTCGATCTCTTCGAGCCTGCGAAAGCGTCCGCGCTCCTCGCGGTAGGCGAGAATGCGCTCGGCCGTCGCGGAGCCGACGCCCGGAAGCCGGATGAGGTCCTCCTTCGTCCCAAGATTGAGTGAAATAGACTGCGGTAAAAGCCCCTCCGTTTTCGAATGATGCTCCATTTTATTTCGCACCGAGGCCGGCAGCAGCGAATCTTCCGGCAAGGAAAAAAAGAGGGAATCACGCTGATTTGCCGCCGCACTCAGCGCGAAGAAGAGGCTATCCGCGCGGTGCTGCTGAATAATTTCGGTTGGGTCCCGTTGATTGGGGAAGTGTTTAAAATATTCCTGCTTCCCAAACCGGAATAGCAGGACCGCGACCCCGGTAAGAATGAAGAACACGAGTGCCCGAAGTTCGCGCGGCGTGTAAAATTGCCCGGCAAGTTTCGACGCGCGAAGCCACAATTCCCTCAGGCGTTCCAGCAAATCTCGAATCCGTATTTTCACGATGGGACAAAAATACGAATATTAACTTTGGATGTGAATAGAATCCAGTATTATGTAGTGGCGCGGTCCCCGCGCCTTCTCCGGTTAAACCCGGCAATCGAGCCATCCTCAAAAGGCGCGGGAACCGCGCCACTATGTAAAGATACTTCGAATATTTTCAAAGAGTCCCGCATCCGCCATTGCCGATTCGCGATTTTTCTTGCTTTTGCCTTTGCCTTTGGGAGCGGGGGGCGGCGGCGTGGATGATCGGTCATCCCCCGCGCCGCGAAAGTGATCGAGCTTCGCTAGGCGTTCGAGCAACTCCCGCTCCTCTTTCGTGAGCTTATCCGGTATCGCGATTTGAATGCGCACCAACTCATCTCCTTTGCCGCTATGAGCCAGATGCTGAATGCCCTTCCCACGCATCCGAAGCAGCGCGCCCGCTTGCGTGCCCGGCTGAATTTTTAGCAGCGAGTGTCCGCCGAGTGTCGGGACTTCGACCTCCGCGCCCAGCAGCGCCTGGGGAACCGTAATTTCGAGATCGAACACGACATCATCGCCATCGCGGACGAAAAGATCGTGCGGAAGTTCCTGCACGACGACAAAGACATTGCCGGGCGGCCCTCCGCGAGCGCCGGCATGGCCTTGCCCGGAGAGCGTAAGATAGTTTCCTTCCGTTACTCCGGCGGGAATGTTTACTTTGAGCGTCGTTTCTTCCTGCGTGCGCCCTTCGCCATGACACACTTCGCACCGTTCGGTTACACGCCGGCCCGATCCCTGGCATGTGGGGCACACCGTCACATTGACGAACTGGCCAAAGCCCATCGAGCGCACCTGCCGGATTTGCCCGGAGCCGTGGCACGTCGGGCACGTCTCGACTGCGGTTCCCGCTTTTGCGCCAGTTCCGGAGCAGGTGGCGCAGGTCTTCAAGTGCCGCACTTTTATTTTCTTCTCCACGCCGTCGGCAATTTCTTCGAGCGTGAGCGCGATAGGAATTTGAATATCCGCTCCACGCTCCGGCGCGTTGGGATTGCGCGAAGCGCCGCCACCAAAAAATTGATCGAAAATTCCGCCGCCGCCCATTGCGCCGAAAATATCGGCGAAGTGGGAGAAGATGTCGTTGGTGCTTTGGTAATGGCCGAAGTCCGTCGCCTTCACCCCCTGATGGCCAAAGCGGTCGTAGCGCGCGCGCTTATCGCCGTCGCTTAAGACTTCATACGCTTCGGTCGCTTCCTTGAATTTTTCCTCGGCCTCTTTATTATCGGGGTTCCGGTCCGGATGAAATTGCATCGCGAGCTTGCGATACGATTTTTTTATCTCATCGATCGGCGCGGAACGCGATACTTCGAGAACTTCATAATAATCACGCTTCATGGATTGGGAATGCTCTCCTTAAGAAATTATTCTGCTGTTTTGGATACGAAGACCTTCGCATGGCGAAGGATATTTTCATTCAGGAGATAGCCCCGCTGAATTTCACGCGTCACCATGCCTGGCGCAATATCGTTGCGCGGCTCTTCGAGCAGCGCATCGTGCTTCATCGGATCGAATGGCTCGCCCACGGTCTGCATGGGCCGGACGCCGTAGCGTTCGAGAGTCTTCAGAAAACTTTTGTAAATTAGTTCGATGCCTTGCGCCATCGGGTCTTTCGATTCGCTCGCATGTTCTATCGTTCGTTCGAGGTCATCGACGATACCGAGTAAATCGAGAATGAGCCGTTTGTTCGCTTCGAAGACAAGCTGCTCGCGCTCCTGCTGATGCCGGCGGCGCATGTTTTCCAGTTCGGCGGTGCGCCGCAGAAGTTGGTCGCGTGTGGTTTCGAGTGTTTGCTCGACTTCGGCGATCTTCGCTTCGAGCGTGTCGCTATCTCCCCGTCCGTCTTCCATTGTTTCGATTGCTTTATCTTTCATCTTCATAAAATTTCAAAAGGGCGAAATACCATTTCGCCCCACACCTATCGGTGGTTCATTTATTTCGAGGATAACACCCCGGACATCGCGCGCGCCACGTATTCGACGAGTGGCGCGATGCGGCCATAATCCATTCGCTTCGGTCCGATCAGGCCAATGATTCCCCGCTCGCCGCCGATCTGGTACTTGGTACAGACGAGGCTGTACCCCGTCATATTGCGTTCTTCCAGTTCACTGCCAATGCGAATTGCGATTCCGCCCGGCGAGGTGCCATTCGTGCCGGAACGTTCGAGTACATGGATCACCACTTCTTCATTGTCGATCAGCTCGATAATACTTTGAAATTCCTCGTCGCGCGCGATGTCTCGCTTTTGAAATTCCGGTTGCGCGAAAATATTTTTTGCACCGCTCATCTTGACGCGCTCCGAGCCGCTATCATCGAAGAGCTTTTCCGGCGCGTCGATAAATAGCCGAAGCGTCGAGCGGTCGTGTTCCGATAGATCGCTCATGCGCTCGCGGAACGTCGCTTTCACTTCACGGAAGCTTCTTCCACCAAGCCGTTCGTTCAGCAAAACCCGAAGTTCATCGAGCTTCGGCTGGCTAAGTGTGCTATCGGTTTCAAGTGTAACGGTGCGTACACGTCCGCTCGATGCGGCAAGCACCACGAGCAGACGATTCGAGGAAAGCTGTGCGATTTCAACGCGCTCCAAAATTCCTTCATCCAACGACGGCAAAAGCACCATCGAAAGCTGCCGCGAAAGCGTCGCGAGAATATCGGTCGAGGCGTCGAGCACGTCTTCGGCTGACACCGCCGTGGCAAGCGAGCGGGCTACCGCCTTGCGATCCGCGGGAGTTACATGCTCACGGGCCATAAGATCATCGACATAGAGGCGGTAACCTTTATCCGTCGGCATACGCCCGGCGCTCGTGTGCGGATGATCGACGTAACCCAAATATTCCAAATCCGCCATGACATTCCGCGTGGTCGCATCGCTCAGCCCAAGCGAGCTGACGCGGGCAAGATAGCGCGAACCAACCGGATTGGCGGTAAGCACGTAATGCCGGACGATCAGCCGGAGAATTTCCCGCTGACGTTCGGTCAGGTCGCCACTGCCAATTGTCGTCTTCATGTTTTTGCAAATCTCGCTTCACCTAACTTCGAACATTCCAAGCGAATGTGGAGAACACGTTGATTTATCGCGGTAGTTTCATTAGTCAGGCGAGGATAGTAGAATCATCATAGTTGGTGAAGTCAAGTTCACCGAATAGGGGACAGGAACCGAACGCGGGGAGAGCGCAAGGATAGTTTGTGGAAAGAAGCTTTGGGCGTTATCGAGCGAAACGGGCGCTTAAATTTGTTCCAGAAGCGGTGAAACCCGACGCCACGCGAAATACGCGAACTCCGAGGGCGCGATTGGGGTTAAAGCGTCGTCATCGAAATAGGTCTTATGTTTACCATGAAAAAATTCTTGTTTAAAATTTTCGCAGTTTTTACGCTCGCCGCGGGATTGGTGCTCGCCGGGAGCGGGATGGCGCGTGCGCAATTTTCGCGTCCGGTCATCGTGATGAAAGGGTGCGTACTCACCGTCGACCAGAAACCGGCGACGGTCCGGCTTTCCATCCACGAAACCGGCGCGCCGGATAACGATACTTCGGACGAGATTACCACCTGCGCGATTCAGGAAATCACGGCGGGCCGCGCCAACTCCCAGTCGGGGCGCTACCTGCTGATCCTGAAGCCGGATACAAAATATTGGGTCCACATCGAAGGGACGTTTGTGCAGTCCGTTGACACACTCATTCAAATGCCGAAGACGGATAAGCCGCTGACGATCGACCAGAATTTCACGGTTAACTGGCGGCAGGCGCCCGATCCCGCAACTCTGGGCGCCAACGACGCGCCGGCGGGGAAGAAGGAATAGAGAGTCGGCACGACAGGGAGCATACGCCCCGCAGGTCAAGCCTCTGCTTCACATTTTTCCGAGCGCCTGTTCGATCTTCGGGCGCATCTGTTCGTCTTCGTGCTCGCCTCCGCCCATTTCAAAGCCTAAGGTTTTTCCATCGCGGCCGATAATAATATGGGTGGGATAGCCATTCACACCGAGCTTCGAGCAAAGCTCGCTTCCATTTGGAACGATCTGAAATTTGGATTCCGCATGACTTAGGTACTGCTTTAGCGCGGCCTCATCATCGAGCGCGATGCTTAAGAATACCACATTCGTATCGCCAGCATAGGACTCGACCAATTTATTCAGCGATGCTTTTTCAATCGCGCAACCGGGACAACTGATAAACCAGCAATCGAGCACAACGACTTTGCCCCGGAGTTCCGAGAGCATGCCACTCTTCCCATCGAGCGTGGTATAAGTAAAATTTGGAATCGAAGGTAGTTTTATTGTTCCGCCGTACTCTTTTGCTAAACGGCTTGAAAATACCGGGAGTGTTTCGTTTCCATTCTTAAATTTCTCATAAAATTCTTGTAAGCCGCTCACGTACCCGCCCGTTCCAAGCGCGAGAACTTCCCCATATCCCCGTTTTGCATCTTCCGTGCGGCCAGCCTCGAAATACATGTTGGCGAGCGCACCGCCGATGTCCTGCTTGTCTCTTATTTGCTTAGAATCCCGCATTGCGCTGGTGCCGAGGGCAGTGGCTTCCTGGAATCTGCCGCACTTTCCCAGTAGATAAATTTTTTGAGCAATAATATTTGGAAGGCGACCCATACTGCCCCAGATGTTATCGCCGGAATAAAAACTCGCAAAACTTTCCGAACTTCGTTCAGCTCGTTCACACCACACCAGTGCTTCTTTCGGGTCATAGAGTGGACCTTTCGAATATCCATACGCCATTGAAATGGAGAGAACCACATCGACATCATTGGACGTAGCCCATCGGTCGCTAACCTGCCGAAAAGTATTCGCCGGAAGAAGTGTATCGAAGGCCATGTGACGAATCCAGGTTGCCGCCATGTTGGTCTGTGGATAGTGTTCGACGAGCGGCGCGATGATTCGTCCCGGAATAATTGGCCAAGACAGGCCCTTTCCGCCGGGGAGCATGCCTGGGGCGAAAAAGTGATTCCAGAAATCGCCTTCGTTGAAGAGAGGATCGAATGCCGGCGTCTTCGCGGCGTCCTGAAATTCGATATTAGCAAGCGAATCTTTTCCCCGCCGCATATAAAGTTCTCCGAGCGCCAGATGCCATGACACAGTGTTGTCCGGCGATGCCTTCAATCTACGGATGAGCGAAGCCATCCACGGCTTCCATGCCGAGTCCGGCATGACCTTCTCTCCCGACTGCGCGATCTGACGTGCGTGATCGTATGCAGCAACGTAGGAAGTGTAATGCTTCGGATATTCTTTTAGATCGGCGTCGAGCGCGCTATCGATATTCGAGGAAGCTACCTTGATGATGGCACCAGGCGTCGGTTGTCCATCCCGCGTCCGGCAAGTGAATGCTTCGATGCCATTCGGCACCCGATCCGTTGGGACGAGGATTTCAAGCCAAATCGAGAAGGTCGAATCGGGAATGGTGAACTTGGTCTCATACAACGCGCCGTTCAAATGCCTCATCGGGAGAATTATCGCATGGTCCGGACGGACGCCCTGCACGATGGCAGCGCAGAAGAGCGTGTCTTTATTTTCTGGACGGGCGAAAGAAGAAGTGTCCGCGGTCGTATAGGAAACAGTAATGGTCTCTCCCCAGCGCGGATCGTCATTCGAAAGATGCACTTTCTGCGCGAAGAGCGGCGAAGAAACGATTAGAAAAAGAAGACAAAGGGAGCGAGAAATTTGAAGCATAAGCCGATTAGAAAGTAGACGAATTAAAACAGTCCAATCGCTGAAGGCAGTTTCACCTGCAATCAATTCTTCAGTGATTACAGCATTATAGGAACTCAGCCTTAGGTGCCCGTTTATTCACATAGAGACAAAAGTGAAGGAAAATGTGGATAACAAAATGAATGTGGCGATTTTGATCTATTTATGGCGTTATTCATGAAGCACAAATGCGTGCGCAGATAAAGGGCACCTGTTTTCTAAATGAGGGTTGCGCGTAGCGCCCCTGGGAACGCGGTCATGTCATTCCCGCGAACGCGGGAATCCAGTAGCGAGAGCCTGGATTCCCGCGTTCGCGGGAATGACAAAGCAAAAAATTCCGGAACTACCGGGACGGCTGGCTGTTATCCCCCTCTCGAAATAAGCGAGCGGAGACGAAAACTCCGCATTAGTTAACAATAAACGACTTGACAAATGGCATTCAGCAATCCTCGCCCTGCAACGGGGGCGAATAAAAACCGAAAGCGCGTAGGCCGGGGCGAAGGCTCCGGACATGGCAAGACCTCAACGCGCGGGTCCAACGGAGCGGGGTCACGCTCCGGTAATAAATACAGGGCTGGCTTCGAGGGTGGACAGATGCCGCTCGCGCGCCGTCTGCCGAAATTCGGCTTCCACTCGCCCCACCGCACCGAATATCAGATCGTGAACGTCGAGACGCTGGAAGCGTGCGTGTCGAATGGCCGCCTGCCAAACGATCGGATAATTACTCCCGACATCCTCTGGGAAGCGGGCCTTATCAATCGGCAAGGAATGCCGGTGAAAATCTTAGGCGATGGCGAGCTTACGCGAAAGTTAAGCGTTCAGGCGCATAAGCTCTCGAAATCCGCGGTCGCGAAAATCGAGAAAGCCGGAGGAAGCGCGGAGCAACTAACAGCCTGAACCTGGATTACGCGGATAATGCGGATTTTCTGGATTGATTTTTTAAGATTCGTTGGAATCTTGCCAATCGTAGAAAGTCTATTAAGCACCCGTATTCAGGAACAATCGTATCAATCCTTTGTATCAATCCATAAAAATCAATCTGCGTAATCCGCATCATCCGCGTAATCCAGGTTCTGACTTATGAGCAGGTTAACCGATAGTTTTCGAAACATCTTCAAGATCGAGGAGCTGAAGGACCGAATCCTCTTCACGCTCGCGTGCCTCGTGGCCGTGCGGCTTGGGGCGCATATCCAGCTGCCTGGCATCGACTTCACGTTGCTCGATAAGCAATCCGCATCGAGCAACTCGCTCTTCGGCCTCTACGATTTATTCGTGGGCGGCGCGTTTAAGAACGCTGCTATCTTCGGCCTGGGCATCATGCCCTATATTTCGGCTTCGATCATCATTCAGCTTTTGGGCGCGGTCGTGCCGTATTTCCAGAAGCTCCAACGAGAGGGCGAAGATGGCCGCAAAAAGATCACGCAAATGACGCGCGTGGGAACGGTGCTCGTTTCGCTCGGTCAGTCAGCGGGCATGGCGATCTATCTCCAAAAAGAGAATGTCGTGGCAGCGGGGGTCAGTCCGTTTTTCTTCATCATCACGACGATCATCTGCCTGACAGCGGGATGCATGCTGATGATGTGGCTCGGCGAGCAAATTACCGAGCGCGGAATAGGAAACGGCATTTCGCTTATCATCTTCATCGGCATCATTGCGCGATTCCCGAACGCGATTTTAACGGAAGTGACGATGGTGCAGTCCGGTCAGCATAATATCATCGTCGAACTGGTGCTCTGGGCGTTCTTCGTTGCGATCGTCGCGTTCGTTGTGCTCCTGACGCAGGGGATTCGCAAGGTCCCCGTGCAATACGCGAAGCGCGTGATTGGGCGGAAAGTTTATGGCGGGGTGACGCAGCATATCCCGATGCGCGTGAATACCGCCGGCGTCATGCCCATTATTTTCGCGCAGTCGATCCTCTTTATTCCAACCACGATCGCGCAGTTTTTCCAGGGATCGGCCTTCGGCGATTTTCTCCTGAAATTTTTCGATTACCGATCGATGGGATATTCGATCACCTTTGCGGTGATGATTATTTTCTTTACGTATTTCTATACAGCCATCGCGTTCAATCCGCGCGACGTGGCGGACACGATGAAAAAGCAGGGCGGCTTCATTCCCGGCGTGCGGCCCGGCAAGCATACGTCGGACTACATCGATAATATCCTGACGCATATCACGCTCCCTGGCGCGATATTCCTTGCCATCGTCGCAATCATCCCGGCGTTCGTGAGCTACCTCGGCGTGGCAAGCACGTTCGCGCAGTTCTTCGGCGGCACAAGCCTGCTTATCATGGTTGGCGTGGCGCTCGACACCTTACAGCAAATCGAATCGCACCTCACGATGCGCAACTACGAAGGCCTGATGAAAGCCGGGCGCGTGAAGGGGCGGACGGGCATTGCGGGATACTAAACCCGGTTTATGGCTCGCTTGATTAAGACGGAATCCGAGATCGCGAAGATGCGCGTGGCTTCGCATATTGTTGCGGAGTGTTTGAATCATATCGAGACGCTCGTGCAGCCCGGTGTCACGCCGATCGAGCTTAATCGCGAAGTGGAACGCTTTATCACCGGGCGCGGCGCATACCCTGCATTCAAAGGCTACAAAGTGGGACGCCATCGGTTCGAATACGCAGCATGCATTTCGGTCAATAACGCGGTCGTGCATGGTATTCCATCTCGGGAGCCTCTACGCGAAGGCGATATTATTTCCGTGGACTGCGGCGCGGAAAAAGATGGCTGGTTCGGCGATGGCGCGTGGACCTTCGCCGTCGGCCAGATTGCTCCCGATACTGCGAAGCTGATGGAAATCACGCGTGAATCTCTGATGCTCGGCGTGGCTCGTGCCCGTGTGGGTGGAAGACTCTTCGATATTTGCGAGGCAATTCAAGATTATTGTGAAGCCCAGGGATACGGCGTGGTGAAAGAACTCGTTGGGCATGGCATCGGCACCCATTTGCACGAGGACCCGCAAGTCCCCAATTATTTGCCCAGCCCCAAAGAGGGCTTTCCGAATTTGGAACTCCTGGAAGGCATGACGCTCGCCATCGAGCCGATGATCAACATGGGAACCGCAAAAGTTCGAACCGCAAAGGATAAATGGACTGTCCTTACCGCCGATGGCAAACCGAGCGCCCATTTCGAGCATACCGTCGTTGTCAGAAAAGGCGGCGGAGAGATTTTGACGAAATAGCTTTCTGATTTCGAGCGTTTTTATCTTTATTTGCTCGGTCGGTACCGTTCCTCAATCGCCATAAATAACTGCGAATGGATCGTCGGGGCCGGTTGCATCCAGAATCCCGAGCAATTTTTCTGAGTATGAGAAACGGCAGAGTTGGAATATAGATTGCTTCCGTTCGGTTTTACTAGAAGGATGGTGAACGGAGAACGGATATGGCGAACGACGAACTGAGCGAGAAGGACCTTCCGGAAGATGTTCCGGCGGTAAAGAGGTGGACGAGCGGCTTAGTGCTGCTTGGCGGGCTATGGCTTTTCTCGATGCGCTTTTTGAAGACGCTGGCACGGCCGCCGTATGAATTCAAGGAGATCGTACGGCAATTGAACGCGATCGGCTTCCGGTCGCTGTCGCTGGTGATCGTGGTCGGCATTGTAATCGGCGCGGTGCTAACGATGCAAAGCCGCCCGACGATGATCAAATTTGGCGCGGAGGCGTATATTCCGGTAATGGTCGCGATTAGCTCGATGCGGGAGCTTTCGCCGGTGCTCATCTCGGTGATTCTCGCGGGCCGGGTGGGGGCGGGAATCGGCGCGGAACTCGGCTCCATGCGCGCGACCGAGCAAATCGACGCCATGGACGTGGCCGCGCTGGACCCCTATAAGCTATTGGTTTTCACGCGGGTCATGGCCTGCATGATCGCGCTGCCGCTGCTTACGATCATCGCCGATCTGGTGTCGCTCGTCGGCTCCTGGTTTGTCGAGCGCATCGAGTCTGGCATGGCGCTAAGCCATTTTATCCAGACAGTTATCAATGGCGTGGAATTTTCCGACTATTTGCCGGGTATCGCTAAGACGGTCTTTTTCGGTTTCGTCATCGGAATCGTCGGCTGTTACGAAGGCTACAATTCGACGGGCGGGACTGAGGGCGTGGGCCGCTCGGCGACGGACGCGGCGGTGACAAGTTCGCTGCTCATCATTCTTTTGGACGTGGTCTTTGTTAAAGTAACCTTAATGCTCTGGCCATACTGATTTCGATGATCCATCCTTTTCACCACCAAAAAAAGAACGGGACGAACGAAGAAGGGCCGCTCGTGCGTATCGAGCATCTTGCGATCGCCTTCGAAAAGCCGGTGCTCCGCGACGTGAGCCTCGATATTCATAAAGGCGAGACGGTTGCCGTGCTCGGCAAAAGCGGATCGGGTAAAAGCGTGCTGCTGAAACTGATCGTCGGATTGCTCGTGCCCGATGCGGGAAAGATCTTTTATAGGGACAAGGAAATAACGAGTATGGACGAATTTGGGCTGATGGAAGTCCGCTCGAACATGGGATTTTTGTTTCAGGGTGCGGCGCTGTTCGATTCGATGACCATTGGGCAAAATCTGGACTTGTTTCTGGTAAAGCATACGGATCTCGAAGCACCGGAGCGAGAGAAAAAAATTTCGGAGGCGCTCGAAATGGTGCAGCTTAAAGACGCGATCGACAAGATGCCATCCGACCTTTCGGGCGGGATGAAAAAGCGGGCCGGCCTTGCGCGGGCTATCGTGATCGAGCCGGAACTCATCCTCTATGACGAGCCGACGACCGGCCTCGATCCGCTCACGGCGAGTTCCATCGCCGAACTCATCGTGACGCTGCAGCAGCGACTGGGCGTCGCTTCGCTCGTCGTGACGCATGACCTGCCGACGGCCTTCACCGTCTCCGATCGCGCGATGATGCTGAACGATGGCTATGCGGTTTTCGAAGGCGAAATAGAAAAACTTCAGCATTCGGGCGATGAATTTTTGCTGGAGTATCTCGCGGCCTCGCGGCTCGACCGCGAGCGGCATGACAAGCTTGTTCAGATCCACGAGGGCGAGCAGCATCCTGCGCCGGAACAGAACCAAGAACAAAACGGCAATCGCCAACCGGCCGGGCCGAAACCGGAGCATGGTCAGTCGCATGAAACGGATAAGAAGGTCCTAACGTAATATTATACCTCACCATGAAGCGCAAAGCCGTTCCACTGCTCCGCATCGGAATTTTCGTACTCGCGGGATTTCTCATCCTGATTGTTTTTATTTTTTATCTTGGGAGTCAGCAGAAGCTTTTTTCCTCGACGTCGGAGTTGACGGCCCATTTCCAGACCGTGAGCAATCTTAGGCCGGGCGCGGAAATCGATATGGTCGGTATTAATATCGGCAGCGTGAAGAGCATTCGGCTTCCACGAAATTCCCGCGATTCCGTGGTCGTGACGTTGAAAGTGCTGACCGATGCCCTCAAGCTTATTCACACCGATTCCAAAGCCATCATCACCACGCAAGGGCTGATTGGCGATAAGCTCATAGATATTACGATGGGTGGCGATTCGACCCAAGCCGTTCCACCTGGTAGCACGCTTCCGGGGCAGGCGCCGCAGGATTTCTCCAAAATTTACGATACCCTTTCGGCCACCGTGAGCCAGTTGGATTCCGTGGCAAAACAAGCGACGCTCTTAGTGCAGAAGATTGCAAACGGAAATGGGACCATCGGCAAATTGGTCAACGATAGTTCGCTATACGACAATATGAACGAGATGGCTGCCAGGGCGCGTATCGTAATAGATACGGCAAGCGTCGCGGTCGGGCGTGTTTCGACGAGCTTCGCGCGGCTCTCCGATCAGGTCAACGATATTGCCGGCAAGATCGACCGCGGCGAAGGCTCGCTGGGCAAGCTGCTTACGAAGGACGATATCTATGACAATGCCAAAAAGGCTTCGGACCGGCTGGCCGATGCGAGCTACACGTTGAATGACGCGCTCGCCAAACTCGCGCTTGGTTCGGGGCGCTTTGCCGAGGTAATGGAAGGATTGAAGCATAATTTTCTCGTGAAGAGCTACTTCGAAAACCGCGGCTATTGGGACGCGCCGGAGTTCGAGATGACGATTGACCGAAAAATCGATTCCCTCAATCACCTTCGTCAGATCATTGAATCGCAAAGTTCGGCACAACCGCCGCACTAAAGGGGAGGGGAGCAGCACCGTGGGCGATGCCCCCATCGTGGATAATACTATGTTTCGAAGCCTGCGCACGAAAATTCTTCTGGGATTTCTCCTCATCATCGGGATGGTGGGAGCAATCGGGGCGTGGGCTGTCATCAGTTTGTCCGACATTCAGAATTCGACGAGCGACGCGGTTCACGAGCGCTTCGAAATTCTCCATGCGATCAATACTCTCGATACTTCCACCAGCCATCTTCGCGGCGCGGCCACCCGGTTCCTGCTTACTCCCAACGATACCGCGCTTGCAGCGGATTTTGCACGGATGGAAGCGGCCTCCACGAAGGCGCTCTCGCAAGTATCTACCAGTTCCGGGCCGCTCTCTTCCGACCCGGAATTGTACCGGTCGCTTTACCAGATTTCGCACCTTACGATACTCATTCGGAATGAGCTCCGCTACCAGTTCATGCCGGAAGTTCTCGCGGATACCGGCGAGGCTCCCGAGCAAAAGGAACTTCGGCGGGAGACTCGCAATCAAATCTTCGTAAGCGAGATCGATCCGCTGTTCGATAGCCTCAATTCACATATTAGTTCCGTCGAGGAAAGTTATCTGATGTCCCTGGGGTCGCTTTCGGATGTATCTCAGCAGGAGGGGAACCGAATTCGAGTCGAAGTAGCGATTTTCGGCGGGCTTACGCTCATTCTCTGCATTTTGCTCGCGATCCGGCTCTCGAATATCATTGTGGCGCCGATTGTGGAATTAACGGCAAAAACAAAACGGATAACCGCTGGAGAGCTGAATCAATTGGTTATTCCTCGAACGAATGACGAAGTAGGCCGGCTCGGAGAACAGTTCAATGCCATGGCCGAGAAACTCGGAGAGTTCGAGGAATTGAACCTGAAGAAAATTCTCGAAGAGAAGGCGATCTCCGAATCGATCGTACAGTCGATGGACGACGCGCTCATGCTCATCGACCGGTTTGGCACGGTCCTTTCGATCAATCGGAGCGCGCAGGAATTGTTCGATCTTACGAATGCGGAGGGCCGGAACGCGCTCGATGTTACGCGCGGCAAGCCGGCGCTCGAATCCCTGTGTGTCATGGCGCTCAAGGGAACCTGGCGCGAGAGCAGTCGCGGCGAAATCGTCGAATATGAGCGTCATGACGAGCGCTTTTATTTAACGCGAGATATTATTCCGATCCAATCTGGCGATTCGCCCGGCACGGTTGCGTTTTTGCTCGTGCTCAGAAATGTCACGCAAGCGCATGAGCTGGAACGGATGCGCTCCGATTTTGTCGGAATGGTCTCGCACGAACTGCGCACGCCGCTCACCGCGATTCGAATGAGCGTGGACCTGTTAGGCGAACCGACGCTCGGACCGCTTTCGGAAACCCAGGAGCAATTCGTCCAGGCGATACGCGAAGAGAGTGAACGGCTGTTGCGCATCGTCAACGACCTGATGGATTTGTCGAAGATCGAGTCGGGCAAATTCGAAGTCCGTTTCTCCGAAGTAGAACTCGGTTCATTCTTCGATCATCTCCTTGTGCCGTTTATCGCTCCGGCGCAGGAGGCGGGAATTACGCTCCGTACCGAGCACGCCCCCGAAGTGCGGGCCGTTCGTGCCGATCCCGACCGGTTAAAGCAAGTCTTCGTCAACCTTATATCGAACGCCTTGCGTTACACACCGCGTGGCGGGACGATAACGGTCGGGGTTTCGAAATCGGAAGATCCCAATTTTGCCTGTTTTTTCGTCCGCGATGGCGGTTCTGGAATTCCACCCGAGTTCGTATCGAGGATATTCCAGCGTTTTGCTATTCGGAGTAAGGATGCAAAAGCCGGGACCGGACTCGGCTTAGCAATTGCTAAAGAAATCGTACAGGCACATGGCGGGACGATCGAGGTCAAGAGCGAAGTTGGGAAAGGAAGCGAGTTCTCATTCACGATTCCCCTGCCGATATTCGAGGGCGGCGAGCAAATATGAGCTATTTTTGTAACCACCCCATGAAAGCAGGAACATGCGTTTCGGGACTTTTCATCAGATACAGCGCATTAATCGTGGTCAAATCCAAATTATTTTCGAGCGATACCCGCATCATTCAGGAATCTCGCCGCTCCACCGTTGCCGTGGGCCGCGAGGTCCGCAGGATCCAGAATTTTCTCATTTCCACCGTCTCCGAGCCAGCCAGCGTGGCTGTAGCCACCCGGCCAACGAATTCAGGGCAGGTACCGAGGCAGGCGCGGAAGCGCCGAATCCTCGTGGTGGATGACGAGAAGAATATCCGACTGACGGTCCAGCATTCGCTCATTGCCGCCGATTATGAGGTAGATACTGCCGCCAACGGCGCCGAAGGCCTCGAACGCTTCCACGAAGGTCATTACGACCTCATTCTGATGGACCTCCGGATGCCGCAGATGAATGGAATCGAAATGCTTCGCGAGATTCGCGAGCACGATAAGCATATCGCGGCCATTGTCATCACCGCGTACCTTACCATCGACACCCTGCTCGAAGCATTTTCGCTTGGCGTTTCCGATTACATTCGCAAGCCCTTTTCGCCGAATGATGTCCGCGAAATGGTCCGGCGGGTGCTGTCCCGCGAATCCCTCGATATACACGGTCCGGCGGCGGAAACAGCGCCAACGCTCGAACACGCGCGCAAAGCGCTCGCCGAACAGGACTTGCCGCGCGCCCTGGAACTCGCCAAGCGCGCGGTCGCGCGAGATTCTAACAATCCGGACAGTCAGGCATTCCTGGGTATTCTGCAACACCTCAATGGTGATGTGCAGGCGGCCGAACAATCGTTCCACGAGGCGCTTCTGCTCGATCCGCAGCACCAGCTTAGCCGCGATTATTTATTCTGGATGCAATCGAGAGGGAAGGGTGGATGATTGGTTATTCACCGGATGATCGGTCATCCGCTGGATGATGGGTCATCTGCGGCGAGCGATTCCGATGCGAATATGGGATGCTTCCAGATGGGGACGGTCTGCTTTAGTTTCTCGATAAACTCGATATTTGCTTCGAATGCCGCGCGCCGGTGCCATGCTTCCGCACGCACATAGACAGCCGCTTCGCCCACGGGAACGAAACCAACGCGATGAATGCAGACGCAGCCGGTAAGCTCGTATTTCTCGATCGTTTCGCGCGCGATTCGCCCAAGCTCGGCGAGCGCCATCTCGCGAAAGGCTTCGTAGTCTATCCCTCGAATGAGTTGGCCTTCCTCCGTGCCCCGCACGATACCGGAGAATTCGACCACCGCGCCGGAACCGGATGACCATTTGTAGTCCGCGCTATGGAGCGGGCCATCTATAATATCGATGAGTGGTTCCGTCATCATGGATTTTCTTCACCCGCCTTGCGTGGGTGGAATCATGGAAATAATATCGCCTTCCGAGAGCAGAGCATCCATTCGCGCGTAATGCGTGCCAATGGCGAAAAGAGAGGAGGAGCGCAGGGGACGGATGGGTTCCATTCGGTCGAACAGCATATCGAGGGCGGCTCCGAGCGTCGAGCCGCTCGGAACATCGAGGGGCACCTCGCATTGGCCGGCGAGTTCCTTACTAATGGAGTAAAAATGGAAACGGACGAGCATAACTCGATAAAACTAAAAGCAACCTCTAAAAACTCCGAACCCGGATTCCGCCCTGTGAATCTTTGCATTGCATAATGGGGTTTTGGATACTTCGATTTACCGCCATGCCTAATAAGAAGAACGGATTAATCGCTCCGCCTGCGAGGCCGGTTATTAGCCGCCGCTCGCTCATCGCGCTTGCTCCGCTCGCTTTGCTTGCCGCGTGCGACTTGACCCCTGAAGGGAAAACGGAATCGTTCCTACGGGGCGTACAGTCCTTTAACGATTGGGTACAAGGAGCGGTTTTTAATCCGGCAAAGCTCTCACCGGAACTTCCACTTTCCGAGACAACCCTACTGAAAGACTTTCGCGTGAATACGGAAAGCCCGCACGACTTGAATCTCGATCTAAAAAATTGGGCGCTTGAAGTAGGCGGTCTTGTCAAGCGCCCAGGTCGGTACACACTTGCCGAGATCGAGCGGCTGCCGAGAAAAGAGATGAATACGCGGCTTGTCTGTGTCGAAGGCTGGAGTATGGTTCCTCGCTGGGGCGGCGCACGGCTCGCCGATTTTCTAACCGCCGTTGGCGCGGCACCGGATGCAAAATATGTGTATGTTGCCTGCGGCGATGGATATTACACTTCCTACGATATGGCGAGCGCGCGGCACCCGCAGACGCTCCTTTGTTATGAAGCCTATGGCATGCTGCTGACGCTCGATCACGGGGCGCCGCTGCGCATCGTGATGCCGACAAAACTTGGATACAAAAGCGCGAAATGGCTGACGAATCTTTTCGTTACCAACGAAAAGCCCGGCGGCTATTGGGAAGACCAGGGTTACGATTGGTTTGCGGGAATTTAATATGAAAACCGGTACCCAGTATAACCGATCACACGCACGAACGTTTCGCGAACGGGTCCACCCGCTCATCATCCGCGTGACGCACTGGATTAATTTTCTTGCGCTGGGTCTGATGATCACGAGCGGCCTTCGTATTTACGATGCCTCTCCAATCTTCGGACAAACCGAACTACCGACGCTCTTTGAATTCGGAGGACTCGCCTATGCCCGCCAATGGCATTTCTTCGCCATGTGGGCCTTTTTTATCAATGGAGGGATCTGGATTCTCTACAACATCTTCACAAGACACGGAAGAAAAACGACACTCTTCTCCCCCAAAGATGCCTCCGGCGTGTTGCCAATGATCCGTTATTATCTTCGCATTCGCAAGGACCATCCTCCCTCCGGAAAATATAACGCGCTGCAAAAGTTAGCCTATACCTCGACGGCGCTCCTCGGGTTGCTCACTATTCTCAGCGGAATGGCCATGTACTGGCCCATTCAATTTTCGTGGCTGGCGTGGATGTTCGGTGGGTACGATGTTGCACGGATATTTCATTTTATCTTCATGGCTTTGTTCCTGCTGTTTCTCTTCGGGCATTTAGTTATGGTAACTATTGCCGGGTGGGGAAACTTTCTTTCGATATTTACCGGCAAGATAAAAGTCGCGGCACGTCCCGTTCCATCGGAAACGAATGTGGGGTAAATTAGGCTCTGACTATATATGCTTATCGATCAGTATCAGCGCGTCCACGATTACTTACGCATTTCGGTTACCGAACGGTGCAATTTCCGTTGCACCTATTGTATGCCGGCGGAGGGGGTCGCGTTAACTCCGAACGGATCGCTTCTGACTTATCCCGAAATTTCGACGCTTGCGGAAATGTTCGTGCGGCTCGGCATTCGTAAAATCCGCATCACTGGTGGCGAGCCGCTAGTCCGCCCCAACATCGAGCATCTCTGTTTCGAGCTTTCGCGGATTCGAGGGCTTCGGGAGTTGGCGATTTCCACGAACGGCTTCTTGCTCGAAGAGAAGCTTTCCGCTCTTTTTCATGCCGGTGTGCGGCAGCTCAATATCAGCCTTGATTCCCTCCGGCCGGAACGCTTCGAGCGGATTACACGTCGAAATAATTTCGAGCGAGTGGTAATGGCGATCCGCGCCGCGGTTCAATTCCAATCCGGCAGGGGAAGCGGATTCGATTCGGTAAAAATCAATACCGTCGTCATGCGAGGGATGAACGATGACGAGCTGTTAGACTTGATCCGATTCGGAATCGAGTTAGAGCAGCGTGCTAAAAGAGTCACCGCTAATCCACCCGCGATAGAAATCCGCTTCATCGAGCTTATGCCATTCCCCGGTAACGGTTGGAACAATTATGCCTGCGTGCCATTCTCCGAGATGCGGCGTGCGATAGAATTAGAATACCGGCTCGAAGCGATACCCAATGCCGTTAGAGTTCGAGGGCCGGCAAAACGATTCCGCATACCGGAAACAGGCACCACTATTGGCTTCATTACCACGATGTCCGACCATTTTTGCGGTGACTGCAATCGGTTGCGCCTCACCGCCGATGGGATGCTGCGAACCTGCCTTTTCGGCAGCGACGAAATTAATCTTCGCGAGTTGCTCCGCGGCGGCGCATCCATGGATACGATAGAATCCGCCATCCATGCCGCGCTTGCATTGAAGTGGGAGAAGCACCCTGGCGCCGCCGAACTTATTCAAATCAATGACCGCGACATGGTCGCGATTGGCGGATAACCCACCATATCCATGCGCGACGTTTCCTCGAAATCCAACACCCTTCGCTCTGCTATCGCCGAGGCGCACGTTGAAATGCGGGCCGAAACCATGCTCCTCCTCCGGGAAGGCCAGCTTCCGAAAGGCGATCCGCTTCCCATTGCGAAAGTCGCCGCGATTCAGGCCGCGAAAAATACTTCTCAGTTCATCCCTTATTGCCATTCGCTCCCGATTGATTTCGTGGGAGTCGATTTTACCTTGAACTCGGATTCAATTCTCATTCGCACGGAAGTCAAAGCCGTCTGGAAAACAGGCGTTGAAATGGAAGCATTAACGGCTGCTGCAATTGCGGCGCTCACGATTTATGACATGACGAAGATGGTCGATGATGCCGTCGTCATCCGCGAAATTCGTCTCGTATCGAAGAAAGGCGGAAAGTCGGATTTCCGCCGTGAGAACGTCACGGATGATGGGTCATCCGTGAACCTTCTTCGCGCGGCCGTGCTCGTTCTTTCTGATTCCGTTGCATCCGGAAGCAATATCGATACTTCCGGCAAAGCGATCGAGGAACGAATCGAGCGGGAAGGCATCGAGACCGCGGAATATTGCGTGCTTCCGGATGACGCCGATCTTATCGCGGAGAAGCTTCGCTATTTTGCGGATACTATGCAGCTCGATCTGGTGCTCACGACCGGCGGGACCGGAATCAGTCCGACGGATAACACTCCCGAAGCGATGGAACGAATACTCGACTCGGAAATCCCTGGCATTGCGGAAGCGATTCGCAGTTATGGTCAGGTGCGCACGCCGTTCGCGATGCTTTCGCGCGCGATGGCGGGTATTCGCGGGAAGACGATCATCGTAAATCTTCCCGGTTCCGAGCGCGGCGCTATCGAATCTCTCACGGCCATTCTACCGGCGTTACATCACGCTTGCAAGATGATTCAGGGCGGCGATCATACGGAAGCAGTCACGCGAAGCCGCAGGATTGCTCCTGCTTGGACTAAACCCCAATGATCTCCTTTGAAGAAGCACTGCGGCTGCTCGATGAGCATGTCAAGCCGGGCGCAACGGTCGAAGCGCCGCTTTTGGAATCGCTTGGCCTTACGCTTGCGCGGCCTATTGCGGCGCGCGCGGATAGCCCGCGCTTCGATGCGTCCGCCGTGGATGGATATGCGGTTTCACGGTCGGATTTTTCTAATGGGCTTCCGGTCGTTCTTTCCATTGCCGGTACCATCCACGCGGGCGCGGCATCGGTGAAATCGCTAAAGCCGGGAAGCAAGCATCGCCCACGATGCACGCATCGCATCTTCACCGGCGCTCCGGTTCCCAAAGGCGCCGATGCCATTGTAATGCAGGAAAATGTGGCGGTCGCCGATAATAAAGTTACCTTCACCACCGTTCCCACGTCCGGCGCTTATATTCGCAAACGCGGCGCCGAATTTCAACGCGGCGAGCATTTATTTGAACCTGGCACCATCCTCACGCCGGCGGTGGCACAATCGCTCGCCGCGTGCGGCTTCGCGCGAGTGTACATCCATGCGCGTCCTTCCGTCTCGATTATCATTACCGGCGACGAACTTCGACCGCCGGGAACGAAACTCCATTCCGGCGAAATTTGGGACTCGAATGCAACTGCGCTCGAAGCCGCATTGCATGCGCTTGGAATCACAAATGTTCACACGCAGCATGTTTCGGATAACGCTCGGAGCACCACAAGAGCCATTCGCTCGGCGCTCGAACGCTCCGATGTCATTATTGCCACCGGCGGCGTTTCCGTCGGCGAGCGGGATTATGTAAAAGAGGCCTTCGCCGCCAATGGCGTGCGTGAAATCTTTTGGCGCGTCCGCATGAGGCCCGGAATGCCACTTTACTTTGGTGTGAAACTTGAGAACGGTCGAACAAAATATATTTTTGGGCTTCCGGGAAATCCGGTTTCCGTGATGGTAACCTTTCAGCTATTTGCGCGCCGCGCCGTGCGTTGCTTGATGGGACATGCCGCGGAGGAGGCCCATGAGAAAGGAGTCCTTGCAGCGCCGTTAAAAAAATCAGTTGCAAGAATGGAATTTGTCCGTGCGTATCGGGAACGAACGTCAGGTCCGTTATCAACGGTAGTTCCACTCGCCGCGCGCGAATCCAACATGACGACGGGGATGGCAAGGGCCGATGCGCTCATCGTCTTTCCCGAAGAGCAAGAATTTCTCGCCGAGGGAAGCGAAGTGGAAATTATTCCAATCCAGTGGGGACCCTATTAAAATGCCAACCACGGACCAACTCTTTTTACTTCTTCCGCTCATCCTAATTGTGGCGGCGCTTTATTCGAGCGTCGGGCATGGCGGCGCGTCGGGCTACCTCGCGGTGATTTCGCTCATGGGGTTTGCGCCTAAATCGTTCGTGCCGATTGTTCTCACGCTCAATGTTCTCGTTGCCGGAATCAGCTTTCTCCATTACCGGCTGCCGGGCGCATTCTCGTTTCGGAAGCTCCTACCCTTTATCGTCACTTCCATTCCCGCTTCGTATCTCGGCGGATTGTGGAAGGTCTCCGGCGCGACCTTCGATAGTATTCTTGGGCTGGCGCTCCTGCTTGCCGCGGCACGGCTTCTCATGCCCCAACGAATTAAAGGCCCCGAGATTTTGCGCCGAAAATCCGGAAATACATCATTATGGGTCATTGGACTACCGGTCGGTCTGGTGCTGGGCTTCGTTTCCGGAATGATCGGCATTGGCGGCGGGATTTTTCTAAGCCCCATCCTTCTTTTTTTGGGTCTCACGGACCTGAAAGGGAGCGCGGCCATGGCCAGCGCATTCATCGTGCTCAATTCACTCGCAGGGCTGGCGGGCCAGGTGACCACGATTACCATTTTGTATCGCACAAACCCGTCGATACCGCTCGCGTTTATTGCCGCGGCCTTAGCCGGCGCGCTCCTGGGCTCGCAATGGGGCGCGACCCGCAAGCACCCGCGCGAACTGCAATGGGCGCTTGCCAGCGTACTTCTCTTCGCAAGCTGGAAATTAGTGAGTGGGGCACTGTAGCTGACTTCCTTGACGCTCGAAAGATTATTACGATTCGCCGTTGGCACAACCCCTATCGGATGCGAGCGTGGCAAGCACATCTCCCTTTCGTGACCCCTACGGGATTCGAACCCGTTCAGCCACCGTGAAAGGGTGGTGACCTAACCATTAGTCGAAGGGGCCTGGGTGCAATGAAGAATGAGGAATTAAGAACTAAGAATTTAATTCGGTCCATCTAAATTGCGGCGGTGCGTAAAACAGGAGCGAAGACGTATTGTTCCGTGTTTTTCAAAAACGAAGCCGGAGCGAATGACTGTCATCCGCGCTTCTTAGTTCGGGATTTGAAGCTTCTTCATTCGAAATTTGTAATTCTCTGTCCATGCCCGACCTGATCTTTCACGTCGATACCCTGACATCGAGAGCATTCCATGGTAATCCGGTAACGGTGTGCATCCTGGAGAACCAGCGGGACCGCGCATGGATGCATGAACTTTCGCGGGCTATGAATACTCCGGAGTCCGCATTCGTGCTGCCGCGTAAGACCAGCCATGCACGAAGCCCGAACCGCTTCGATCTTCGCGCGATGGCGGGCGGTTCGGAAGTTGAAATAGCCGCTTCGGCCACGCTTGCGGCCGCGCACGTTCTTTTCACGCGCTCGAAGGCCAATTCGTCGAAGGTGGGTTCCTTTGTGGATCCGCGGCGTTCCATTGTATTCTTTACCCGCGGCGGCCCGGTGCCGGCCTCGATGGAGGATGGCATGCTCGAAATAAATTTTCCGGCGCTATTGCTGGAGGAACTTTCTGATCCTCCGGAAGAAATTCTACAGGGCATCGATCCCGCGCCGGAATATGTCGGACGGCGTGGCAACGATTACTTGGTGCAGGTCTCCTCGGAGGCGCGGCTTCATGAGGTACGTCCCGATTTCCATTTCCTGCGTGGCATGGGAATGCGCGGCCTTATTGTAACGAGCATTGCTGACCAGACCACCTCCCATGATTTTGTGTCGCGAACGTTTCACATTCCAAGGCCCCTGGAAGATCCCATCGCGAGTTACGCGCCCTTCGTGCTGGCGCCTTTTTGGTTTTTGCGGTTGGGAAAGACGATCCTCAAGAATATGGCATATTCCGCAAATAGAACGGGGCGGGCACGGATGATCGGTCATTCGGGTGCTACGCGGCCGCAAGGCTCCCGGCGGAAGGCGGGTCACCAATTCCAGCTTATAATCGAGGGCGACCGCGTTAAGCTGATCGGCGAAGCCGTTACCGTGTTCGAAGGCGAATTGAAACTCTAAGAATTACTGCTTTAGGAAGAAGCCGCAAATCAATGCCCGATCTCTGGCTTTTGGACCGGCTGTGGAAACTGATTGGGATTGTACCCGCCGGAATTGAAGCCGGGCTGCGTCGGCTGATTCGGGGTATGCCCGGTATTTTGTGGGAAGGTGGAATTCGGCGTTTGTCCGTTGGGCTGGTTTGGGTTCTTCGGTTGACCAGGAACGAGCGGAGCACCGGGTTTCGAGACCAGGGGCGTCGAGAGTATCTCCGATTCGATCCCAAGTTTTCGCGCGACTGGCAGCGTCAAATCGAATTTTGAATTCGTATAAAGCAGCACTACATCCTTCGAGCTTCGGTCGATCACGTAGTCATAATTTCCATCGGCGGCAACTTCTTTGATCGCCTCGGTGAGTTTATCGTAGGCTGGCTTCATAAGTTGGGCTTCTTGCTGGAATAGCTCGCCGCCATCGGCATCGAACTTCTGGTGCATGTAGTCCTCGTGCTGCTTACGGAGATTGGAAAGATCGAGTTCGGTCGCGCTCCGCTCGGCATCGGTCATAATGAGCTTTCGGCGATCGAAATCCGCCTGCTTGCGGTCAATCTCGCTTTGCATGTCGCTGGCTTCTTTGGTCCAGGCTTGCGTAAGCTGATCGAGGCGCGTCTTGGCGTCAATGGCCTCCGGCATGCGCTTCAGAAGCTTTGCGGCATCGATATAGGCAACGCGCGTTTGCTGAGCGGCCGCATTACCGGCGATGCCGGCGAACAGGGCGAAGATGATGAGAACGACGGTCGAGATTCGAGAGGTCTGCATAAGTCCTGAGAAGTGCTGAGTGCTAAAGTGCTAAGTGCTTGGTGATAAATCCTAAAATACCGGAATAAATTAGTGAAAAAGAAGAGCGCGGCCGCTTTAGTAAAGCGGCCGCGCTCTCAAAAAAATCCCGTGCGCGTGTGCTAACTTAGCAACTCAGCACTTACTTCTGGGCCTGGGCTTTGAGGTAATCCTGGAATTTCAGTGTATAGTCGATGGTGGGGTCGTCATACACGGTCGCCGTTTTCGGGAAGATGACCGTGAGTTTCTCTTTCTTCGCGTAGGATGCGAGCGTATTCTGCAGTTTATCGGTAATCGGCTTCATGAGATTCGCCTGCATCTGAGCGAGTTCGCCCTGCTGCCCGAATTTGTCCTCCTGAAACTTACTGAATACTGCCTTAAGGCTGTCGAGGTCTGCAGCTTCTTTCTTTTTGAAATCCGCGCTGGCGGTTTCGCCAAGTTTCTGATAGGTATCGACCTTCGTCTGATATTCGGTCTGTATGGTCTGGAGGGTATCCATGTATGCTTTTCTCTGGGTTTCGATCTGGTTATTGGCCGCCACGTATTCCGGCATGGCCGTTACGACGGCATTAATATCGACGACGCCGATTTTCTGCGCCTGCGCGGAGCCGGCGAAAAGACCGAACGCCATAATGGCTCCCAGTGCCATCCGTTGAGCGAGTTTTCTCATAATGCTATTGTGTTCCTCTTCTAAAAAGTGATTAAAAATGGAAATGACGATTGTCGTTCGGCGCTTGTTTGTCCGACGATTACTCGTCCGTCTTTCCGGAGCGTGAAAGACGGCACGTTCAAAGCTTTGTTTCGCCGAAATGATTCCGCGAGCCAAAAAATGTCGTATTTTTGAAACTATGGGATTTATCCATTCCCATCTGGGCCTCGCTCAGGTTCGTCGATGGAGATCCTTTTTGGTGTTGTTCTTGCTTTCTTTCCAAATTGCTTATGAAACGTACATTTTTGGTTACAGCGATCGCGACGGCTGCCGCGTGGTTTTATGGGTGCAGCACGCCAAAGGACAAATGGGAAAAATCGCCGGGCGTTGAAATAACGGTGGATAGGACCTACGATAACGGAAAGCCCTATCTTCAGGTGTTTTACGAAAATTTTGGGGACGATACCATAAGAAAAATTCGCTATCAACTTATTACCGTAACCAAAGGCCATGTTGACACGGTCATAAAGGAGATCGACCCCGTGGACTTGCTGCGCCCGAAGGACCGGCACGTCCTCCCTCGCGCGATTGGGGAGGATACGCTGGCTGCGGACGAAGTTCACGCCGGCAAGGTATGGGTTGTGAAAGAGAAGAAGTAAAGGAACGAAAAATTATTCAACTTCTCTCCCTGCCTCCGGTTTCTCAAACAGATAGGGTTCCACTCTCAAAACCTTAGCGCAAGGCTTTCCAGTGGAATGGCATTTTGTTTGCAAAAACACTTGACTTTCTTCTAAAAATAATTTTATTTTGTGATTGAGAGATGAAACACTTGCCCTTTTTTGGAAATATCTTCGCGGCTCGCGGCTCGCGGCTCGCGGCTCGCGGCTCGCGCTTGAGTGCGCGATCGCGTTAGCTTGCCTCTCCTTTTCCCGT
>Ga0307374_10003914_pt1 | contig 25151 bp, 28 predicted proteins | sample OX3MG_FD_202532 | JGI IMG/M metagenome (GOLD analysis project Ga0307374, IMG submission 202532) | Soil microbial communities from Risofladan, Vaasa, Finland - OX-3 | ecosystem: Environmental > Terrestrial > Soil > Coastal area > Acid sulfate soil | place: Finland: Risofladan, Vaasa | collected...
TTTTAAGCTATAAATATGAGAAAAGTCAGAATCCACTTATGGGGGGAGTGGGGAAAACCAGGGTAGCCGATGGGGGCTTTGACGCGCCCGTAAAAAGAGAGAAGAGCAGGGACAGGTTCATGGCATCAGCCATCCTTGAGGCTAAGAAGAGCATTAGGGAGAGAGGCATACCTATTGGAGCGGTTCTGGTAAAAAATGGGGAAATCATCGGGCGCGGCAGCAACCAAAGAGTACAGACGGGGAACAGAATGGCGCACGCGGAGATGGTCTGTCTTGAAGACGCTCTCAGGAAGAATGAAAGAGAAGAGGTCATCGGAGCTACCATATATACGACGCTTATGCCCTGCCATATGTGCGCTGGTGCAATCATTCACTATGGAATATTGAAAGTTGTCGCAGCAGAGAATAAGACCTTCCCTAACGCGCAATATTTGCTTGAAAGGGAAGACATAAAAGTAACTAACCTAGCTCTTGTCAAATGTCAGCTAGCACTAGGAAATTATGTTAAAAGCCATCCGGAATATTGGAAAAGTGGGAACTTCTCCCTGGAAGGAAAAGGTGCAAAGTGAGTCCTATGAACAAACTAAACAAAAAATCGGAAAGTCACGATGAAATGATTCCGCTGAGGCGCATTCCAGAGGTGAACTTCTACAAGTATCCGCCACCGATGCCTGCCAGTGAAAAGGATAAATTGGCTTTCACGGAAAAACTTGAACTCTCAAAAAGATTAGCGGAGTCAGAGCAATTTACAATTTTCGTATCGGTCCCATATTGCACGGTTAGATGCAATTCTTGTCCATATTTCAAGTCCCTTCTGCCGAATGCAGCGGACCAGTATTCATTTTTGGCGCCATACGTCAAGAGTATTGAAACGCAGCTGGACGCCTATTCAAATACTGAAAGATTCAGTTTGGCAAAATGTGCAGCTGTATATATGGGCGGAGGCACTGCATCCCTTCTTTCGCCAGAACAGGTTGGAAGGGTTGTAAAATCAGTGAAAAACGCATTTGAAACCACAAATGACATAGAGATAACTTTAGAAGGAAACCCGGCCGATTTCGGCAAAAGTTACTATGAAAGAATAATACAGTTCGGGGTAAACCGTCTGTCCATCGGATACCAAAGTGCGATTGAAAATATATTAAAGGACAAGTTGGGATCGCCACACAACGCACAAGAGGGTGCAAGAGCGCTTAATGAAGCAATTGGTGCTGGATTCCGTACGGTAAATGTTGATATGCTTTATGGAATTCCAGGCCAAAGATTTGAAGACTGGAAGAGCGATTTGGAGATAGTTTCGAAATTAGGCTCGGAAAATATCACCACGAACTCGTATATCATCTATGGGAACACATTATCAGAACACAGGATAAGGGAGGGTACCTTAGCCAAGCCAATAAATGGAAAGGAACGAGACAGATGGTATAATTATACAGTAGAAAAATTAGAAAAATATGGATATATCGAATACCGTAAGGACACGTTTTCCAAACCTGGGCATTACCAGAAATATTCGGAACTTACGTACCGCTTGAGCAAGGAAAGTGTGGGAATAGGGGCGGGCTCATACAGCTTGATAAACGGATACCAATTTCAATCAACAAGCAATCCAGACGCGTACATGAAGAATATAGCCGATGGGATATTCACATCACCTGATTCATATTCGGTAAAAGCGGATAAAAATATTATGATGGGAAGGTTCGTTATGCAAAACCTTAAGGTGGGATACTTGTCTAGGCCGGAGTTCAAGGCAGTCTTTGGAAATGATCCGATTGAGATGTATCCGGAAATTTTCGAGGAGATGCAAATAAAGAAACTGGCAGAAATAGACTCAGATGCCATAAGGCTTACCGATTTTGGAAGAAAATGGCAGCGCAGCATAATGTATGCCTTTTATTCCAGGGAACTCAGGGGAAATCTTAGGTGAAAAAATATATGAAAAATGACCGTTATGAATTGTCTGACAAGGTGGATGCATTGAAGAATTTATCTAGGGAAGATACAGGATACAGAATGGACGTCACTAATGAGCTTGTCAGAGATTTGGCCATAGTAAAGCAAGGACTTGATAGAAAACCTAATAACAAAAATGGTAGGCAAGAAATACTTGATGGAATACGCAGAATAAAGATGCTACAGGTAGACGCGGTAAATGTAGTGGAGAGAAGCCAATACCTTGTCCTGCTGAGCAGGATTGGACCGTATGAAAAAAATGGGTTGGACAGGCTCCTCATAGGACGGTCATTATTCGAACAGCGTAGCCATGAAAATTGTTTGATACCAATCGAATTTTACCCTTTTTACAAACCTGAAATTTTCGAAAGGCGAAATTTGCCGATAAAGAATTCAAAATTGCTCAAGTTGGGCACAAACCCAGAGGGAACAATCGAAAGAGTAAAAAAGGAAATTGAGGCAAAAGGCTCACTTTCGTCAAAAGACTTCAAGGAGGAGAAGCATGGAGATGGAAAATGGTGGAATCGCAAACCCGCAAAGGAAGCACTTGAAATACTTTGGAAAAGAGGGTATTTGGCTGTGGACAAGAGGATCAATTTCAGATCTTATTACAACCTCACTGAAAGAGTAATACCGAATAAGATGCTTAAGGAAAACCGCACTCTTGGGGAATTCAGAAGATGGACTGTAATAAATGCGCTTGACGCCCTTGGAATAGGAACATCTGCGGATGTAAGTGATTATTATAGGCAGAAACCTGCCGAAATGAAAATGATCTTAGAAAACTTGGTTGCTGAAGGAATGGCAATTAGGGTTAAAGTCCATAGCTGGAGTGAATTAGCTTACGCTCTCTCCAAGGACGTGAAGTTGATACGGCAATTAAAAGAGGGTAAATATGAGTTCGACAGAACAACTTTCCTTTCCCCTTTTGACAATTTGATATGGAACAGAAAGAGGACTGAGAGGCTTTTTGGGATGAACTTTAAAACGGAGATGTATGTTCCAAAACAGGAGCGCACTTACGGATACTATTTGATGCCGATACTTCACAAAAACCAACTTATAGGAAGATTTGATCCGAAGGCGGATAGGAAAGGGAAGAGATTAATTGTAAATTTCATACATTTAGAAAGGGGGATTGAGATCAAGAAGGATCTGGCCACCGAACTAACAAAAAGCCTAAGGGAATTTGCAGAATTCAACGGGTGTGATGTCATAAAGATTGTTAAAACTAGACCTAGCGAATTGAAACAGAAGTTAGAAGTCATGATGATTTCTAAAAGGGACAAATCCAGAGTTAAAATATGAGATGAATCTATGCAACAACTGAATATAAAAAATTTAAAGGCGAACTGCATAATAGGGATAAATCAGGACGAAAAAGATAGGCGGCAGGGCATCGTAATAAATGTTACTATGTGGGCAGACTTATCGAAAGCAATGAGATCCGACAAGATTGCAGACACTGTTGATTACAATACCATTAGTGAAAAAATAAGCACATTTGCAGAGGGATCCAGATTCAACCTGATTGAAGCACTGGCATATGGCATCGCCAAAATATGCTTAAATGAGGAACTAATAAGGAAAATTAGGGTAAAAATTGACAAGCTGGAAGCACTCAAGTTTGCAGAAAGTGCTGGCGTTGCAATTGTCATGCATAAATGAAGATAGATTCAGGAAAAAGGGGCACTGCAGAGACATACTGGTTTTAGCCGTATGAATTTTTACCATCGGGCAGATAAAGAAACTCCATTATCGTGCCGTCTGGATCGAAAAAGGAGATGGAGTAGTAGCCCGGTGCGAACTCTGAATGTTCTTCGGCAGGATAAAGGATTCTTGCCTTCTCTTTTTTGAGCATCTTCTGCAGCTCGTCTACCTGCTTTCTCGATGAGGCACTGAATGCTACATGGTCATATCCCGAATTTCCTCTAGAGAAATGAGCCTTCTTTGTAGCTTTACTCACCCAAATGCTAAAGTTTTCATTATAATAAGCAAATGAGGATTTGGAAGAACGGATTAGCTTAAGACCCATGAAGCCGCACAGCTTGCGATAGAATTGTCTGGATTCTTCTAAGTTCCAGACCTTAATCACAGTGTGGCTCATCCTTGTCTTGTCCATGATAATGATAGGGTTGAAAGTTTTATATATCGCATATCTGACCGTAAATAATTAGCTAAGGTAAAGAAACGAAAGGGTAATTAGCCAAAGACTCTACACACCTATATGCAATGGAAAAGGACAGGTGTAGTAAAATTGTCCTCGTTAATATGAACCGGTCTTCGGGCTTCCATACTTAGGAGGTGTAGGAGATTCAGGGATATTTCGACAATAATATTAGACCATAGAGAAGAATGGAGAAAAAGATGGTAATTACTAGTAGTTACCATTAAAAATACATCGTGCTTGACGTCGTAAGTTCGTACTCCCCAAATTCTGCATGGGATATAGGTATCCCCTTGAAATGTTACCTTTAGAAGGATTTATAGGGATTGTTTACGATTGCTAAAGAGGGATTGTGATATGGATATTTTGCCGATAATCTTTTTAATAGCAGGAGTTGCGATTACAGGAATTATATTAACAGGGATAGAAAAGAAAATCAACCAAGAAGAAGCTAGAAATTTTTATATTGTTCTTGTAACTCTGGTAGGCTTTCTCTTTGTAGCGTTGATATTTGATATCCAGCTAAACTTACAAGCACAGTTGACTATGAATGCAGGAAACACTGCAGCGCAACTAAACGATCTTATAACTCCTTTAAGTCATCTATTTGTAAATATTACACTTTACTTTGGTGTACTTTTACTAATATCTGGCATTTTTAGATTTTTGACTTCTCCAAAGATTAATTCAAAGAACCACATCCTACCTACGGCTTGGGTATATTGGCTTAGAACAGTCTCTTGGGGTCTGTTAGTGACAGCAATAATCTACGAAATTTTATATATAGCCCTTTATTTAGTCTAGCCTTATAACCTTTTAAATTATTTTTAATGTCTATATAAAGGTTAAACCAGAAAAATGTGTTTGACAAAGGGGGTTACACGAATAAGAAAGAAATTGATTTAAAACTCAGATTCATAGAACTTCTTTTTATTGTAGCGATATTTCTAACAGGCCTCGAACAGACAAAATCAACATCGAATAGCATACTTGTTTTGGCTGCCCTATTCCTATTAGGAGGGTTGTTGTATTACATTCTCTTGATTAGTGATATTACGAGGGGACGAATATTTAACTTTTCTATCTGGTTAGCCTCTTTAAGTTTTTCAGGAGTACTTGCTGTATTCTTAGGGATTACATTTTCATCAGAAGCTGTCGCATTTGCTTATCTTTTGATAATTTCACTACTGTTAATTCTCACTTTAAGTGAAAAAGGCTCTCTCATCAGACTTGTGGGGAAATTTAAAAAAACTAAAAAAGTTAAAGATAATGTTAAAGATAAAGCTCGATTAAGTAAAAGATAATAGTTAGAACCGTCGAACCTTTAAAAAATAAAAAACTGGAGTTCCTTTTTAAGAATTAAAAAAAAGGCGTATAGTGAAGGTTTTTAAAGGCACAAACATACACTGCTTATGATAAAATGAACACAAAATTCGAAGAGTATTTTATTATACACTACAATGACTATGAAAAGGTAAGGAAGAAAAGTTCTGGCATTTCATATACATGTAAGAAATGTAGATCTGTTGCAGAAAAAGAACATAATAAACCAGAATGTCATTTGTGTGAAGATTGGAATGGATGTGAGGATGACTGTAAATTGAGTGCTGTTTATTGTAAAAAGTGTAAAATTCGAATAGAAGTTTAGATACCTAAAATAAGTTTATAATTAGGTAAAAAAGGGTAAGAAATTGCTTAGCTGCCTTGAGAAACTTTAGGACAGCATTTAAGATTTCTTTAATCCCAAGAGCGAGATTATTAAATACATAACCCATGCACCAACGACCCCCCCAATATCTTCACTTAATATATTTTGTCCTACTGGTGCAATAGATAATCCTAATGTGCTAATCCCTATTTCTATTGCAGACAGTGTTATGATGGCAATAAATAGAAATGCTATTAGTATTATTGTCGAAATTATGAACTTGACTATTTTATTATTAACTGATATCGCATCTAAAATATATTTTTCTAATATGTAAAACCCATAGCTCCATATTCTAAGAATTCACAAACAATGTCTTACTCTGAGTTCATTGACTATAAGACTGGGAGAAGGATGGAAGGCCAGCAATATTTCAAATCGCTTACCCATGAGCTTTGGTCTTACATCGAACATCCAGAGGCCAAGCTAGAGGGAGATATCGGGGTACTACGGAGGAAACATCTTCAGGTTGATAAGATAATCTACATTGGTAAAGAGGTGGATAAAATTGAGGAAAACATGGCTGGCTTGAGTAATATGGATCAAAACCTCTATCAGAATCCGAAAGATGTTCATGCCTTCTTTTCAAGGCCTTGGAAAGAGGTTAAAGAATGTGGAATTTCGAAGATGCAGTTTTATAGGATCAGAAAGAGCATAAATCAAAGAAACAGTACGAAGATCAATGGGAAGACTGTGGAGAAAGTAATCCATTTTCGGTTAGAGATAAAGTGAAATTTACAAAACTTTGCTGTGGAACTTCACCTCTTATCTCCATATAGTAAGGAGAAGTAAAGGTCATCGCTCTAAATCGACTCAGAGACTGATAATAAGTAGAAGTATAATTTCCAAAATGCTGGAATCCAAAATTATACAGACAATCAACTTCTGTTTTATTATATAATAATGACAGAGAGCAATATTTTTTATTAGAAATAAAGGTATTTCCATATGCAAAAATTGTACCATTTTTAAGAGTTACATTGCTTGAAAATACTCGAAATTCTAAATTTGCTATCGATTTATTCGTATTGTTGATTAAAATACTCATATTACAATATTGGTTTAGAATCATACAACTTTGGTTAGTCTTCGTATTTATTACAAAGGTTTTCCTAATGCTATTGTTTGATCCATAGCTCATGGTAAGGTTGACCTTTCCTACAAAAGTTGAGTTAGTCCTTCTTATTAGCATGAATTTTTTATAACTTAAATTAAGATTAGAATCTGTAGTGCTTTCGATACAAGTTATATTCGTTGTAGTTGTACATTTATCAAGAATATAATTGGGAAGGATTCCTTTACTTAGGTTTTGTGAACTGAGGTTCCCTATTTCTGGTAATATTATAAAGTAGGAACCTCCTTTTTTGAAGGATACATTAAGACTTATGCTCACATCTGTTGAAGATGTGTTATCATACGGATATAGTCCATATCCATTACTATAAATTTGTAGGCGTAATTCGTGTGTTATATTATTTTGAATGATTGAAGATGAAGAATTAGTTAGAGTAGGACTATTGTAAATGTATAAGGCTGGGAGGAAATAGTAATATACATAAAGAAAAAGCAAAACAACTGAAACTATTAATATTGTGATTATTTTTAATTTTAATAGTTTTTTCATTATTAATTTTTTAAGATGCAAACTGATTTTTACTATTAGGAATATCAAAAATAATCCTAAAACAAAAGTAGAAATAACTTGTAATGGAATATTCGGCTGTAAATTAGATATCCCGTATGGAGACTTCGTTATCAATAAAATAGAATAAGTTATGATTGTTGTTAATAATGGAAGTGCTACGAATGAGGTATATAGAAGGAAATCGGTTACAAAATCTTTTGAAAACGAATCACCACAATATCTGAGGCCTCCTATTACGAATATTGGTAAAATGATTAGGAAAAAGATATCAACTAAAAAATTTGGAGTCACTCCATTTAAGTACTGTAGAAAATTGCTGGGATTTGATAGTGCGTTTATGTAATAAAAAGCTCCACCTCCACTTTGATAAAGCAAACTGCCTTCAGAGGTGAGGTTCAATTGAAAACCAAGAATTGCATATAAAAAAATTATAAAAATAATGTAAATACCAGCTCCTACTCCTGTCTCCGCAATTATATGTAATATCTGGTCTGTACCTAATTTCTTCTTACGTTTAGACTTAGCTGCAATAAATCCAAGAGCAAATAAAATTGCTATAACTGGTAATAAGAATTCTATTAGATCCATTCAATTACTTAATTTAATGGAAATATGATGTTTTTAAAGGTTTAGATTTCTTAGAGAGTAACATTTCAGGCGGATACCTATATCCCCCCAAATTCTGCATTTAAACAAAGGATAGGCAAAGAAATAAAGGCCATGAAAATACAAGGAATTTGATGAAATGGGAGGAAAAACAAGATTAACAACGGAAAAATTCACAAAGTTACTTAGGAATAATGAAACGAACTTCAAGGATGTGAAGTTTGCTGAGGATACACATCTGTGCTTCATGAATCTGGAGGGGTTGAATCTGAAGAATGCAGATATGGCGGGAGTTTGCCTACACAAGACGATTCTAAAAAATGCAAATTTGGAGGGAGCGATTTTGTCTAGGGCAGCACTTAGTTACACGGATTTTACAGGAGCCAACCTGAAAAAGATAGGATTCAGCCATTCCACGCTAAGCTATGTGACTTTGGCAGGCGCTAAGGTGAGTTCGCCGATGTGCGGTACAGACTTGAGCACCGTAATTGGTTTGGATAGCTGTGATTTGAATAATACTTATTTTAGCGGTACAAAAGTGACAACCAAACAAAAAAAGGACATTTTAGACAGATATGAGATAATGGAAATAGGACCGAATGCCAAGGCACACGTGCCAAAAGCGCCATACGTACGCGCATCGACACAGAGAGACGCATTTGAAATTGTTAAAGAAAGCAGGCGAAAAAATTAAGAGGGTATTCACCTGTAATTACCATAAAACATACATGTGCCTTTAGCCCCTATGTTCGCTCCCCATTTTCTTTATATTTCACGGAATCTGTATAGGAAATGAAGCGTCGGCTACAGAAACGCTGGAATAATTCAAGAGCGAAACGTTGATTGCATAGCTGCCGCTAGGATATGCATAGGGAGACGCGGCAGGGCTGCTATAATGGTGATTTGGCAACATCCAGTAAGTGTAAGAATCCCCTATGTTGTGCCTAACAGGTCCGGATATGCCCACTTTTGTCAGATTGATATATGCAGGGAGGTCACCGCTGTTGTAAACCGTGACGTTTACCGTACCAATATACGATTCATGTCCTGAGCCGCTAGGGTTTGGAATTCCGCTGTCGGTGAAGCCGCTTGGCGCTGCGGAAACCACAGTTAAATTTGCACCACTGAAAGTGAAGTCCTCATTCAAGAGGCTTTGGCCCTGATAATATATCGCTACAGTATATTTGCCAGGCAGTGGGGTTCCCCAGGAATCTGCCATAGCTATCCTCATAATGTTATTTGAATGGAATGAGAAAGTGGAGATGCCCAAATTGCCATATAGAAGGGTTAGATTTCCAGAAGGGCCGATAAAGATTACGTTCGCCACACCCCAGGACGTGAAATTGATTGAGGAGGAGTATTTGCAAGTTAAATAGACCTGATCGTAAAACGGGGATGCAGCGCAATTAGTCAAATTGAAGGAATATGCCTGGGTCGAAATGGTGCTGGTGCTTGGAATTGTAGTGCTAGAAGCGTTGATTGAGGAATTAAACTCCGAGCCTATTGTAGTGGTAGTTATTCCTGAAGGGGAATTGTAGATAAATGCGGCAATAATCACTATTACGACAACGACGAGTGCGGCTATCAAAGGCATCGAGACAGGCATAAGAACCTATGATTTGTGTGTGAGAATGAATAAAACTCTTTGTTAAGCCGCTATCCTCAAACAAATTAGACGGCCCACTTTAGAAGCGCGCCACTTTGGCTGGGAAGGCTGTTACCTTTGGGGGCTTGGGCCGTTTCGCCTTCCGCAATACTACTATAACTGGCCAGATATATACGCCTTCGGAGGGGTTTGACAGGTGTCTATGTAAACTTTATATAAGGCAAAAACCGAATCCGATTATGATAACAAGGCTTTCAGGCAAGAAGGTGTTTCCGATAGGCATAGGCACTTGGGGAATGGGCGGCTGGATGCTTCCCGACACCAGAAATGACAAGAACGAGATTGCCGCGATAAAATTCGCAATCGAAAGCGGGATAAATGCAATCGACACCGCCGAGCTCTACGGGAGGGGCCACGCAGAAGAGCTTGTTGCGCAGGCAATCAAGGGCAGGGACCGCGAATCCATCCACATAACCTCAAAGGTCTGGCCCACCCACCTTAGCAGAAGCGGGATAATGAATGCCGTGACAAACAGCCTTGATAGGCTGCAGACTAAGTATCTTGACCTTTATCTTATCCACTTTCCAAATCCGGTTGCGAATATGAAGGAGGCGATCTCCACCATGGAGGAGCTGGTCGATACGGGGAAGATAAGGAGCTTTGGGGTCAGTAACTTTTTGGCCGGGGACCTAAAGAGGGCGATTGATGCCACAAAGAAGTACGAGATTGAGGCCAACCAGATAGAGTACAATGTGCTCGGCAAAGATCCAGAGAAGGAGCTGATCCCATTCTGCGAGAAAAACAAGGTGAAGATAATCGCATACACCCCACTTGCAAAGGGTTCGGTTGCAAAATCCAAGGAGCTGATGGAAGTCGCAGGAAAGTATGGGAAGACTCCGATCCAGGTTGCCTTAAACTATCTGATGAAGAACTCGTTTCCTATCCCGATGTCTACGGACAGGGATCACATAACTGAGATGATTGGAGGCGCGGGCTGGAAGCTAAAGGATGCGGATTATCAGTTCCTAAGAAAGATTTAGCCTACGATGAGCCGCGGATAGTCTTGTTGACGGACTCGAGCACCTTCTTGTTCTTTGAGATCCTTGTGTTTATGACCTCAAGCCTCTTTCTCCTCGAGTTCATCCTTGACCTTAGGGTATTGAGCCTGCCCTTCCTGAAGATTCTTGTTATTATGCTCGACTCGTTGTATTTGAGCTCAAGAGCGAGTCCCTCCATTCTCTTGTTCTCCACATTTGCCTTCGACTCGAACTTCTTTATCCTCGAGTCAATCTGCATTATCATCAGCTTGTAGTACCTTCCTATCGAGTCGAGGTTCTTCGCCTTCACCGTTAGCCCCGTAAGCAGCGTCGAAGCAAGGTCCGCCCCGAGCTTTGTGTTGTAAAAGTAAGCAAGCCCCTCTATTATCCTTATGTACCCCCTGACCTCAGCCTTGCTCATGTTCTTGGTGTTTGCTATCAGGTTGTGTATGCAGAAAATCTCATACTCCGCATTGCCAAGAAGCCTGTGCATATTAGATGCATGGTCGTCTATTAAGTCCATGAGGTTTTTGTCGTGCTTCACCTTTGTCCTCCAGCTTTCCTGAACTACGTTTCTAAGCGCGATGTTCTCCATGTTTGCGGCCTTTCCCCCCATTCTCTGGCTGTCCTTGAATGGGGCAGGCATCTCGATTACAGGCTGTTTTTCATTTGTTTGATTTAGCACTACCATGAACTCGCCTATGATCCTATGAACAGCATCTGCTTCTTGTCATCGAGCCTGAAGAATCCGATTCTCTCGAATTGGACTATCTCCCCCTGGTTGATTTTTTCTGCATATCCTTCAGCAAATCCTGAGATTTGGGTCAAGCTGTCTTTGTTGAATTCTCCGTTGATGAGCAGTTTGCCAGGTATCACGAGTTTTGCTGCTATATAATTCCCCTCACTTACCCATTGGATTGCCTTTGTGCCTTTTTGGTCGCCTCCAATGAACTTGCAGGTGATGTCGCCCTTTAAGTTGCTTACTTCTACATTAAATAAGTCTTTAAACCTTATCTTGTCCCCGAGCGCAAGCATCCCCGCATCCTTCCTGCCAATATAGATTACATCTCCGACGGTATATTCCCTGAACTCTGCTTCATTTTCCGGGAGCAGATTCATCTTTACATCTGTTTTCCTGCCGCCCTCTACCTTTACCCTGACCGGATCTTCGACGAAGAAGAGCCTTTTTGCCGTCTTGTCCACCGCCTTTCGGTTCTCGTCAAGCAGCATGCTTATGTCTATCTTTCCGTCTGTCTTGCTCATGCCCGATCTGAGCACGAACTTGCGAATCGCCTCAGGCACTATTCCCCGTCTTCGCAGCGCGGAAATCGTGACGAGCCTCGGGTCATCGTATCCCCAGAGCTCTCCCTCTGCTATGAGCTTGTTTAACTCTCGCTTGTGAGTTATGTTGTCGGTTATGACAAGTCTTGACTCGCTGTGTATCCTAGGTGCGCCAAGCTTTAGGGCCCTAAGTATCATCCTTGCAAGTTCGTCCCTAAGCTCAAACTCCTTTGACCTGATCACGTCCGTTACCTTGTGCAATGAGTCCATAATGGGGGTATTGAGGTCGTATGTTGGCCAGAGAATGTACTTCTCTCCCTGCCGATAGTGCATCTCCTTCTTGATTCTCAGGATTACCGGATCCCTCAGAGCGGTGTTCTGCGACTTCATCTCCCCCCTAAATCTAATTGCAACTTTGCCCTCCGCATATTTCCCCTCTAACATATCCTCGAATATGCCTAGATTCTCACCACTGGTTCTTGATCTATGGGCGCATTCTATTCCTGCGAATCTATTCTTGCTCACAAGCTCCGCATCGCACTCGCATGCGTAGGCGTTTCCATTCCCGATCAGATCCCTTGCATGTCTGTAGACCAATTCCACGTTGTCGCTTGCGTAATACTCCTCATCAAAATGGATTCCCATCCAGGCAAGGTCCTCCTTCATCGCGTCAACGTACTCCTGCTTGTCCTTCTCCGGGTTTGTGTCGTCAAAATAGAGAAATATCTTCCCTTCGTAGATCTTTGCGAACTCGCTTGCCATGAGGGCGGCCTTTGCGTGTCCAATGTGCATGTATCCGTTTGGGGCTGGAGCGTACCTTGTTGCAAAATTTCCCTTGATAGCGCCTTCAAGCACGAATTTTGGAACCGATTCCTTTGCCTTGATCTGCTGCGCTTTCTCGAATTCCTCGCGGTGCTCCTCAAACTCGTTTTGGAGCGATTGCCTGTCCAAAGAGTTTACCTCCCCGGTTATCTTCGCTATCTCCGCCATCAATTCTTTCATCTCAGACTTGGTCTGGGGGAACTCGGAGATTATCTTTCCAAAAACAGACTTTTCATTCGCCTTTCCGTATTCCAGCGCGTTCTTTACCGAATACTTTCTTATTGCCGATAGGATTTTCCCTTCAAACATCAGCCACCACCAAGTTGCGTAATGCTTAGGTTGCCGAAGATCATCCCGTTGGCCGTTATGAGGGCAGATATCCTGAGTGGAATCTGAGCATTAATTGGCTTTAGAGAGGTGAAGAGCGTGAAGTTTCTGAGATTCTGTGGTATCGGAAGCTGAACGCTCTGGCCCTGGACTGCAAACGTCACATTCCTCGGCAGTTCCAGGTTCGTCTGTCCCTTGTATAAGAGGCATGCAGAGGAGTTTGTGCCTATGTTTGAAGTCACATAGCTTGCAAGCTGGTAGGAGTTGAGCTTGTTGGTGTACACTGTGAATGTTGTCTGGTTTGGCTGGAAGGAGTTGCTCACATTGTTGTTTGCCTCAAGCCTTGAGAGCATTACCGATACATTGTATACCGTCGCATTTACAAGCCCGGTCGAGTTGCACCTTATGAATATCGACATCGTCGGTCCGTATCCTGTCACCATTGCGTTTGCGTTCCCTGACCCGTATACCGTCTGCGGGGCCACGGTGGTTGTTGGCCCCGGTGAGCCTAAATTCGACCCCATATTCCCGAAGGAGGCGTAGGAGGCTATGAATATCGCAGCGACGAACACAGCGCTCAAAATCTGAATCAATTTCTTAATATCCATCCCAATCACAAGCATTTTTAATCTGTTCCACTAAATAAGTATAAGGCAGTTATAGGCAGTTTGCTTATTTAAATTGTATACTCTACTATAGAAATTAATTGTGATACCATGAGCTTGAAAGACGGAGATTTTGTAAAGATCGAATACACGGCATGGAGGGCTGCTGACAAGCAGATTGTCTACACCACTGACGAGAAGAAGGCCAAGGACAGCGGCGTCTACTACGAGAACTCAAAGTACGGGCCACAGCTTGTGGTGATCGGAAAGAGCAGTATAATCAAAGGGCTCTACGAGACCCTAAAGGGAATGAGCGTCAGCGAGCTCAAAAAGGTAGAGCTTGAGCCTACCCAGACATTCGGCGAGAGGGACAACAACATGGTAAGGGTCATGCCGATTGCAGACTTCAGGGCAAGGAACATGGAGCCATACCCGGGGATGCAGCTCGATCTTGACGGAGTGATCGCAACAGTCAAGAGCGTCAACTCAGGAAGGGTGATGGTGGATGCAAACCACCCGCTCGCAGGAGAGAAGCTCATTTACGAAGTGAAGGTCGTTTCAAAGGTCGAGAAGGAGGAGGACAAGGTTAAGGAACTTGCAGACTCTTTCTCGCTAAAGTCCAAGTCGATCAAGATTGACGGAAAGAACGTCATGGTCGAGATTGGAACTGATGTCGAGAAGAACTCGGACTACTTTGTGAACAAGTCCACCTTTGTCAACAACCTGCTAAGGGACATGGAAAATGTCGAGAAGGTCGAGATAAGGGAGGAGTACTCAAGGGAAAAGAAGGACAAGAAGGAGTAGGTCTACACCAGCTCCTGCATTATCTTTGTGGAGATACGGAGCATTCTCTTAAGCTCCTTCTCCATTATCTCTATTCCCTCCTTGCCTTTTTCTACATACCATGGATTCTCGGTAACGAACTTGCCTTCCCTTGTCTTGTTTATATCCGAAATCACTTCAGGGATGAGCAACTCAAGGGTGTGGAATAGCTGCATCTTTGGTTCCTTGTCTATCTCAAAGATAATCGTTTTGATATCATCCAACCTTTCATCAGGAACATAGATTTGGTGGCTAAAGTACCCCCCGCAAATTTCATTCTTCTTCCATTCATATTCTATGCCTCCCTGAATGACTTTGTACATGTCCACTATTTTTCCATCGTCATTCTGCGTGACCCCGAACTTCGGCTCCCCGTGCTCGCGAGTAACGTGAATCTGCAGTTTTGCTCCCGGAAGGCTTTTCTTGAAGGTAACCGAAACCGGCCACTGCTTTGCGTCTCGCTCTACCTCAAATTTTATCCCAAGCTTTGTGAGATCAAAAGCCTGCACCTTGAAATTGTCTCTTACAATCTGTCCTAGCTCCTTTAGCTGCTCTAAATCCTTCTTGGTCACCGGACCCTCACTTACTTTTGTCATTCAATCGATTCTACTTATTTTTACTGGTTTAAATATTTACCATATGCCTTTGTACAATCCGTTTTCATCTTTGCCTGAAAGTGATGTTTTTGATTCCGAAATTGAAGTTTGAGGTCGAGTTCTTCCCGAGTCCCGGCGGGGAATAGAAAAGTATCCGCGTTGTTCCGGGGCTTAGGTCAAGTGGCACTGTGAATGTGCGAGAAGATAAGGTGAGGTTGAATATATGCGTTGTTCTGTCTGCGGATTCTACAGTGACAGAGAGGGGCATGTTTGGATTGTAGTAGTAGGCAAGTCCGCCAAAGCTCATGTTCAATTTTGTTATGTTCTTTGGTGCAAAGACGCTAATTGCCCTTACGTTGTCCCCCCACCAGTAGGTATTGGAGTTGTTGTCGCAGAATGCGCCCGAGCTGCAGCCTGGAGCCCAGGTCCCCATCGACGGATATCCTATCACCGACTTGTTTTTGCTCTTCGAGATTGCCTGCTGCGCTGAGAAGATTGTTGTCAGATTGTCCGAGTAATAGGCCTCACCGAATATCGCCTGCATCTTGCCGGTTAGCACCGTGAAGTTCTGCGGGCTGTAAGCCTGCCTTATTACCGGTATGTATCCGACATTGTAGGCAGCGAGCCAGTAAAGTGTAACATTTGTGTAGTTCTCGGATACCGGCGAGGTGTAGATAAAGTTGAGCCCCCTCTGCAAGAAGCTCCCGTAGATTGAGAGCGGTATTTCAAGCGACTGCAGCTGCTGGGTGTAGTTCACCCTTGACGTGTATCCGCCTATTATCGGCTTTGCAAAAGCTGTCTGCAGATACATTGACATTCCAGTGTAGAGCTGCGGGTGGAAGACGGTCGGATTCTCCCCTATGTTCTGTATTGTCGGGAGTATCATCACCGTGAAGTTCGAGGCTTGGTGCAGCATCTGGTATCCTGGCGAGATTGTGATGTTGAAGAAGTATGAGTTGATAAATGAGCTGGAGAGAGGTATTCCGTTGTACTCGATTAGTATGAGGAGGGTTATTGCAATCGCGGCAACCATCTCAAAGTTACCTATCTTCGCCTCCTTCTTGTACCTCTCGATTAGCGACTTGAATCCCACCGCGGCAAGCACCGCAAGTCCAAGAGTGACTATCATGTCGAATCTCGCCGGCTCTCTAACAAGGTTGATTATTGGCATGTTTTCAAGTGCAGGGTAAATTCCCGGTATTGAAAGCGAGCCCGGCGAAGAATAGTTTCCAATCTGTATGTATGGTCCCATCGAGAGATAGAGGAAGAAGAGAGTTATCACAATCCACGGGAAGATGTTTGCGAACTTGTTCTTTTGATCCTTTAGGATTCCAAGTGCAACCAGCAAGATCACAGAGTAGCCTATGTATGCGACCCGCTCTGTCGGGTTCACCGTATAGATGGAGTAGTAGGAGCTGCTCAGCGCGCTAAAGAGGTTGTTGTATGGGCTTGGCAAGAGGAAGCCGAGAATCGGGTTGCTAGATATCATATACGCTTTTAGCGAGTTGTTCTGGTTTGCCGCGTCAAGTGCCCCATGCACTATTCCGTTTGCTATCGGCACAAGGAATGGGGAACTTATGACCAAGGCGACCACAAACATCAGCCCCGCGTTTTTTAGGAAGGCGGCGTTTGCAATCTTTGCAAGTGCCTCCCTGCCTCTTGAGATGTAAAGGAGCAAGAACAGCACGACGAACATGAAAGTTATGATTCCCTGCTCGGGATCCCCCCAGAAGATCAAAAACGCAAGAGCGATCCCTGCAAATATTGCCTGCCTATAGCCCTTGCCCTCAATCATCTTAATCAGGAGCAGTACAAAGAGGGGAAGGAACTGTATGCCGTCCCAGTTGAGGTGTCCCACTCCGGCATGCATGAGGTGGAAGGGACTGAAGGCAAAGACTATTCCTGCGATGAATGCTGCGTACCTGTTCTTGACAATATGGTCCGCAAGCAGGAACATGAAGAGCCCCGATAGCGCAAAGTCCAGGAAGAATACGATGTTGTAGGCAAAGCCGATGCTCACCGCCTGAAACGGCAGTGAGAAAAGCGCGGAAAGCGGAGAGAGCGTCTCGGTGACCAGGTTTGCGCCTATCGGTGCGTAAAGCAGATTAGTCGCATATGGAGAGGCGTGCAGTGTGAAAACTGCGTAGTTCACCCACCAGAGCGTCCAGAGGTTCTGATAGACGTCCCCGCTTCCTGCGAAGACGGAGTTGGGCACCCCTCCGGCAACGATGTCGGTTATGTGGATTGCCACTGGCCAGAAAAGGACGAGGGATATCGCAAGGTAAGCCAGGGCTATTAGTAGATAAAATTTAAGGTTGCTCTCCCTTGCCATGTAAACCAAATCAAGCTTGGAATGCTAAAAATAAGAAGGCTCACTCCCCGATACTCAGCGCGTAGGTGCCGTTGACCTTGATCTCCAGCTTCTTTGCGATGTTCGACTTCTCGGAGTTTAGCACAACTATGTATCCATGCCACTTCCCGGTGAGTTCCGTGGATCCGCAAACTGGGCAGACGTCTCCCTGCGCGATTATGAGTCTACATTTTTTGCAAGCTTTGTCCATTATCTCCTACCCTTGTTGCCGCCCCTTCCCTTCCTGTTGTCATCGCGCTTGTCCCTTGGCTTCTCGTTTAGCCACTCAGGCTTTCCGAGCCCCTCAGGGCGCATAGTTAGTGCAATCTTCGAGTCCTTCACGCTGCTCTTTATGCTGATTGTCGAGACCTTTGCGTATACCGTGTCTCCCTTCTTGAGCGTCTTCCCTGTGTTTCTCGATGTGAATACTCCCGTTTTTCTGTCATAGTTGATGAAGTCGCTGGTTATCTGCGATAGGTGGACGAGTCCGTCTAGCGGGCCGATCCTCACAAAGCTTCCGAACTCGACAAGCTCTGATACCTCCCCTACGACAACCTCATCGACTTCGAGCGTGAATGTGAGCACGTCGAATATGACGTCGTGGTGCGTGTTTGGGTCTCCCGGAAGTATGAATCCGTCGCTTATGTCGCGAACGTTGAAAACCGCGAGTATGACCCCAAGGTCCTTGTCTATGACCCTCTCGTACTTGCTTCGCAGCACCTGCGCTGCCGCATCCTCCATGTCCGAGCCAAAGTAGGCCGGTGGAACGCTGAGAGTGTCTTTTATAGTGTGTACGTAATACAAGGTCTCACCTAAAGTAAGTAGAATACAGAATAGTATGGAAAGATTAAGAATAAATACTGATTGTTTGGGCGCCAAGCCCGCCTATCCTGAGACCTTTTCTCTATTACAAGAGCAGGGTCCATACATCTTCTGATTCAGTGCATTAATAAAAAATTGGAAAAAATTCGGATATTTTATATATCAATCCGAATAATATCCAAAATACGTGTGGCGCTAAAATATATATATTTATACTATATATAAATAAGTATGTCAAAATTAATCGTGGTGTCCGATATGGTGTACCAGGAACTCGAAAAGGCCAAAGGAAAAAGCCTATCTTTCTCCAAAATAATCGCCGTTCTTATTGAGTCCTACAAAAAGTCCTCTGACACTCGCAAGTTTGCCGGATCCCTCAAAGACGTAAAGGTTGACGCCTGGCTTAAGGAGGTCGAAGAGGGGAGGAAAAAAGGGTTCAAGCGCAGTTTTGGATGATTCGATGGTTGTTTTGGATACGAGCATACTGATACACTATCTCCACGGCAACAAGCGGATAGTTGGTATTGTAGATGATTACCTGTCAAAGGAAAGGGTATCCATAACCTGCATAAACGAGTACGAATTGCTCAAGGGCTCCCACTCCGCAGATGCGGAATTGCTCCACGGATTTATCTCAACATTTAATGTTTACTGGATGAATCAGCACTCACTCGAATTCGCATCTGAGATCTACAAGAAGCTCAAGGGCAGGGGAAAAACCATAGATGATGCGGACATTCTGATTGCAGGGATGGTCTTTGCAAATGGGGAGACTTTGCTCACCGCAGACAGGGACTTCGAGCAAATCGACTCAAAGCAGATCAAGTTCTTATCGATAACTTCAGCGTAGCATCCCGCTCCTTGAAAGGCTGACTGCCTTTGAGCCCATGGCCTTTAGCTTCTGCTTTAGCCCCACGTCGTTTGTACACACGATGCAGTCCCACTTCTTCACGTTGCCAAGTATCCAGCTGTCAACGTACTCCTCCCCCTTTAGGACCGTGACAAGGTGCTTTTTTATCAGCGCAAGACCTATCTTCGCCTGCACCTTCTCTTTTTTCCTGCTGCCCGACATCTCCGCAAGCTCCCTCACCACTCCCTGCGAGACCACTATCTTGTATCCGGGGAAGCTCTCCCTAAGCCTCTCAAATGGGTCGAGGTTGTTTGCAAGGCCGAAGAGTATCGAGCTCGTGTCAAGTATTGCCAGCTTCATCATCATTTTCTTTCGAATCAAAAATATTTATAGTTATGAGTCTGACTAATTGTTTGTTTCAATGGACATAGTATCCGCCCTAAACAGCGCCGCATTCCAGTTTTCAAGCTCCGTTGCCAGCCCTGTCCTCACGCTCTTCATGCAGTACTTTGCCGACAGCTTCTACATCGTGCTTGCGGCTCTGATAATCTACCTTTACGTAAAGAAAGACAAGAACATCTTTTCATTTATCTTGGCTATGGTGGCGCTCCTTGCCGTCGGGGAGATAATAAAGCTGATCGTCCAGGAGCCAAGGCCCTGCCAGATTGAGCAGTTCTCCTGGACAAACAATTTCTGCGAGAGCGGATTTGGGTTTCCAAGCAACCACGCAACCACCCTCACCGGACTTTTTCTCTTCATTAAGGGTTACAATTACCTAAGGGTGCTCTACATCATCTGGCTTGCGCTGATACTCTTTGGAAGAGTGTATCTTGGCGTGCACTACCTCACCGATGTCATTGCCGGGATTGTAATCAGCATAATAGTGGCAGCGCTAATCTATTGTTTCAGGTCTGCGGTAAACGGGTTCCTCGGAAGGATTGCGCACATGCTCCTTCCACCCCTCTTCAAGAAGGAGTGGCTAGGCTGACCTCGACTTATTTTATACCTATTCCCCCCATAATCCATACGAGCGAAATGGCACTTGACATCTATGCGGAAAGGCTGATCCAGTACTACGAGAACCCCCACAACAAGGGGAAGATTGCAGAGCCTAGCACGCACATGCACGAGGAGAACATCTCCTGCGGGGACACAATCACGATTTACCTAAAGTTCAAGGATGACAAGGTGGACCAGGTGAAGTTTGAGGGTGATGGATGCGCAATCAGCATGGCGAGTGCAAGCATGGTTACGGATTTCATCAAGGGAAAGAGCCTCGCGGAGATAGAAAAGATGAACGTCGGGACTGTGATGGATGTCATCGGAATTGATCCAGGGCCGGCGAGGCTTCACTGCGCAACCCTCTCAATGCGGGCGATAAAGGGCGCGGTCTTCGCATACGAGCACAAGCCGATGGATTCCAGCACAAAAGAGATGTGAGCTTTAAGGAGTTCCGTTTCCAAGAGCGTTAAAACTTATTATTACAATTCCCGACCCTCCGCTTCCTCCGCTTGCAGTGCCAGTTCCCCCGCCACCTGTTGTGGACCCGCCGCCCCCGCCTCCTGTATTAGGTGTTCCTGCTCCCCCTGTCGCTCCTCCATTTCCTCCGCCTCCGCCAGAACCTCCTGATCCGCAGGTTGACGAATAGTATCCTCCCCCTCCCCCACCCCCATAAATCGTCACGATTCCTATGATGTTGCTTGAAATTCCGTTGCCTCCAGTGCCTCCGCAGGAGTTGCCACCCACATTTCCAGTTCCGCCTGCTCCCCAACCCCCTCCTCCGCCCCAATTAGAGCCTGATTGTCCTGTCCCACCCGTATTACCCTGCCCTGCAGTTGCCGAACCTCCGGCTCCTCCATTTCCGAGGCCTCCGCCTCCAGAGCCGCCACCAATTCCGTTGCCAGCAGTACCGCAGCCGCTGGCGCAGCTTCCGCCTCCCCCTCCGCCGCCGCCATTTGCGATGATTGTGGAGAAGATGGAATTCGTGCCTGCCGATCCTGCAGCCCCTTCAGATCCTACGCTGGTTCCCCCTCCGCCGCCAGGTCCTACCGTCACCGAATAAGCTTGGGAGGTGAGAGCAAATGAGGAGCTGGAAACAATTCCTCCCCCTCCTCCTCCCCCAGGCCCGTAATCATTATGGAGGTTGCTTCCCCCTCCCCCTCCTCCCGCAACTACAAGAACCGCGACGCTTCCCGGCCCTCCTGTAACTGTAAATGTTCCGCTTGAGCTGAATGTGTGGATCTCATTCCCTCCCGCGAAGGTAACAGTTCCTCCGTTCGCGGAGAATGGCGCTGCGATAGACCCTCCCGATCCTCCGTTGACCAGCTTCAGCACGCTTCCCGCAGTGGCGACCTTTGCGCTAACAACGCCTATTCTATCGATTATTCCAGACTGTGTCGGGTTGTCGTATCGTATCCAAAGGAAGCCCTTAAATCCTGTCCCTATGCTGTTTGCGGCTATAGGGCAGCTGACCGCAAGTCCGGAAGTCGATCCAGAATTTAGCGGCAAGTTTAGAAGCTGCGTAATTGAGGGCGTAGTTGAATTGGTGGTGCACCCCATTCCTGTAAGCGTAATCGGGCCTGTGCCAATCTGACCGAAAGTGACCCCCAGATATCCGGAAGTGTTCATTATCGGATTGTTGCAGATGTATCCCGGGGAGACAAGGCAGGATGGGGCAGTAAAAGTTTGGCTGCTTCCAAAGACTCCGAGTTGGAAGAGTGCGCCTAGAACCACTGCGATAATCAGGATGGCCCATCCGTAGGTCATCAGGTACTCCATTGCGCTCTGCAGTCTGGCATCCATTTTCTCAACTACATATTTGACTAATATCTTTATATCCTTCAACTTTTTTAAAAAAAGCAGTTTTTTTCGGAGGGTTTAAGAAAGCCCGCGCAGATATCCCCTCGTGGGGGCATGGCGCTGCAAAGCTATGTGATAAAATCACTGCCAAAAGGGGAGGACTACCAGAGTCTGGTCAACTCTTTTCTGGGTTCGCAGCTAATGCTCGTAAACGATTTTGCCAAGTCCAAGAGTCTGATAATAACAGATGACACAGGTCTGTGCACTCGGATGAGAAACTGCGTTCCTGGATTTGATTGCGCAGAAGATGAGCTTCCAAAGCTTGAGAACCCCGAGGCGCTAATCGTTTTTTCAAGCGGCATCAGATCCGCGGAGAAGGGGGACAAAGTGGAAGTAATACCACTGTTCTCAGAACTCTACGGCCTGCTCGCCGGCCAGGATGTCCGGCTTTGTCTCTCCCTTGTAAAAGCGGACCCAAGGCACCTCCATTTTGTCAAAGAGCGGGTTGAAGAAGCCCTAAGCACTAAGGGAGTGCGCCTGACGACCTCTTCGGGCGGAAGGGGCGCAGAGGCGCATTCGCTGCACTCAGAGCTCTTTTACGGTTCGGATGAGCGAAGCACGCTAACCTCAATGCTTGAGATGATTGGCGAAATAAGTGCTCTGAATGGCTCCTCATACAAGGTGATGCTAATAATGGACGGGGACAAAAGAGAGCTCCGCGACTTTTTGAAATCGAAGGTTCTGGTCATAAATTCAACCAAATTGGGGCGCATGGGATTTAATGAGCTCTACAACTCCGTAAAAGATGTCGACGCGATTCCACTCGACTACAAATCCATAGGCCAACTGCTGTTCTTTTCAAATAGCATTTCAAGAAGGGCGAGAATAGCTACGCAGGAGCCCCATGAAAATCAAAAAGGAATGGAGATTGGGACTTTCCTTAAGGATTCCATATCCGAATCTCGGTTTGCAATAAGGATAGATAAGAGCACGCTAAATTTGGGCGCAATAATAACAGGCCTGCCAGGGACAGGCAAAACATTCGCTGCAATGTCACTTCTCTCAAAGCTTAGCAAACCAGAAAAAAACAAAACCAGCACAGTCATTATCACTCCGACGAAGGAATGGGGAGAATTCGCCAGATTGCACGGCCTTCCCATTGTCAAAATATACGGTTCCGGAATTCCAATAAATTTTTTCAGGTGTGCGAATGAAAATTTAAAAGACAAGTTTTCCGAGAATCTTGCGATGCTAATTGCCTCAGCATCCTCAGCAGGTCCCTATCAGAGCTCTCTTGAGAAATGTTTGCTCGCAGCATTTCGGCGCATTTACAGCAGGGAGCTCTGTCCTGATCCAGTCGAGCTTTATGGGCAGATAGAGGAGGTTGTGATAGAGCAGCATGCAAAGAGAAGCAACACCGGAGTTAAGTACACAAAGCACGGCGAGAACATAAAGGCGGCATTGCAGAATCTGAGGCTGATGCTATTCAGACCCGAATTCGCATCGACTATAGGAATAGACCTAAATGAAATATTTCAAAGCGGGGTGGTCTTTGACCTATCGGACGTGAGCGGCAACATGAAACAACTCTTCTACGCTCTGATCCTCAATCAGCTCTATGCATTCCTCGATACCTTTGATGAGAAAGGGAATGAGATGCTTCGTATCGAGATTGCGCTTGAGGAGGCGCAGCTGATATTTTCGCCCGATGAGGACTCTCCAGCCGTCATTGACTTAAAGCAGCGGATACAGGATTTTAGGAAGCGGGGGATAGGGCTGATGCTCATAACACACAGCGTAACCGACATAACCCCTAGCATACGCAGGATGTGCCAAAACAAGTTTTATTTCCGCCAGAGCGCAGATCTGGCGAAATATGCGCTGCAAGATCTCGGCCTGGATTCTGCAGACATGGACGCCCTGAGCAGGATCAGAAACTTAGAGCAGGGATGCTGCGCGCTTCTTTATCTTGAGAATGAGGAAATGCAGAAACTGCCTCAAGGCCCAGTGTTCGCAAAAATATACGGCAAAATCGAGGCAAATCCCAATGCCTTAGGTAAAACGCTTGAGCTACAGAAAAGCAATCTCATATGCGGTTGCACCGTCGCATTAATCAACAATGAAAATAAGCCAATCCAAAATCAAAAAATCGAGCTTTCCTATCTCGGCGAGACCTTTGCGACGGGGCAAACCGATAATTCCGGAGAGATAAAATTTGAGGGCCTCATTCTAGGCAAAAGATACACGTGCACCGTGATGGGGGCAAAGAAAAAGGAGCTAAGGGAATACAGGATTATCCCTGAGCCTGAAAAGAAGATAATCCTGCAGGTGGTCGAAAATGCGAGATAAACAGATAATCTTATATAAGAGAAGATATATACGATATATACCAAATCTGGAAAACGGTGATGCTATGAAATATGACACTACCCTATTGATAAAAATCGACAGGAAGACAAAGCAAAAAATGCAGTCAGCAAAATTAAACTGGTCAGAAGCGATAAGGGAATTCATACAAGACAGGCTAGATCGTAGGTCCAGACTTGCCGAAGCGACAGCCTCAATGAATCGCCTGCGCAGAATTTCTGAGACTAAAACCAAGGGCAAAAAATTCGATTCCACAGCTTTTATAAGGAAAATGAGGAATTCAAGATATGGCCCAAATAGTGCTTGATGCCAGCGTTGCGGTGAAGCTTTTCAAGAAGGAAGAGTATACGGAATTGGCGTTAAAAATCTACAATTCATATCTGGACGAGAGCTTGGATATCCTAGTGCCAAGTTTGTTTTACTATGAGGTCTTAAACTCCCTGAGATTCTCGATGACATTTAGCGAGAAAGAGCTGGAAGAAGCCATCAAAACGATTGATAAACTAAACCTTTCAAAGTTTGATCTAAACGGCGCAGTTGCCCAGAAAGCCATGCGCCTTTCCCTAAAGTTCAAAATAAGCATATATGACGCCGCTTATGTGGCTCTGGCTGAAATCATGAACACTATACTATATACAGCTGATGACAAATTGATAATCAAAACTAAGCTGCCCTTCATTAAGCACCTAAGGGAATTTGAAGGGAGGAAATATCCCGAAAGGCAATAAAATTGTGCTTGATCCTTCTTTGAAAAGAGAAAACTATTTCCTCAGCTTCTTGTCTAT
>Ga0307374_10003915_pt1 | contig 25149 bp, 23 predicted proteins | sample OX3MG_FD_202532 | JGI IMG/M metagenome (GOLD analysis project Ga0307374, IMG submission 202532) | Soil microbial communities from Risofladan, Vaasa, Finland - OX-3 | ecosystem: Environmental > Terrestrial > Soil > Coastal area > Acid sulfate soil | place: Finland: Risofladan, Vaasa | collected...
GCTGGCCCACCTCGACAGTTGGGGTACGGCCGCCGCAGCCGGCGTCCTGGCGGTGCTGGCGAACAACCTTCCAGCCGCCTCGGTACTAGCCGCCCGTCACCCACCGCATCCTTTTGCCCTACTGGTGGGCCTCGATCTGGGGCCCAATCTCTTCCTCACCGGCTCGTTGTCATCACTGCTGTGGTGGCAGGCCGCCAAACTCGCCGGCGCACACCCTTCAGCGCGACGAGCGAGCCGCCTCGGGCTGATCTCGGTACCACTGGCCATGGCAGGCGCCGTGGGAGTGCTGACCATGACCGGAGCGCACTAGCCACGACCCGGCCCGGCCCACCACCCGCCGCTCAGGGGAATAGACCTCGAGCCGCAATGGCGTCGGCCACTCTCTGCACAGCCAGGGCGCCGGCGGCTCGGCGCATCGACACCTCGAGAGTCTGCGCCTTGGACCATACGGCGGCGAACGCGTCATCCATGGTGCGACCCAAACGGGTGGCCACGGTGTCTTCGTCCCACGCATAGCCCTGTCTGCTCTGGGCCCACTCGAAATACGACGCGGTGACCCCCCCGGCGTTGGCCAGGATGTCGGGCACCACGAGGATGCCACGCTGGTCGAGCACTCGATCGGCCTCGGGGGTGGTGGGACCGTTGGCTGCTTCCACCACCATCTGGGCCGACAGCGCAGAAGCGGCCACGTGGTCGATGGCGCCCTCGAGGGCAGCGGGCACAAGAAGCTCGGCCTCCACCGACCACAACGCAGCGCTGTCAATGGGGTGCCCCCCGTCGAACCCGGCCACCGACCCGGTTGCCGTGACATGGTCCGAAAGCAAGCTGATGTCGAGGCCACCCGGATTGTGCACCGCCCCTCCGATGTCCCCCACGGCGACCACCCGCATCCCGGCTGACCACAGGAGGAAGGCCAAGGGGCCTCCCACCTTGCCGAAGCCCTGGATGACCACCCGGGCCCGGGCCAGTTCCATGTCCATGGCGGCAAAGGCAGAGCGCACGCATCGGACGACGCCCGACGCCGTGGCCCCCGAATGGAGCTTCATCCCGCCGACGGCCAGCGGCTTCCCGGTCACCGTTCCGGGCAGCGACCGCCCGTGCAACATGTCGATGGTATCGAGCAACCACGCCATTACCCGCTCGTCGGTGTTGACGTCGGGTGCGGGCACGTCGCTGTCGGGCCCGAGCAACGACGAGATCTCAAAGGTGTAGCGCCGGGTCAGGCGTTCGAGCTCTCCATCCGACAGCAGCCGGGGATCACAGCGCACACCACCCTTGGCGCCACCGAAGGGGATGTCCACCACCGCCGTCTTCAACGTCATGTCGGCCGCCAGCGCCGCCACTTCACTGGCATGGACGTCGGGGTGGAAGCGAATGCCACCTTTGGCCGGCCCTCGGGTGGTGTCGTGATGGATGCGCCAACCCGTGAACACCTCGACGTGCCCCGTGTCCATGCGCACCGGCACCGACACTTCGAGAATCCGTTTGGGCACCCGTAACAGCCGATGGATGTCAGGGTCCAACCCGGCCAGCACGGCGGCGTCGTCGATACGCCCGAGCACGGCAGCCCAGGGGTCGTATCTCCCAGCGGGGGCGGTGAGGGGACTCCCAGCGGGGGCGGTGAGGGGACTCCCAGCGGGGGCGGCCGCCGCGGCGCCCTCGGCGGCCGCCGGCACGTCAGCCTGGTCCGTCACGATGACCCGCACAGCTTGGCGACATCCCCGGTCGAGCGACGCCGACTCAGGAGATGGCCGGCGGCTTCATCCTCGGACTTGACGCTGGAGACGAGCGGGGACCGGGCGAGGGAATAGACCCCGCCGAACAACGTGAGCACTGCCACCGCCTCGAGAGGGCCCCGCGGCCCCGCCAGGAGGAGCCGGTCACCGAAGAGAGACATACCGATGGCGATAGAGACGAGCGGGTCAACGATGACGAGGGTGGCTTGCGAGGAGGTAACCGGCCCGGCGTGGAAAGCGTTCTGGGTAAGGAACATCCCGGCCAAACCGCTCACGGCTAGGGCGTAGGGGGGCCAGTGCACGAAGAGCGACGACCAACTCCGGCTGATCTCGAGGTTCATCTCCTTGATCAGCGCCGCCGTGAAGGCGAAGGCGATGGCCGCCGACACACCGAACATGGCCGCTTTCCATGCCGCCGATCCCCGCCTGGTGGACAACACGGCCAGCGCAGCGGCGGCCACGCAGGCCCCCGTAACCGCCGCCCAGTCCACCGCCCCCGGCAGCTGGTCGCCGCCCCCGGGCGAGGCCAGCGCCAAGAATGAGGCCAGGCCAGCCGTGGCGGCCAGAGCGCCGACCCATTCACGCCAGGTCAGGGCGTGGTGGAACCAGAAGCCCAAGATCGCCACCAGGAACGGCAGCTCCAGCGTCAAGATGGGCTGCACGACCGTGATCCGGCCGTAGTGCAAGGCCGAGAACTGCAGCAGGAAGGCGGCGATCATGACGCCGAACCCGGCCAGCCACACCTTCCTCCGAAACGCATGAGCCATGAGGCTCAGGCGCATCGTCGACTCCGCCGGCGCCGTCTCGACCCCCAGCCGTTGCAGGATGGTGGTCGTGGCGTTCGCAAATGCAGCGACGACGGCCAGCAGATAGGCCATTGCCTCCTTTTTAGCCCATGCCCCCTGTCTGGCGGCGGTTCCATGGCCATCGGTACGCTCTGGCCGCCGGGCCCCGACGGCCCGTGCCACCGAGGGGACCACATGTCAGATCCGATCTCCGAGCAGGACTTCGAGCGCGAAGCACGAGCCTTCCTGGAAGCCAACGCCGAGCCCCGCGTCGAAGTCCGACGAGCCTGGGGAGAGGGCTCGGACCAGGTGTCGGTGCTCCCCGAGCGCACCCTCGAAGAGGAGCTGGCCGAATTGGAGCAGGCCCGGGCCTGGGCCCAGCGTCGCTTCGACGCCGGCTTCGGGTGGATCACCGGGCCACCCTCCTATGGCGGGCGGGGCCTCACCCGTGACCACCAACGGGTCTATGACGCCGTGGAGGGCGAGTTCTCCACCCCGCCAATGACCGCATACGGGATCGGGCTGGGCATGGTGGCCCCGACCATCTTGGCCCATGCCACTGACGAGGTTAAGGAGTGCTACCTGCGTGCAATGTGGCGCGGCGACATAGTGGCCTGCCAGCTCTTCAGCGAGCCCGGAGCGGGAAGCGACCTGGCCGGGCTGCAGACCAGGGCTGTGCGCGACGGCGACGAGTGGCTCGTGACCGGCCAGAAGGTGTGGACCTCCGGCGCCCACCTTTCCGACATCGGCGAGATCATCTGCCGGACCGATCCCGAGCTTCCCAAGCACAAGGGCCTCACCGGATTCGTGGTCGATATGCATGCTCCGGGCGTGGAGGTGCGGCCGCTGCGCCAGATCACCGGTGGCGCCTCGTTCAACGAAGTCTTCTTCACCGATGTCCGGGTGCCTGATTCGCACCGCCTGGGCGACGTGAACGGCGGTTGGACCGTCGCGCTCACCACGCTCATGAACGAACGGGCCGCCATCGGCGGTGGGATGGCCGGCAGCAGCAGCGGCAACATGGGCACCCAGCGACTGATCGAGCTCGTCCGCCACCAAGGTCGCCAGGACGACCTCCTGGTCCGACAGCAGGTCGCCGACATCATCATCAACGGCAGGGTGGCCTCGTATACGAACCTGCGAGCCATGGCCAAGATCGCCGCCGGCCAGTTGCCGGGGCCCGAGATGTCCATCGCCAAGCTCTCGTTGACGATGAACATGCGTCGAATGGCGGAGTTGCTCTCGAGCGTGCTCGGCCCCAAGCTGGTGGCCGATTCGGGCGAGTGGGGCACCTACGCCTGGAGCCAATTCATCCTTGGCATCCCCGGCATGCGCGTGGCCGGAGGCACCGACGAGATCCTCCACAACATCATCGGCGAACGCGTCCTCGGGCTCCCGAAGGAGCCGGCCGCCCGCTAGCCGGGCGCAGTGGAGGTTGTCACCGGGCTACCGCCAGGGGAGGTTCTCGACGAACACCCAGCTGCGCCGGTGGATGGCGCTCAAGCCGTATCCGCACAGCGCCCGCTTGTGGGTGGGCGACGGATAGCCCTTGTTCCGGTCGAAGTCGAACGCCGGATACGAGTCGGCCACCGAGCGCATCATGCGGTCCCGGGTGACCTTGGCCAACACCGACGCTGCGGCCACGCTGGCGCACAAGGCGTCGGCGCCGACGATGGTGGTGACGGCTGGCCGGCAAAGCTGGTCGTCGCCCTCCCTGATATGGCCGACTTCGAACTCGTCGAACAACGTCGGCTCGCTCGGAGGCGTCACGTAGTCGAAGTTCCCGTCGAGCACCACGGCGTCGGGCCGGGCATCGGCCGGCAAGGCGCCGAAGGCGCGATGGGTAGCCAGGCGCAAGGCGGCCGTCATGCCCAGACGGTCGCACTCCTCGGGCCCGGCATGACCGACGGCCCACGCCGCGCACCAGGTACCCACCCGTTCGAACATGTCCTCCCGGGCCGTCTCAGGCAGCTGCTTGGAATCTCGTAGCCCGGTCGGCACCCGCCGCCGCGTGGCCTCCACTACCGCAACCCCCACTGAGAGGGGGCCGGCCCAGGCCCCCCGTCCCACTTCGTCCACGCCGGCCACCAGGCGGTATCCGTGTTGGAGCAGCCGACGCTCGCTGGTGAGACGTGGCACGGGCCGTTTCGGCGCGGTACGCGGCGATGGGCGCGCGGCACGAGAGTTGTCCTGACGCCCATTGTCGGCCGAAGCGGCCGGCCGCATCATGACCTTGGCACGAAACTCATGGCTCGGCCATCGGGCAGAGCACAGGAGGGATGGGGGATGGTCGATAGAATGATGACCATGGCGAGCCTGACGCACGAGGTGCTGGCTGCCGGCACCCGGGTGGACGTCCGCAGTCGGTTCGTCGGCGCCTGGAGCCGCGGCTTCGAGGTGGCCGAACAAGTGGACGAGCACGGGTATCGGGTCCGCCGCCTGTCCGACGGGAGCATCCTTCCCGATGTCTTCGAGGAGGACGACGTGCGGCCCGAGCGCCGCAAGCAGGGCCTCTGGTGGTACTGACCGGGCCCTGACACTGCTCAGGGGCCGCTCAGGGCGGCGATGAACTCGTCGATGGGCACCGCGGCCAGGGTCTTGGTCTTGAGCGTGCCCCGCGCCCCGAGCGCCACCGCCACCCGCGTGATGGTCTGCTCGTCCGGTGCCTCCAAGACGGTGGCGAAGTCGTAGGGCCCGAGCAAGGCCCATTGCGCCACCACCCTGGCCCCCATCGCTTCCACCTCGACATTGACCTGCAGCAGGCGGGCCGGGTTCTCGCGCAAGGTGGCCATGCCCTCGGGCCCGAGGGTCGAGAGCATCAGATAGGTCGACATGGCCGCACGCTAGCGCGACGTGTCCGACGCTCCTCGGTCGGCGCCCCGGCCGGCGCCGGGGCCCGGCACCGGAGCCGGCCATGGTTCCAGCCGTCCGATGGCCGCCAGTTCGGAGTCCTCAGGCTCGGTGCCCAGAAAGGCCGACAGCATCTGCCGGACCACGGCCAAGGAGGCCAGCCGAAGGCCGAAAGCCAAGACGTTGGCATCGTTCCAGCGCCGCGCGCCGGCTGCCGTCTCGGCGTCGGTACACAGCGCAGCGCGCACTCCGGGCACCTTGTTGGCGGCCATGGCCACGCCGGTGCCGGTGTGGCAGCACACCACTCCCCGCTCCGCCCTGCCGCCGGCCACGGCCTCACCCACGGCCCGCCCCACCTCGGGCCACTCGGCGCCGGCCGCCACCGTGTCGACGTCGTGGCCGCCTGACACCAACTCGGCCACCAGCGCCGCCGTGAGCTCGGTGTCCTCGTCGGTGCCGAAGGCGATACGCACGTCCCGAAGTTAACCGCGGCTCCGCTGCCGGTGACCGTAGGTCAGCGCAGCTCGGAGCGTCGCACCTTGCCCATGGCGTTGCGAGGGAGCTCGTCGAGGTAGCGCACGAGGCGGGGCCGCTTGTACGGGGCCAGCTGGTCGACGGCGAAGGACAGCAGTGCTTCCGGGTCCGGTGGCGTCCCCTCGGCCGGCACCACCCAGGCCGTGACCACCTCCCCCCACTCGTCGGAAGGGGTGCCGGTCACGGCCACCTCGGCCACCGCCCGGTGGCGCAGGAGCACGTCCTCGACCTCGGCTGGGTAGACGTTGTAGCCACCGGAGATGACGACGTCGCCGCGGCGCCCCAAGATGCGGACGTAGCCGTCGCTTACCTCGGCCAGGTCGCCGGTGTGGAACCAGCCGTCGTCGAAGGCGTCGGCGGTGGCCGCCGGGCGCTCGAAGTAGCCCGAGAAGACCTGCGGCCCGCGCACCAGGACCTCGCCCGAGTCGTCGGCCACCTCGACGTCCACGCCCGGGAAGGGGAAACCCACCGTGCCCGAACGCCGCTCACCGACCAGCGGGTTGGAGATGGTGAGGAGCGTCTCGGTCATGCCGTAGCGCTCCAGGACGTCCACACCTTGGTCCCGGAGCCCGCTGTGCAGGTCGGCCGCCAGCGGCGCGGAGCCCGACACGGCCAGTCGGAGCCGCCCGAGCTCGCCGGCGCGACCGGTGGCGGCGATCTTGAAGAACATGGTGGGCACCCCGAAGAACAAGGTGGCGCGGTGGGACTCGGCGGCGTCGAGCACCGACCCCGCGTCGAAACCCGGCAGGAGCACGGCCGAGGCACCGACGGCCAGAGTCGTGTACAGCGCGGCGCACAGGCCGTGCCCGTGGAACAGCGGTAAGGCGTGCACCAACCGGTCGTCAGGGCTCCACCCCCAGGAAAGGGCCAGCGAACGGCTGTTGGCCAGGAGGTTGGCGTGGCTCAGCACTGCTCCCTTCGGCGCCCCCGTGGTGCCCGAGGTGTAGGCCACCAAAGCCGGCGCTGTGGCGTCGGGAAGTGCTCGAGCGCCGGCGGCACAGTCAATCGTGCCGGACGTGGAGCGCACCCTCAGGGCGGTGTCGAGCAACATGACGGCTCCAGGTGCCGCCTCTTGCACCCACGCCGCTTGCGCCGCGTCGGCCATGATGGCGGCCTCGGGCCGGACGTCGCCCACGATGTGGGCCACCTCTCGCCGCGTGTAGGCCGGGTTGACTGGCACGACTGTCAGTCCCGCTCTCAGCGCTCCCACGTTGGAGACGACGCCGTCGATGGAAGGGCCCGACCCCCACAGGACCCGGTCCCCGGGTCGCAGGCCCGAGGCCAGCAGGGCCTCGGCGGCCAGCGCGCTGCGCTCATCGAGTTCGCCGGCACGCACCCACCGCCGGCCGGCGACCGGGTCCAGGAGCACCGGCGCGGCCGGGGCGGCCGCCCAGGCCGCCGCCCACACGGCGGGCAGCGACCCGTCAGAGGTGAGATCGGCGGCCTCGAACGAACTGGCGCCGTAGAGATGACAGCTCCAGTGGCGGGGACGCACGCCGGCCACGCTAACAACGACCGCCGCCGGCCGACCTAGCCTGAGCACGTGACCCCACGCCAAGTCAGCATCGTCCCCCACACCCACTGGGACCGGGAGTGGTACGAGCCGTTCCAGAGCTTCCGGTTGCGACTCGTGCGCATGCTCGACGGCCTGTTGGCGCTGCTCGAGCAGGACCCCTCCTACGCCCGGTTCCTCCTCGACGGCCAGATGGCCGTGGTGGACGACTACCTCGAGGTACGGCCCGAGGCGGAGCAGCGCCTGCGGGCCCTGGCCGCCAGTGGGCGCCTTTCCATGGGCCCGTGGTACGTGCTCATGGACGAGTTCCTCGTGTCGGGTGAGACCATCATCCGGGACCTGCAGCTCGGCATCCAGCGCGGCGCCGCCTTCGGCGGCGTCATGAACGTCGGCTATCTCCCCGACATGTTCGGACACGTGGCCCAGATGCCGCAGATCCTGCGCCAGGCGGGCTTCACCCACGCCGTGGTCTGGCGGGGCGTGCCGTCGAGCATCGACCGGTCGGCCTTCTGGTGGGAGTCCCCTGACGGCTCGACGGTGCGGGCTGAGTACCTCGTGGTGGGCTACGGCAACGGGGCGGCCATCCCTGACGACGCCAAGGCCCTGGTGCGCCGCATCGCCGACCACGAGCAGGAGATCGGCGGCTTCCTCGGCGACGGCGGCTTGCTGTTCATGAACGGCACCGACCACCAAGAGCCCCAGCCGTGGCTGGGCCGGGTGGTGGCCGAAGCCAACGAACTCCAGGGTGACTACGAGCTGCAGATCACCTCGCTCGCCGACTATCTCGGCGACGCACCCACCGAGGGCCTGGACACCTGGCACGGGGAGTTGCGTTCCGGCGCCCGGGCCAACGTCCTCATGGGCGTGGCCTCCAACCGGGTCGACGTGAAGCAGCTGGCCGCCCGCACCGAACGCGCCCTAGAGCGCCGAGCCGAGCCGTATGCCGCCCTGCTGGGCGATGCGGCTCGGTGGCCCACCAGCCTGCTCGGGCTGGCCTGGCGCGAGGTCGTCCGCAACGCGGCTCACGACTCGATCTGTGCCTGCTCGGTGGACGAGGTGGTCGACGCCGTGCTGCACCGCTACGCCGAGGCCCGGCGCATCGCTGACGGCCTGGCCGAGCAGGTGCTGGCCGAATTCTCGCGATCACTGGCCCACAGCGGCCCGGTGGCCGTGAACGCCTCGGCCCGGCCGCGCAGCGGAGTGGTCGAGATCGTCGTCGTCGGCGACGAGGTGCCGCCCCACACCCAGGCGCTGCCCGAGGAGCCCGGCGCCTTCGGAATCCCACGGGGGATGGGGCCTCTCACCCTCGACGCCGCCACTGTGCGCACCATCCTGGGCATGTTGCCGAGCGGCAGCCAGATCGACACCCACACGTGGATCCAGGACGTGCGAGTGGAAGAGGACGAGTCGGGCATCGACATCACCATCGCCTTCGGCAGCGAGGAACGCTTCGACGTGCCCATCGCTTCGGTCAAACAGGACCTCTACACCCGCCTCGGGGCCCGGCCGGACTCCACCGTCCGCATCCGCATCGACCAACCCCCCGTGCGCCAGGTTCTGGCCCGCTGCGCCACCGTGGCAGGCTACGGGTGGCTCCCCATTGAGCCGCTGCCGCTCGACCACCCGGTGACCGTCGTGGAGGAGCCCGGGGGACCGGTGCAGATGGCCAACGGCCTCACCACCGTGGTGGTCGACTCGGCGGATGGCACCTTCAGCCTGAACGAGGTCGCGGGGTTCGGTCGCCTGGTCGACGGCGGGGACCACGGGGACTCCTACAACTACTCCCCGCCGGCCCAGGACCGCCTGGTCGACACCCCCGATGCCGTGTCCGTGTCGGTGCTGGAGCACGGGCCGGTGCGCGCCTCGGTGGCCATCGTGGCCGACTACACGTGGCCCGAGTACGTCGACGGCTCCACCCGGGCCCGCAGCGGTGCCTGCACCGCCCGTGTGACAACGACACTGCAGCTGTGCGCGGAGGACCGCCACGTGAGCGTCACCACCACCTTCGTGAACCCGAGTCGCGACCACCGGCTGCGGGTCCACCTGCCACTCGGGCATGGGGCCGACCACTCCAAGGCGGAATGCGCCTTCGCCGTCGTGCGGCGCGGGCTCGAGACCGAAGGGCGGCCCGACGAGCTCGGCCTGCCCACCTTCCCGAGCCGGCGCTTCGTGAGCGCCGGCCGCCTCACCGTCGTTCACGAAGGGCTGTGCGAGTACGAGCTTGTGGATGTGGCGGACGACGGCGCAGGCCCAAAGGCCGGGGCGCTGGCCGTTACCCTGCTTCGGGCCACGGGCATGCTGTCGAGGCTGGGCATGGCCTACCGTCCACTGCCGGCCGGCCCGATCACGGCGGTGGAGGGCCTGCAGTTGCAGAGGAGACGGATCGAGTGCCGCTACGCACTCGCTGTGGACTGCGACGACCCCTATGCGTTGGTGGACGCCGCCATGCTCCCCCTAGACGTGGTGCACGGCAGTGGTAAGGGCACTCGCCCAGGCTCCGGGAGCGCCCTGCATGTGGAGGGGGCCGAGGTCTCCTCGGTGCAGCGCGTGGCCGGCATGCTCGAGGTCCGCGTCTTCAATCCGGGGCCGGAACCAGCCACGGTCAAGATCGGCGACCGCTCAGGATGGCTCGTCGACCTCGGCGGCCGTGCCCTCGAGCCCGTCGACGGCGCCTTTGCCCTGCGGCCCTTCGGGATCGCCACGGTGCGCATACCCGGGGCCTGACTCCTCGTCGTCACCAGCGGCGGCCCGGAGGCCGCTCGACAGGAGGCGCTCTCCACGTTCACGGAGGTCCTCGAGATCGTGGAGCACCTCGGCGAATCGGTCGAGGCGCCGGCCGATGCGCCGGTCGAGGGTGAGCGGCTCGCTCCCGGGCCGGTGCAGGGCCCACAGCTGGATGCGGCCAACATCCTTGATCTGCCTTGGGCGCATGGCCCGGAAGGCGAACTCGCCGACCTCGGCGGTTTCGTGGGCGCCGGGGCTTTCGGCACCTCGGCTTTCGGCACCTCGGCTTTCGGCACCTTCGGCGAGGAGCGTGTCGTGGAACTCGTCCGACATCAGGACGCTGCCGGGACTGGCGATGTTGACGATCCGGTGGGCCAGGTTGACGACGGTGCCGTAGTAGTCGCCGTCCTGCGCCAATACCGGGCCCACGGCCAGTCCGACGCGCACGTCGGAGAGCAGTTCGTCGTCGGCATAGGCCTCAGCCAGACCCAACCCGATGCGGGCGGCGGCGACCGCCGTGTCGGTGACGAACATGGCCTCGTCGCCGATCATCTTCACCACCCGGCCCCCGCCACTGGTCACCGTGTCGTGAGCCAGCTGCTCGAAGCGGCTGACCACGGTGCCCAGCTCCTCCTCCGACAGCTGCTGGCTGAGGGTGGTGAAGCCGACCATGTCGGCGAAGCCGATGCACAGCGGCGACAGCGCTCCCCCGCCCCGACTGCGCAGCAGCATGGCTCGCCGGGTGGCTGCCTGGACGTGGCGGCGCCAGGCGAACTCGAGCAAGCGGGCCATGGCCGGCAGGGTCTGGTCGGCCAGCCTGGAGAAGCGGTCGGCCGCCTCGACGGAGTCGCCGGGCCCGAGCGGTCCGGCCGTCCCGTCTTTGAGAGCCGGCGACACCTCGGCCTCGGCGATGCGGGCCATCGACGAGCCGATCACCCGGGCCAGCTGGAGCCCGGAGGCGAGGTCGACCATGTCGATGGCCATCATCCCCTTCACCGTGAGCAGGGCATCCACGTCAAGATCGGTGAAGTAGCGGTCCTCGGGATCCACGTCGGGGAATCCGAGCGCCCTCCAGAATCGGCGCGCCAGTTCGGCCGGCATACCGGTGAGGCTCGATACCTCCCCTTCGGTGTAGCGGCGTGCGGCGGGGACCAGGAGACGATCGGCCACCAGCAGATCAAGGATGTCCTCGCCCTCGGCGCGGTCGATCTCCTCGGAGGTGGTGCCGGCTTCGGCCAGGAACGAACGCACCCTCTGTAGGGCGGCAGCGCGCTCCTCGGTGTTCACAGCGCCGAACCTACACTGGCCCCATGCGCGTCACGCCGGCCGGCTTGCCCGAGCTGGGAGGCTGCGTGGTGCTGGTGCCGGTGAAGGCCTTCAGCCAGGCCAAGGCCCGGCTCGCCCCCATGCTCGACGGCACCCGGCGGGCCGAGCTGGCCCGGACCATGGCCGCCACCGTGGTGGCAGCGGCCGCCCCTCTGCCGGTCGCCGTGGTGTGCGACGACCCCGAGGTCGCCGACTGGGCCGCATCGGTGGGGGCCATCGTGCTGCCCGAACCGGGGCGAGGGCTCAATGGTGCCGTGGCAGCCGGGGCCGACCGGCTGCAGGAGGCAGGGGCCACCGAGATCATCGTGGCTCACGGCGACCTTCCCTTCGCCCACGATCTCCCCCGGCTGGCCGGTTTCCATGGTGTGACGCTCGTGCCCGACCGGGCCGAGGACGGAACCAACGTGATCTGCATCCCGGCCGGCTCCAGGTTCCGCTTCTCCTACGGCCCAGGTTCCTTCACCCGCCATCGGGCTGAGACAGCCCGACTCGGCCTCGCCCTCCGGATCGTGCGCGAGCCGGCGTTGGCCCTCGACGTGGACGTTCCCGGCGACCTCCCGGCCGTGCCGGGGGGTTGGCTGGCGCTGTGAGCGCCGGGCGCATCGTGCCGGTGGGCGAGCTCCCCGAGCGGTCCACCATCACCACCGACCTCCCGGTGCCGGAGTCGGCTCTGGCCATCGGGGCGCATCCCGACGACATCGAGTTCGGCTGCGGGGCGACGTTGGCCAAATGGGCGGCGGCTGGTTGCCGCCTCCACCACCTCGTGCTCACCGACGGGTCCAAGGGGACCTGGGACGCCGGGGACGACATGGCGGCGCTGGTCGCCACCCGTCACCTCGAACAGCTCGAAGCGGCCCAGGTGCTCGGCGGCGGCGACGTCACCTTCCTCGACTGGCCCGACGGCGAGCTGGAGGACGCTATGCCACAGCGCCGGCAGGTGTGCCAGGTGATCCGCCAGGTCCGGCCCGAGGCCGTGTTGGCGCACGACCCGTGGCGCCGATACCGGTTGCACCCCGACCACCGGCACGCCGGGTGGCTGGCCGTCGACGCCCTGGTGGCCGCTCGTGACCCCAAGTTCTTCGAGGACCTCGGCCTCGATGCCCATCGCCCTTCGCTGCTGCTGTTGTGGGAGGCCGACGATCCCAACCACGTCGAGGACGTGCGGGCCACGGCTGAGATCAAGCTGGCCGCCCTGTTGACCCACCGCAGCCAACACCGCTCGACCATGGGCATCGATGGCGCTACAGAGGGCGCCGATACGGCGTTTCGGTCGCGCATGGAGGCGCAGCTCGCCGCCCACGGGGCACTGGCCGGCTTCGGCGCCGGGGAGGCGTTCCACCTCATCGTCGACCTGTAGGGCCTATCGCCAACCAGTAGGCGGACGCGGTGAGGGGCCCCGAAGGGCCCCTCACCGACGAGCGACGTTCTCCACCGGCTGTCGCCGGCGACAGGACTAGCTCTTCTTGGCCGCCTTACGGGTGCGCTTGGCCGCCTTACGCGCCGGAGCGCGCTTGGTCGCCTTCTTCGCAGTGGTCCGCTTGGCGGCCTTCTTGGCCGGAGCCCGCTTGGCAGCGGCCTTCTTGGCCGGAGCCCGACGCTTGGCCGTCTTACGCGCCGGAGCGCGCTTGGCGGCCTTCTTGGCCGGGGCCCGACGCTTGGCCGTCTTACGCGCCGGAGCGCGCTTGGTCGCCTTCTTCGCAGTGGTCCGCTTGGCGGCCTTCTTGGCCGGAGCCCGCTTGGCGGCCTTCTTCGCAGTGGTCCGCTTGACGGCCTTCCGTGCCGGAGCCCGCTTGGCGGTCCTCTTGGCGGGAGCCCGCTTGGCCGCGGCCTTCTTCGCGGGAGCCCGCCGCTTGGCGGCAGCCTTCCTTGGTGTGGCCCGCTTGACTGGCATGCTCGACGCCTCCTTACGGCCTTTCGGCCGATCTCTTTTTGCTGCTTACCTCGCCGCGGCTCGCCGGCCGGCATTGGTAGCCGGGGGTCGCCTGACGGCCTTCTTTGCCGTTTTCCTTGCTGCTGTGCTCGCCCGGGTTCGCCTGGCGGCCGTTATGGCCGAGGCTCGCCTGACGATCTTCGCCGCCGGCCGCGGTGCGACCTCGTTGGCGGTCTTGAGCGAGTTGTCGAGATTCTCCGTCCGGCGCGACGCGGCGGATGTCGAACCCGAGATCGCGGCAATGAGCCCCGATATGTGCAACTCGCTCCTCCTCATGAATTCCGGAATCTCATTAATCAAAGAAGGTTTTCGCGCTCAGGTCAAGCATTTCGACTTTGGCGGCATCCAATAGCGACGCGCGTCGGTGCACGTCGAACGGGTCGCGAACGCGTCGGACTCGGTCCTTTCATTTTGGGTATGGACGTGAAACGCAGTCTTTGCAAGGATTTTTCCGCCATGCAGACACTGCCCGACGGGACCTACGACGTGATCGTGGTCGACACCGAGACCACCGAGGACGGCGAAACCAAGTTGGAGCTTGCCATCACACTCGGACCCCATATCGGACAGATCGTGGCCTTGCGCAGTCGTCATCTCCAAGGGCAGCCGCAGACCACGGACGTCGACCCACTGACCTTGCTCGGCATCCCCGGCACCTTGCGCGTGCACCAGGGAGAGCCGGTCTTTCGTCCCGAGGTGACATGACAATGAGCGCTGCATCGTCGGGCACCGAAGCCGTGAGCTCAGCGCCGACCGTGGCCGTGGCCGCCCCCCCATGGGCCGCCGCCGCCTTGGCCGAGGTGGCCGGGCTGGCCGGACTGGGTCCTGGGCTCGGCCCTGAGCCCCTCCCCATCCGCCATGTGGTGGTCGACCCCCGGACTCCAGAAACCCCCGATACGCAGGGAGTTCGCGTCCTCTGGCGCTACCACCTGACGCCGCCCCAGCTGGCCACGGTGGTGGAGCGACTGCCCGATCTCGAGTGGGTGCACTCCGACTACGTCGGCGTCGACGACCTCCCCCTCGGCCTCATGGCCGAGCGCGGCGTGATGCTGTCGAACGGTGCAGGCATCTCGGCGCGCCCGATGGCCGAGTGGGTGATGCTCGCCTTGCTCCTCGGTGCCAAGCAGCTGCCGCGCTTCGTCCGCCAATCCGATGCCGCCGTGTGGGACGCTGGAGCACCACTCGGCGAGTTGCAGAACTCGGTGGTCCTGTTGCTCGGCCTCGGTGCGGTCGGCTCGCTGGTGGCCCAAATGCTCGAGCCATTCGGTGCCGAAGTCCATGCCTGGACGCGACGCCAACGGACAACAAAACCACAAGGAGTGACTCGAATGCTGGCGGGCGACGAGTGGCGATCGTCGGTGGGCCGGGCCGATTTCGTGGTGTGCACCTTGCCGCTCACGCAGGCGACCGCTGGACTGCTCGACGCATCGTTCTTCCGCTCGATGAAGCCGGGCGCCTGGGTGGTCAACGTCTCGAGAGGGGCGTTGATCGACGACCGGGCCTTGTTGTCATCCCTCGACGAGGGACACCTCGGCGGTGCCGTGCTCGACGCCTTCCGGGAGGAGCCGTTGCCCGGGGACAGCCTCTTGTGGCGACGGCCCGACGTGCTCGTGCTCCCCCATGCCACTTGGTCCTCCTCGCACACCCTCGAGGACTTCACTCGCCGGTTCGCCACGCAGCTCGCCCGCTTCGTGGCCGGGAACCGGCCCACCGATCTCGTCGACCTCGCCGCCGGCTACTGAAGCGCCATGGGCGGCGCTGGGCACCTTTACATCGGTGCCGGGACCGGAGGCCCACTGTGGGCTCCTCCCGAGCAGTCGGTACTGGTCCTCGGACCACCGAGGTCGGGCAAGACCTCGGCCTTGGTGGTACCCACCGTGCTCAGTGCCGAGGGAGCGGTCGTCTCGACCTCCACCAAACCCGATGTGCTGGCCACCACCTGGTCGAACCGGCAACACCACGGGCCCTGTCTGCTCTTCGACCCGAGCGGCACCGTGTCCGTGCCTCGGGGGGTACGACCGGTGCGGTGGTCCCCGGTGCCGGCGTGCGCCGAGTGGGACGACGCGCTGCTGACGGCGCGCGCTCTGGTGGGTGGCAGCGCCAGCATGGGGCACCGGGGCGATGGTGGAGGTGTCGATCACTGGCAGGAGCGGGCCGAGGCACTGCTCGCCCCGCTCCTTCACGCTGCGGCCTTGGACGGGACCGATCTCGCCGGTGTGCTCTCGTGGGTCGACCGACGCCAGCCGGCGCCGGCATTGCGCGTCCTCGACGATGCCGGATCCGCAGTGGCCGGGGACCTGCTCGCCGGCATCGCCGCCACCGACCAACGAGAGCAGAGCGGAATCTGGTCGACGGCATCAGGAGTCCTGTCCGCCTACCGGAGCCACGCAGCGCTGGCCACCACCAGGCAGCCGGACTTCGACGCGGCGTCGTTCTGCGATGAGCGGGCCACGCTCTATATATGTGCGACGGGCCGGCACCAGGCCCAGGCCGCCCCGTTGGTCGTGGGCCTACTCACCGAGATCCGGGCCGCCGCCTATGCCCGGGCCGCCGCCTATGCCCGGGACGGCGCCTATGCCCGGGACGGCGCCTATGCCCGGGACGGCGAAAGGGGGCGGCAGGCGCCTGTGCCCGTGGTCCTGGCGCTGGACGAGGTGGCCAACATCGCCCCCATCCCGGACCTGCCAGCCATGGTCAGTGAGGGTGGCGGCCAGGGAGTGCTGACGCTGGCCTGCCTGCAGGACCTGTCCCAGGCACGGGCGCGCTGGGGGGAGCGAGCCGACGGCTTCTTGTCGCTGTTCGGGACCACGGTCATTCTCCCCGGGATCGGCGATGTCCGGACCCTCGAGGCCTTGTCCTGCCTGGCCGGGGAAGAGGAGGTAGCCACCAGGTCCGTGACGGAACGGGGGGCCGGGGGGGCCGCCGCGGGCAGGGGGACGGGTGTGGCCGCTGCGTTGGGCCGTCGGGCCATGGTCGCCGCCACCGGACGGTACCGGTGGACGGCGGGGACCGAGCCTCCTTCGGTGACGACCTCGACGCGGCGCCAGCCCCGGCTCCCGGTCGACGTGGTGGGCCGAGGGGAACGGGGCATGGCCCTTGTGGTGGACGACCGCAATTGCATGGGGTGGGCGCGCCTCACCCCCTGGTTCGCCCACGAGCCGTGGAGATCGATGGCCCGGGACCGATCCAGGCAGCCCGACCTGGGGATCTGACCCGCCGGGCGTATCGAACATATGTTCGATATTCTCGCTCTATGGACCCGCACACTACGCCGGCCGCCATGGCGACCCTTTCGCTGCGGGCCCGCCCCACCTCCGATCGCCGGGATCAGATCCTCCCCCTCGCCCCTCCCCTCCTCTGCCTGGTGGCCGGGGGCGGCCTGCAGCGGGGCAGCGTTGTCACCGTCGGCAACGAGGGGGCGCAGGGCGCCACCACCTTGACCTTCGCCTTGTTGGGAGCGGCCTCAAAGCAGGGATCGTGGTGCGCGGCGGTGGGAGTGGTCGATCCCGGGATCCTGGCCCTCGCCGAGCTCGGAGTGGACCTGGACCATCTCGTCCTGGTCCCGGGCGCCGGGGAGCGGTGGGCCGATGCCGTCGCCTTCCTGCTCGACGGCGTGGACATCGTCCTCGTGTGCCCCCCGGGGCCGGTTCGCCCTGGCGTGGCCCGGCGCCTGGTCGCCCGGACCCGCCAACGGAGCGCCGTGCTGGTGGTCCTGGTCCGACGCTGGCCGTGGCCCGAGGGCCCCGACCTCCGTCTGGCCATCACGGCCGGTCGGTGGGAGGGGGTGGGCCAGGGATTCGGCCATCTCCAACGCCGGCATGTGGTCATCGAGACCTCCGGGCGGCGAGCCGCCACCCGGTCCCGGCAGGTGCAGATGTGGTTGCCGGACGGCTCGGGGATGGCAGCAGAAGCAGAAGAAGCAGAAGAAGCAGCAGAAGAACCCGCCCGTGGACCGGCTGCTCGTCATCTGGTGCCCTGATCTCCTCGACGTGCACGAGGACGGGCGCAGTGCCAGGGCTTTCGCCCGGGTGCTGGGCGTAGCTGCCGCCTTCTCCCCCGCCGTGGAGGCCGTGCGGCCCGGGGTATGCGCCGTCCCCACCAAAGGCCCGTCGCGGTACTTCGGCGGGGACGATCACCTGGCCCGGCGCCTGCGCAGCGACCTGGCGCCGGCCCCTGGAGCCTGGGGCATCGGGGTGGCCGACGGCTTGTTCGCCGCCGTGCTGGCGGCCCAGGCCGGCCGGGAGGAGCCCCTGGTCGTCGCCCCGGGGGCGTCCCGGGCTTTTCTCGGCCCTTGGCCGGTCGACACCTTGGAGCGGCCGGAGCTGGCCGACCTCCTCCACCGCTTGGGCATCCACACCTTGGGCCAGTTCGCCGCCCTGCCCACCAGGCACGTGCTGGGCCGCCTCGGGACCGACGGGGCCCACTGCCATGAGGTGGCCCGGGCCGAGGAGAGCGAGCTGCCCGGATGGCGCCCTCACCCGGTGGGCACCTCCTCCTCAGAAGCAGCAGAAGCCGTGCGCCAACCGGGCTTCTGGGGGGGGACGGGCGGCGCTGAGCGCCGGGCCGAGCAGGCGATGGCGCGGGTGGCCACTCTCCTGCACCCCGAGGCCGTCGTGGTGGGGCGGCTCCAAGGTGGGCGCGGCCCGGGCGAGCGCGCCCGACTGGTGCCCTGGAGCGGGCGGCACCTCGACAAGAGCCCCCACGCCACAGCACCTTGGCCCGGCCGAGTGCCCTCGCCGGCGCCGATGGTCGTCATGGCGACAGCGCTGCCGGCCGCGCTGGAGGACGTTGCCGGGGAGGGCATCGGGGTCACCGGGGCCGGCATGGCCTCGGCGGCCCCGTCCCGGCTGTCGGTGGACGGCGGCCCCTGGGCCACCGTGGCGGCCTGGGCCGGGCCCTGGCCGGCCGACGAGCGCTGGTGGACCGGGCGCGGCCGGCGGCGCCGGGCCCGGATGCAACTCGTCACCGAGACCGGCGATGCCTACCTCCTGGCCTGCGAACGAGGCCGCTGGTGGGTGGAGGGGGCCTACGACTGACTACGCCGAGCTGCACTGTCACTCCAACTTCAGCTTCCTCGACGGCGCCTCGCACCCTGAGGAGCTGGCCGCCGAAGCGGTGCGACTGGGGCTCAGGGCACTCGCACTCACCGACCACCACGGCCTCTACGGCGCCGTCCGCTTCGCCCAGGCCGCACGCGCCGTCGGGCTCCCCACCGTGTTCGGTGCCGAGCTCACCTTGGCCAGCGACGCGCCGCGCACCGCTGTGGTCGACCCGCGCGGCCACCACGTGGTGGTGCTGGCGCGCGACCCGCAGGGATACGCCCGCCTGAGCCGGGCCATCGCCGAAGCCCATCTGGCCGGCGGCGAGAAAGGGCGTCCGGTGTGCACCATCGACGACCTGGCCGGTCGCCACGACGGCCATTGGCTCGTCCTCACCGGTTGCCGCAAAGGGACGGTGCCGGCGGCGCTGCACGGCGCCGGTCCATCCGCCGCCCGGCGCGCCCTCGACGAGCTGGTGGGAGCGTTCGGCCAGGGCAACGTGGCGGTGGAGCTGTGGGACCACGGTGATCCCGTCGACGCCGTGCGCAACGATGCCCTGGCGCAGCTGGCCGTGCAGAGAGACGTCGATGTGGTGGCCACCAACAACGTCCACTACGCCACGCCGTCGCGCCGCCCGCTGTCGGAGGTGCTGGCCGCCGTGCGCTCGGGCCGGCCCCTCGAGGACCTCCAGGGCTGGCTGCCGGCCGCCGCCACGGCCTCGTTGCGATCCGGTGCCGAGCAGGAGCGTCGCTTCGCCCGCTGGCCCGGGGTGGTGGCCCGGGCCGGGGCCCTCGGGCGCGCCTGTGCTTTCGACCTGCATCTGCTGGCCCCGGGCCTCCCCGACTTCCTAGCCCCCGACGGCTACAGCGACCAGAGCTGGCTGGCCGAGCTGACCCGACGCGGCGCCTTGGCCCGCTACGGCCCTCGCCATCACGAGCGCGTGCCGGGCGCCTGGGCCCAGATCGACCACGAGCTCGAGGTCATCGCCAATCTCGGCTACGCCGGCTACTTCCTCATCGTGTGGGACATCGTCGAATTCTGCCGCCGCCATGACATCTACTGCCAGGGGCGGGGCTCGGCCGCCAATTCGGCCGTCTGCTATGCGCTGGGCATCACCCGGGCCGACGCCGTGGCCCTGGGGCTGCTCTTCGAACGCTTCCTCTCCCCCGAGCGTGACGGGCCACCCGACATCGACGTGGACATCGAGTCGGGACGCCGCCAAGAGGTGATCGCCTACGTCTACGAGCGCTACGGGCGCCAGTGCGCGGCTCAGGTGGCCAACGTCATCACCTACCGGGCCCGCTCGGCCGTGCGCGACGTGGGCAAGGCACTGGGCCACCCCCCCGACCAGGTCGACGTGTGGGCCAAGGCCCTCGACGGCGGCGACACCCTGGAGCGCCACGACCTGCTCCCTCCGCCCGTCCGGGAGATGGCGCAACAGGTGCTCGACTTCCCCCGCCATCTCGGGCTGCACTCGGGCGGCATGGTCATCTGCGACCGGCCGGTGGTCGAAGTCTGCCCGGTGGAGTGGGCACGGCACCCCGGGCGCACGGTGCTGCAGTGGGACAAGGAGGACTGCGCCGCCGCCGGCCTCGTCAAGTTCGATCTCCTCGGCCTGGGGATGCTCGATGCACTGCACCGCACCGTCGACCTCGTGTGCCGGGCACACGAGGTCGACATCGACCTGGCCTTGTTGGAACAAGAGGACGCCGTCTACGACATGCTCTGCCGGGCCGACACCGTCGGCGTGTTCCAGGTGGAGAGCCGCGCCCAGATGGCCACGTTGCCACGCATCAAGCCGCGATGTTTCTCCGACCTCGTGGTGGAGGTGGCCATCATCCGCCCCGGCCCCATCCAGGGAGGATCGGTCCACCCCTACATCCGCCGGCGCCAGGGGGTGGAGGCACCGGACCCGCCGCACCCTTTGCTGCAGCGGGCGTTGGCCAAGACCCTGGGTGTCCCGTTGTTCCAGGAGCAGCTCATGCAGATCGCCATCGACGCCGCCGGGTTCACCGGCGCCCAGGCCGACGAGCTGCGCCAGGCCATGAGCGCCAAGCGCTCGGGGGCCCGCATGGACCGTCTGCGCACCCGCCTGTTCGACGGCATGGCCGGGCGCGGCATCACCGGCACGGCGGCCGAGGAGATCTTCGCCAAGTTGTCGGCCTTCGCCAGCTTCGGCTTCCCCGAGAGCCATGCGGTGTCCTTCGCCTATCTCGTCTACGCCAGTGCCTGGCTGAAGCTGCACTACCCCGCCGCCTTCTGCGCCGCCTTGCTCAATGCCCAGCCCATGGGGTTCTGGGCCCCACAGTCCTTGGTGGCCGACGCCCGACGACACGGGGTCACGGTGAAGCCGCCCCACGTCGACCACTCCGGGGCCGAGGCCACCCTCGAGTGGGACGATGACACGGCCGTCGGGCCCAGCCGCCGGCAGGGCCAACCGGCCGTGCGCCTCGGGCTCGGGGCCGTCCGCACCGTCGGCCAGGACCTGGCCGACCGGGTGGCTCGGGAGCGTCCTTACCGCTCGGTGGAGGACCTGGTGCGGCGAGCCGGGGTGGGCCGGGCCCAGCTCGAGGCCCTGGCCAGCGCCGGTGCTCTGCAGGACGTCCCGTCGCGCCCCGGAGGTCGGGCCGCCGGGAACCGGCGCCAGGCCCTGTGGGCTGCCGGGGCCCTGGCCCAGGGGACGCCCGAACGCCTCCCCGGCCTGATCACCGGCGAGGACCCTCCCCCTCTGGCCGATCTAACCGCCCTGCAGGAGGTGGAGGCCGACCTGTGGGCCACCGGCGTGATGACCGGGACATCGGCCATGGAGCTGGCCCGGCCCCGGCTCGACGCCCTCGGCGTCATCCCGGCCGCCGCCCTGGCCGGCGCCGAGACGGACGGCAAGGTGGTGGTGGCCGGAGTGGTCACCCATCGCCAGCGGCCCGGCAGCGCCCGGGGGACGGTCTTTCTCAACCTGGAGGACGACACCGGGATGGTGAACGTGATCTGCTCGCCCGGAGCCTGGGAACGGTGGCGCCAGGTGGCCCGCCGGGCCCCCGCCCTGGTGGTGCGCGGGCGCCTCGAGCGCACCGACGGCGTGGTCAGCGTGGTGGCCGAGAAGATCACCGCTCTCGACCTGGGCACCCCCACCGGAGCCCCGGCCCGGCACTTCCGCTGAAAGGCAATCTCCGCCGGCGCGCCGCTACCACCCACCCGCCATTTCCGCCGAAAGGCCCCAACCAGTCAAGCCCGGGACGGGCACGGTCGATATCCCCACCGTGAGGAATACACGGACTCCGGACACGGGCAAGAACGAGATGGGCCGTCACCGGGCGTGGTCGTCCGTTGTGACCAGCTTGCTCCACTTCGGCGCCGCGCCGGCCGATCACAGCAGTGACACACCCGAGACGAGGTGACGAGGACATGGCGATGTGCAATGGGTGCCTGGTGCTGCACCGCGACGGGGAGATCGCATACTGCTCGGAGGAGATCGACGGGGGAGCCTGCTCGGGATACCACGTGCCCCATCTCGCCGGCGTCATGGCGTGCCGGGTGACCCCACGTGGCACCCGGTGTCGGTACTGCGACGAGGTGATGGGCAACCGCCTGATGCGGGCCCCCGACTTCGTGCCCGACTGCTTGCGCACCGTGGCCAACTAGCCCGAGCCGCCAGAACGCCCGCTTTGGGGCGTTACCCCAGGGAGAGGAAAGGGCGGACCACGATCGTGGCAGCTGGCGGACTGCAGACAACACGGGCCATGGCGCGCGCCCGGCGCGGCGCGGTTGTCTCCATGCTCGGCGGCCTGGGAGCCGCCCTGCTGTGCGCGGCGGCCACGGCGGCGGCGCCGTCCCCCGCCTCGTTGCGGGCCCCGGCCGCCTCCCCCGGGACACCGCTGCTGTCCACCGCGCCACGCCTGGCCGGCACCACCCAACCCGCCGTAAGCGTGGGATCGGGTGGTTCGGTGTCGCCGGGCTGGCAATCTGAGAACTGGTCTGGCTACGCCGTGACCGGCACCGGGTATACCTCCGTGTCGGGCACCTGGACGGTGCCCGCCGTGCAGCCCGGTGCGACACCGACCTACTCGGTGACGTGGATGGGACTCGACGGCTTCGAGTCGTCGGACCCTTCGCTCATCCAGGTTGGCACCGAACAGAACACTGTGAATGGCGCCACCTCCTACGGCGCCTGGTGGACGACGTCCTCGGCCGGCTACACCACCAGGCCCTTCGGCCAGACGGTGGAGCCGGGCGACGCCATGTCGGCCGTCATCCAGCAGATCTGGGCGGGGCGGTGGTCGATCGCCATCGCCGACGAGACCCAGGGCTGGAACACCGGCGTCCAGGTGGCCTTCGACGGGCCTGGTGACTCGGCCGAGTGGATCATGGAGGCTCCCGAGGTGAACGGCCAGCCATCGACCCTGGCCAACTACACGACCTTCGCCTTCGACAAGTGCACTCTCGACGGCGCCAGCCCCGGCTTCGTGTACACCGAGGCCGGCGACATGGTGCCCCCGGGCTCATCCTTCGCCGAGTCGTCGCCGTCAGCGCCCAACGTGGCGGCCGACGGCTTCAACGTCGCCTACGGATACACCCCTCCGCTGCCGCCCGACTTCTGAGCGACCCCTGCTTCTCGAGCTGGCTGGCGGGGGAGTCTGGCTGGCGGGGGAGGGCTCGAACCTCCAACATCCGGCTCCAAAGGCCGGCGTTCTGCCGATTGAACTACCCGCCACCGGTGAGCCGGGGCTCTTCGCAGCCTGGCCAGGCTACTTGGCGCCGGAGTGCCACCGACCGCTAACCTGCGCTCAGTCATGGGATCACTGATCAAGAAGCGCCGCAAGCGCATGCGCAAGAAGAAGCACAAGAAGATGTTGAAGGCCACCCGCTGGCAGCGCCGAGCGGCCGGCAAGTAGGCGTCGCTACACTCCCGCCCCTTCGGGCGGGAGTGCCGCGTCAGGCCCGGTGGAGCGCTCGGCGCTGAGCGCAGTGGCCGGCACCGTCCTGGTCCAGAGCACCGGGGCGGACCGGCCGTGGAGCACCAGTGTGCCGCCGTCCGCTGGCGCCACGTCCTCACCGGTGGCCCACGGTGCCGCATCATCACCGGCGTAGACCTCGACGAACCATGCCGACCCGCTGCCGGCCAGCGAGGGTGTCGAGCCGGTCATCGCGGCGAAAGCGTCGCGCCACGCGGCCAGGCGCGGTTCAACCACCAGGGCGGCCGCCTCGAGGTCGTTGCCGCCGTGGTGCGCCGAGGAAATGCCCGAGCCCTGGGCGCCGCCTTCGGCCATGTCGTCCCAAGCACGGTAGACGGTGGCCGTGTCTACGCTGAGGGGTGGTAGCAGCACCAGGAACCGGCGGTCCTGATAGGGGAGTTGGCTGAGGTGTTCCCCGATGCCTCGCACCCGCGCCCTTCCCCCGGCCACGCAGAACGGGACATCGGCGCCGAGCGAAGCGGCCACGTCGAGTTCGGTGCAGCCGGCCCAGCGCAGCACGGCGGCGGCATCGGCCGATCCCCCACCGAGCCCGGCACCGAGGGGAATCCGCTTCACGAGGCGGACGGCGGCGCGCCGTCCCACGGCGCCGAGCGCCCGCACCACCAGGTTGTCGGGGCCGGGGCCGAGGTCCCCGATGCCGGTGCCCCCCACCACCTCGTCGACCACCTCGACCCCGTGACTGTGGCCGTCGCCGACGCCGAGACGGCAGCTGTCGCCATCGACTTCGCCGTCGACTTCGGTGAACTCGAGCAGGTCGGCCACATCGATCGTCACCATCTCGGCGTCGAGCAGGTGGTACCCGTCGGGCCGGCGCCCGGTGACCCGCAGCGACAACGTGAGCTTGGCCGGCGCCGTCAGCAGCATGCCGCCAGTCTCCCCCACTGCTCGATCGACAACTCCTCGGCGCGGGCGGAGGCGTCGATGCCGGCGTCGTCGAACGCCTGCTGGCTCACGGTCCCGGCCAGAGAACGCCGCAGCATCTTCCGCCGCTGGGCGAAGCCGGCGCGCACCACGGCGAAGAGCTTGTCAGCGGGCACGAGGGCGGGGTCCACCGCCACCACCGGTCGACGCTCGAGGAGCACGAGCACCGACTCGACGCGAGGGCGTGGCACGAACACAGTGGCGGGCACCTTTCCCACCACTCGGCTCACCGCGTGGTACGCCACCTTGACCGATACGGCGCCATAGGCACGGCTACCCGGGGCGGCAGCCAGCCGCTCCCCCACTTCGCGCTGCACCATGACCAGGAGTGCTTTCACCGACGGCACGTCGTCGAGGACCCGCATTACAAGCGGCACGGCCACGTTGTAAGGGAGGTTGGCCACCATTGACCACCCCACTGGCGAGGCGGGCGCCGTGGCGTCCGCCCGGTCCTGCTCCTCGAGCAGGCCGGCCAGGTCCAGGTGCATTGCATCGCCGTGGACGACGCGTACACCCAGCGCATCGACGGCCGCGTGCAGAAGCGGCAACAGACGACGGTCGGTCTCCACCGCCACCACCGACGCACCGGTCTCAGCCAAGGCCATGGTCAGCGATCCGAGCCCGGCGCCGATCTCCATCACCTTGTCACCCGGAGCGACCCCGGCCAGTCGCGCGATGCGCCGCACCGTGTTGGCATCGGCGACGAAGTTCTGGCCCAGGGCCCGGCTGGGACGCAACCCGTTCGCCTCGAGAAGCTCGAGGATGTCGCGTCGGGAATGGGTCACCTCACCGACCCTGTTCCCGGCGCCTCACCAGGTGAG